>Ga0134125_10004621_pt1 | contig 15734 bp, 12 predicted proteins | sample KB31751_FD_96464 | JGI IMG/M metagenome (GOLD analysis project Ga0134125, IMG submission 96464) | Terrestrial soil microbial communities with excess Nitrogen fertilizer from Kellogg Biological Station, Michigan, USA - KB3-175-1 | ecosystem: Environmental > Terrestrial > Soil > Unclassified ... | reverse complement strand
CGGTTCGCGCATGCCGCTGCCGCTTTCCAAGATCGGCGAAACGCCGCTCGGCAATGCATCGGTGCTCGTCGATGAGTTCGCATCCGTCGTGGTCGATCCGGCCGGCGGCACGGAGATTCGCGTGCCCGGCGCTGCCGACGGCATCCTGCTCAAGCCGCGCGACGCCCAGATCATTCGCTTCCACGGCAAAAAGGGCGAGCGCTTGCTTCTGGAAGTGGCGGCCCGCCGGGCCGGTTCGCCCGTCGATCCGGTGTTGGAAATTCTCGAGGCCGCCGGTAAACCGGTGCGGCGCGCCGTCCTCCGCTGCACGTCGCGGCTCTATAGCACCTTCCGCGATCACGACGCCGCCAGCCCCGGCATCCGCCTTGAATCGTGGGACGAAATCGGCATCGACGATTACCTCTACGCCGACGGCGAACTGATGCGCGTCATCGCTTTGCCCAAAGGGCCCGACGACGACTGCCAGTTCTATCAGTCCGGCGGGCGTCGGCTCGGCTACCTCGGCACCACCCCAAACGCCCACGCCCAGGGCTGCCCCATGTACAAGGTGGAATTCCATCCGCCGGGGAGCATCTTTCCGCCGAACGGGCTGCCGACCTTCGCCCTGGATTACCGCAATGACGACGGCGGACCGGCCTACGGCAAGGATTCGCTACTCTTCTTTGACGTGCCGGCGGATGGCACATATCAAGCGCGGGTCAGCGATGCCCGCGGCGCCGGCGGTCCGACCCATGCCTATCGGCTCACGGTGCGGCCGCCGCGGCCGGACTTCTCCATCAGCTTCACGCCGACTGCCCCCGCCGTGTGGAAGGGCGGCGCCATTCCTGTCGGCATCAACGCGACGCGTACGGACGGCTTCGAAGGCCCAATCCGCGTGCGGTTGGAAGGGCTGCCGCCCGGCTTCTCCGCGCCGTCGACCACGATCGATGCGAGCCAACTTAGCACGTCGATCGCCCTCTTCGCCGAGGCAACGGCGAGTGTTCCCAAGGGGACAATGATCAAGCTCAAGGCCACCGCGACCATCAACGGCAAGGAAGTGATGCATGAGGCGATTGGCGGAACGCCGAGGTTGCTCGATCCCGGCGACATCGTCACCACGACGCGGCAGCCTTCCGTAATCGTTCGGCCGGGCCACGAAAGCCGGCTGACCGTCGATGTGCAACGGCGCGGCGACTTCAAAGGCCGCGTGCCGGTCGAGGTGCGCGGCCTGCCCCACGGCGTCCGCGTCTTGAACATCGGCCTCAACGGCATCCTCATTACGGAGCGCGATTCGAGCCGGGAAATCGTGATTTATGCCGAACCGTGGGTGCAGCCGATGACCGCGCCGATCGTGGTGCTGGCCCGCTCCGAACGCAAGGGAAGCGAACATGCCGCCAAGGCGGTCGTGCTCAACGTCGAGAAGTGAATCACCAGCCGAGTTTGCCGCGGAGTTGCTCGAGGCCGCCGGCGAGGGCGGCGTCGGCCGTCGGGTAAGTCAGCTTCGTGTCGTCGAGGCGATGGCCGTTGTTGCTTTGCTGCACGGCGGCGCTGAACGCGCCGGCCGCGGGTCGCGCTTCCACCTTGTACTGCGGCACCCCGCCCACCATCACGAACAGCATGTGCGGCTGCACGCCCGGCTTCAGGGCGCCGTCGCGATTCTTGAGCCATGTGGGAACGGGAATCGGCATTCGCAATCACTCCGGGAGCGGTTTGTCCTTGGTTTCCGGCAGAAACGGCAGTACGAGCAGCCCGAGGCCGAAGATGCCGCACATGGCGACGCCGGCGTAGCGCATCGGCAGCGGCGCAGGATAACTTCCGAATACAGCCGGGCTAATCAGGTAGGCGAGCATGGCCGGCCCACTCGCCGCGATCAGGCGGCCGACATTGTAGCAGAACGACGTGCCGGTGCTCCGCAGCCGCGTCGGGAAGAGTTCTGGGAAGTAGATCGCGTAGCCGCCGAACAATGCAATCGTGAAGAAGCCCATGATCGGCACCATCCAGAAGATGTCCGAAAAGCTGTTGAGGAAGAGGAACACCATGGCGGTTGAGGCGCCGGCGAGAATGAAGAACAGGGCGAAGGCTGGCTTACGGCCGACCCGCACCGTGACCCAGGCGAACGCGAAGATACCGAAGAATGAGCCGATGTTCTGCACCAGCGACGTGATGCCGGCCCAGTACGATTTTTGCCCGGCGATGTACTCGGCGGCTTCTTTGCCGCTGAGCCCGAGCTTCTGTGCCTCGGCCATGTAAGCGGGGTTGGCTACGTATTGCTGGAGATCGAAGGAGAAGAAAGCGATTCCCCACAGGCCGATGACGCCGGACAAGGCCAGGATCAGGCCGAGAATGGCGTTGCGGCTCCAGCGGCGATCGCCGAGGAGTTCGAAGTAGGAGCCGAGTTTCTTGCCGCCTCCGGCCGCCACCGCCTGCTTCCACTGTTCCGGTTCGCGCAGGCCGAACTGGATCAAAACGACGAGCAACCCCGGGACGATGCCAACCAGGAACATGGCTCGCCACGGGGTAAACGGATGGCCGAGGAGATTGATGTCGCTGAATAAACCCGATTCGCGGAGCGAGCCGAAGTACATGGAAATGAGGGCAGCGGCACAATTGCCGAGGGCGGACGAGGCTTGGAAGAGGCCGAGGGCGAATGGCCGCGCGTTGGTCGGCATCGTTTCCGCGACCAGCGTGACCGAGGCCGCGAAGACGCCGCCGACCCCGAGGCCCGTGAGCAGTCGGTACAGGTAAAAGTCCCACACCTTTTCCGAGATGGCACTGAGCCCGGTGAAGACGGCATAGAGCAAGATGGTGAGCATGAGCGTTTTCACGCGGCCGACGCGATCGCCCATGATGCCGAAGGCGATGCCGCCCAGGGCCCAGCCGATCAGGAAGATGCTCGTGGAGTAACCGGAGGCCTTGCTGACGTCCGAATTGCGGAGCGACGCCAGCACCTCCGCTTCCTGGGGGGCCGGCTTGCTTTCCTTGGCGTACTGTTCCGCGAGGTCCGAGGCGTGCTGCGAATACCGTGGATCGGCCGTAGTAACCATCGGCACGAGTTCTTGCATGGCGGGGCGGCGCGCCAGGTTGAACAATTGCTGGTCGAGGCAGTCCATGTCCCAGGCCAGGCAGCAGACGATGAAGACGAACCACTGGTAGCCGGTGAGATCTTTGAGGCTGGCCCAGCCGGTGCGGGGGGAGGGGGAAGCGGTCGACATGAGCGAGAATCTCGGTGGGAAAGGGAATAGCAGCGGATAGCGCTCGGCTCTGCGGACTCCGCCTCGTGGCTAACCCGATCGGGTTAGCCGCGAGGCGAAGCCGAGCGCGCGGCGCAGCAAATGTCACTCCTGGGTGCCTTCGTTACCTTCCAATTCCTCGATTCTGTTAACCCACAAGCCAGGAGGTCGCGCGGCATGAATCACGGCGACGATCACCGCTTCGTGATTCCAGATTGCGAACACAACATGGTAATTGAACAATCGAATGAAGTACTCTCGATTCTCGGGCTCTTCAGGGCCATCCTCGGTGCGTGGACAAAAACGCGGTGTAGCGCGGATGGTGTCAATTGCTTTCCGCATTAGAGCCGCGAATCGAGCACCGAACCCCGATTCCTCGGATTCCAGTCGACTCCCGCTCGACGCGCATCGGCCGCGGCAGACGGGAGAATGCGAACCCTCACAACGGATTCTCCGCGCCGTACCGGCGTTCCAAATCGGCAACCAATTCATCCGCATCGAGCAACTCCACCTCTCCCTTAACCAGTTGTCCGAGGCGCGCATGAATCAACTCGCGCGCATCGGCACTATCCACGACGCTATCCAAGAGCAGGCGCCCGAGTTTCTCGCGACCAGCGGGATGAAGTTGCAAAGCGCGATCAACAAGATCCTGCGGAATCTCAGGGTCGATCGTCGCAATCGTGGCCATGAATCTCACTCCTTGGCGATGGTTTCGTCCAGGTTCAAGAGCACGCGGGCGACGAGCGTATACGCGGCCCAATCGGTTATGGTCAGCCCCCTGGGCAGCGGCGCTTTCGGTTGCTTTTCGCCGGTCGCGGCCTCGGCGGCGTTTGCCTCGACCTTGGCAAACCGCGTCCGTTCCTTCTGTAACAATCCGAGCAGCAACTTCGCTTCGTCGGCCGTCGGCTTGCGCGCCACGCACAGCCGGAACGCATACTCCAGGCGTGCGGCGTCGGTCGTGCCGCCCTCCAGAACGGCGCGTTTGCCGAGCCCGCGGGCGCATTCCACGAAGATCGTTTCGTTCAGGCCGGTGAGTGCCTGCAGCGGCGTGTTGGTGCGCGACCGTTTGACGCACGACTGTTCGCCGATGGGGGCGTCGAACACCGTGAGGGCCGGATACGGCGTGGAGCGGCGGCGGAACGTGTACAGCGCCCGCCGATAGCGATCCTCGCCCTTCGCTTCGGGCCAGTTGAACGGGCCGTAACTGACGGGCCGCTGGAAAAGGAATTGCGGGGCCGGGGAATAGACGCTGGGGCCGCCGAGTTTCGGATTGAGCAGGCCGCTGGCGGCCAGGGCGATGTCGCGGACGATTTCTCCATCGACGCGGAAGCGCGGCCCGCGGGCCAGCAACCGGTTCTGCGGATCCTTGGCCAGCAACTCGGGCGTCACTTTGGACGATTGCCGATATGTCGCCGAGGCGACGATCGAGCGGTGCAAGTGCTTGATCGACCATGCCGTCGAGTCGTCGCTCGGTTCCATGAATTCGCAGGCGAGCCAGTCGAGCAGTTCCGGATGGCTTGGCTTCTCCCCTTGCGTGCCGAAATCCTCCGGCGTGGCGACGAGCCCCGTGCCGAAATAGTGCTGCCAGACGCGGTTGGCGAACGCCCGCGCCGTGGTCGGCGACTTCTTATCCACGACCCATTTCGCGAATGTGAGGCGGTCCGGTTTGGCGTGGTCGGGCAAGGGATGCAGGAAGGCGGGGACGCCGGCCACGACCTCGTCGCCGGGCTTGAGGAAGTTGCCGCGCTTGAGCAGGTGCGTGGTCCGTGGCGTCGCCCGCGCCTGCACCACGAGGCTCGTCGTCCCGGCGGGCCACTCCTTCCATAAGCCTTCAATTTGAGTGTTGGCGTCCTTGAACTCCGGCACCGTTGTGCGCCAGTGGGAGAAGAGCGTGGCGGTTTGGGCCTCGGTGCGCTGGGCCATTGGAATGGCAAGCGCTTCCTGGATACGGAGCGGCAACGGGTCGGCCGGGGGAACCGCGGCCTCGGCGGCGCTCAGCCGGAAGCGGCCGAGGTTATTGTTCATGTGGTCGTCGCTGTTCCAGCCGCCGTGATTCTGCTTCAAGTTGAAGTGGAGCGTGCCGCCGTCGGGAAGTTCGATTGGCTTCTCGGGAATGAAGATCGCTTGCCGCGGTTGGTTTCGGCGGCCCGGCCCGGCGTCGATGCCCCACGCCGTGTCGTCCTTGCCGTCGATGGCGAACTTCACCGGCCCGGTTAACCGCTTCTTGTTGCTCTTGTCGTCGAAGTTCTTTTCGAGGCCGCGCTCGGGGTTGGCGTAATCGGCGAAGGCCTGGATGAACTTGATCTTCTCGCGCTTGCCGCTCTTCTCCACATCGAGGTTGAACTCGCTCAGGGCGCAGGTGCCCATGAAGGAGCGGCCGGGGCCGTTGCAAGGCAAGTTCGGATCGTTGAGCAATTCGATGCGCAGCGCCGCGATGCGCTTGACCGGGCTCTTGCCGCGCATCAGCGTGCTGAACTTCGTCGGGGCGTACCCCTGAGCGAGGATCGAGCCGTCTTTTTGCGGCAGGTAGCGCTGCGAGTTGTCGCCGGCATTCTCGACGGCGATGGTCTTCCATTGCGGCAAGCTCTTGCTCGCCTCCGTTTCCCACTTCTCCATCCGTTTGGCCCAGTCGGCATTTTTGTGCTTCAGGTCATCCTCAATGGCGCGGATGCGCTGGAGGAGGTCCGCCGCCTTCATCCGTTCCGCCGGCGTGTAGACCACACGCTGGGCTTCCGAATCGTTGTTGAGGAACGCGAAGATGCGATAATATTCCTCGTGCAGCAGCGGATCGAACTTGTGGTCGTGGCACTGGGCGCAAGCGATCGAGAGGCCGAGGAACGCCTTGCCGACGGCGTCCATGCGGTCGAACATCGCATCCATGCGGAACTGCTCCGGATCGACGCCCCCTTCTTCATTCAGCATCGACATCCGAATGAATCCGGTGGCGACGATCTGATCCTGGGTGGCATGCGGAAGCAGGTCGCCGGCCAGTTGCTGGATCACGAACTGGTCGTAAGGGAGGTCGTCGTTGAACGCCTTGACGACCCAGTCGCGGTACATCCACACGTCGCGCGACATATCCTTTTCGTAGCCGTCGGAATCGGCGTAGCGGGCGGCGTCGAGCAAGTCGCGAGCCCAGCGTTCGCCGTAATGCGGCGAAGCGAGCAACTTATCGACGAGCTTGCCGTAGGCGTTCGGGCTCCTGTCGGCGAGGTAGTCATCGACCTGTTTCGGTGTCGGGGGAAGGCCGATCAGGTCGAGGTAAAGGCGGCGGCAGAGGGTGACCTTGTCCGCCTCAGGAGATGGCAAGAGCCCTTCGCGCTTGAGGCGATCGGCGATGAACGCATCGATCGGATTCTTCCCATTGCCGACTTGAGGAACGGCGGCTCGCACCGGGGTCTGGAACGCCCAGTGCTTCGCCGGATCGGCATGAACCGCGGGAACTGCGAGAGCAAGAATCGCGAGGGGAAGAATGCGCAGCATGAGGAACCCGAAACGCGGAGGAAGGCGGCGTGCAGTTCGATTATTCTACAATGCCAGCCCCGTTCCTTTCACCCGGTAAATTGCCATGCGGCATCTTTTCACCTGCCTCGCGGCACTCCTGGCCACAACTCCCGTAATGGCCGCCGAGAAGCCGAACGTCCTTTTCATCGCCATCGATGATCTCAACGACTGGGTCGGCTTCCTCGGCGGGCATCCGCAGGTGAAGACGCCGCACATGGACGCCCTGGCGGCGCGCGGCACCGCCTTCACCAATGCCCATTGCCAGAGCCCGCTCTGCAATCCGAGCCGCACCAGCGTTCTCACTGGCCTAAGGCCCAGCACCATCGGCGTCTATGCCCTGGCTCCGTGGTTCCGCACTTCCGAAAAGTTCCAGAACCACGAAACGCTCTTCCAGTATTTCCACAACCGCGGTTACCGCACGATCACCGGCGGCAAGATTTTCCACGATGCCTACCCACCGAAGGCGGCACTGGCCAACAGCGTCGAAGTCGATGTCTGGGGTGAGCACGGCAAGGCGCTGGCGCGGCCGAAGCAGAAGTTCGTGCACACGCCGGCCGACATCGCAGCCATGGACTGGGGAGCGTTTCCCGAACGCGACGACCAGTGTTTTGACTCCGATGTTGGCTCGTGGGCCGTGGAGCAGTTGAAGCATCCGCCGAGTGGGCCGTTCTTCCTGGCCATCGGCTTCCGCCACCCGCACGTGCCGTGCTTCGCGCCGGAAAAGTGGTTCGACCTTTACCCGGACGCCAGCCTGAAGATGCCGGTCGTAAAGAACGACGATCGGGCCGACTTGCCGCGATTCGCCTCGTACTTGCACTGGAAATTGCCGGAGCCGCGGTTGAAGTGGCTCAAGGAACACGAGCAGTGGCGGCCGCTGGTGCGGGCTTACCTGGCGAGCATCAGCTTCGTCGATGCGCAGGTCGGTCGCGTGCTGAAGGCGCTTGCCGACAACGGCCTGGAGAAGAATACCATTGTGGTGCTGTGGAGCGACCACGGCTGGCATCTGGGAGAAAAGGGGATCACCGGGAAGAATACGCTGTGGGAACGATCGACGCACGTGCCGCTGGTGTTCGCCGGCCCCGGAGTTGCCCCTGGAGCTCGCTGCGGCCAGCCCGTGGAACTGCTGGATATGTACCCGACCATTGCGGAACTCTGTTCGCTTCCACCGAAGGCCGGCTTGGAAGGCGTGAGCCTCACGCCGCATCTGAAAAATGCCCAGGCCGCGCGAATCCAGCCGGCCATCACCACGCACAACCCCGGCAACCACGCCGTCCGCACCGACCGATGGCGGTACATTCGCTATGCCGACGGCAGCGAGGAACTGTACGACCGCAGCGCGGACCCACACGAATGGACGAACCTCGCATTGGAACCAAAGTTCGCTGAAGTGAAAGCCAAGTTGGCCCGCTGGTTGCCCAAACGGAGTGCGGCCCCATTGCCCGGCAGCGCCGGCCGTATCCTGACGTTCGACAACGGCATCCCCGTCTGGGAAGGCAAACCGATCGGCAAGAACGACCCCTTCCCCAGCGAATAAAGATTAGCCGCGAGGCGGAGTCCGCGGAGCCGAGCGCGATTTGCGCTACCGGTTGTAACGGCTGGTGCAGATCTGCCGAACGATTCGGCTGGTGGGGATGTGACGAGGGGGGCGGCGCAATTTTCACCCGAATGGGTTTCCTGCCTTGCCTGCTCTGTTGACCCTGCCCGGTTTCGCTACTCCACTTTATATGTCCTAGCCGGATTAACCGCGCCCACAGGTCGGAAATCCGCGAACTTTGGTTCAAGACCGGGACACGCTCGCCTTGAATGTCTCCGGCCACGGACGTAGAGTTGTGCCGAGCACCACTCACAGGTCGCCCGCGCGGAACTTCTGACGCCCCGCCCGTTTGCCCCGGGCCATCCCACCGATCGATTGGACCGACCATGCCGGAACTGACCCAAACCCACTGGCGGATCGATCGGCCGGCCGAGGGGTTTTACACGACCCAGTTGCCGGCCCATCACGGCCGCCTCGTGCGCACCTTCCTTCCCACCGATTACCAGCCGAGCTATCCGTACCCACTGGTGGTGCTGTTCCACGGGGCGGGCGGCAGCGAGGAATCGGTGGGCCGGCTGGCGCCGCGGATGAGCCGCCGCAACTACATCACCATTAGCCTGCGCGGGCCCCAGGGGCTCGGCAAACGCCCCGACGGCCACGAGGCCTTCTCCTGGACCTCCGACAGTTGCGAAGACGAGAATCTCGAGGAATATCTGGTCAACGCCGTGGAGCAGACGCGGCGGCTCTACCACGTGCATTCGGAACGCGTTTATCTCGCCGGCGTGAACGAAGGGGCGGAAGTGGCGTATCGCATCGGCCTGGGCATGGCCGACCGCATCGCCGGGGTGATTGCCTTGAACGGCTCGATGCCGAGGGCGGCCGGGGCGCCGCTGTTCCGGCTCGGCGCCGTCCGCGATCTGCCCGTGTTAATGGGGCACGGCACGACCAATGAAGTGGTGCCATACGCTTCGGCCCAGCGCGACTACCGCCTGCTTTATGCCGCCGGGGCCAACGTGCGGCTCATCGGCTACTCGACCAACCACAAGATCCATCCGAACATGCTTCGCGATGTGAACCGTTGGATCATGCACGGCGTGACCGCCGAAGCCCGCGTCCTCGCCCGCATTTCTTGATCTACAATTTCGGCGGCGGCAGTTCTTCGTACCCCGGCAATACCGGCGGCACTCCCGGCGGCGGCACGCCCGGCGTCAGCGGTTGCCGCGGCGCGGCTGGTGTCGCGGGATAGGGCACTCCCGGCGAAACCGGATAAGGGAGCGTCGGCGGCAGCGACGACGCCATTGGCCGAACGCTGATGTCCCGATCCGCTTCATACACCCGCCCGTCCGGCGTCGTCAGCCGAACGGCCACGCGCAACCGCTCTACCGTCGGATAATTCTGCCATTGCAGAGGCACGAAGTAGCCCGTCGCCAAAAGCCCCGATTTCCACGTCGCCCGAAGTTTCTCCGGGCTGACCTCCCAGGTGCCGATCAGTTTCTTCAAGCCGTCCGGCGAATATTCCCACGCGGCGATGGAAGCCCGGCCCGGCGCCTTGACCGCCGAGCGATCCTCGTCCGTCGGCACAATCACAACCATGAGGTATTCGTCGCCGGGAATGGCATCGTCGTCGACGCCGCCGGTGCCACGGGCGAGAACGATCTCGCGAATGGCGCAACCGATCGGCGAACCCTGGGAGACGGGAATGGCGCCGGGCAGCGTTCCGCGGCTTTGTTCGTAGGCGCGGTTGAGTTCGGTGGCGCGAGCAAGTGCCTTTTGGGCCTCGGCCAGTTCGCGGTTGCGGGTGCGGAGTTCCGCTTCGATGCCGTCGTAGCGCTTATCCGATTTGCACCCGATGGCGCCGAGGGAAATGATCGACGATGCCGCGATGAGGCGGACCCACCGGCCCAAATTGCGGCGTCCAAATGGCATCCTTGCACTTCTCACACACCAGAGCCACGACCGTCAGGGAGCGGTCGCAACTGCCGCTCCCTGACGGTCGCGGCTCTGACGTTACTCCACAATCGTGCGGGCGTTCAACTGCTCGATCGGCATCCGCGTCAGCACCGTGTCGATCAGACCGAAATCGCGGGCCTCGGTCGCCGACATGAAGTTGTCGCGATCGGTGTTCTTCTCGATCGATTCCAGCGTCTGGCCGGCGTGCTTCGCCAGGAGTTCGTTCAACGTCTTCTTGGTTCGCAGGAACTCTTTGGCGTGGATCAAGATTTCGGTGGTCGTTCCCTCGGTGCCGGCGAGCGGCTGGTGGATCATCACGCGGGCGTTGGGAAGGGCGAACCGCTTCCCCTTGGTCCCGGCGGTCAGGAGCATCGCTCCCATGCTCGCCGCCTGGCCCATGCAATAGGTCGCCACGTCGCAATTGAGGAACTGCATGGTGTCGTAGATCGCCATGCCGGCGGTGACGCTGCCGCCGGGGCTGTTGATGTACAGGTGGATGTCCTTGTTCGGATCATCGAACTGCAAGAACAGCATTTGGGCGACAATCAGGTTGGCCATGTCGTCCTGGACCACTCCCTGAAGGAAAATGATCCGGTCCTTGAGGAGCCGGCTATAAATGTCGTAGGCGCGTTCTTCGCGGCCCCGGCTTTCCACTACGATCGGTACGAGCGGCATGGTCGATACTCCCTGGTCTTCGGAGGCAGACCGCCGCACCCTCTGAATCGGGCGGCGCGTCCGCGGTCGTTGAGCGGGCCCGGACGTGTCGCGGCGCTTTCCCGCGAGGTCGTCCGGACTTAACGGCGATAGCGATTAAACATCCCGCGCTCCCCGTTGGGTCGCGGCTAATCGATAATTCATTTGCCCACCTCGGGCAGCACCTTCTGCAACACCTCGTCCACCAGGCCGAACGCCTTGGCTTCCTGGGCGCTGTAATACTTGTCGCGATCGGTTTCCTTGGCGATCGTTTCCAGAGGCTGCTTGGTGTGCCGGGCGAGAATCTCGTTGAGGCGCTCGCGTTCCTTCAGGATTTCCGCGGCCTGAATCTCGATATCCGAAACCTGACCGCCGACTTGCCCGTACGGCTGGTGGATCATGACCTTGGAATTGGGCAAGGCGTAGCGCTTGCCGGCCGTTCCCGCGGCCAGGAGGATCGCTGCCCCGCTCGCCGCGATCCCCATGCAATACGTGATGATCGGGCATTCCAAGAACTGCATGGTGTCGTACATGGCCAGCGTGGCAGAGACGGAACCGCCGGGGCTGTTGATGTACATGTGAATGTCGGCCGTCTTGTTCTCGTATTGCAAGTAGAGCAGTTTCTGGATGGTGATGTTCGAGAGGTAATCGGAGATGACGGGACTGCCGCCCGTCTCGGGGCTGGAACCGACGAAGACGATGCGATTCTCGAGCAAGAGGTCGCCGAGCGTCAGGGTGCGCTGGCGGGCGTACTCGCGGTAGCGCTGGAGGACCGGTTGCACGGGGCCGGCGCTCGGATCGAATGGGGGAAGCATCGTCGAACCCTTCGTGGTGAAATGATTCAATAACTCAGGGGCCTTGCGGCCCCGCTCGCGCCTTAACTACTGTATACATCCGGTCAACAGCCAGAATCGGTCGTCGGAGCCGCATTCGTCGGAGCCGCGACCGTCGGGGAGCGGTCTTCGGGACAGCCAACTACCGCTCCCTGACGGTCGCGGCTCGGAAAGGTTCAAGCTTGCGTGGCTTCGCCTTCCGGTTTCGCTTCGCCTTCGGCGGCCTCGGGCTCCGGCGGCGCCGACGATTCGGGCGCGGCCTGCGCCGACACCGTCGCCACTTCGCCCGCCTGTTCCGCCGTCTGTTCCGGCGTCAACTCGTAGTCCTCGAACGTCGCCTCGGCCAGGACAAGGTCGAGTGCCTTGCGTTCGAGTAAATCCGTGGCCAGCGCTTCCATCAAGTCTTCCTTCTCCAAGCGGGCGCGAACCTTGCGCGGGCTCTCATCCGAACGATCGGCGATCCGTTCGATCTCGTCGTCGATGTCGCGGTCCTCGATCTCGATCTTCTCGATTTCGGCGACTTTCTGAAGTACGAAGTGTTCCTTGAGCGCGGCTTCGGTGCTGCGGAGCACGTCCTGTTCCAGCAGCCGCTGCTTGCCGCGGATTTGCTCGTCGGACATGCCGGAATCGCGCATTTCCATGACACGGCGGGCCAGCGTGGTGCGGGCTTGCCGCCGCAGCAGGTCTTGCGGGAGTTCCCACTTGGCGGCGTCGGCCAAGAGCGAGAGCACCTCGGTCCGGGCCGCTTGCCGCTGCGCGTATTCCAGGCGGCGTTCGAGCAGCACCCCGACGAGCATGTCGAACGCCTCTGGCGTGCTGACGCCGAACTCCTCTTCGAGCAGTTCGCGCGTCAATTCCGGCAAGCGAATCGCCTTCACGTCCTTGATGGTGAAAATGCCCTGGACGACGCGGCCGCGCAGCGATGGAACGTTCAGTTCCTGCGACAGCGTGATGTCAATGGTCCGTTGGTCGCCCGGCTTGGCCCCGACCACCTTCGAGCCGAAATCCTCGGCGATGCCGTCGGCCAGCGCCAGTTGCTTGTCCACCTTGGAACGAACCTCAGTGAGCGTGTTCAGTTCGCGGTCGCCGAACTTGACGGTGATGTCCGAAGTGATGACGTCGTCCATCTCAACGACGGGCGAATCGCCTTCTTTCGGGGCAAGCTGCCCGTGCGGTTCGAGCAACCGCTTCTTCTCGCGGGCCTTCTCCTCGTCCGAGTACACGTGGACCGGGCGCCGCAGCCTCAGCCCCTTGTAGGTCGGCAGATCGAACTCCGGGCGCACCTCAATGTCGAACTCGTAAATGAACGGCCCTTCCTTGGGAATCGTGATCGCGCCCGGATTGAGGTCGGGTGGGCTCAGCGGCGAAATCGATTCTTCCTCGGCCAACTGCTCCAGGCTGGCCATCAGCACCTGCGTCTTCACTTCCCCCGCAACCTGCTCGTAGTAACGCTTCTCGATCATCTTCCGCGGCGCTTTGCCGGGGCGGAAGCCACGGACCTGCGGTTGATCGCTCAGCGTCAGTTCCGTGAAGCGCTCGTCGAAGCGCTCGTCGATCTGTTCGCGTTCGACCGTGACTTTGATGTGCTTCTTGCACGGTCCGGCGTCGCGGATTTCGACGTGCTGCTTGAGCTTTTCGGGCGCCTCGGCATCCAGCACGGCGGCCGCCGTGGCGGCGTCCAGGTCGGGCGGGGCGTCGGGGTTGGTTTCGTCGCTCATCGTGGTGTTTCCGCTGAAAGAAAGAACCGGGGAAGCTTATGATTTTGGCCCGCCGCGGCAATCGGTGACCGCCAAACTCGTTTAGCCGCGACCCGGCGGGGAGCGCGGTCGTAACGCGTTCCCCGTCGGGTCGCGGCTAAACGAAAAAACCCGAGTCAAGTCGACCCCGCTACTATGCATCCTTCCACTTCACGAAGGCTTCCAGGGCATAGTATTCCGGCAATCCAAGCGCGTCGTAAGCCTGGGCCGTCTCGATGTTCCGCGCCTCGGAGCGCTGCCAGAACTCGCGCCGATCCGTGCCGCCCGGGAACATCGCCTTGTCCTTCTGCGACTGGTGTCGGAAGATTGCCTGTTTCTTTTGCTCCAAAACGTCCGAACTGAGCGGCACGGCCATCTCCACTTCGTAGGCTTCCCACTCTTCCCACGCTCCGCGGTAAAGCCAGACGTCGAAGTGCTGCCCCTTGGCACGCACCAGGCGGACCGCGGCAAAGATGGCCTCGGCGCAGATGCGGTGCGTTCCATGCGGGTCGGACATTTCTCCGGCGACGTAAATCTGCGCCGGCCGCAGTCGCTCGAGGAGCGCCACGATGTCGGCCACGTCGTCCGGGTGGATCGGTTCCTTCTCGACGGTGCCGGTGCGGTAGAAGCGGAGGTCCATGAATTCGAGTTGCCCGGCGGGGATGCCGCACGCGAGCGCCGCGGCTCGGGCCTCCGTCGCCCGGATCATTCCCTTGATCTTCAGCACCTCCGGCGTGTCCGGCTGCCCCGGCTTCTTCGAATCGAGGAACTGCTCGACCCGCTCCTTGATCGATCCGGCACTCGATCGCTCCGCCAGGCTGCCGAACTCGCCGAGGAACTCATCGACGTAATCGATGAAGCGGCGGGCGTCGTGGTCGAAAACCGCGATGTTCCCGCTCGTCATGTAAGCCACGTGCACGCGATGTTTCTGCTGCACGAGGCGAATGATCGTGCCCCCCATGCTGATAACGTCGTCGTCCGGATGCGGGCTGAAGACGAGGATCGCTTGCGGGTTGGGCCCGGCGGGTAGCGGCGTGATGGTTTGCATGCGGTCGTGGAAGACCGTTTCGCCGATGCGTTCGGCCGGGCCTTTTTCGCGCAGCAGTTCGAAGAGGTGATGCTCGCGAAAATCGTCGTCGTCCAGTTTCTGCAGCCCCTTCTTGGCGGTGAGGGCAAGGCCGACCACGGCCTTCCGCACCAGTTCGGGGGTCCAGTCGCACGGCCCGACTTCCCAGGGCCGCTTCATCGCCGTCAGTTCGGCGGCGGCCGCTTCATCGACCACCACCGTGGCATCCGGATGTTCCTGCAGGAAACTCGCGGAGATGGCCTCGGTCGGAGGTTGCTCAACGGCCTTGGCCAGCACGACGGCCTTGTGTTCGCCGAAGGCCATGAGAAACATTCGCCGGGCGTCGAGGATGCTCGCCACGCCCATGGTGATGGCCTGGTTGGGCACGTTCTCTTCGCCGAAGAAGCCGCCGGCCGCATCGCGCCTCGTAATGCTGTCCAGCGTCACCATGCGCGTCCGGCTATTTCGCGGGCTCCCCGGTTCGTTGAAGCCGATGTGCCCGGTCCGACCGATCCCGAGCACTTGAATGTCGATGCCGCCCGCCGCCTTGATCTTCTTCTCGTAGTCGGCGCAGAACTCGTCGACCTCATCCACGTCGAGCGTGCCGTCTGGAATGTGGATGTTCTGCCAGCGGATGTTGACGTGGTGGAAGAACGTTTCGTGCATCCAGCGGTGGTACGAATGCGGATCCTCTTTGGGCATGGGAAAGTATTCGTCGAGATTGAACGTGACGACATTGGAAAGGTCGAGCGATTCTTCTTTATGGAGGCGAACGAGTTCGCGATAGAGGCCCACGGGAGTGGAGCCGGTGGCGAGACCGAGAATGGTGGGCTTGCCGGCGGCATTGCGGCTGCGGACGAGTTTATCGATTTCGCGTGCGACGTACTTCGAGGCGGCGAGGGCGTTGCCGAACCGCAGGACCGGCGTGCGCGTGTGGGGAACCGGATGCAGAGAGGCCATGATTTCACGTTCGCGGAGTGCGGAGTTGGAATGGCTGTTGTAGCGGGGAGGCAGGGAAGCGTCAGCGGATCGGGCGCGAACCCACTTCTTGGCCCGCGGCTCGCTTGCCAGTAGAAAGGAAGAGACGCGGCGAAGTTGCCATGCACCCGTAGCTCAACTGGATAGAGCAACGGTCTTCGGAACCGTAGGTTACAGGTTCGACTCCTGTCGGGTGTACTGAGTATCGGAAAGTTTCGAGCCGTCCCGGTT
>Ga0134125_10004620_pt1 | contig 15737 bp, 9 predicted proteins | sample KB31751_FD_96464 | JGI IMG/M metagenome (GOLD analysis project Ga0134125, IMG submission 96464) | Terrestrial soil microbial communities with excess Nitrogen fertilizer from Kellogg Biological Station, Michigan, USA - KB3-175-1 | ecosystem: Environmental > Terrestrial > Soil > Unclassified ... | reverse complement strand
CTGAAATATACGGTCGCGGTCGCGCTATAGAGAGGAGTGGCCGCGAGGGACAGGGCGAGGCCGGCGAGAGTGCCGACCACGATGGCGCAGACTGCATAGACCCAGGAGCGGCGCACCGCTGCCAGGTAGGGGTTGGGATTCATGTGTGTATCACTCTCTTGACTCAATCGGGTTGGGTAGGAGCGCCCTGCGATGTCCTTTCTGCTCGGCCGCCCACCAGGACGCGCTGCTGCACCGTCGGGAGCGGTGACGGCAGCGCGCGGTGACCGGGGACATCCGCGAGTTCCTTCGCGCCGGGCGTCAGCTGCGAAGTGACCGCGAGTCCGATGATGAACCACGCGAAGATCGAGTACTGGGTGATGAGCGCCACCGTGGCGAACGCGGGGATCTGCGCGACGACAGCGATCGTCGCCGCGCTCCCCTTGCCGAGCACGACGAGCACGATCGCGGCGATGAGCGCCACGACGATTGCGGCGAGCACGATGGTGCCGCCCGACAGCCCGGTCAGGATGAGCTGGCTGTCGATCGAACGGAAGTTGCCGAAGTAGACCTGCCCGTCTGCCGACTTTCTGGCCGACCCGGCGACTCCGATCGGCTTCATCTGACCCACGAGCGTGAGGAGGTCGCCGCGGTAGGCAGCGCTACCCGAGGCCTCCGAGCCGGCCGCGGTGAGCACCGTGCTGATGACGGGGAAGAGCACGAACATGGCCGCGGCTCCGCCGGTCGCCAGCACCGCGCGCATCCGTCGGCTGAGTCCTTCGCGCAGGAACAGGATCGACAGCACGAGACCGAGAACGGCACCAAGGATGCCGACCCGGCTGAAGGTCAGCGTGGTCGCCACGAGCATCACGAGCACCATGCACGTGCGCAGCCACGACGGAAGGCGCGACGCCAGCGTCAGCGGAATCGCGATCGCGAGGCTGCAGGCGAGGGCGATGGAGTGACCGAACGCTCCCTCCACTCGGAGTTCGCCGCCCCGGTACTGCAGCGGTCCCCACAGGGTGTACTGCGAGTTGCTCGCGTGCAGACCGACGAAGACGTTGACGCCGGTGAGGGACTCGAGAATAGCGAGGATCGCGACCACCGTGAACACCACCGCGACCGCGCCGTAGATCCATCGCAGGTCGATGCGATGGGGTGCGAGACGGCCGAGGGCGTAGCCGACCACGAAATAGATGGTCAGTGAGAGCAGGAAGGAGAGGGCGACCGAACTGTTCGACACGGCCGTCGCGACCGCGCTGACGGCCACGAGCAGCACGACCAGTCCGTCAGCGAGGGTGAACCTCACGGGGCCGCCCGGAATCAGGGTGGCGATCACGATGAGCGCCACGCCGGATGCGATGGGCACGTAGAGATTGCCGCTCGCCCCGAGATTGAAACCGATCCACACGGGCACGAGGGCGATGATGACCAGCCAGAGCGCAAGCGCCCACCGGGTCGACCTGCGCAGCGCGACGAAGGCGAGCGCAACCATCGCGATGCCGAGCACAACGAGCAGGGTGCGGTCCGCGAGGGGACCGGAGAGCGCCGCCAGGGATTTCACCGTCGCCCCCTCACTCCACCAGCGAGCGCATGATGCTCGCGACAGCCGTGCGATACACATCGGGGCCGTGCCGACGGCGCGCCGTCTCGATGTCGGTGACGGTGGCGGCGTGGGCCAGGTCCCACTGCTCGATCGCGGCCTGCATGCCGTTGGCCAGTGCCGTGGCATCGCCGGGGGTGACCGTGCGAGCCGTGGCGTAGCCCGCGGTGGCCTCGAGCAGCCCACTCGTGGCACTCGCGACCACCGGCCGCCCGCTCAGAATCGCCTCGACCGCGGTGTCTCCGAACGGTTCATCCGCTCGCGATGGCACGACCACCAGGTCGCCCGCACCCACGAGCTCCCAGATCGACGGGGTGAAACCGTGGAAGCTCACGCGATTGTTGAGCCGCCGCCGCCGCACCTGATCCCGCAACTCGGTCTCGTACCACTCGTAACCGGGGAAGACACCACCCACGAGGTCGAGCCGCGCGTCCACGCCTCTCGCGGAGAGCAGCGCGAGAGCGTCGATTGCGACATCGACGCCCTTGCGTGGAGACAGCCGGCCGACGTAGGTCACCCTCACCGGCGAGTCGAGGCGAGCGCGCGCGGTTCGAGGTTGCGGCGGTCCCATCACGCCGTTGTAGACGACCCGGGTACGGCGCCCGAGCCGCGCGAACGAATCGGTCAGAACACCCCTGCTGAACTCGCTGTTGGCAATGATCGAGGTCGCGAGAAACAGCGGCAGGGCGAGGATGCTGCGCACGAGTCGGGAAGCGGATGCCTCGCCCTCGTGCACATGGACGAGCACCGGCAGTCGCCGCAACCGTGCGAGAGCCTGCCACAGCGGAATGGTCATCGTGTTGACGTAGAGCGCCGCCGGTCGCTCGCGCGAGATCAGCCGCCAGCCCTGCACCCAGCCCGCGCCGGTTTCGGCGATGAGGTGCAGCATCCCGCGCGGTCGAAGTGCGCTCTTGCGCAACACCGGCATACGGCACAGCACCACCTCAGCACCGCGCTCCGTTGCGGCCGCCACGAGCGGACCGGTCACCGGAACTGCCACGACGACGCGCCAGCCATCGGCCACCAGCGCGCTCACGCTCTCGAGGAGCACCCGGTCGGAGCCGTAGAGCTCCGCGCCCGGGTGCGCTACGAGCGCGGTGCGGCCGATGGTGGTCACTGCGGTGGGCTGACGAGGAAGCCGGAGAAGCGCACCGTCAGCGGGGTGTCCGTTGCGACGCCGGAGAGGTAGGTGCGAAGACCGACCGATCCGTTGGTCTGCAGCGCAGCGGTGGCGTCGGTCGTGCTGGCCTGCCACGAGCTCGGCTCCGTCTGCGCGCTTGCCCACACCTTCGCGCGAACCGTCGTGGGCGAGGTGCCGAACACCTGCAGCCGCACCTGCAGCACCGTGCCTGGCGTGTAGCTGAGGCCGGTGATGTTCACCAGTTGCAGCGCGGTGCCACCCTGCAGCAACTGCAGCTGCACCGCTCCGCTGGCCTGGAGCCAGACCCTCGCCTGGTAGTTGGTGGTGCCCACGTCACGGCCGATAGCCGAGACGAAGACCCCGCCACCGGTCGGCGCCTTGTCGGTGGTGAAGCCGACCTGAACGTCGGTCGCCGAGCCGCTGAACGATGACAGGCTGCTCGTCTTCGTCGAGCCCGCGGGTACGACCTGCAGTCCCGCTCCGCCCGACACCGAGTATGCGGATGCCGCTCCCGCGGTACTCCACGCCCCGCCGACATCCGCAGTTCCCCAGCCGTTGCTCGTGGTGCGGCCGAACGCGTCCTGCGCGAGCACGTTGACCGGCGGAGCAGTGACGGTCACGGAGTGCGTGACCACCGCGCTGGGGGCACCGGAGTTGTCGGTGACGGTGAGCCCCACCGTGTACGTTCCCGCGCTCGCGTAGGTGTGGGACGCGGTGGCCCCGGTTGCGGTCTGGCCGTCACCGAAGGTCCACGCGTAGCCGGCGATCGAGCCATCCGGATCGCTTGAGCCTGAGCCGTTGACCGACAGTCCGAGTCCGCTCGTGGCCGTGGTGAAGGCGGCCGTCGGCGCCTGGTTGGGCGGGGGAGCCGTGCTCGTCATGGCGCTCAGGTTGTCGAAGCTCGTCGTCACCGGGCTCGTCGCAGAGCCGGAGAGGTAGCCCGAGACTCCGATCGATCCGGCCGCCTGCAGAGCCGCCGTCGTGTCTGTCTTGGTGGCGGTCCAGCCCGAGGGCTCGGCCTGCCCGGTCGGCCAGACCTTGGCCTGCAGCGTCGTGGGCGAGGTTCCCGTCACGCGGGTTCGCACCTGCAGTTGCATCCCCGGCGTGTAGGTGAGACCGGGAACCGCCACCGCGGTGAGCACTGTCGAGCCCTGTTCCAGCACGACGAACACGGCGCCCGTGGGCTTGATCCACACCTCGGCGAGATACTGCGACGTTCCGACCTGGCGACCGATGAAGTCGGTGTACGAGCCACCGCCCGTGGGCATCGCGCTCAGCGAGAGTGTCGCCTGCAGGTCGACGTCGCTTGACGACACCGAGTTCAGTCGCGCGAATCGTGTCGACCCGGCCCCGAGGTTCATCTGTCCCTTGCCGGCGCTCACCGAGAGGTTGGACGCGTTGCCGGTGATGGTCCAGGCACCGCCGATGTCGGCGGAGCCCCAGCCTCCCGTCACACTCCTGCCGAAGGCATCTTGGGCGATCACGGTGCTGCCGCCGGGGGCTGTCGCGGTGACCGTGTGAGTGGTCGCCGCCGACGGCGCTCCCTGGTTGTCGGTGACCACGAGCGAGACCGTGTAGCTTCCCGCCGCCGCGTAGCTGTGGGTCGGCGTCGCGCCGGTGCCCGTCGCGCCGTCACCGAAGTCCCAGCTGTAGGAGGAGATCGTGCCATCCGGATCCGACGACGTGCCGGCGTTGAAGCTCGCGTCGAGGTTAGACACCGTCGACGTGAAGGCAGCGGTGGGCGGCACGTTCGCGCTCGCCCAGACATCCGTGATCGGCCGCGCGGCCGCGCTCAGGTCGTTCGACGGCAGAGCGTAGGCATCCTGGATCGTGCGCAGCAGGTCGTAGTGGTTGATCGTCTCCGCGTAACTTCCGGTGTGCACGCGCTCGCCGACGAGGATCGTGGGAATCTGGTTGCCGGCGTTGTTGTCGTCCTCGTCCCAGGTGAGCAGCAGGAGGCTGTTGTGCTGCTTCGCCCAGGTGACGTATGCACCGAGGTTGCTCTGCAGCCAGCTGTCTGCCTGTGCGACGGTTCCGTCGTGCATGTCGTTCTGCAGGTTGGGGATGACGAACGACACGGTCGGCAGTGTCGAAAAGTCGGTCGGGAATGCGGTGAAGGGCTGGTTCGCCGCGGCCGGCACCGAGGGCCAGTTGACCCACGGGTTGTGCTTGCGCGCGTAGTTCCCGCTCGTGCATCCGGTGTAGCCGACGCTCGGCAGGCTCTCCGAGTATCCGACGAAGGTCTTTCCGGCCGCAGCCAACTGGTCGGCGAGATTCGTCGTCGTGAAGGTGTACGGGCATCCGTCGTCCGTCACGCCGTTCGTCGAACCGGAGAACAGCGCCAGGTAGTTCGGCTCACTCGGATGCGTCACGGCAAAGGACTGTGTCATGAGTGCTCCGCTGCTCGCGAGCGAGTTGATGTAGGGAGCGTTCGCGTTGCCGATGACCTGGCTCGAGGAGTGGTTCTCCATCACCACGACCACGGTGTGGTCAGGGGTGGGCACAACCGGTGCCGCCGTCGGTGCCACCGCGTGCGACACCGCGTTAGTGCCGCCCCGATCGTCGGTGACCGTCAGCGTGACGTCGTAACTTCCCGCACTCGCGTAGCTGTGGGTGGGCGACACGCCCGTGCCGGTCTGGCCATCGCCGAAGTCCCAGGCGTACGACGCGATGGTGCCGTCAGAATCGGATGACGTGGCTCCGTTGAAAGCGCCGCTCAGGTTGGTCAGCGTGGTTGTGAACGCGGCCGTCGGAGGCACGTTCGGAGCCACGGCCGTGACCGAGTGCGACACAGTGGAGGTGCCGGCCTGGTTGTCGGTGACGGCGAGCGTCACCGTGTAGGGCCCCGGGTTCGCGTAATTGTGCGTCGTCGTGACGCCCGTACCGGTCTGGCCGTCCCCGAAGTCCCAGGCGTACGAGGCGATGCTGCCGTCCGGGTCGGATGACGTGGTCGCGTCGAAGCTCGCGCTGAGGTTGCTCACCGAGGAGGTGAACAGTGCCGTCGGCGGCTGGTTCACCACGGTCGCCGTTCCGATCGCGTAGTGGTTCGCGATGTCGGTGGCAGAGAGTTCCGTGCCGTACACGGCCGCCTCATCCAGCGTGCCCTCGAAGTACTGGCTCGTCGAACCCCACGTCTGGTCACCGCCGATGCGCCAGTACCCGCTGTACGACTGCGCCGCGGTCTGGGGGTTCGTGCCGACGATGCTGCCGTCGACGTAGAGCTTCATGCCGTCGCTCGCCTGAGTCGCAACGACGTGGTGCCATGCGCCGTCGTTGTAGGGGTTCGCGGTTGTGATGACGTTGGTCTGGCCCGTGTAGACGCCGAATACGAGCCGGCCGTCGTCCTGCATGTAGATATGACGGTCGTAGTTGCTCGACAGGCCCGTCTGCTGATTGCCGAAGCCGATGAGCTTGCCACCGGAGCCCGTGGTGGTCTTGAACCACGTCTCCAGCGAGTACGTCGTCGGGTTGGTGAAGCGCGTGTTGCTCGACACGATCGCCTGCGAGGTGAAGGCCACGGCCTCGTTCGAGTTGCCGGCGAGCGCTCCGCTCACGCCCTTGATGGGGTTGCCACCGCTGAAAGTGCCGGGATTGCCCTCTTGCCCCGAGTCCGCCGCGGTGGTGCCCGTCGTGTCCGCGAGACGCCAGTAGAGCACCGGGTCGTCGTTGTAAACGGCGGCCCCGTAGCTGTCGGCGGGTGCAGGCGGCACCGGCGAGACACGACCGGATGCGACGTAGTGGTCGATCACCTGCGCCTTCGTGAGCACCGTCGGGTAGATCGCGACCTGGGCGATGTCGCCGTTCAGGAAAGCGCTGGTCGGCTGGGAGGGCCAGCCGCCGAGGCTGTCGCCGCCCACGCGCCAGTAACCGTTGTACGCCTGGCCGCTCGTCACGTCATCCCGGCTTCCGACGACCTTGCCGTCGATGTAGAGCCGCATGCCGTTCGAACCGAGCGAAGCGACGATGTGGTGCCACTGGCCGTCGTTGAATGTCGCGGCAGACGTGAGCGTCTGGGCGCTTCCCGGGTAGACCCCGAACCACACATGCCCGGAGTTGTCCATGTAGACGTGGCGATCGTAGGAGGAGGAGTTGGCGGTAGCCGAGTTGCCGAAGCCGAGGATCTTGCCACCCTTGGTCGAGGTCGTGCGCACCCAGGACTCGGCGGTGAAGGTGTTCGGGCCCGCTATCGCGGTCTGCGTCGAACCGAATCCGTCGGTGGCACCGTCGAAGCTCGATGCGGTCACGCCGCTCAGCGGCCCGGTTGCTCCTCGGGTCACTCCCGCGCCGAACTGCAGGTCGCTGAAGCCGACGTGGTCGTACGAGCCGGAGCCGGAACTCTCGTTAAGGGGCCAGTATGACGATGCCGCATCCGCCGTCACGGCATCCGAATACGCGCCGCCGCTGTCCGTCGAGGCGACGGTCACGCTGTTGCCCAGTCTGCTGATCGAGTTGCCGTCGGGATCGGTGACGTAGACCCGGTAGCTGTGGCTGCTACCCGGCGTCAGGTTCTTGTCGATGAACCCCATGGGCGTGCGCTGCCAGAACGTCGACTGCATCGTCGTCTCGTACACGGGGGTCGCCGTTGCGCCATCGCGCACCACCTTGTAGCTCAGGTTCGTGTTGTCCTGGTCGTAGGTCGCCGTCCACGAGACCCGCACCTCACCCTTGTTGTAGGACGCGGCGTTCGGCACGAGCGCGGTGTTGACGTTCGGACCGACCTTGTTCGGTGCGATCGAGTGCACGGCGAAGCGGGTGAGGCCGTACTGCGCCACACCGTTGACGTAGGGGAACTCACCACCGACGACCACGTACTGGCTGTTTCCGGAGAGACTCCACGCCGCTTGGCCCTGCCCGGTGAAGGAGCCGGTCACGTACTGCGGGAACCAGTTGAGAAGCGAGGGGGAGGGGTTGCCCGCCCAGTTGAAGTAGCCGTAGGGATCGGCGGTGATGGTGCCAGTCGCGGCCTTCGAGAACGCGATGGTGTGGTGGTAGGTCCATGGGTCGGTCTGCGGATAGCCGCCGATGTTGCCGCAGTAGTGCGGATGTCCGGCGCCGTACACGGCGTCGCCGAGCGCGTACACCGAGTAGGTGTCACCGTGGCAGTCTTCGATCCAATTCACGTTTCCGGTGTCTGGATCGGCCGAGAAGATGCCCTCGAGGTTGCCGTCGGAGTTGCTGCCGAAGACGTAACCAGAACCATAGATGCGGTCGCTCGTCGCGAAGAGCGAGGTGATCGACGCCTTTGTGCCGCCATTGCGCACCTTCTGGGTCGCCGCCCAGGGCACCACGGCTCCGCTGTCGGTGTCTATCGCCGCGAGGCCGTAGTGCGCCGCGCCACCCACGTTCTCGAACCGGCCGCCGATGATGAGTCGCGTCTTGTCAGGCGTCAGCGCCATCGCCTCGACCGTCGAGTCGGCGTTCGGGTTCCAACTGGTGACCGAACCATCCGCGGCGCTCATCTCCGCGACATAGCCGCGCGCCTGCCCGTTCACGCTCGAGAAGGTGCCACCGGCGTACACATCCGTGTTGGTGGCCGTGACGGTGCGAGCCTGACTCTCGAGAATCGGGCGGAACGACGGAATGATCTGCCCCGTCGCCGTGCTGAAGGCCGCGATGCGGTAGTAGCCGGCGCCGTCGACCGCGGTGAAATCGCCCACAACGTAGATGCGCGAGCCGTCGGGAGAGGCCGCGATGCCGAGCGCCTGCGCGTTGAGGCTCGGCGCGAAGCTCGAGATGAGGTTGCCCGTGGTGATGTTGTAGGCCAGCAGGTTATTGCGCGTGACAGTGCCCGGTCCGCCGGCCGCCACCCCAGCGGGCCGCGCGGTCGTGAATTTGCCGGCGACGTAGACGGTGTTGCCCACGACCACCTGCGCCCAGGCGACGCCGTCGATCTGAACCGTGGGAAGGGCATCCGCGCTCACCGTGGGTGGCGTCGCCGGGTTTGTCGGGTCGACCGGCGAACTGTCGGCGAAGGCGGGAACGGAAGGCATGAAGGCGAGCGCCAGCGCTATGGCCACAGCGAGCGCCAATGCTGCTGCGAAGAACCGGGGCAGGCGTGCGAGCATGAGCGTTTTCATGAGATTCTCGAATCGGATCGGTGTGCCACTGGGCGGGGTGCGGTGCGGGGTCTGGCGTTGTGGGTGGTGCTGGCGCTCGTCGCGCTGTGGGCTCCGTGCGGATGCGCGGGTACGGCGCTGAGATTACGGATGCTGTAGCCCGCGGCGAGCCTGATGGCGAGCGCCTCGTAGCCCTCGGCCACGTCGTCCCAGTCGTACTCAAGTTCCGCCCGCCGCTGAAGGCGCTGTCCCAGAAGGTGGGACTGGGAGGCATGGTGCTCAGACTCGTCGATAAGCTCTCGGAGGCTTTCGGGCGTGGTGAAATACCGCCCGTCCACTCCGAGAACTTCCCGATTAAAATCGACGTCGTACGCGAGTACCGAAGTGCCGCCTCCCATTGCGCGCAACAGCGACGGGTTTGTTCCCCCTACCGAATGCCCATGGACATAGGTAAGGGAGTTGGCGTACAGCTGATCCAGCTGCGATTGGTCCCAGAGACCCCCGAGCAACCTCACTCGCGGGTCGGTTTCCGCCATGGCGGAGATCTTTGCCGTGTATTCCCCCGAGTAGCGCGCGCTGCCGACGACCACGAGCGGGAACCGGGCGTGGCTCTGCAGGTAACCCTCGACGATCTGCGACACGTGGTTCTCCGGCTCGAACCGCGCGACGACGAGATGGTACTCGCCGGGCCTCAGGTCGAGTTCGGCGAGTCGATCGGAGGGGGCGTCGCGCAGGATGCGCGTGCCGTAGGTGAGCAATTCCGTTTCGACGAGGAATTTGCGAGCGTAGTAGTCGGCGATGCCCTGAGCGTCTGCGATGAGGGCGTCTGCCGTGCGCACCGCTTGCTTCTCGGCGCCCAGGTAATAGCGCCTTCCGGCACCGCTCCACTTCTCGCGCTTCCACTCGAGGCCGTCGACGTGCACGGCCGTGGGGATGCCGAGCGCCCTGAGCAGCGGCACGAAGGGGGCGTTGGCCGCATTGAAGACGAAGGCGAGATCGGGCTTCGTGGAGAACGCGAGGTGAGCCACTGACAGGCCCGTGTGGCTGAGCGTCTCGGCCGCCTTGAGGTGCACGGCGGGTAGATGAACCAGACGCATTCCGCGGTACGACTTCGGCTGTTCGCCGCCGTCGCGGCGGCAGTACACCGTGACGCGGTGGCCGCGCTCGACGAGCCGCTGGCCGATCTCCTCGACGGCCGTCTCGAATCCGCCGTACGCGGCAGGGACGCCTCTCGTGCCGAGCATCGCGATGTGCAGGCTTGCCGGATCGTCCATCCGCATGATCAGTACGCCCCCACCGGATTCACGAGCACCCGGAAGGTGCGCCAGATGATGCGGAGGTCGCCGATGACAGACCAGTTCTCCACGTAGTAGAGATCGAGGCGCACACTCTCTTCCCAGCTCAGGTCGGAGCGACCGTTGATCTGCCACATGCCGGTGAGCCCCGGTTTGATGAAGAGGCGTCTGCGCACGTGATCCTCGTAGCTGGAGACTTCGACGGGCAGCGGCGGCCGAGGGCCGACGAGGCTCATGTCGCCCATGAGCACGTTCCAGAGCTGCGGCAGTTCGTCGAGGGAGTACTTGCGCAGCGTGCGGCCGATGCGGGTGACCCTGGGATCGTTCTTGAGTTTGAAGAGCACGCCGTTGCCGTCGTTGGGCCCCGTGAACTCGAGCTGTCGTTCGGCGGCGTCGGCCACCATCGATCGGAACTTGAGCATCTGGAAGCTGCGGCCGCCACGACCCACGCGTTCCTGCGAGAACAGCACACCGCCCTCGCTGTCGGCGCGGATGAGGAAGGCGATCGCGACGAACAGCGGCGCCAGGAGCACGAGGGCGAGTCCCGAGGCGATCACGTCCATGGCGCGCTTCAACAGATGCTTGCCGCCCTCGAACTGCGGGATCTCGACGTGCATGAGCGGCAGCCCGTCGACGGGCCGGAAGTGGATGCGCGGGCCGGCGATGTTCGCGAGGCTCGTCGCGAGGATGAGCTCGACGGTCTTTCCCTCGAGCTGCCAGGCGAGGTCGTGGATGAAGTCGCTGCGACCCGTGGGCTGCCCCACCACCACCACGCCGTCGGCGCCGATGAAGCTCGCGTATTCCGCGACCCGGTTCAGGTCACGCATCACCCGGATGTCGCGCAGCGGCCCGTCATCACGTTCGGTGTCCGACTCCTCGAGCACCGCGCCGATCACGGCGTAGGGGCCACCGGTGTTCGTTCCGATCTGACGCACCGCGTTCTCGACGTCGCTGCGCGTGCCGACCACGACGACCCGCCACAGAAAGTGACCGAGCTCGCGCTGCCGAATGAGCCAGCGCCGCCACAGCCACCGGCCGAGCAGCAGACCCACCGTCCCGAGCGGGAACGCCACCGCGAAGAACCACCTTGCCGAGTCGACCTGGGCGATGAGAAAGACGATCGCGATGGGACCGAAGACCGCGGTGCTCGCGTTGACGACTCGCTTGTACTCGCCGGCTCCGCCGCCGACCACCGTGAGGTCGCGCGTGCGGAAGGTCGCGAGGCACACTGTCCAGACCGCGATGATGGCGAGCGCAAGGAGCGCGCTGCGCGTGACCAGCGTGGAGGTCTCCATCGCTGCGGCGCGCAGTGACGCGAGGTGGCCATAGAACGCGAGACCGACGATGGCCGTCAGGATCAGGGTGTCGGTGAGAAACAGTTTGGCGCAGTAGGCCTTGGCCCAGGCGAGGCCGGAGAGCGGCAGCGCATCGTCGGGGCGGTGCGTGCGAAAACTGCGCTCTGAGATCCGGGCCCGCGCTGAGCGCAGGCTGTGCGGGTCGGACGGGTAAAGCGTCAGATCGTTCATCGGACGGTCCTGAAATCGGGTAGGGCAGGACGCTGACGCCGCGGCGGGCGTATGTCGGGTAAGTGTCTCCAGAGGAGAACGAGACAGTGAATCGGGTCGTCTCGCTGTGAGGCCCCCCATAAGGGGGACACCCTTTCGGGGGATAGACGAGACATTACGACCGAAGTTCGCCTTAAGAAAACCCCCCTTTTGGGGGTCATTTCGGTGATTCCCCTTCCGCCGGGCGATCGATTGCTGCTATGTGCCGCGGGGCGTGTGAACGGCGTATTCCCCTCGCGGCATACCCTCGTGTCTAGGCTGTACGGGTGCTGAAGACTCTTTCTCGAATCTTCCTGGCGCCGCTCGCGCGACTCATCTGGCGTCCCCGCATCCTGGGCCGCCGCAACGTTCCGAAGTCGGGCGCGGTGCTTCTCGCGAGCAACCACCTGTCGTTCATCGACAGCGTCGTGATCACGCTCGTCGCACCGCGCTCGGTGTCATTTCTCGCCAAGGCGGAGTATTTCACCGGTCGCGGCTTTCGCGGATGGATCTCCCGCGCCTTCTTCACCGGAATCGGCGCGATTCCGGTCGTCCGCGGCGCGGGCAGCGCGGCGCAGGACGCGCTCGACAGTGGACTCCGCGTGTTGGAACACGGCGACGCGTTCGCGATCTACCCTGAGGGCACCCGATCCCTCGACGGCAGGCTCTACCGCGGTCGCACCGGCGTTGCCTGGCTCGCTCTCACCTCGGGCGCCGTCGTCATCCCGGTTGCGCTGACGGGAACCCAGGAACTGCAGCCCGTGGGTGCGAGGCTGCCGCGCATCCGGCCCGTCACGGTCGAGTTCGGCGCACCGCTCGATCTGAGTTCACACGGCAGCGCGGACTCCGGTCGCGCACGGCGCAGGGCGACGGACGAGGTGATGGCGGCGATCCAGCGGATGAGCGGGCAAGAGTTCGCGAACATCTACAACGAGCCGCCGGCGGTCAGCTTCGCCGAGCGCGTGCGTCGGGCCTTCGGCCGCAATCGCGCCCGCTGAGTTCGCCGAGCGTGCACCTTAGCGCCGAGCGTGCCCGATCGGATGAGCACGTTCGGCGCGGACAGGCACGCTCGGCGACATGAGCGCGGGTGCGTCCCTCGAGGGTCAGCCGCCGATGAGCGCTTCGATCGGGCCGCGAGCGAAGTAGATCAGGAACCCGGCCGCGACCACCCAGAGCAGCCAGGAGATCTCCTTGGCCTTGCCGGAGAGGGAGCGCAGCACGACCCAGGAGATGAAGCCGGCGCCGATGCCGTTCGAGATCGAGTAGGTCAGCGGCATCACGACAACCGTGAGGAACACCGGCAACGAGATCGAGAAGTCGGTCCAGGTGATCTCCTTGATCTGCGCCATCATCATCGCGCCGACGATCACGAGGATCGCACCCGCGACCTCGCTCGGAACGATCGTCGTGAGCGGGCTGAGGAACATCGCGAGGAGGAACAGCACGCCGGTGATGAGGTTCGCGAAGCCGGTGCGCGCACCCTCGCCGATGCCTGCACCGGACTCGATGAAGACCGTGTTGGAGGAGCCCGAGGTGAATCCACCCGCGACGGCACCGACACCCTCGACGATGAGGGCCGACTTGAGCCTCGGGAAGTTGCCCTTCTCATCCGAGAGGCCCGCCTCCTTGGAGAGGCCGGTCATGGTGCCCATGGCGTCGAAGAAGTTCGTGAAGACCAGGGTGAAGACGAGCATGAGCGCGGCGAGGACGCCGATGCGCTCGAAGCTGCCGAAGCTGACCTGACCGACGAGGCTGAAGTCGGGGATGCTCACGACCTGGCTCGGCAGGGTGGGAACCTGCAGGCTCCAGCCGCCCGGATGCTTGGCACCGCTGCCGAGGTGAGCGAAGGCTTCGACGATCATGGCGAGGAAGGTGCTCGCCACGATGCCGATGAGCAGTGCGCCCTTGATCTTGCGGGCGACGAGCACTCCGGTGAGCAGGAGCGTGAAGGCGAAGATGATCACCGGGATCGTGCCGACGGAGCCGGCGATGCCGAGACCGACCGGCGGCGAGTTGAAGCCGGTGGAGGTGACGAAGCCCGCATCCACGAGGCCGATGAAGGCGATGAACAGACCGATGCCGACCGTGATCGCGATCTTCAACTGGATGGGCACCGCGTCGAAGATGAGCACCCGCAGGTTGGTCGCCGAGAGGATCACGATGATCACACCGTTGATGAGCACGAGGCCCATCGCCTCGGGCCAGGTGAGGTCGCCGACGACGCTCGCAGCGAGGAAGGAGTTGATGCCGAGCCCCGCCGCGAAGGCGAAGGGCAGGCGCGAGACGAGTCCGAACAGGATCGTCATGACGCCGGCGGTGAGGGCCGTGACGGCGGCGACCTGGGTGAACCCGAGCGAGTGACCGAGCACATCCTTGCCACCGCTCAGGATGATCGGGTTGAGGATGACGATGTAGGCCATCGCCACGAAGGTGACGAGCCCGCCGCGCACCTCGCGGGAGAACGTGGACCCTCGCTTCGTGATCTCGAAGAACGAATCGAGTCGTGTGCGGAAGGTGGTCTTGGGCTCGGGCTTTGCCGCCTCAGTCGTGGTCACGCGATTACCTTATCGGCGGATCGGCCTTCCGCGACGAAAATGGGCGTGTCCCGTGCGCGCGATTCAGCTCAGGTACTCGGCGAGCACCACGGCCTGGTTGTGCTCCTCGTCTTTCGCGGAGTACACGAGCGTGACCGTGGCGTGTTCGGAGACGATCGTGCGCAACCGATCCGCCGCGGGGTTGGAGTCGAGCTCGGCGCGGTACTTCTCGGCGAACGCGGCGAATCGAGGCGCCTCGTGACCGAACCAGGTTCTCAATTCGGTGCTCGGGCCGACATCCTTCACCCATTCGTCGACTGCGGCATCCGCCTTGGTCACGCCTCGCGGCCACACCCTGTCGACGAGCACGCGATAGCCGTCGCCCGGGGCGGCCTTCTCGTACACCCGCTTGATCTTCACGCCCATCTCCCCATCGTCCCACTCTGGGCAAGCGCTGTGCATCCACCCCGTGGACGGTGCGCTCTGCCTATCGTGAAGAGATGACAGAGTCATCGAACACAGACCGAGCGGATGACGCGCTCTCGCCCGTGAACAGTGCGACGGGCGGGCCAACGGCCGCCGACGCAAGCACCGACGGCAACCCCTTCGAGCACGGCCCGGGTGACCCTACGGGAGGCGCGACGCGGCAGTCGACCCATCGCGACGGCGGCAGGCCGGACGGCAACCCGGAGGCCCTCGTCGAGGGCCAGCGGGTGAGCACCGCACACGACATGGAGTCGTCGAACGACCGGTCGCGCCGGCCCACGGATGACGCTGCCGCGGCCGGACCGCGCTCGCCGCACGCCCCGCGCCACAAGGCCGATCCCGAAGAGGGCGGCATCGTCGATGACATCGCGGGCGCTGTGCCCGGCCGGCTCGACGAAGACCCTCACACGGGCAGGCGTGACCCCGATCTCGAGCCGGATGCCGGCGTCGGGCTTCCCTAGACGGCCCGTCCTCCACAGCCCCTGTCGCCACCCGGTTCAGTCACTATGGGCGGTGGCTGTCAGCCACGCCTGAGAAGCTTGCACGGTGACAGACGCAAGCACAGACGTGACGCCCCCCGCCGTTGCCGACGGCACCCGCGCTTCCGCCCTGCGCATCCTGCGCACGCTTGTCGGCTCGCAGGCCGCAGAGTTTCACGACGGACAGTACGAGGCGATCGAGACACTTGTCAACCGTCGCCGCAGGGCGCTCGTGGTGCAGCGCACCGGCTGGGGCAAGTCGGCGGTGTACTTCGTGGCGACGCTGCTCCTTCGCGAACAGGGCGCTGGTCCCACCATCCTCGTGTCGCCGCTCCTCGCCCTCATGCGAGACCAGATCGCGGCCGCGGAACGTGCGGGAGTTCGCGCGGTCGCCATCAACTCCACCAATGCGCACGAGTGGGACGAGGTGCTCGCCCGGCTCGAGCGCGATGAGGTCGACGTGCTCCTCGTGTCGCCAGAGCGGCTGAACAATCCGAGCTTTCGCGAGCAGCAGTTGCCGGCGCTCGTGCGGCGGGCCGGAATGCTCGTCGTCGATGAGGCCCACTGCATCTCCGACTGGGGCCACGACTTCCGTCCCGACTACCGGCGGCTGCGCGACG
>Ga0134125_10004618_pt1 | contig 15739 bp, 13 predicted proteins | sample KB31751_FD_96464 | JGI IMG/M metagenome (GOLD analysis project Ga0134125, IMG submission 96464) | Terrestrial soil microbial communities with excess Nitrogen fertilizer from Kellogg Biological Station, Michigan, USA - KB3-175-1 | ecosystem: Environmental > Terrestrial > Soil > Unclassified ... | reverse complement strand
GTCATCGAGCACATCCAGAACCGCTACCTCGGCGCCGGCACGCAGCGCGAACAACTCGACCTGCTCAACGAACTCAACAAGTTGCACCTCGAAAAGCGGCACGGCGACGATCAACTCGACGCCCGCATCCAGTCGCTGGAAATGGCCTTCCGTATGCAGACGGAAGCGACCGAGGCGTTCGACGTATCGAAGGAACCGGTAAAACTCCGGGACACGTACGGCAAGGGTTACTTCGCCGATGCGTGCCTGGCCGCCCGGCGGCTCGTCGAACGCGGCGTTCGCATGGTTCAGGTCTTTTACGGCAGCGGCCAGCCGTGGGACGACCACTCGGACGTGGAAAAGGGCCACCGCAACAAGGCCAAGGATTCGGACAAGGCGATCGCGGCCCTGCTCAAGGATTTGAAAGCGAAGGGATTGCTCGACGAGACGCTGGTGCTGTGGGGCGGCGAGTTCGGCCGCACGCCGACGTCCGAAGGCGCCAATGGCCGGGACCACAATAATCACGGCTTCTGCGTCTGGCTCGCCGGCGGCGGCGTCAAGGGCGGCATGGCGTACGGCAAGAGCGACGAGTTCGGCTTCGCCGCCATGGAGAACAAGGTCCACGTCCACGACCTGCACGCGACGATCTTGCACCTCATGGGCATCGACCACGAGAAGCTGACCTATCGGTACAGCGGTCGCGACTTCCGCCTGACGGACGTTTACGGTACCGTGGTCAAAGAGATCATCAAGTAACCCCGCTATCGCTCGGGGATGCCGAAAATGAAGAAAGCCATCCTCTTCTTTTACGGCAGCCTCAAGCGCGGCTACTCGAACCACGGGCTTATTGCCGATCAAGAGTACCTCGGCGAGGCAGTGACGGAGCCCGGTTACCGCATCATCGAAATCGGCCAGTATGGAGGCATGATCCGCGACGAGAGCAGCACTCTCCGCGTCAAGGGCGAAGTGTGGACCGTCGATGCGAACTGCCTGGCGAAGCTAGATGAGTTCGAATCGGCGGAAGGGTTGTGGGTGCGGTTGCCCGTTGCGGTTCCAGAATGGACCGGCGTGCAATTGTACTGCTGGACCGGGCCCGTACCGGATGCGGTTCGTTCCAGCGATTCTTGGCCGTTCGATATGCGACAGGGCGATGTCACTGCGGGGATACCATGAATCGGAGAACGTTGCTCCAAATCGGCGGGACGGGGCTCATCGGCGGCTTATCGCTGCCGCGGCTCCTGCACCTTCAAGCGCGGGCCGCCAGTCCCATGCCGGCGAAGGCCCAGGCCTGCATCTTCCTCTTCCTCGAAGGCGGGCCGTCGCACATCGACATGTTCGACCTCAAGCCGGACGCCGCCAAGGAAATCCGCGGGCCATACAGCCCCAAGCCGACCAGCATACCCGGCACCCAGATTTGCGAACATCTGCCGAAGATCGCGAAACTCGCCCACAAGTACACCATCCTCCGCAGCCATAGCCACAACGACAACGGCCACAACACCGGCTACCACTACGTCATGACCGGCTACAAGGCCGACTTCCCGGACGGCAACTCGAAGGCCCCGAACAACCATCACTTCCCGTCGCTCGGTTCGATCATCACGCGCGAACTGGGGTCGAAGTCGCCGGTGCCGCCGTACGTTAATATGCCGCATCTGATGTGGGCCGGCGGCCCCGGTTTCTACGGTTCGGAATACGCTCCGTTCGTCATTGACGCCGATCCATCGCAGCCGGATTTCGAAGTGCGCGATCTCAAGGCCGCCGACGGCATCGATGCCAAGCGCCAAGAGCGGCGGCGTAAACTGCTCGCCGAGACCGACGGCACGGCGGGTCGCGGCCGCCCCGAGACGATGGCCGCCTATTACCGCAAGGCTCACGATCTCGTGGCTTCCGCCGCGGCTCGCAAGGCCTTCGACATTTCGCAGGAGAAGCCGGCCCTCCGCGAAAAGTACGGCCACACATCGCTTGGGCAATGTGCCTTGCTCGCGCGGCGGCTCGTTGAAGGCGGCTGCCGTTTCGTCGGCGTCGATCACTCCGGCTGGGATCATCACTTCACCATCTTCCCGAGTCTCGAAAAAGACATGCTCCCGCACGTCGATCGCGCTTTCAGTGCCCTCATCGAAGACCTCGACGAGCGCGGGATGCTCGACAGCACGCTCGTCGTGCTCATGGGCGAGATGGGCCGGACGCCGCGGGTGAACAACGACGCGGGCCGCGATCACTGGTCGATGGCGCAAAGCGTGGTATTCGCGGGCGGCGGGGTCAAGCCGGGCCAGGTGCTCGGCGCGACCGACAAGATGGCAGCCTACCCGACCACGGAACCCGTCAGCGTGCCGGATTTGGTGCACACGGTGCTTGGGCAAATGGGAATCGACACGTCCAAGGTTTATTACACTCCGCAAGGGCGGCCGGTGCCGATCGTCGACGGCGGCAAGACGATCAAGGATTTGGTTTGAGAAGAAGATTCACCACAAATACACGAAGGGCGCACAGAAAACGGCAAAGGCCGTCAGAGAATCGATCTCAGGTTTTCTCTGCGGTCTTTGTGTGAGCTTCGTGTCTTTGTGGTGAACTCTGAATCTATCCAATCTTGGCCAAGAGCGGTTCCAGGCAAGTTTCCCAGTGGTGATGGCGTTCGACGTAGTGGCGCGCGGCCTGGCCGAGTTCTCGTCGCCGCTCGGGGCTTGCGAACAACCCGATCAAGGCTTCGACCCATTCCTCGGGCGTTTCGGCCTTGAGCAGATGCTTACCGGGTTCGGTCTTTAGGGCCGCGAGAGCCGGCGGCGCAGCGACCACGGCCTTTCCCATGGCCATCGCTTCGAGCACCTTGTTCTGGATTCCGCGGGCCAGCCGCAACGGCACGACGACCACGGAGGCTTCGGCGACGAATGGCCGCACGTCCGGCGTCGAGCCGATCACCTGCACGCCGGGTATCTCGGTTAATCGCTGCACTTCCGGCGTCGGTTTGCGGCCGACGATGCGGAACTCGGCGTCGGGAACCTTGTCCCGCAACCGCGGCCACACGTCGCGGGCGAACCAGACGGCGCCGTCCACATTCGGCCAATAATCCATGGCGCCGACGAATACGCACGACGGGCTCGCGCTCGTCTTCGACTCGCGGCTAATCGAGAAATAATCCAGGTCGACGCCGTTGGCGGCGACGGTGGCCGCACCCGCGCCGGCGAACGCATCGAACACATCGGCTTCGGCCTGGCTCACCATCGCCACGGCGCGCGTCCAACGCGGCAACTCGCGTTCGAGCTTCCGCACCCGCACCGCCTCCAGCCGGTACAGCCAGCGCTTCGGGCCGCGAGCGTGATCCGCGAAGTCCGCCCACTTTTGGCTATCGACATCGACGAGATCGACGATCTTGGGTACGGCGGCGAGTTCGGGCATCTTCAAGTAAGGAGCCAGACTGGATGCCGAGATCAGAGCGGCGAGGAAGTGCGTTTCGCCGGTCCAGGCGCTGATCGTCTGGCGCATGCCGCGCTCGGCAAAGGCGCCTTCCGAGATGCTATACCCGCGAAGGACGCTCATTCCGGCGCGGAGCCAGCGGCCGCGACTCACCGGCACCACCGCAAAGCGTTCGCACAGCGCATTCAGTTCAATGCAAGCTTCGTTGGCGATCTGTTCGTCGGCGAGGCAAATGAGCCAGACGCAGTGGTGCCGCGCCAGCTGGCGAAGGACGTGATAGTTGCGGATGCGGTCGCCTTTATCCGGCGGGAACGGCACGCGGTGCGTCAGGTAAAGCACTCGATTCGGCATTCATCAGATATTCTAGGCCGGCTGGAGTTGCGCAAGCGCATCGTGCTCGGCCGTCAGGTTCTTGTGGAAGACCTCGGCGAGTTTATCCCGGCTCGGCAAGAGGAAGACGCGGCGAATGGATGCCGGCTTCATGCCCATCGCCTTGAGCACGGTCGCCAGGCAGAGCCGCGCGTCGAGCAGCGGCCCCTGATGCTGCACGTAGTAAAGGTCGTGAACGACCTTGTAGCGGACGCTGGTGATGTCGCTATCGGCGGGCAGTTGAACTTGGGCCAGGCCGGTGATGCCGGGCTTGACGCGAAGGCGGTGCGAATAGCCGGGAACGAGTTGTTCGAGCCCCTTGGCCTTGATGACCTCGGGACGTTCCGGCCGTGGGCCGACCAGGCTCATGTGGCCTAAGAGCACGTTGAATAGTTGCGGCAGTTCGTCGATGTGGGTTCGCCGGAGCAAGCGGCCGATCGGCGTGATGCGGTCGTCGTACCGGCCGGCCCAGCGGATGCCCGAATGCCGTTCGCAGTCGTGATGCATGGTGCGGAGTTTGAGGATGCGGAAACTGCGGCCGCCGAGGCCGACCCGCGCTTGCCCGTAGAACGCCGGCCCGGAAGATGTCAGCTTCACGGCCAGCACGGCCAGGCCGATCAGCGGCAAGGCGAACGGCAGCATCAAGGCGGCGATCGCGTAATCGAGCAGCACCTTGATGGCGGCATACCAGCTCGGAACCAGCGGAAGGTCCACTTCCGCGCCCGGCATCAGGCGGTCCATCTCCGGCCACGGCGGACGGTTCTCCGTGCAGGCGGGCTTCGGAAGTTTCGGCATCATGCTCATGGTGAACGAATCCAGCTCCCTTCGCGGCGATCGAACGGGGATAGCCCGACAATGGAATGCTTATGGATGCAGTGCTTTCTGAACTTCGGGTAAGAAGTCGGTGAGGAATTCCTGGGTTGGGTCGGTGCTGGCCGGCGCGTTGTCGCGCTCGGCGGTCGTCAAGGCGCGAGTCACATAAAGCTTGTAAAGGCCTTTGGCGCCGAAGAAATCGGAACGCGGGTTGTCCGGTGCGAGCCAGTTGCCGTCGCTGCTCCACGCCCAGGCCACTACGAGGCTCGAGTCGCCATTCGGTTTGTCGAAGCGGGCCGTCCAGTAAGCGGCCTCGGGGCCGCCGGGAACTGCCACGGTTCTGCGAATTTCATGCCCGTGCATCTGATAACCGAGCCCCGCGTAACAAACGTCCGGCGTGTGCGCCGCGATCGGACCGACAGCGCCGCACAACATCAACACCGATACTTTGTTCCGCGTCGCGGCGTTCTCGTAAGTTCGCGACACGGAGTTCACCGCCTCGGCGATGCGGAGCAATTTCCGGTCGATCGGGCTTTCCTGGCTGGTCCACTTTCCAAAAGTCGGCGGAACATTGCTCAACCGGGCCGCCGTCGCTTCGAGATCTCCCGACCCCCAGCGGTTGGAGAGCGACCCTTCCACGATCGCCGCGGCGACCAGGACGGCAACCGCTCCAAAGATCAGCAGCGTTCGCATGAGGGCAACCTGGAAACCGCTCTCCCCGTTGGGTCGCGGCTAAGCGGGTAATTGCTTCACGTAGTTGTAACCGTAGGCGTAATAGGCGCTGCCGCCGCTCACGTTGTTCACCACGGCGCCGAGCAGCGGCACGTTCAAGTGCTGCAACTTCTCCGATGCCACCATCACCTTCGGCAACTGGCTGATGTCCTGCATGATCGAGAAGACCACGCCATCCACGTGTTGGCCGATCAGCAAGGCGTCCGCGACCGGCAGCACCGGGCACGAATCGACGATGATGAAATCGAACTGGCCGCGGAGGCGGTTGAACAGCGATTCGAGCGGATGCCCCTGGGCCAACGCCGAGATTACCCGCGTGGAGCATTGACCGGCGGGGATCACCCACAAATTCGGCACCGCGGTCGGCTGCACCGCGTCGGATGCGTCAACTTCCTGACAGAGCACCTCGCTGACGCCCATCTGCAAGCCGAGATCGAACAGCTTGTGGATGGACGGATTCCGCAGGTCGCAATCGACGATGAGGGTGCGCATGCCGGCGGTGGCCATGCTGGTGCCGAGCTGGCTGGCCAGCGATGTCTTGCCTTCGCCTTGCGTCGCGCTCGTGACCATGACGACTTGCATCGATTGCGTCCGGGCGGTGTGCAGCAGCATGGTGCGGGTGGAATTGATCGACTCGTTGAGGACGAAGCGCCAGTTGGCGTTGCCGGCCGCGTCCGATGCCTTAAGGCTGGCCTTGTTGGGGAACGACGGCACGGTGCCGATCACGCGAAGGCCGAGATCCGTGACGACCTGGTCGACGCTGTCGATGCGCCGCGTCCGCCATTCGAGGAAGCCGATGAGGACCAGCACGGAGCCGAAACTCAATAAGGCCGCGACCACGGCAAGCACCATCTTCTGCTTGACGTTCAAGTTCATCTGCACGAAGGGCGGCTCGATGAGGTTGACGCGGGCATCCATCCTCTTTTCGATCTGGATTTGAGTGCGTTGGTTCTCGACGGAATTGAGTGCGGAGCGTATCGGTTCGAGTTCCTTCTGAAGAGCATTGGCGTTGAAATCGCCCTTCAAGGCCTGGGTCATGCCCTTCTGGAACTTGTCGCGGTAGTCGGTGCGGGTGGCGTACAAGTTGCGCGCCGCGTCCAGTTTGTCCTTGTCGTCGGCGATGCGATTCTTCAACTGCTGCTCGGTGATCTTGCCCATCATCTGGGCGACTTCCGGTTCGACGAGTTTCTTCGCCGCCGCGATCTGCTTGTCGAGCAAATCGAGGTGGGTCTTGATTTCGGCAATGGTCGGCGGGTCCGGTTCGCCCTTCTTGATGTTCGCCACCTCGCGTTCGCGATTGAGGACGAATTCCTTGTGCATCTTGTCCTTCAGCAACGTGCCGACGCGCGGATCGCCATTCACTACGGAGGCCATCTCGAGCGGGTCGAGATCGTAGCGTTTGGCTGCGACTTTCTTTTGCAAAACGGTGATGCGCGATTCGAGTTCCTGAATCTCGCGCTGGGTGGCGTAAACGTCGGCATCGAGCTTGGCGAGTTCCTGCTGCATGCGGGCCTGCTTGGCCTGCGCGCCCTCGCCGCCGAGCGAGTTGTTCGCCTCGACCATCAGTTGAATCTGCCGTTCCTTGGCCAGTATGCTTCCCTTGAATTCATCGGAAAGCACATCCAATCTGCTCATCCGGTCGTCCCGTTTCCTCCGGTCCAATACCGTCGCATCGTCGATGTACTTCTTCACCAGCATGTCGAGGATGGCTTTCAGGTCATCGGGGTTGTCTCCGGTCAGCGTCACGGCCAGCATGGTCGGCGACGCTTCCTTCACCATGAGCCCTTCTTCCATGTAGCGAATCGGATCCTCGGAATTTCTAATTGTCTCGAGGCTGGCGATCGAGGGCTCCGCAATGGTGCGCGTGATCAGATCGCGGCTCTTCAAGATCACCAGCTGGCCGCGGCGGAAGCTGTCGAAATCTTCGGTGGACCGGACCAGCTCAGACGATTTCTGTTGGAGTTCGACGACCGTCTTGCCCTGGTGCTTGCCGGTGGGCATGAGCATCCAGACGGCGGCGGCGGCGGCCGTGGCAACGAGCCCGCCGACGAAGGTGGCGAGCACCCAGCGCCGCTTCAAGGCGTGCAGCAGCCCGGCGGGGCTCGGGCCGGCCTTGGCCTTGGAAGGCATCGGGCCGGAGGAGTAGCCGGGGTTGGGCCCGTATGGCTGCGGGGGCTGCGGCATCCCGCCGGCCGGTGTGTGGAACGGCGAGATTGAGCCGGGCGGCGGATTATCGTTGCGGGGCATAAAAGGCGACTCCCGATTCCTAAATTCGGAACTCCGAACCCGGAACCCCAGCAATTGGGTGTTCCTTACCCATTCTGAGTTTCACGTTCCGAGTGTTAAGGACCGGGTAGCTCCCGTCGTTCGGCGTACGTTTGGCTCGTGATGCCACGACAGAGAAATCGTCTGCCGGAACACTGCATCCGCGATGCCGGAAACGCACACGACGCTTCGTTAACCCAGTCTGGAACGTCCGCGATTGGTTGAAGTTGTTAAATGGCAATACCTTCGGCAAAGTTCGGGCGTTTCCGCTCGATGCCTCGCTGTCTGTCGCACGTGGGTCGCGGGCAGCCGGGTGAATAAAAATCGTTCATTCCGGCTTACATTCGCTAACCCGGATTTACATTCCGCGCCGGCGACGGCGCAATCTACCCAATCAACCACAGAATAGGGAAGTCCACCCGTCAAGTCTTTTTTGCGGCTGGCGTAGCCGCGACCCAACGGGGAGCGCGGTAGCTTCACGCTCCCCGTTGGGTCGCGGCTACGCAAAGTCTCCTGTCGGGAAGGTGCGAAGTGCGGGTGATGCAGGAAAGGCCGGGGAGTTTTATTGCACTGGAAATCCGGAGAAGCCGATTAAACGGACTGAGACGGTGGTCCGGCATGCCGCACCCTTCCGTCATTTGGCCAACTTTCATGCAATTCCCAGGAGAGTGCGATGGTCCGCGAAGGCAAGATGCGGCAGCTCGCGGCCGGGCTGGTTCTCGCAATTGTGGCGCTGGCTGGAACCGGCTGCCACAGCCTGCCCTTGGGGCACAAATGCTGCAAACCGCCCAAATTCGATCCCTGTTGCCTCCCCGACACTCCCGTTCCCAAGGAACTGAATAAAGTCAGTCTCCCGCCGTATGTCATCGAAACCCCGGACATCATTCTGATCGAAGCGGTGCGACTGATCCCGCTGCCGCCTTATCGCGTCGAACCGATGGACCTGCTCTATGTCAGCGGCAAGGGGGTATTCGAAACCGATCCGATTAACGGCCTTTACCCGGTCGATCCGGACGGCACGATCAACCTCGGCCCGGCTTACGGCGGCCAGATTCGCGTGACCGATCTGACCACCGAAGAGATTCAACGCGTGGTTCAGAACAAGGTGCGGATGTTCGCCAAGGCCGCCGAGATGACCGTTTCCCTGGCGCAATCGCGCGGCGTGCAGCAGATCGGCGGCCAGCACATGGTCGGGCCGGACGGCACCGTGTCGCTCGGCAGTTATGGCAGCGTGTACGTGGCTGGCATGACCAAGGCCCAGGCCAAGGCCGCCATCGAAAGCTACCTCGCCAAGTATCTGTACCGGCCGGAAGTGACCGTGGACGTGTATGCCTTCAACAGCAAGTTCTACTACGTGATCACGGACTTCGCGGGGGCCGGGCAGCAAGTCGCGCGCTTGCCGCATACCGGCAACGAGACGGTGCTCGATGCGATCTCCAATGTCGGCGGGCTCTCGGCCGTGTCTAGCAAGAAGTTGTGGGTCGCCCGGCCGGCCCCCACCGATTGCGGCCACTGCCAGATTCTCCCGGTGGACTGGTGCGGCATCACCATGCGGGGCGAGGTGAAGACCAACTTCCAGCTCCTGCCGGGAGATCGCGTCTTCGTCATGAGCCAGCCGCTGACGACCTTCGATACCTTCTACGCTCGCATGTTGGCTCCGGTGCAACGCACCCTCGGCCTGGCGATCTACGGTGGTGCCGCTTACAACTCCATCCGCTTCGCGGCGACCCCGCTCAACCGGATCGGAAGCGGAACGGGCGGCACGACGGGCATCGGCGGGGTGACGCCGATTATCCCGATCGGCGGCCAGTAACGATCGCGACGGATATGCCCGGAGCGCGGCCATCGGCTCCGGGTTGAACTCCCTTCGGCGGCGGTGAGCCTACTTCAACGGCTCGCCGCCGCCGATCTTCTTTTCACAGCCCCAAGGTAGAGAAGAAAACGCGAGCCTGTAAGATGGGGGGTGCCCATCTTACCGGAGCCACACCCATGACCTGCCGCAACTCGGTGCTGTTCGCTTCCCTCGTGACGCTCGGGCTGGCCGCGGAACGAGCGTCGGCGCAACCGATCGCTCCGCCGCGCCGCCCCACCTTCTCCGGATACAGCAGTCTGTTCGTGCCGGCCGGTGGGGGAATGTTCGGCATGGGCCTCGGTTATGGACTGGGCGGGTACGGCATGGGCGGCTACGGCATGGGCGGCTACGGCATGGGCGGCATGGGCGGATATGGCCGCATGGGAATGGGAATGGGCGTCGGCAATATGATCCAGCAACAGAACATGATGCTTCAGCAGCAACTGAGCCTCACCAATCAGACCTTGAATAACTTGCAGCAGTTCGTCGCCACAGGCGTAAACCCGAACTACCCGGCGACCGGCCATGGCGCCGTGTTCAACAGCCTCGGCCACTGGTATCCGATGGCGAGCATGGGCGGCGGAGCCGGAACGAACCGCAGCGGACTCGTCGGCAGCATGATGAACAATAGTCGGATCGGTCAGCGGACGGCAGGCAACGGCTCGCCGGTGGGCATGGGCGCCCCCGGAGCGCCGGCCAGCAAGACGGCAGGCAGCGGCATCCCCGTTCCCGGGGGCCGCCGCTAGGCCTTTAACTTCGGAGCCGCGACCGTAAGGGAGCAGTTAAGGCAAACCCGCTCCCTTACGGTCGCGGCTCCGATGAACTTGGAACTACCATGAACTCGTGAAAGGAGTCTCGATCATGGCTTTCGTTACTCGGCTCAATCTGTACTCGTTCCCGGTGGTAGTCGCGATCACCGCACTGGCGACTTCGGGTTTCGTCTCGGCGGCGGATCAAGCCGCGGTGGCTGGTCCGGCGGCAATCGTCGGCGCGGCCCCGGGCGGCGCGGGCTGCGCCACTTGCAATAACGCCGGCGCCGCCGACTGCGCGACGTGCGGCAAGAGCCATCGCTCTATCTTCCACCACACCAAAACCTGCAAACCCTACCAGACGCAACTTTGCCCTGGCGCCTGCTTCGGTTACTTCCAAACGCAATGGCACCGCTGGGAGAACGTCTGCCCGATCCCGTATCAGGGTGTCGGGCTCAACGATGCCCCGGTCCGGCCGGCGCGCCCGTCGACTACGTTGCCAATCCCCAAGAGCGGCAGCGACCTGCCGGTTCCCAAGGCCCTGCCGAAGATCCCTTCGCTTCCCGGTAAGTGACTTTCTTGGCGAGCGCGGGCATAAGCCCCCTGATTCTCAAGCCTGGAAGAATCAGGGGGCTTACGCCCCCCGCTCGCCTCTCAGCTACGTTCGTTTGGCATGGACGCGGCAAATTCCCCCGGCTATAGGCCCCAGGTAATTGGCGCAGTCGGGGAGGTAGGCCCATGGCGGATGACGCTTCCGAACTCATCGTGGAGACGCAGAACCTCACCAAGATTTATCAGAACCGCCAGATCGCGCTCAACGACGTGAGCTTGTCGATCGAACCGGGCAGCGTCCTCGGGTTGCTCGGCCCCAACGGCGCCGGCAAGACGACCTTTCTGCGGCTCATCCTGGGCTTACACCGGCCGACTGCCGGCTGGGCCAAGGTCTTCAGCCGCAATATGACGCCGAACTCCGCGGAACTGCGCCGCCGCATCGGTTACATCCCGACGAATCCGCAGTTTCCCCGCGGCATGACGCCGATCACGTATCTCGATTACATCGCGCGGTTATTCGGGCTGACGGCCAACGCCCGTAAGCCGCGACTGGCCACGCTCATCCGCGCCGTCGATCTGTTGCCGCACTCCGGCGACTCGATCGTTCACTTCACGCCAGGCATGACGGCCCGCCTCGCCGTCGCCGCCAGCCTCATTAACGAACCGGATTTGCTCATCTGGGACGAGCCGACGCACGGCCTGGACATCGAAGCCCGGCGATCGATGCTCGAATTGATCAAGACGCTCGCTGCCGAGAAAACGCTGATCCTTTCCAGCCACAATCTCACGGACGTGGACGAAGTGTGCAACCACGCCGCCGTGCTCAACAAGGGGCAGATGATTTTCAGCGGCACGTTGCAGGATTTGAAGGGCCGCATCAAGAAGAACCATTACGAACTCGATCTCGACGGCGAGCAGAAGGCGATCACCAAATCGGTGGCGGCCCTGCGGAACCTCGCCGAGTTCAAGCAGGTGTTGCTGCGGCAGCGGCGCCTGGAAATCAAGCTCGGCGATGAGGTTCCCAACTCGGCCCTTCTCGGCCAACTCTTCCAGGTGCTCAACGAGAACAAGGTGACGCTGATCTCGATGCGCAGCGTCGGCATGCAAACCGAGCAGGCGTATTTGGACCTGGTGGAGCGCGAGGAGAGCCGCGGTTTCGCGCGCTTGTACAAAGACGCGGAAGCCGCCTGATGTTTAGCCGCGAGGCGCAGTCGAGCGCGACGGTTTAACGAGGTCAATCATGGATGCCCAACCGGCCGTGGTGACGGTGAAGTTCAACAAGTTCCTGCCGTACTGGGCCGTACTGCAAACGGACCTACGGCAGACGCTGCGCGGCTGGGTGTTCCGCCTGTGGGTGTTCGTGGCGGTGTTGGCGGCCGGCGGCATCCTGCTTTACCGCGTCGGCGTTTACAAGGAAGCCGGCATCATTCAATCGGCGGCGGCGCAGTGCGGCGACCTCTTCCGACTGCTCGTCCTCGGTTCGCTCGCCCTGGTTGTGGTGCTGGCCGTCTCGGCCGTCGGCGCCGAACGCGGCACTGTTGCCGATTCCGTACTCAGCCGCGGCATCAGCCGGCACCAGTACTTCTTCGCCAAATGGCACGCCCGCCTCGCTGTCGTCGTTTCCACGTTCGCGATCCTGGCGATCGGCATCCTCACGGCCACGTACTTCCTGTTCAAGACGGACGCCGCCTCGGACCTCTCGATTCTCGGCGGAATCATGGCGATCCTGACCGTGTGCATGGTGCTGGCGGCGATCGTCTCGTGGGGCGTCACCATCGGGGCACTGGCCAACGGTACAGTGCTTGGGATCACGGTGTTCTGGCTCGTCCTTTACGGCGCGGGCTTTTTGCTGACGCTTTTGCCCGAATCGTATCCGTCGCCGGACCGCGAGTTGAGCCGCCTGAAGTTCGTGCTGATGGGGCAATACAACCCGGGTTCGCTCTGGGACTTGATGGCGGGTTCGGCCGTGGCGAGCGCGGCGGCCGCCATCGTCGGCGTCCTCGGCTTCAACAAACGCGATGTCTGATCGATTAGCCGCGAGTGAAGACGAGCGCGTATTGAACGGCAAACGGCGTGTCTGCCATCGGCACTGAGATAGAATGACGCCGGAGGGTACGCCATGAGCGAGCGAGCCGAGTTGCACGATTTGCGGGAACGGATTGCCAGGTTGCCGGTCGCCGAGCAACTCCTACTTGCCGACGAGATTCAACGGAAACATGCGAACGAGAGTAACATCGCGCGAGCCAGTTATTTTAATGCATTGCGTGCCGACGTGGAGCTGGTCCGAGGTGAGGAGGCATCCGCCAACGAGATTGAGCATGCTGCGAGGTGAAATCTATTCAGTGGATTTGGGAAAAGGCACCGGCCGCGAGGGAAGCGGCAAACATTTCGCCGTTGTGGTCTCCGACGATCTTTCGAACTCCTTGCAGTGGATGTTTGTTATCGTGCCGGGAATAGATGCCGCTCAATCGCCGCGACTGAGATCGGGCGTTCTTGTCCCCGCTTCGGAGTCTGGCGTTTCCGTCGACATCCGGTTCTTCCCGATCCAGATTCGATCCGTGGATTTTGGCAGGTTCTCCGCCCGGCCGCTCGGTGTCGTTCCGCCATCGCGAATGATCGATTTGAATACTGCCTTGAAGAATCAACTGGATCTCTGGTGATAGAATGGCAGGAGTCGCGGAGCCCCGCCATGCCGGACTCGAAGTTCGATCCGAAATATCGCGGCGCGTATGGCGGCCGGCCGCTTTTTCCCGGCGACCTCCGCGACCTCGATCGCGTAATGCGCGACTCCCCCTGGGACGCGGAGCGCATCGAGGAAGTGTTCGCCGCGCTCTACGACAAGGCGACGGGGCTCACCGAGGAGTACCAGCAACTTCGCAAGGAACTGGCGGCGCTCGAGAACGTGCCGGGCAAGCCCAAGGCCGCCGCGATGCGCAAGATCGTGCGCCGCGGCCGCGAACTCGGCGACCTCATCGGCAACTTCGAATCGCTCGACCGCCGCGTCTACCTTTGCCATTTGCAAATGGCCGCCGAGGTTAACCCCGAGTGGCGCCGCGAACTGTTCGACCGCTACCGCTTCACCCTCGAATTGCAATTGTTCCATACCAAGGCCGACGAATTCGCCGAGAAGGCGGACCTGTTTACCCGCGACATGCAGGAGAACGACGACCCCGAGTCCGAAACGATCGACCAGTTCCTCGACCTGATGCATAAGTCGTGGAAAGCCCTCAAGAGCATTTCGAAGGACTCGCGGCTCGTCGAGGTGCCGCGCTGGCATCCCGGCAACGAAACCAAGCGGCTCGAAGACTTGCTCCTGACGGAGAAACTGGTGCCGGAACCGCCCGAGGAGTTCGGCGGCAAATTGAACTGGGCCGAACGGCTCGTCCATCAATTGCGTAGCGTGCGGCACCAATGCGCGACGCTGCACGAAGTCAACGTCGTGGGTATCGTGGCCTTGCAGGAGAAGGTTGCGGCGGCCTGGCAGAAAGCGCATGCGCCGGTCGAAGCCGTGCTCGAAGCGGAAGTTCTGGAAGCGGAAGTCATCCATACGGGCGAGGTGCTGCAAGGTGAAGTGATTGCGCCGGAGGTTACGCCACCGCCCCTGGTGTTCATGCAACCGGCGGCTCCAGTGGCCGCGGCGCCCATCTCACCGCCGCTACCGCCACATCCTCCGCCCGTGATGCCGCCCCCTCTTTCTCCGCCCGCGATGCCGCTCCCTCCAGCGCCGGCAGCCGAGATTCCGCGCCCGCCGACCGATGCCGAGATGTTCTCGCTCGATCTGGCGGACTACAATCCTTCGCCGGCGGCAGCCGCAGCAATCGCGACGGAATCCATATTAAACGGAACGATCGTGAAGCCGGCCAAGAACGGACGCCCGCAGTTGAAGATCACCTACGTGCGCCCCGGCGAACCATCGCCATTGGGGAAGCAGTAATCCTCCGGTCGCTGACCCTCCCGGCTCGCCTTCACCACACCCGGCTAATCAGGCATTTCAAGTAACCGGATTCGCGGCACGAGATGGCCACGGGGTGGTCCGGGGATGGGCCGCGCCGCTCCAGGATTTGCAGATCGCGCCGCGCTTCCACCGCCACCTGCGCGATGACATCCTCCAAGTCCGCCATCGCAATCAGCCCCGTGCAGCAGCACGAGACCAGCACGCCATCGCGATCGAGCAGTTTCATGGCCAGTTGATGCAGCCGGCGATACCCTTTCATGGCTTCGGGAAGGGCGGCGCGATTGCGGGCGAACTTCGGCGGATCGAGCACGAGCAGATCGAACTTGCGGCCGGCCGCGGCCAGGTCGGCCAGCTTGCGGAACACATCCGCGCTTTCGAAGGTGATGTTGTTCAACCCATTGGCGACGGCGTTTTGTCGGGCCAATTCCAGGGCCGCTTCCGATGCGTCGAGGCCGAGCACTTCACTGGCCCCCGCTTTCGCGGCATAAATGCCGAACCCGCCGGTATAGCAGAAGGCATCGAGCACGCGCTTGCCGGGGCTGAGCCGGGCGACCGCGGCGCGGTTGTCGCGCTGATCGAGGTAATAGCCGGTCTTCTGGCCCTCGGCGAGATTGACGAGGAAGCGCAGCCCGTGTTCTTCGATGGTGAGCCCCGGCGGCGGCGGTTCGCCCCACAGCGGCCCATCGTGGAGTTCGATCCCTTCGAGCTTGCCGATTCCCTTTTCGGTGCGGAGATAGATGCCGCGCGGGGCGAGTAGCTCGCGGAGGACGGCGGCAATCGTGTCGCGATGCCGCGCCAGCCCGAGCGCCGTGAACTGCACTGCCAGCCAGTCGCCGTAGCGATCGACGACCATGCCGGAAAGGAAATCGGCTTCGCTGAAAACAATTCGGTAGCCGCGATCGGGGCCGGCCAGGTTCAGAACGTGATGGCGTAGTTCGATGGCCCGGCCGATCCGTTCCTGGAAGAACGCGGCATCGAGGGCGACGCCGGGTTCCCAGGAATAGAGCCGCACGTGGATTTTCGACTGGCTGTTGAAGAGGCCGCGGGCGACGAAGTTGT
>Ga0134125_10004617_pt1 | contig 15748 bp, 10 predicted proteins | sample KB31751_FD_96464 | JGI IMG/M metagenome (GOLD analysis project Ga0134125, IMG submission 96464) | Terrestrial soil microbial communities with excess Nitrogen fertilizer from Kellogg Biological Station, Michigan, USA - KB3-175-1 | ecosystem: Environmental > Terrestrial > Soil > Unclassified ... | reverse complement strand
CCGTCTTGTGATTGCCATTGATGGACCTGCCGGATCAGGGAAGAGCACTCTGGCAGCGCTGCTGGCCCGCAAATACGGTTACACCAACATTGAGACCGGCGCCATGTATCGTGCGTTGGCGCTCTCAGCCATCAATCACGATGTAGCTCTCGACGATGAGCGTGCTCTGGCCTCACTCGCGGGCCGTTCCCAGATTGAGTTGCAGGCACTTCCGGAAGGGAATCGCGTTTTCCTCGACGGCAAAGACGTCAGCGAAACCATCCGTCGGCAGGACGTCACCGAAGGCGCATCCAGAGTTTCGGTACATCCTGCGGTTCGCAAGTGGATGGTCGAGCGGCAGCGGGAGCTGGGAGCAGATGGTGGAGTTGTGATGGAAGGCCGCGATATCGGAACCAGAGTATTTCCCGATGCGGAAATAAAAATCTTTCTCGATGCAGCGCCGGAAGTGCGCGGTTCGCGCCGTTTTCTACAACAGCCGGCAGCTGCGGCTCCGCCGGAATCTGTTCTAGCCGAACTTCATGCCAGGGACGAACGTGATCGCACGCGCGCTAATTCACCGCTTGTCCCCGCGCATGATGCCGTGCTGATCGATTCAACCAACCTGACCTTAGATCAGGTGGTCAAGAAAGTCAGCGGCATCATCGAGAACAAACTGCTGGAATTGCAGGGCCACGCTCCTACTGCTTCCTGACTTCAATCGTGCCGCGCTCAGCTCTCAGCGTTACCGCGGGACCGCCTTTGCCAACGGCGCCTCTGGCAGTTGCATCATGGCGAGCGTTGTCAACTTTCACATCAAAGTCGGTATTGATTTCACCACCAAGGCTCTGCGCATCAAGCTGGAATCCGGCATTCTGGGGCACTTCCAGCCTGACATCACCGTGAACATTCGAGACATCAATGGCGCTGAGCGGCGTCTTCGGGCGGAGTTCAACCGTAGCGTTACGATTTTGGATATGAACTTCGCCGCTCACGTCATCCAGGTGCACACCCTTGCTTCGGGTTTCGAGCCGGAAAGGGCCGTTGATGGCATTTGCCTGCAGCTCATCAGGCTCCATCGTGAAGTTGCCGTCGAGACGGCTGAATTGCAGGTCGGTGCGCGATGTAGTCAGGTGGAAGGGCTTTTCGAGATGGGAAAGCTGCATATCGCCCCAGTATGTTCCGGTCATGGTGACCGTGCCCTTCACCTCAGAAAAGTTCGTGTTAGTTACATTCCCATCCAGCACTATGTTGCCGCTCACGTCTTTGCCGGTAGCCGATCCGTGGTGCAGGTGGATTGAAGCATTGCCCTTGATCTGGTCAAAGTCCACATCGCCACGGTCGGTTGACAAATCGACGTTGCCATCGCGCTCAGAAACCGTGATGTCCCCCGTATGAGTGGCCACGGCAACGGAGACGGCCCTTGGTACCTGCAAATCGAGATCAAACTCGCCATGCTGGTAATTGCCGCCGGTTAGGTCAAGAACGGCCACGCTGCCTTGTTGCGCGAACTGCGGGTGTGTTGACTCGTTGAAATGATTGGCGTTTTCCTGGGAATCAGTGCGAATGCTTTTCTGCAAGATTGCATGAATCTGGTTGTCCGTACTGGCTGTGATCTTAACGTTGCCATGATTCGAGATGATCCGGACTTCGGTCGCATTTACCGGCTGAGAGAAATTGTCGCTGAAATCGTATTTACTGCCAAAAATCCCGCCGATGGCGGAATCCAGATCAGCATCATCGCCCAGGTTGATATTCCAGTCGTTCCAGTGCCTGGAAATTCCAGTGGCTGACATTCCTGCGAGGATGAGGAACACCAGAAACACGATCGACCCGCCTCCCAGGCGTGGCGGAGGATTGCCGCTCTGGCGGGCCCACACGTATTCGCCAAGCTTGATCAGGCCGAGCAGGATAAGAAGCACGGGCCAGTATTTTGCAAACCAAACCCCGAACGCGTCCTTCGTGAACAACCCAAAGTTGTACAGCAATAGCAGTACGCCAATTGCGATCAGGATGATGGGACCGAATACTGACCGTTGGCGGCGCATACGGTAATAGGGAACTTGAGGAGGCGTGGTCATGGTTTCACCTGTTGATCATTGACCTGAGAACCTGATTGCGGAGGAGGTGGAGGCGGAGGCGGCGTAGCTCCCGGGTACCAGGTCGCCTGAGCCTGCGGCGGCAAGTTGACTGCTGGTAAAGCCCGGTAAGGCTGAGTGTGACCCTCTGTGGAAGCGGTCCGTCCGAGAAAAATGAAAGCTCCAATGACCAGAAAGATCACGGGAAAACTTTTTCCCATGTCAACGAGGTCATTCACATCCAGCAGGAACAAGACACCAAGCGTGATGAGAATTGCCGCACCAAGGAGACCGTTAGATCGGCACCGGGCACAGGAGCAACGCGGATTTTTCACGTAATCTTGCATTTCTCTCCCTTTTACGTCCGCTGCACCATTGTGTGTTTATACGCAATCCACAGCCCCACACCGATCAGGACTAATGGCCATAGACGATGCAGATTCAAGACATTCCCAAGAAGGAAGAGCACTCCCAGGGCTATGAGCACAATCGCTCCCACCGGCGCCTGCGTCTGCGGCGGTTCAGCCGGCAATTGACTCTCGGTTGGATACACACCTGGCGCTATGCCCGGTGGAGGAGGCACGGACGCGCCTGGGACAGTTCCCGCAGGCGTAGAGGCCGTGAATGCCGGCGGTGTTGTTGTCTGATGTTCCTGAATGCCGAAGATGCGGTCGAGGCCGAGCGGATCAGGCAAGGGCAGGCCCAGCATCTTCGCCTGGGCGGTTTTGTAGGACTCGAACGCCATGTAAACGACCCAGAAGGCGATCAGCACCCCGAAGACCGCAGAGATATTACTGGCGGCCATGATCAGCAAGACAAAGATCGCAATGTGTACAACGGCCTTCATAAACTGGCCGTTGTACATGGCGCCCACGCCGGGGATAAAACCCAGCAGCATGGCTATGCCGGGGCTGGGAGCGCTGTGCACTGCAGCTACGGGCACAAACGGCTGCGCCGGAGTGCCTGGAGTTCCATGAAGCCGCGCGGCAATGCACGGTTCGCAGTAAATCGCTCCCATGACATCGCGTTTACAGTTCTCGCAGAGCGCCTTTCCGCAAGTGCGGCAGAACGCGACTGCCGGTGTATCTGTGTGTACGGCGCAGTTCATATCTGGGCTCCTTCGTGTTTCATGGTGGACTGGGCGATCAGGGAACCGTAACGCTCCAGGCTGTAGTTGTCGTGATCGTGCGAATGGCCCCCGGGATCGGGGATCGAATTAAAGTTCTGTTCCTGTTTTTCGTTCCTGTTGTTCTGGCCTGGCGTAGTCGCCTTCTTCAGACCCTGCACGCGGGATTCAACCTCCAGGACGATGCGCATGTTGTCGTAATAGCGTTGCACGCTGGCCTCAACCTGCGTGTATTGCAGCACGACGGACTTGCGCAAGGCCGAAGGGTGCCAGTCAATCTGCGTAACTTTTACGCCCAGCAGATTTAACGTCAACGCCAGGGAGAAAAACGCCATTGCGAACGAGGTGGCAAAGCGGGAATGCAGAACACCCGCCAACGGAGATGGCAGTTGTTGCCTCAGCCTTGCCAACCAACCTTCTGGCTGACCTGCCGATGCCGCGACCGGTTTATCCGCCAGGCTGGTTACCGCCAGAATATTGTGCAAGAGTTGCCTCGGCGGTTCGACATCAGGTAAAGCGTGCAGCAGGAGCATTCCTTCCCTGGTTTCCTGGAACAGCGGACCGCAGAGCACACAGCTGAATCGATGAGCTTCAAATGCGTCGCGGTCTTTGACGGTCAGCTTCCCATCCAGGGCATCGGCCAGCAGGGCCTCAAACTGGCTGCACTGCATCTCGGATTGTCTATCCTGGCTATTCATAACCTGCCTGCTTTTTATTACGAGAAAGTAATCTCGCAAGTTCCATTCTTCCGCGGTTAATGCGCGATTTTACGGTACCTTCAGGAACTCTCAAAACCTGCGCAATCTCTTTATAATCCATATCTTGCAAGTCCCTCAGGATCACGGCCTCCCGCAGGTCGGGGGAGATCCGGGCGAGCGCTGCGCGAACCATCCGTTGGGTTTCTTTGCTGGCGAGCCGGTCATCCGGGGAGGGGCCACGGTCGGGTAGCTGCTCGCTGAGAGTCACTGCGTCCTCTTCAGAGCCGAGACCTGCATCCATTGAATCGGTGACCCTATCCTGCTTGCTGCGCCGGAAATGGTCCACCAGCAGGTTGCGGGTGAGAGTGGTCAACCAAGTGGTAAATGCCCCTTTTTCAACATCATAGGAGGATAAGGTTCGGTAAATGCGGATGAAAACCTCTTGCGTGAGGTCCTCAGCGTCATGGGGAGAATTGGTGAAGCGGTAGCACAGGTTGTACACTCGCCGGTTATACAGGCGAACGATTCCCTCCCATGCGGCTGCGTCGCCAGCCAGACATCGGTGAACTAATGCCCCTGTTTGCTGGTCTTCCAAGCAGTCCCCCGTCTGCCGAGTATAGCTGGTAACAGATTATCTGCGTTTGAGATACGAACGAACGGCGCTGTCAGTTCCACGGTCTTTGTTCGGACTTCAGGCAAAAGAAAAACGGCGGAGCCAGGAGCCCCGCCGATGTGTTCTTCTGCTTTGCGGCCTTACGGGAAGAGAACTTTGGCTGCAGCTGCGCCGATCACGAACTGGCCGATAATCTGCGTCCAGTCTTTGAAGGCCCTCAGCGTTGCGCCTTTGTCGAGTTTCTCCGGAACCACAATGGTGTCTCCGGCCATAAGCCTGGTGGAATCAAAGCTGTTGACCAGCAAGCTGTTATGGCCGTACTTGCTCACCGTCGTCCCGTCGGCGCGGATGATAAACGATCGGCTTTTGTCGCCATTCTTGGTCGCTCCACCAGCCAGCTTCAGGTATTCACCAAAGGTTTTGCCCGGCTTGTAGATAAACGAATTGGTGTTGTAGACCGATCCGATCACATTGACGGTCGCCGGACGGAATGGCACCAGTAGCCGGTCTCCATCCTCCAGAACCAGGTCGGGAATGTCCTGCAGGCTGTCAGCACCGGGTTTGAGCTCCAGTACGATGCGCCCGGTGGCTTTCAACTGCCGCAGCTTGTCCAGCAAACGTCGCTCGCCCTCGACCGACTGCTTTTCAGCATTCGCCTCTTCAGGAGTGAGGTTACGTTGGGAACTGGCGCCGCGCTCGATCGACTTCTCGAGATCGTTCGTATATTCGTCCAGGCGCTGCTGCTGGTCCTCGCGGACTGATTCTCGGGTAAATTCAGCGCCATAAAGGTAAGCCTGCGAGGTGAGCCCTCCGACCCGGGTGATCAGGTGCCGCAATGTTTCTCCGGTTTGGACCTGGTAAACGCCTGCCGAGTGAAACTCGCCTTCCAGGCGTATGAACTTGCTTTGCTGTCCAATCGGGACCTGCATGTCCGACTGGGAAAAGATCGTGATCACGTCTCCCGGCTGGAGCTCAAGGTTCTGGGCGACATCACCTTCAATGGCTTTGCCCAGATTGAACGGCAGCAGGTGGGTCGTCAGATCTTCCGGGTTCATGCGCTGAATGACAGCATATTCCCAATTGATCTCAGCAGCAGAGCGCTTTACCTGGTTCTTCAATTCTTCCTGGGCCATTCGCTCGGCTTCGGTTCTGCTGACGTTATCCTGGGAATTGCGGTTGCGTCCATACCGCTGGTCCTGTTGGTTATTGTTGAAGTCGTTGAATTGAGACTGATTGTCCTGTCCCGAAGACTGGTTATCAGCCTGCTGCTGTGACGGCTGTCCGGTGCCGCTGTCCATTTGCTGCTGGTCGCCACGGTACTGCTGGTCGCGGCCGTTCTGGTTGTCGCCTGTTCTCTGGCGGTCTGGCCGCAACTGGAACGTTCTGCTCTCAGGGTCAATCGCCAGTGCGTTCTGCTTCTTCCAGAACTCCTGGGTTACCAGCGCGTCACGCGAGGGAATCAGGTCCTTCACCCGCATGCCTTCGCGCCACGGATAACGGCCCGGAACGGCCACGTTACCGCGCAGGATAACGGCGTTATCAAAGCGGGGCGAGATGTGAAGAAAGCGGATCACGTCTCCATCGTGCAGTTCACTTTTCATGCCGTCTGCCGTTAGGGAGAACTCGGCCGTCTTGCGGACATTGTGGGCGTCAATGCGATCAACAAAGGCTTTTTGGCCCCCGGCTGTTGTAGTCATACCCCCGGCATAGTTGAGCACATCGCCGAGCGTGTCATGGTCCTTCAACTCGTAAATTGAAGGCACATTCACGCTGCCCGCAAGGGCCACGAGCCGTCCTACAGGCGCCACGTAAATCACGTCGCCGGGAAGGAGCTGCACGTCATGACTTTTGTCGCCACGAGCCAACAGATCATAAAAATCAAAGCTGGTGACTTCCTTGCCCTGGCGCTTGAGCTCGATGTGCCGCATGGACCCACGTTTGGAAGGTCCACCGGAGGCAAACAACGCGTTGACCAGCGTGCTCAGCGAACTCACGGTGTAGCTGCCCGGCCTGCGTACCTGCCCAACCACAAAGACCTGGATAGAACGCAGCCGGCCCATGGTTACGCTGACATTGAAGTTTTTAAAAACTCGTCCAATCGCGGCCCGCAGATGGTCGTTAATCTGGTCATAGCGGACGCCGGCAACACTGATGCTGCCCACCTTGGGCAGATAAATGGAGCCCGTCCGGTCAACTGTGGCGCGATAGTCGACGTCGATTTGTCCCCAGGCCCGAATCATCAGCTCATCGCCCGGCCCGATCAGGTAGTCCGGCGTGACCGGCACGCGGTCGAGGGGGGCAAACGTGGACGGCATGTTCTGAAACAGATTGTGACCATAAATCGGCAGCTTGTAGCCGAGAGCACTGGAAACGAAATCCTGGAACTCAATGTCCGGTTCGGGAGGAAGCCTGCGCAGCGCCATGGCTTCCTGCTCGGCGCGTCTCTTATCGTCTTCTGCGTCCTGCTGTGCCTGCTCTTCCGCGCGAATGGCTTCGCGGTCCACTGCTGTGCCGGCGTCGTCATTTACGCCGGAATTGGTGATCTGGACACCGGTGCTGACGCGCGGCGGCGGAATGGATTGTGGCGGGCGCTCGTTCTGTTGCTCATCGCTCTGCGCCATCCCGCCGGCCACTGAAAGGATGACGAGCAGAAATAATAGAATTAAGCCTTGTCGCACGTATTTTTCTCTTGCCTCTCGCTCGAACGCATCATTGAATCAAGAAAGTCAGACTTTAATGAAAACGTACTTATCCGTGGGTGCAGTTTAAACTGCACACGCTCTGCGGCAAATAAGCGCTACTGCCTAGTGAAATAACTGGTTTTACTGAATGAAATATACCGTAAGCGAGCTTTTCCTGACTAGGCGGGTACTCACACGCGCAATAGCGCAAAGTGGCCATTTTTTCCGACTTTTTTGATCGATATATGGTGGGGAAGCGGCGCATTCGTGCTGGCGGTCTAGAACTCATCGCCCATAGAGATAAAGCGGTTTTCCAGCCTATCCGCAGTAGAATAGGTCAACCATGGCAGCGGCAATTCCAGTTCGTCCTCTATCGCGAACGCTCATGATTGAAATGGCCGGGCAGCGGCGGCGGGTGCTCATTTCCACCTCGCCTTACGCTATCGGCCGCTCTGACGATTGCGATGCCGTGATTCCGGATTTCCGCGTCTCGCGGCTGCATGCCAAGATCCTGCAGGAAGGCGAACAATATTTCATTGCCGATGCGGACAGCCGTCATGGCACGTTTCTCAATGGCGTCCGCGTACAACGCGCCCAGCTAAAGAGCGGCGACGAAATCACTCTTGGCGCTCCAGGATTGCGGCTGGTCTTCCTTGAAGAGGAACCGCCCAGCAGCGCCACCAATGTCCTGCTCAGCCGTCTCGTGGCCGATTCGTCCGATACTTCGGAACTCGAAAAGCTGCGCCTTTTTCTGGACGCCACGCGCAGCATGGGCAGCGGGCTGGTGGTGAATGACGTTCTCCGCAAGATGCTCGATGTCGGCTTACGCATTACCGGGGCCGAGCGGGGGTTCGTCTATCTCAGGCAAAAGGATGGAACACCGCTCCTCTCCTGCGGACTCGATGCCGCTGGCAACCAGGTAACTGCCGACCGCGATGTTTCGCATTCGGTGGTCAAAGAAGCCATGAACTCGGCCGCCGAATTCATTACCGGCGATGCCGCTCAGCAGAGCGCGCTGGCTGCGCGCCAGAGCATCGTGCTTAACGAGCTCAGGACGGTAATTGCCATTCCACTGCGGGCCAAGAGGGTTGCCGCCAGTCCCGGAGCGGTGGAGGTCAGCGGAGTTCTTTATCTGGACAGCCGTTCTGTTTCCCGCAACCTTTCCGGCGTGAGCAATGATGTGTTACGCGCCCTGGCCAGCGAATGCGCCGCAGTGCTGGAGAGCGCCATGCTCGTGGAAAGCGAGCGCGCTGCCAGGCAGTATCACCAGGAGATGGCGATTGCTGCGTCCATTCAGCGCAGTCTCATCACGGTTCCAGATGCAGGATGCGACTTTGCCGTCGTCGCTGGCCGCAGCATTCCCTGCAAAGAAGTGGGCGGCGACTTTTATGACGTCAACGTCTCTCCAAAAGGCGTCACCGTGATTGTGGCAGATGTTTCCGGCAAGGGAATCTCAGCCGCTCTGCTGGCGTCCGTCATCCATGGCATGTTTTACGCTCAGATTTCCAGCGGAACTACGCTGCTCGATGCCGTTATCTCAGTGAACAGGTTTCTCTGTTCTCGCGTTGCCGGGCAGAAATACGCAACCTTGCTTGCGGCCCAGCTCGACCGCAGCGGCCTTTTGCAGATCGTAAATTGCGGTCACGTACCCGCTATCGTAGTGGAAAATGGGACTGTGACCCAAATTGAAGATGGTGACATGCCCGTGGGACTGATGCCCAATGCGCGTTTCCACACGATCGAGCGCACCTTTGCACCCGGCTCTCGCCTTCTTCTTATCACTGATGGCATCAGCGAGACAGAAGACGCCAGCGGAATGGAGTTCGGCCTCTCAGGATTGGATCCTTATCTTCAAGGCGCGAACCCCATTGCTGATATTTTCTCCGCTGTGCAAACCTTCTCGGGCGGACAGGAAGCCCAGGACGATCGCACGTTGGTCATCCTTGAGCGCACCGCCTGAAATTCAGGCTTTGCATCGGTGCGCTACTTCACGGGATTTCCGTCGGCATCAATCTGGTGAATCTCACCCAGATTGAGTTCGCGGATTCCGTTTTCCACCTTGCTCATGTCGCCGACGACCACCCAGACCAGGTGGTCCGGAAGGATCAGTTTTTTGGCAAGAGCATTGGCCTCTTCCGGAGTCACGGCCATGGCCTTGGCGGTGAATGTAGCAAAATAGTCTTCCGGCAGGTTGTAGCCGAGGATTGCTGAGTACGCCCCCGAAAGCTGCTCCACTGTCTCAAACGTTCCCGGCAGCCGAAGCGTTGCCTGGCTTTGTGAGTCCTTGAGTTCGGCCGGAGTGATGGGCTGCGTGCCGACAATGGCTTGGTACATCCTGACGAGTTCCTGGAGCGTATCTTTCGTTTTATCGGTTTGCACCGGCGCAATGGTCAGAAATGGTCTTTGGCCGCGCGCCGACGGCAAAACCGTGACGGCCCCATAGGTCCAGTGCTTCTCTTCGCGCAGGTCCATATTGATGCGAGCTGAAAAACTGCCGCCGAACACGCCATTCACGATCTGTAGCGGAATCGACTGCGGGTCATTTCTCGGCGGCGCCAGTTGTGCGGCAAAAATAATGCTCTGCCCCGACCCCGGGCGGTCAATCACGTAAACCTCATCCCGCGGCGGCTGATTAACCTTGGGAATGGTCTTCCTGGGGACTTCACCTGCTTGCCAGGAACCGAAGAGCCGTTCCAGCCTTGGAACGATCTCGTTGAGCGTGGTATCACCCACAATGAGTAGAGTGGAATTGTTCGGTTTGAACCACGTGGAATGGAATTTGGCGAGGTCTTCGCGTGTCATTTTGTTCACGCTCGCCTCGGTTCCCGTTCCCGTGAAGGGCACGGCATAAGGATGGCCTTTGCCGTATAGCAACTCCGGCACAACGCGCAAGGCCATCGATTGTGGAGTGACTTTTTCGTTCTGGATCTCCGCCAGCCGGTTCCTTTGCAAGCGCGCAAAATCCTTTTGCGGAAACGAGGGATGCAGAATCAGGTCACTGTAGATTTCCAGCGCCTTATCCATGTTGGTTTTCAGAACGTTGAGCCCGACCGTTGCAAAATCAAGGTTTGCGTCGGCGCTGAACTGCGCGCTCAATGACGCCAGCTCTTCTTTGATTTTGAGAGAGTCTCGCGATGGAGTCCCTTCATCCAGCATGCTCTGCGCGAAGCTGGCCACTCCTGGCATACCCTCTGGATCAGATGAATATCCGCTGTCCACCAGAAGTGAAAAGTTCACCACAGGTGCACCATGGCGTTCGGCCAGGACCACTTTAAGCCCGTTAGAAAGGGTTCTCTTCTGCATGGGCGGAAGCGTAACCGCCTCTGCTTTCCCCTCAGCCGGGGGATGGGAGCGGTCCAGTTTTGGTCCAGCTTGCAGATCTTCCGGATAAGGCACAATATCCAGCACATAGTCGCCCTCGCTGAGCCATTCGACGGCTGCTTTTTTCACCGTGGCCGGAGTAGCGGCGCGCACTCTCTCGAGATAGCGCTTGTAACAATCCGGGTCGTTGAGAAAAGTCTGGCACGAAGCGAGCAAATCGCTCTTTCCGCCAAAGCCGCCGATTCGCTCCACGATGCGGGCGTAATTTCCAAAAATCTGCGTCTTGGCCACGCGTAATTCTTCTTCTGTTGGACCGCTTTTCAGGAATGTCTGTAATTCCTCATTGGCTGCTGTCTCAATCTTTTTCAAATCCACACCGGGCTTGGCAGTGGAGAGGATCATGAACTGTCCGGCAATTTCATTGTTGCCCTGAAACGCGACCGCGTCCGTGGCAATCTGGTCTTTGTAAACCAGTCGTCTGAAGAGACGGCCTGTTTCTTCATTACCTAGAACCTGTGCTGCGAGGTCCAGCAATGGCTCATCGGGCGATCCGGTTTGGGGTACGTTCCAAACCCGATACAGGCGCGCCTGCGGAACTCTGTCCTGCAATATGCCGCGCGTTGTCTCAGTTCGCCTGGCGACAAAGGTTTTCGGTTTTTCAATGGGTGGGCCGGGCGGGATCTCGCCGTAGTACTTTTCCACTTTCTGCCGCGCCACTTCCGGCGTTATGTCTCCGGCGATCACAAGTGTCGCATTGTTCGGGCCATAGTAAGTCCTGAACCAGTTCTGAACGTCGGTCATGGACGCGGCATCAAGGTCCTGCATGGACCCGATGACGGGCCACGAATACGGATGCCCGGCAGGATAGGTGTTTACCGCGATGTTTTCATCGGCTGTGCCGTAGGGCTGGTCTTCATCCTGCCGCTTTTCGTTCTGCACGACGCCGCGTTGCAAATCGAGCTTCTTCTGGTCCAGCACATCCAGCAAATGGCCCATGCGATCGCTCTCGGCGAACAGGACAAAATCGAGCATGGAAACCGGCACGTTTTGGAAAAAATTCGTACGGTCGTTATTGGTAGTGCCATTGAGATCCGTAGCGCCGATTCGCTGCATCGCCTGTATGTAGGTAACGTTGAGATTCTTGCTTCCACTGAACATGAGGTGTTCAAACAAATGGGCGAAGCCGGTTTTTCCCGGCTTCTCATTTTTCGATCCCACGTGGTACCACGTGTTCACCGCCACAATCGGCTGCTTGTGGTCTTCATGCACCAGAAGCGTCAGGCCATTCTTCAGCACAAACTTCGTATAAGGAACGTTCGGAATCGGAATATCCGCGCTGGGAGCCGGTGTAGCTGGTTTTGGGGCTTTGGTCTGGTTCGCAGAAGATTGGCCGACCGAAATTGAGACGGACATGACAACGGCCAAAACAAGAATGAATACTGCACGTGTTGCGTTAGTTCTCGACATGCTTGCTCCAGATTTTCCAGAAAATAAGGCGGCTTTGTACAAACCTTAATTCTCTCGCGTAGCTTTGCTATTCTCAACTGCACAGATGCCCAGACAATACAGAACTGAGGTCGCGATAGCGGGTGGGGGCTTGGCGGGGATTGTCACGGCCCACGAACTTCTCAGTTCCGGCCGGCATGTGCTGCTTATCGACAAAGACAAAGAGGAGAATTTTGGCGGACTGGCGAAGCAGTCGTTCGGCGGCGTACACATGATCGATACCCCGCACCAGCGGCGGCTCCGCATCAAAGATTCTCCTGAACTCGCCTGGCGCGACTGGCAGAGTGTGGCGGACTACCAGCCCGGAGACGACTGGCCACGCCGCTGGGGCAGGTTGTACTGCGAGAACTCGCGCGAATACATTTTCGAATTTCTCAACAGCAAACAGGTGAAGTTTCTGCCGCTGGTCAACTGGGCGGAACGCGGCATTTACGGCCCCGGCAACACGGTGCCACGCTGGCACATCACCTGGGGTACCGGCTTCGAAATCATCGATCGACTGCTCCAGGCGCTTCATGCCCATCCCCAGCGTGCAAATCTCGAGCTGCTGTTCGATACTGAGATTTCCGTCATCGAGACAGCAAACGGCCGCGCAACTGGCCTGCGGGGAAAGAATATGGGGTCAGGCGAACAGATCAATGTCTCGGCGGAACACATTGTCATTGCGTCCGGCGGAATCTGCGGAGGCGATCTCAGACGCCTTCGCGCAAACTGGTACAAGCCTTGGGGGCAACCGCCGAAAAAACTACTCAACGGCGCGCATGACTATGGCGACGGGATGCTCCACGATGGTGTTGCTGCCGTCGGCGGCGCCCTGACTCACCTTGATCTGCACTGGCACTATGCTGCCGGCGTGCACCATCCGGCAAAGCGCCGGCCAGATGACGGCCTGAGCCTTGTGCCGCCGCGCTCCGCGCTGTGGTTTAACGCCAGGGGCGAGCGCATCATGAATCCCGGCCCCATGCCGGTCTATGGCGATACCCGCCACCTCGTCGAAAGCGTGTTGCGGCAGCCCGGACAGTACTCATGGCAGGTGATGAACTGGAAGATCGCCATCCGCGAACTGGCAGTTTCCGGCTGCGACTACATGCATGCGTTCCGCTTCAAGAATCGGAGCGAACTGCTCAGGAATGTGTTGTTCGGCAACAAAGCACTTGTCCAGCGCCTGATCCGCGAATGCCCGGAAGATATTGTGGTTGCTGACACGCTCGAAGAACTGATGGAGAGGATGGACGAAAAAAATCTCTATGGGTTGCGGCTCGATCGCGCGCAGATGGAAGCCACCATTCGTCACTGGGATGAGATGATCGCCCGCGGCCCGGCTTTCTACAACGACGACCAGCTTCGCCGCATCGCCAATTTCCGCGCCTACCGAGGAGACCGGGTGCGAACCTGCAACTTCCAGGCGATCCTCAATCCCAAAGCCGGACCGCTGATTGCGATTCGCGAATTCATCCTTGCCCGCAAGAGCCTGGGCGGAATCCAGACGGATCTGCAGTGCCGCGTGCTGCGCGCCGCCGATGAGCAGCGGATTCCGGGTCTCTATGCCGTCGGTGAGGCTGCCGGTTTCGGGGGCGGTGGGATTCACGGCAAAGGCTCGCTGGAAGGAACGTTCCTGGGCGGCTGTATACTCACTGGTCGCGTGGCCGGCCAGAGCATCGGCAAATAACAATGGCGACTCCAACCCAAACTCAACAGCGCATCCGCATCAACGGCAAGCGTACAGGGGCGTGGCTCACTCGCTATGCCCTGGAACAGCTGCCGGTCACACACACTTTCGGCATTCCCGGCGTCCATACCACAGAACTTTATGACGAGTTGAGCCAGTCAGAGAAAATCACACCAGTCTTGCCCACGCACGAGTGCTGTGGCGCTTTTGCCGCCGACGCGATCAGCCGCACCGGCAACGGCCAGATCGGCTGCCTGGTGGTCGTACCCGCGGCGGGCGTAACGCACGCTATGAGCGGGATTGGCGAAGCGTATCTCGATGGCATTCCCATGCTGGTGATTACCGGAGGGCCGCGCACCGACCTCGATTTCGGCTACCAGCTTCACGGCATCGACCAGCAGCGCCTCGTTGATGGCATTGTGAAGCGCTCCTGGAAAATCACAGATCATCGCGAAATCGTGCCCGTGCTCTTTGAAGCTTATCGCACGGCAATGAGTGGAGTGCCCGGCCCGGTGCTGGTGGAAATCCCGGTCAATCTCCAGCTGTTCAGCCGGGATGTGGATGATGTGCCCGTCTTCACGCCATTTGTTCCCGAGCGCGTGTCTCTCGACCGCGACCTCGATGCCGCCGTTGACCTGCTCTGCGCTGCTCGCGCACCGGGAATCTTTGTCGGCTGGGGTGCAGTGGATGTTGGCGAGTCTGTCGCAAGGATTGCGGAGCTGCTCGGTGCTCCTGTTTCCACCACGTTGCAGGGACTATCGGCTTTTCCCGGAAATCATCCGCTGCATACAGGGATGGGTTTCAGTCGCGCTGCTGTTCCCGCCGCGGAGAATGCATTTGCCAATTGCGACTGCCTGCTCGCTATCGGTTCTAGCTTTGGCGAAATTCCTACCGGCAGTTTCGGCTGCCCTGTTCCGGCGAACCTGATTCACATAGATATCGCTCCCCAGGCAATTGGGCGCAACTTTCCCGTCAAGGTCGGCATGGCGGGCGATTCGCGCCTGATTGTCCCGCAACTTCTCAGCCGGCTTGAAGCGCGCGCACCCGACGGTAGATCGCGTAGGGCTGAAGTTGAAGCTCGCATTGCCCGCGATAAGGCGGCTTATCGCGACGAGTGGAGCCGCCACAAAACAGACCGCGTCAATCCGGCGCTGTTCTTTGCCGGCCTGCGCCGCCAGCTCCGCGATGACGCCATCATGACCGTTGACGACGGCAACCACACCTTCCTGGCTGCAGAGCTCTATGAAGTCCGTCGCCCGCGGACCTTCATTTCGCCGACCGATTTCAATTCCATGGGTTATGCCGTGCCGGCTGCAGTGGGCGCCAAGCTGGCCAATCCGGACCGACAGGTGGTCAGCATTGTCGGCGATGGTGCTTTCCTGATGACGGGCCTTGAGACCAAGACGGCAGTAAATCTCGGCCTCGAGATCGCTTACTTTGTTTTTAACGACGGTGAGCTCAGCCAGATCTCGCAGGGCCAGGAGATTCCGTACAACCGCAAATCGTGCACCACCCTGGGTACGCTGCAGCTGAAGGGAATTGCGGAAGGAGTCGGCGCACGGTATGTCGCCACTGAAAATGACTCTCAAATTTCCGACGCGCTTGCCGAAGCCCTTGATGGCGGCAAAACCAGGCTGCCCGTGATTGTGGACGTGCGGATCGACTATTCCAAGCGCACCTGCTTCACCAAGGGCGTGGTTAAGATCGCAATGAAAACATTTCCTTTTCGCGACAAAGCTCGATTCATTGTGAGAGCGCTGACAAGAAAAATTACCGGATAATGGGCGATCACCGGCAGGCGGCAGACTTCCAATTGCGCCGCCTCGTCAGTCGAGATGCATCCTGCTGATCCCGTTCATCCTGAGTCATTTTCCTGCCGAAATTCCGGTCATCACCCGCTGACCGGAGGCCAAAATTGTGTTATCTTGATGATGACAATTCAATCTGGCCGTCCTGCATTTCCTCGACGGCTCGTTGACCACTCCTCAGTAGCTCAATGGCAGAGCATCCGGCTGTTAACCGGAGGGTTGTAGGTTCGAGTCCTACCTGAGGAGCCATTCTTTTCAAGCACTTACAAAAT
>Ga0134125_10004616_pt1 | contig 15748 bp, 10 predicted proteins | sample KB31751_FD_96464 | JGI IMG/M metagenome (GOLD analysis project Ga0134125, IMG submission 96464) | Terrestrial soil microbial communities with excess Nitrogen fertilizer from Kellogg Biological Station, Michigan, USA - KB3-175-1 | ecosystem: Environmental > Terrestrial > Soil > Unclassified ... | reverse complement strand
TGGGCACGCTCAACATTCAAGAGCTGCTGCGTCGCGCCGCGACCGCCTGGCCGGTCGGAGCGGGAGTGGCCGAGGCCGCGGCCTTCCTGCTGCTGCTGGGGGCGGTAGGCAAGTCGGCGCAACTGCCGCTGCAGACCTGGCTGCCGGATGCGATGGCGGGGCCGACGCCGACCAGCGCTCTGATCCACGCCGCGACCATGGTCACCGCGGGCGTCTACTTGATCGCCCGCACCCATACCCTGTTCGAGCTGGCGCCGGCGGCGCAGACGACGGTGGCGGGCATAGGGTTGGCCACGCTGCTGCTCGCCGGGTGCAGTGCGCTGGCGCAGAACGACATCAAACGCATCCTGGCGTACTCCACCATCAGCCAGATCGGATACATGTTCCTGGCGCTGGGCGTGGGGGCGTGGCCGGCGGCGATCTTCCACCTGGTGACGCACGCCTGCTTCAAGGCCCTTCTCTTCCTGGCGGCGGGCGTGGTGATCCAGGCCATGCACGAGGAGCACGACATCTTCAAGATGGGCGGGCTGCGCCACCGGCTGCCCGGGGCGTTCTGGTGCTTCGTCATCGCCGGAGCCTCGCTCGCCGGCCTGCCGCTGATCACCGCGGGGTTCTATAGCAAAGGTCTGATCATCTACTCCGCCTGGGCGAGCCCGGTGGGTTCGGCATGGTTGTGGGCGGGTGCGCTGCTGGGGGCCTTTCTGACCGCGGTCTACATCTTCCGGCTGATCTTCGTGGTGTTCTACGGCAGCGAGCGGCGCGCGCCCGCGCACTTTCCCGGACCGCGGATTCAGTGGCCGATGGCGGTGCTGGCGTTTCTCTCCATCGTCGCCGGGTTCATCAATCTGCCCCCGGTCTTCGGCGGCCGCGGCGCGCTCACCAATTTCCTCGCGCCCTCGCTGCCCGAGCTGAGCCTGGTGCACACCGGCTTGAGCGAGTGGGCTTCGGAGCTGGCCGCGGCCGCGGTGTTCTGCCTGGGCCTGTACCTGATCTACCTCTATAGCCTTCAGAATCCCGCGCGGAGCGATGCCCTGGTGGCGTCGCCGGCGGGGCGCGAGCTGCGCGCCTTCTGGCACGCCGACTGGGGTATGGACTGGCTGTACGACCGCATGTTCGTGCAGCCGGTGATCGCGGCCGCGCGTGCGGACCGGCATGACGCCGTGGATCAGATCTACGCCGGCATCGCCTGGCTGTGCCGCGCCGCCAACCGCGGCCTCAGCCGCACCGAGACCGGACAGGTGCGCCGCTACGCCGGCTGGATCGCCGCGGGGGCGGTCGTCCTTGTGGTCCTGGCGAGGTGGCGCTGATGATCCTGGCGTGGCTCCTCATCATCCTCGTCGTTGCGGGCGCATTGGCTGCGTTCACCGCGCGCTGGGGAGCGCTCGCGCCCCGGATCATCTCCCTGTCCGCGATCGCTCTCGACTTCGTGCTGACACTCGCCATCTGGATCGGCGCCGGCACCGGGCCGCATGCCGGACAGTGGCTGCGCGAGTTCGACGTGTCGTGGGTTCCCGCCTTCGGCATTCACTTCCATTTGGCGCTGGACGGGCTGAGCCTGCTCCTGCTGCTGCTCACCTTGGTGCTGGGCATGGCGGCGGTGCTGGCCTCGTGGCGCGACATCCAGACCAGCGTCGGGTTCTTCCACCTCAACCTGTGCTGGATTCTGGCCGGCATCGCGGGCGTGTTCCTGGCGATGGACCTGTTCCTGTTTTACTTCGCCTGGGAGCTGATGCTGGTGCCGATGTTCTTCCTGATCGCCATCTGGGGGCACGAGCGCCGGCAATATGCCGCGGTAAAGTTTTTTCTCTTTACCCAGTTGAGCGGGCTGTTGATGTTGATCGCGATCCTGGCGCTGTACCTGGCCCACCACGCCGCGACCGGGGTCTATACCTTCGAGTATTCGGCCTTGCTCGCGACGCCGCTGCGGCCGGGCGTGGCCATGGCCATCATGCTGGGCTTCTTCGCCGCCTTTGCGGTGAAGCTGCCGATGTTTCCCTTCCACACCTGGCTGCCGGACGCGCACACCGAGGCTCCGACCGCGGGCAGCGTGATTTTGGCGGGGCTGATGCTCAAGACCGGCGCCTATGGTCTGCTGCGTTTCGTGCTGCCCTTGTTTCCCGGCGCGGCGCGCGCCTTCGCGCCCTGGGCGTTGGTGCTGGCGGCCATCGGCATTCTCTATGGCGGGCTGCTTGCGTACGCGCAGACCGACATCAAACGGCTGGTGGCCTATACCAGCGTGAGCCACATGGGCTTCGTGCTGCTCGGGGTGTTCGCCGCCGCTTTGGCCGTGCCGGGCAGCGGGGCGGCGCACTGGGCACTGGAGGGCGTGGTGCTGGAGATGCTGTGCCATGGCTTCGCCACCGGGGCGCTGTTCGTGATTGCGGGCTTTTTGCAAGAACGGCTGCATACGCGCGAGATGGGCCGGATGAACGGGCTCTGGGAGGTGATGCCGCGCCTCGGCGGCGCCGGGCTGTTCTTTGCGCTGGCCGCGGTCGGACTGCCCGGGCTCGGCAACTTCGTGGCTGAGTTCCTGATCCTGCTGGCCGGCTTCCAGGTGAACGTGGGGGTAACGGTGGCGGCGGCGATCGGGATCCTGGTCTCGACCTTCTACGGCGTCGAGATGGTGCAGCGCGCCTTCCACGGCCCCAACCGGCACGGCTGGCAGGTGGCGGATCTGCGTTGGCGCGAGGCGCTGGTGTTGGCGCCGATGATGGTGGCGCTGCTCTGGCTGGGCCTGTATCCCCGCCCGGTGATCCGCACCGCGGCGGCCAGCTTGCAGGCGATCGAGCAGCGCACTGGAGGAACGCAATGATGCCCGCGCCCCTGCCCTGGACGGCGCTCGCGCCGCTCATCGTCCTGGCCGGCAGCGCGGTCGTCGTGATGGCGGTGATTGCGTTTCACCGCGGCCACCGGCTGACCTTGGCGCTGACGCTGATCGGCCTCGGCGCCACGCTGGCGCTGCTGCCGGCGGCGGCGCGGGCGCCGCGGGCGGCCACCTCGCTGCTCACGGTGGATGGGTTCGCGCTGTTCTTCATCGGCCTCGCGGCCGCGGCGGCCTTGGTGGTGGCGCTGCTGGGATACGACTACCTCAGCCGCCAGGAGGTACGGCGCGAGGAGTTCTATATCCTGCTGTTGGTGGCGACGTTGGGAGCGGCGACGCTGGCCGCGGCCAGCCACCTGGTGTCGTTCTTTCTGGGGCTGGAGATTCTCAGCGTCAGCCTCTACGGTCTCAACGCTTACCTGCACCGGCAAGCGCTGCCGCTGGAGGCGGGGATCAAATACCTTGTGCTGGCCGCCTCCTCGGCGGCGTTTCTGCTCTTTGGCATGGCGCTGCTCTACGCCGCCACCGGAACCATGAGCTTCGCAGGGCTGGCGGGCGCCTTGCCCGCGGCGCCAACCAGCCTGGTGCTGCCGGGAGCGATGTTGGTTCTGGTGGGGGTGGGGTTCAAGCTTGGGCTGGTTCCCTTCCATCTCTGGACGCCGGATGTGTACCAGGGCGCGCCGGCACCGGTCGCGGCGTTTATCGCCACCGCGTCGAAGGCGGGGGTGTTCGCGGTGCTGCTGCGTTTCTTCTACCTTGCCGGCGGCAGCCACTCGCAGCGGGCGATGCTGGCGATTACGGTCCTGGCGATTGCCTCGATGGTGGGCGGCAATTTGCTGGCGCTGCGGCAGCGCAACCTGAAGCGGCTGTTGGCCTACTCCTCGATCGCCCACATGGGCTATCTTCTGGTCGCGCTCGAAGCGGCCAGTGCTTCGCGGGCCATGGCCGCGGCGGCGGTGGGATTCTACTTCCTGGCCTACTTCATCACCACCTTGGCGGCGTTCGGGGTGATCTCGCTGCTCTCCAACGGGGCGGGCGAACCGGCCGATGTGGAGGATTACCGCGGCCTCTATTGGCGCCGCCCCTGGCTGGCGCTGGTGTTGACGGCGATGCTGCTGTCGCTGGCCGGGATCCCGCTAACCGCGGGATTCCTGGCGAAGTTCTATGTGGTCGCCGCCGGCGCCGCCGCCACGCTCTGGCTGCTGTTGTTGGTGCTGGTGGTCACCAGCGTGATCGGACTGTTCTACTATCTTCGCGTGGTGGCGGCGGTTTTCGCCGCACCCGGCGCCGCGCCCGCTCTGGCGCTGACGCGGCCGTTGGCATGGAGCGGGGGCTGTGTGCTGGGCGTGCTGCTCGCCGCGCTGATCTGGATCGGCGTCTACCCACAGCCCTTCCTGCATCTGGTGCTCAGCTTGCCGCTGCGATAATGACGGGATGACTCTTGAGCATCTCGCGCCTCTTCCCGGCAATCGTTGCTTCGGGTGCGGCGGGGCCAACCCGCGCGGGCTTCAGTTGCGTTTCGAATTGGACCACGAGCATCGGCGTATCCGGTCGCGGCTGCGGCTGAGCGAGGACTTCCAGGGCAGCCACCGCATGGCGCACGGCGGCATCATCGCGCTGCTGCTGGATGAGGCCATGGGCAAGCTCAACCGCCTGCACAACGTCCGCGCCGTGACCGCGGAGATGACGGTCGAATACTTGCGCCCGGTGCCGGTGGAGGAGGAGATCGAAATCGTGGCTGAAGAAGTGGCACGGGAGGGGCGGAACCTGCTCCAGCGCGGGGAGATCCGCGGCGGCGACGGCAAGGTGCTGGCGCGGGCGCGGGCGCGCTTTGTGGCCATTGCCGAGCGTGAAGCCGCCAGCTGACGCTCCTGCCCTCACACCGCGTGCGTGGCTTCCGGGCTGGTCCAGCGCCAGTCGCGGATTTCCGGAGCGTCCTGGAAGTGTTCGTGGCTGTAGGCCACCGCATCGCGGATGGCGGCGGCGCAGGCGTCCATCAGTTCCTGTTTGCGCGGGCTGTCGGGCAGGGCGCGGCGGATGGCTTCGCGCGCCAGGTCGTAGCGCGACATGCCGTTGAGCACCACCATGTCGAACGGCGTGGTGGTGGTTCCCTGCTCTCGAAATCCCCGCACATGGAAGCGCTCGGCGTGAGGCCGGCCGTGGATAACCCCGTGTACCGCGCGCTGGTAACCGTGAAAGGCAAAGATCACATGCTTGGACAAGGTAAAGAGTTCCACAAAGCGGTCATCGCTCAGCCCGTGAGGGTGCTCCTCCGGTGGAAACAGGCACATCAGGTCGACGACGTTGACCAGACGCAGACGGAGTTGCGGCGCGTTGTGGCGTAGCCACCAGGCCGCAGCCACGGTCTCGAGGGTGGGGATGTCGCCGCACGCCGCAAGCACCACGTCCACCTCTCCGCCACCCGGGGTGCCCGCCCACCCCCACACCGACGCGCCGCGGCGGCAGTGTTCCGCCGCGCCCTCGGCGTCGAGCCACTGCAACTGCGGCTGCTTGTCGATCACGATCAGGTTGACGCAGTCGCGCGAGCCGAAACAGTGGTCGGCCACGGCCAGGAGGCAATTGGCGCCGGGCGGAAAGTAGATGCGGGCGACGGTGCCGCGCTTGGAGAGCATCACGTCAATCAGTCCCGGCCCCTGATGGCTGAAGCCGTTGTGGTCATTGCGCCAGCAGGTAGACGTGAGCAGCAGGTTGAGCGACGCGAGCGGAGCGCGCCATTCCAGATCGAGCGCCGTTTCGAGCCACTTGGTGTACTGCACGATCATCGAGGCCGGCACCATGGCGAACGCTTCGTAGGTAGCGAACAAGCCATGGCGGCCGGTGAGCAAATAGCCTTCCAGCCAGCCTTCGCACAGGTGCTCGCTCAATACCTCGAAGACACGGCCGTGCGGGCCAAGGTGGTCGTCGATTTCCAGAATCGGCAGGCCGAAGCGGCGTGGAGAGGCATCGAGGACCGCACCCAGACGATTGGAGGCGAGCTCGTCCGGACAGAAGATCAGGAAGTTGCCGGCATTGGCCGGATCGGCGACGAGGTCGCGCAGGAATCCGCCGAGCACGCGGGTGGACTCGTGCCGCTCGACCGCGGGCTGCTCCACCGGCAGGGCGTAGCGCCGCCACTCCGGTTGCCGCAGCGGACGCAGCAGCCTGCCCCCGTTGGCGTGCGGGTTGGCGCCCATGCGGCGGTCGCCGCGCGGCGCCAGCTCGCGCAACTCGGAGCGCGGGGCGCCATTCGCATCGAATAATTCCTCCGGCCGGTAGGAATGCATCCAGCGCTCCAGCGCGTCGAGTTGCGCGGGGTCTTCGCGCACCGCGGCGAGCGGCACCTGGTGAGCGCGGAAGGTCCCTTCGATGGGCTCGCCCGCCCATTGCTTGGGACCGGTCCAGCCCTTGGGAGAACGCAGCAGGATGATGGGCCAGCGCCAGGAGGAGGCGCGTCCGCGCCGGCGCAGCAGCGCGTCGTGGCACTGTTCCAGAACCGCGGCGAACTTCTGGTGCATGCGGTCGGGATCGTCGCCCGCCACCAGGTGGGGCTCGTAGCCCAAACCCCCAAAGAACTCGAACAGGCGCGCGTCGGAGGTGCGTGCGTCCACGGTGGGGCTGGCGATCTTGTACCCGTTCAGGTGCAGGACGGGCAGCACCGCGCCGTCGCGCTCGGGATCGAGGAAGTCCACGCTTTTCCAGGAACCCGCCAAGGGTGCGGTCTCGAACTCGCCGTCCCCCACCACCGCCACGGCGAGCAGATCGGGATTGTCGAGGACGGCCCCGAAGGCGTGCGTGAGAACATATCCCAGCTCGCCTCCTTCGTGGATTGAGCCCGGCGTGGGCACGCTCACGTGGCTGGGAATGCCGCCGGGAGTCGAGAACTGGCGAAACAGCCGGAGCAGGCCGGGTTCGTTCTGGGTGATGGCGGGATAGATTTCGGTGTAGGTTCCTTCCAGATACACATTCGCCACCACCGCCGGGCCGCCGTGGCCGGGGCCGGCGAGGAAGATCGCGTTCACGCCGCGCTGCCGGATCAGCCGGTTGAGATGAAGATAAACAAAGTTGAGGCCGGGCGAGGTACCCCAATGTCCCAGCAGCCGCGGTTTGATGTGCTCCGGCAACAAGGGCTGGCGGAGCAGTGGGTTGGCCTGCAGATAAATCTGCCCCACCGTGAGGTAGTTGGCGGCGCGCCAGTAGCCCTGCAGGGCCTGGAGCTCGCCGGTGCTGAGCGGCCCCAGCGCCGCGCCGGCCGGTTCCGGGGCCGGACCCGGCACCGCGCTCGAGACGGCTGGGTCGAAATGAAAGGTGGCAGCCAGGGTACTCATGGGGTGCTCCTCGCCATGGCGGCGGCGGTGTGGCGGGCGATCATGCGGTCTTCGTCGGTCGGGATCACACGGAGGGCGGCGGGGGTAACGCCGGCCCACTCCATCCCGTATGAGATGCGCTCGCGGATATAGCCGGAGTTCTCGCCGATGCCGCCGGTAAAGACCAAGGTCTCCACCCCGCCCAAAACCGCCGCGAGGGCTCCGAGGTGCTTGCGCCCCTGGTACACGAACAGATCTACGGCCAGCGCGGCGCGCGCGTCCGAAAGGCGGAGTTGGAGCAGGCGCTCCATATCGCCCGTGGTCTCGGAGACACCCAGCAGGCCGGCTTCATGGTTGAGCGTCTGGTTCAGCGTATCGGGGTCTTCCTTACCGGCGTGCAGCAGGGCTACCAGCGCCCCCGGATCGAGATCGCCGGCGCGGGTGGACATCACCAGTCCGCCAAGCGGCGAAAAGCCCATGGTGGTTTCCACGCTTTGGCCTCGGCGGATGGCGGTCAGGCTGGCGCCGTTGCCGAGGTGGGCGATGATCACGCGGCCTGCGGCTGCCGCGGGATCGGAGGCGCGAAGCGCCCCCAATACGTACTCGCAGGAGAGGCCGTGGTAGCCGAAGCGTTCGAGGCCGAGCGCACGGGCACTCGCCGGCAGCGGCAGAACTCGCGCCACCGGGGGCAGCGTGCGGTGAAAGGCGGAGTCGGAGCAGCCGATTTGGACTGCCTTCGGCCATATCGCGGATACGGCCTCGATGGCGGCGATGGCCTGCGGCAGATGGTCGGGGGCATTGACGGCGGCGGCGCGCAAGTCCGCCAGCGCGGCGGCGTCGAGCCGCCGGGGCGTATCCCAAGCCCTACTACCAATCACCAGGCGGTGACCCGCCGCCTCGGGCGCCGGCCAGCGTTGCAGCACCGCCCGTAGTGGCGCGGTGAAGGCGGCCACATCCGCCAGTTGCTTGGCGTTGGCCTGCTCCTCGAGGGTTTCCTGACCCGGGTCCCCGGTCCGGTAAACCGCCGCTTTCATACTTGACGAGCCGGTATTGATAGTCAGAACGCGCAGCTGGGAAACCCCCTGCCCGTTGGATGCGCCTGCCGGCTACACGACCAGGTTGGCCTGCATCACGGTAACCGCTTGCCCACCCAGAATGACGCGGTCGCCTTCCAGACGCAGCCGCAGGACACCGCCGCGGGCCGAGGCCTGGTAGGCGGTCATCTCTTGCTTGCCGAGCTTGGCGCCCCAGTAGGGGGCGAGCGCGGTATGGGCGGAGCCGGTAACCGGGTCCTCGTCCACGCCGGAGCCGGGGGCGAAAAAACGGGAGACGAAGTCGAACTCGGTTGTAGCCGAAGGCGCCGTGACCATGACCCCGCGAACCGGCAACCGGCGCAGCGCGGTGAAATCGGGACGGAGGCCGCGCAGCACTTCCTCGCTCGCCACCTCGACCAGATAATCGAAGGCGTTGCGCGCGACCGCGCGGGGCGACTGGACACCCAAGGCGGGCAGCAGTTCCGGCGGCGGCGGGACCGGCTCGGCCAGCTTGACCGGGAAGTTCAACTCGATCCAGTCGCCGCTCCGGTCGGCGGTGAGCAGGCCGCTGCGCGTGTGAAAGCGGGCCTGGCGCCCGGGCGGCAGGTGGCCGTCTTCCCAGAGAACGTGGGCACTGGCCAGGGTGGCGTGTCCACAGAGGTCCACCTCGACCGCGGGCGTGAGCCAGCGCAGGTCGAACTCGCCGTCGCGCGCTGTCAGGAAGGCGGTCTCGGACAGGTTCATCTCGCGCGCCACGTTGCGCAGCCACGCCTCGGCGCGCGGCGCGGGCAGCACGCAGACGGCGGCGGGGTTGCCGCCAAAGGCGGCACTGGTAAACGCGTCCACGGTCACGATGCGGATGGCCATATCCAAACCTTAACAAACCCGGCGGGGCGGCGGGCAGGCTACAATACCGGCCATGCGCTTCGTTGTCCGCATTGCCGGTTGCGCCCTGCTGACCGCCGGCGTCCTTGGCCAGTCCCCAACTGCCAAGCCGGCACCCGATGCCATTGCGGTGCGCCGCTATTTGGACGCACACCAACAAGAATTGACGACGCGTTTCTCGGCCCTGCTGGCCATCCCCAATCTCGCCGCGGACACGCCGAACATCGAGCGCAACGCCGCTGCCATTGAGGCTTTGTATCAGGCCGCCGGAGTGCACACCGAACTGCTGCGCCTGCCGGGAGCGCCCCCGGTGGTCTATGGAACCCTGGACGCGCCCGGGCCGGGCCCACGCCCCACGATCACGTTTTACGCGCACTACGACGGCCAACCGACGCGCGCCGCCGATTGGCGGATTCCTCCGTTCCAGCCCGCGGTCCACGACGGGCGCATCTGGGCCCGTTCGGCGGGCGACGACAAGGCGGCGGTCTTTGGGTTCGCCGCGGCGCTGGAGGCGCTGCGCGCCAGCCACATGGCCCCCAGCGTAAACCTGCGGTTCTTTCTCGAGGGCGAGGAGGAGGCCGGCTCGCCCCACCTCGCCGCCTACCTCCGCACTTACGCCAACCAGCTGCACACCGATGCCTGGATCCTCTGCGACGGACCGGCACACCAGAGCGGACGCATGCAGGTCTTTTTCGGCGCGCGCGGCGTCACCGACATGGACATCACCGTGTACGGCCCCAACCGCGCGCTGCATGATGGGCATTACGGCAACTGGGCACCCAACCCCATCGCCATGCTGACGCGGTTGCTGGCGGGTATGCGCGACGACAACGCGCGGATCCTGATCCCCGGCTTTTACCAGGACGTGCGGCCGCTCAGCGCCGCCGACCGCGCCGCGATCGCCGCCCTGCCGCCCTACGACGCCACCCTGGCAGGCATCCTCGGGTTGGGACACACCGAAAACGCGCCCGCCACCCTGGCGGAACAGATCGCCCAGCCGGCGCTCAACATCCGCGGCTTCCAGGGCGGGTTCGTCGGCAGCGCGGCGGCCAACGCCATCCCCACCCAGGCCGAGGCGTCGCTGGATTTCCGCCTGGTGCCGGACCAGACGCCCGAGCACGTGCAGGCCGAAGTTGAGGACTACATGCGCCGCCAAGGCTACTTCCTTGTGCGCACGCCGCCCGACGATGCCACCCGGCGTGCGCACCCCAAGGTGGCGCTGGTGGTTTGGGGTGCGGGCTATCCGCCGGCCCGGGTTCGGCTCGATTCGCCCATCAGTTATCTGGTTACGTCGCTGGTCGAGCGCGCCCTGGGCAACCGCATCGTGCAGTTGCCGATCATGGGCGGCAGCATCCCCATGTATTTATTCCAGGGCGGCGAGAACACGCCGGTGATCGGGGTGCCGATCGCCAACTTCGACGACAACCAGCACGCCGCCAACGAGAACCTGCGGCTGGACTATCTGTGGAACGGGATCGTCGTCTACGCGTCGCTCTTCCACAATCTTGGCGGCCAATAATGGTCAGCGACAGCCATAGGTGTCGAAGAGATCGCCGGCGCGGCCATGGGGCTGGCGGGCCATGATCGCCCGCACCTGGTCCGGTGTCACCAGGGCGGTGCCGGGCTGATAAGCGACGCACTGGGCGGCGGCTATCCGCGCGGCCAGGCGGCGGAGCTCCAGCGGCGTGGCTTCGCCCGCCACCGCATAGCCGTGCCAGGGCGGACCGTAGGCGGGAAAGAGTACTTCCGGTGAACCGTCGTCCAACAGCAGGAGCGGCTGCGTCCGGGGCGGGTTCGCCATGGTGAAGCGCTGCCAAGCCGCGGCGTCCGCCGGGCGCGCCCACAAACCGGCGGTAGCGGCACTGGGCTGTTCGGTGCGCCAGCGGTGCAGGCACTCGCGCACGCTGGATGCGATGCCGCAGAACGACAGAAGGGCCAGGCCCCAGCAGAGCAGGACATGGCGTCGCGGTCTGGACGAGGGAAAAACCGCCACGCCTGCCGGGGCAAGAAAGAAGTACTCGGGGTACAAGTACTTCCAACTGAAGAAGACGCCGATGAAGGCCAGGGTGCCGGCCAGGCAGGCCCAGGCCGCGGTCCAGCGCATCCAGGCGGGAGAGCCGGCGCGGGGTGGCGTTCCAAAAGTGAGCAGCAACACCGCCAGTGAGAGGATGCTGAGTGCCCACGCGGCCAGCGGCGTGCCGAAGTAATACGGGACGAGGTGCATGCCGGGCAGGAAATAGGGGTTATCCCAGCGCGTAAAAAAAGAATAGTGCCGGGCTTGGTGATTCAGCATTCCGGGTAGAGGCGAGAGCAGGGTCAGGAACTCCGGGAAGCCGAGCCACACAATCAGGACGAGGATCAATCCGGCCAGCGCCAGCGCGGGCGTACGCAGCGATGTCATCAGCCGCCGCCAACGGTCGGCCGAGGGTACCTGGGTCTCGGGGGTCAGCATCGCCACCAACCAAAAGGCCGCGAAGCAAGCGCTCAAGACCACCGCCATGCTCGGCTTGACCAGAATGCCGGCGGCGCAGCAGAAGAGCGCCGCCCGCGGCGCTTCGCCTGACCAGCAGAGCAGTGCCAGCAGAAGCACCACCGGCTCCAGTTCGTAGATCGGCACCCAAAAAAGAGTCAGGCATGTGACCGCCACCACCGCCGTCAGGAGCGCGGACGGAGCCGGTGCGAGGCGGCATCTCCAGATGAAGCCGGCCGCGACCATGGCGAGGGCGAAGGAGGCGAACAAGCCAAGCAGCGTAAATGCGCGGGCGGGACTGCCCGGCAGCCACAAGCTCAGGCGCTGCACCGCCAGGATCAGCGGGCCGTAGGGAAAAGAAAAACCCCACTGGCCAGACCGCGCCAGGAGCGTCGCGGCCAAGCTGGCGCTGGCATCGCCGGCCAGAAGATTGTGGAAATCCGCCCTCAGGGGAAGCGACAGAAGGGCGCCGCCGACGCCGGCGGCCAGCGGCAGACCCGCCCAAATTCGCGAGGCGCTTGGGGAGCGCGGCAAAGCCACGGCGCGCGGTTCCTCCTGACTGAGCGGCATGAGCGGGTAGTATAGCGCCGGCAGTACCGGCATCCGCTACACTGGGAACACCGTCATGCCCAGCTCGCAATTGTCGCTGCTTGCCCGCCAGCTTCGGGGGTCAACGATCCTTGGCATCGCGGACGAGATTCGCGCGCTCGTCGCCCAGGGACAGAAGATCCTGAACCTCACCGTGGGCGACTTCAACCCGAAAGAATTCCGCATCCCGAAGGAGCTGGAGGATGCCGCGGTCGACGCGCTGCGGGCAGGAGAGGCCAACTACCCGCCGCCCATCGGAATCGAGGCAATGCGCCGGGCGGTGTGCGGCTTCTATGCGCATCGCGGCGGACGCGAGGTCAAGATCGAGTCGGTGTTGATCGCGGGCGGGGCCCGGCCCCTGATCTACTCGCTGTATCGCGCGCTGGTGGATCCCGGTGACCGCGTGGTGTTCGGTACACCGGGCTGGAACAACGAGTACTACTGCGACATGGTCGGCGCGGAGCAGGTGCGGGTGGCCTGCGGAGCGGAGACCGGCTTTCTGCCCACCGCCGCGGCGCTACGGCCGCATTTGCCTGGGGCGCGGCTGTTAGCCCTGAACTCGCCGCTCAACCCCACCGGGACATCGTTCAGCTCCGAAGCCCTGGGCGAGATCGGCGACGCGGTGCTCGAGGAGAACGGACGCCGCGGACCGACCGAACGTCCGCTGTATCTATTCTTCGACCAGGTCTACTGGATGGTGACCACCCCGGGGACGGTCCATTACGACCCTCTGGTCCTGCGTCCGGAGCTCGAGCCTTACCTGGTCACGGTGGATGCGATCTCGAAAGCCTTCGCGGCCACCGGGCTGCGGGTGGGTTGGGCGATGGCCTCCCCGTCGCTGACCCAGAGCTTGAACAATATCAACGGGCACATCGGGGCGTGGGCGCCGCGGCCGGAGCAGCTCGCCGCCGCCCATCTCCTGGCCAACCACGCCGCCGTGGACCGCTATATAGAGGTCATGCGCCGGGAGGCGGCCGCGCGGCTGGATACGATTTACTTGGGCCTGCAGGAGATGCGGAAGTCGGGGCTACCGGTGGATTGCCTCCGGCCCCAGGGAGCGATTTACGCCAGCGCTCAGTTCGCCTTGCGTGGCCGGCGCACGCCCGAGGGCAACACCCTGAGCAATGAGGACGACATCCGGCGGTATCTGCTCCAGGCGGCGGGAGTGGGGGTGGTGCCTTTCTCCGCGTTTGGCGCGAGCGGCGACGAAGGGTGGTTCCGGCTCTCGATCGGAACCGCCTCGGTGGCGCAACTGGAAGCGCTGATGCCGCGGCTTCAGGCTGCCGTCGAGCGGTTGCAATAATCCTCCCGGCGGCAGGTGTATACATTATAATGGGCGCGTTCGGCCCACGCGGCGGGAGGAACTATGGCCAAGGATTGGACACGGCGGCAGTTTGTCAGCTCGGTAGCGGCGGGGGCGGTGACACTGCCTTTCGCCGGACGGCATGCGGTGGCGGAAGCGCTCCGTCCCTGGCAGCAGCGCCCGGCCCGGGGACCGATGGCGGATGCGATCACCCCGGCGGTGGCGCCGTTTCCCATGACCCAGGTGCGGCTGCGCGAGGGCATGTTCATGGACATGATGCAAGCCAATCGCGCCTACCTCATGTCGCTGCCGAATAACCGCTTGGCCTACAGCTTTCAAGTCACGGCCGGCCTGACGCCGACGGGGCAGCCCTACGGCGGTTGGGAGCAGCCCGGCCCGGCCGACGGCCATCCCCTGCGGGCGGCGGAACTGCGCGGTCACTTTACCGGAGGCCATTATCTCTCCGCCTGCGCGCAGCAGTATGCCGGCGCGGGCGACGAGGAGATCAAGGCCAAGGCCGATGGCCTGGTCAAGCTGCTGGCGGAGTGCCAAACCCGGAACGGCAACGGCTACCTCTCGGCCTTCCCGGTGGAAGAGTTCGACCGTCTGCGCGCCGGTGTTCCGGTTTGGGCGCCCTTCTACACGCTGCATAAGATCATGGCCGGCCTGCTCGACATGTATGTGCTGACCGGCAACCAGCAGGCGTTGGAAGTGGACGTCGCCCTCGCCAACTGGGTGTCGCAGTGGGTGGGTCCGCTCTCGGACGCCACCATGCAGCGCGTGCTCAACGAGGAGTACGGCGGCATGGGCGAGGTGCTGTACAACTTGGCGGCCGTCACCGGCAATCGCGGCTACATCAGCCTGGGGCACCGCTTCGACAAAGCGGTATTCTTCGATCCGCTCGCGGCGCAGCGCGACGAGTTGAAGGGACTGCACGCCAACACACACATCCCACAGGTGATCGGAGCCGCGCGCGCTTACGAGCTCACCGGCGACGCACGCTCGCGCACCATCGCCCAGTACTTTTGGAACGAGGTGGTCGCCAACCGTACCTACTGCACCGGCGGCACCAGCAACGGCGAGCATTGGGAAGAGAACACCGGCACGCTCAACCTCTCTACTTCGACCGAGGAGTGCTGCTGCGGCTACAACATGCTGAAGCTCACCCGGCACATCTTCGGTTGGGACGGCGACCCGCGCGCCATGGATTACTACGAGCGCACGCTGTTCAACAGCCGCCTGGGCACGCAGGACAAGAATGGGATGCTGATGTACTTCCTCTCGCTGGCGCCGGGGGGATGGAAGACGTTCGGGACGCCGGACCAGTCATTCTGGTGCTGCTACGGCACCGGGGTGGAGGAGTACTCCAAACTCGCCAACACCATTTATTACCACGACGCCGGCGGCGTCTACGTGAACCTGTTCCTCGCGAGCGACCTGGATTGGAAAGAGCGCGGCCTCAAGCTGCGGCAGGAGACCGCCTTCCCGGTGCAGCAAGGAACCAAGCTGACGGTGAGCGCGGCCAAGCCGGTGACCATGGACATCAGCCTGCGCATCCCCTACTGGGCCGACGGCGGCTCGGTAAAGGTGAACGGCGAGACGCTCGATACCTTCGCTTCGCCCAGCAGTTATCTGAAGATTCGGCGCGCGTGGAAAGAAGGCGACACGATCGAGCTGAGCCTGCCGATGAAGCTGCACGTGGCGGCGATCAACACGCCCCTCCCGGCCGACCAACAGAATTATGGTTATGGCAGCCGGCGCAACGTACCGACCGAGACCTTGCAGGCTCCGATGTATGGCCCGCTGGTGCTGGCTTCGCGTTTGGGCAAGGAAGGCTTGACCGAGAAGATGATCTCCGGGTTCGAGTCGCCGCGGCTGCGTCCGGGCGCGGCGCCGGAATTAACCGCGCCCGGCGGCGAAATGACCGCGGCGCTGGAAGCCGGCGGCGGGCCGCTGGAGTTTAAGACCAAGCAGCCCATGAACGGCCAGATCCAACCCACCACGTTGTCGCCGCTGTACCAGGTAATGGACGAACGCTTCGCGGTGTACTGCAAGGTGGACCGGCCGCCGCTGAGCGGTCGCGGGCGGGGCGGCGCGGCCAGTTAATTTACCGCGGCAGCCTAGAAGTGGTCTCATGATTGGTGCCAAACTCTACGCGAATGGATCGTGTGCGGCTTTTTCCCCAGAAAAAGCCGCATCCAGCTCGCCCCAGGCGGCCTGCTGCGGCATTATGAGACCACTTCTAGTGTAGTGCGTCACAAATAGCAGGCATTATGCCAATGCCCCGTATGCGACTTTTCCCCAAGAAAAGTCGCACGCTTTCGCCCGAAATTAAACGTCATT
>Ga0134125_10004615_pt1 | contig 15749 bp, 9 predicted proteins | sample KB31751_FD_96464 | JGI IMG/M metagenome (GOLD analysis project Ga0134125, IMG submission 96464) | Terrestrial soil microbial communities with excess Nitrogen fertilizer from Kellogg Biological Station, Michigan, USA - KB3-175-1 | ecosystem: Environmental > Terrestrial > Soil > Unclassified ... | reverse complement strand
TCGGTGCCCTACCTGCCCGTGGGTGTGCACATGGCGGTGGTCGACCCCGGCGTGGGATCCGAGCGGCGGGCGATCTGCCTGCGCAGCGCCGACGGACGGCTGTTCGTCGGGCCCGACAACGGGCTGCTGATCGCGGCCGCAGAGGCCAGTGGCGGCATCGAGCTGGCGGTCGAGATCACCAGCTCCGAGTACATGCTGGATTCGGTGTCGCGCACCTTCCACGGCCGCGACGTGTTCGCCCCCGTGAGCGGCCACCTGGCGGCCGGCCTCGACCCCGAACGGCTGGGCCACGCGGTCGATCCGGACACGCTGGTGCGTGCGCGAGAGCTGGCCACGCGCGTGGAGGGGTCGCTGCTGACGGCCACGGTTCAGCAGCTCGACCGGTTCGGGAACATCCAGCTGTCGGCGGCGCTGGCCGACCTCGGCGAGCGGTTTCAGAGCGGCCGCAGGGTCGAGGTGACGCTCGGCGACGACAGCTACTTCGCGACCTGCGCGCGCACGTTCGCCGACGTTTCACGGGGGGATCTCGTCCTCTACGAGGACTCGGAGCAGCGGCTGTCGATCGCGATCAACCGCGGCAACGCCGGCGAGCTGATGGACGCCGCGGCGCTGGATACGGTGCTGGTCGAGTTCGAGCCCGTGCTCAGCTGAGCGAATCGGGCGACCCCCTTGACGCGGGCGGCCGCGAGTGGTGGGATGGGCAACACAGAGCGGCCTTCGCGGAGCGGTATCACCGTCCCGGAGGCCGCTCATCTGTGTTGCCGTCCGCCGCGGTGCCCGCGGTAGACTGACGCCCGCGGCGAGGTAGCTCAGTTGGTAGAGCACGCGACTGAAAATCGCGGTGTCGGCAGTTCGACTCTGCCCCTCGCCATCATCTCAAGAGGGTCTGTTAGAGCCAGTGGCCGGCAGATCAGCAGGGAAACCAGCCGTCCTCTCACTTGTGTGCGACCGCGCTATCGGATGCCCGTGTCGTAGCTGAGGGTGACGTGAGTTGCGTCGCGCCGGGTGATCACGAGCTCGAGCGGCGCCGGGGTACCCATCAACCCGTTCACCGGCTGAGCCACGAGACGGTAGGCCCCTACCGGTACCATCGTCTCGCGTGCGGTTCCGTTCGCGTCCGTCGTGAGCGTCATGTCGCTTGCCCCATCCAAGCTCAGCCGGGCGCCCTTCACAGGACGTGGGGCACAAGCTGGGTCACCGGCCCTCTGGACCGGACACGTCGGTCCAGCGGTGACCGTGACGATCAGCGACCCGGAGCGTTCAGCGCCGCCCGATTGGCCACAACCGTCCGCGACCAGCAGCAGCAGCCAGATCACAAACAGGCATCTCACTCTTCTTTGACCGCCACCGCGAAGCGGTGGTTCCCGCGCGCTGCTTTACGCGGGGACCCCATCCCGCTCAGGAAGCGCCCGAACGTGCTGGGGACGGCTGCCCGCCGGGCAGCCGTCCCGTGACCGTTGCGTGTTACGGGGAGACGGCGCCGTAGATGTCCTGGTCGAGTCCGCCGGCGTGCGGGCAGGTGTCTGGGCCGTACGTTCCGGTGGACGGATCCAGGATGCGGCACTGCTTCACGTCCGCTCCGTCAAGGTCGGCGTCTCCCGACTCGCGAGGGTCGCTCCCGGCGACTGTGTTGCGCCAGTCTGTCCATGTGCTGAAAGCGAACGATCCGACTGACGACACCCAAAGGTAATCGCCGCCGAAAGGTACCTGGCGGTCGTCGAACTGTTCGAAGTTGCCGTTTGACTTGACATTCGTCACCTTCGCGGCCGTCGTCCAGGTATTACCGGCGTCGGTGGAGCGGGCGGCGTACACATCGAGCGCTGGAACGGTCGAGCGGTCGGCACAGTTGCCGATCGGCCGGGTGGGGGAGTAGCAGCGGTCGTTTCGGCTGTCCCACCACATCGTGTGTAGGTAACCGCCGTCGGCGCTGATCGCCGGGTAGGACTGGTCGCCAACCGGTGACGGCGAGATCAACCTCGGCGCGGTGTGTGTCCCGGTCGCGCCGTTGTAGCGGACGAAGTACGTCCCCGCCTGGCTGCCGGTGCCACCCCCCTCGGTGCCATACGTGTTGCCGGTGGCTACTTGCGTCCCCGGGATGGAAGCGTTGTAGACCAGGTAGACATACTGGTGCGCGTGGTCGCGCTGATCGGTCGTGGAGTCGGTGGACGAGTCATTGCGGAAGAACGTGTACCCGGCAACACAGGCGTCGATCCCATCGCCGCAGTCGCGGTTCGTGCCACCCGCCGTCGACTGATCGGTCTCCTCCCACGGTGCGTAGGTCACTAGCTGGGTCGGCTTCGAAAACGTGACTCCACCGTCCGTCGACTTCACGATCTGCACTCCGGCCGGCTGACCGTTCTTCAAGGCGCCGGTGTCGTAGGTGACGAAGACGTCGCCGTCTCCGGTGATATCGATCCGCGGATCCTGCAGGTTTCCCGAGCTGGGTGTTAGCAGCATCGGCGCCGAGAAGGTAGCGCCATGGTCGGTCGATCGCACGAAGTAGATGTTCGAGACGTTGAAGCCGGTGAACCGCGACCAGGCGAAATAGACGTTGCCGTCAAACCGGCCGCCGGTGCGATCGGCCTCGATGGCGGTCTTGTCGTTGAACTTGCCGGTCGCCGCAGCCGACGAGCCCTTCGCCACCGTGACCGTGCCGACGTAGCGCTTGCCGTCGTTGATGGAGCCTCCGGCCGGTTTCACATAGGTCGCGACCCATTCGTCGCCGAATCCCTTGGGGCTACCGCTGGGATCACCGGAGCTCTCAGAACCGAAAAATGCTCGTCCATGCCCGTCCCACGCGATCACTGGGTCGCCGGCGCCGGCCGTCCGAACATGTGCCAGCGCGGCGAACGGCGATGTGTCGCCGGGATAGCCCGGAACCAACGAGCTCTGGAAGCTCGCACCGGCGTTCTGGGAACGATAGTAGCCGAGCCAGACCGGGCCGGCCGGAAAGCCCGTGGCCGGATCGCCAGGCGGACCGAACACGCCGCAATAGTCGTTTGAGCTACCCAAGATCACGCTGGCATTGCGCGGATCGATAGCTACTGCCGGCTCGTTCTGGCGCCCTCTGGCGACAGAGCATTCCCGCAAGATGCCGTCCGTGTACGCCTGACCAGTTGCAAGCGTGTAGGCGCTTACATATCCGCCACCACCGTTGTCATTCGACAAGCGCACGTTCGTGCTCGGCGCCGCAGTCGCACCGCCGACATTCACCATAAAGGCGCTCACCAGAACCGCCGCCCCGATCAGCTTCCGCATCCCGCCCCCCTCCCTGACTCTGGCGCTTCCGGCGGACGGTAGTCCGTTGCTGCGAATCGGTCAAGCTATTCCTGGTTACGCTGCTGACCGTTCCGAGCGTCAGGCGGTCCGCGCCATCAGCTCCTCGGCGATGTCCAGGTACCGCGTCGCCCGCACGCCGACCCAGAACTCTACCGCGCGCTGCAGTTCCACCTCGCCCGCAGCCCGGTTGCCGTGTCGAATGAGCGCTCGCGCGGCCAACAGCCTGGCCAGCGCCTGCTCGGGCTTGCTGCCAATCTCGCCCAGCTCATCGCCGGCGTCGGCGTAGCGGCCCTCGATGATCAGCTGGGTGACCGTCGCCCATCGCGATGGACCCTTGCCGTCGTGCACGGCAAGCCGTTCCGGCTGATCGGTCAACGCCAGCGCCAGCGCGAACACCGTCGACCAGGAACTCCATAACACCTTGTCGGGGCCGGCATCGGCCAACTCGTCGCACAGGTCGGCCACTCGCCGACGGGCGTCCCGGTCTCCGCTGGTAGCGGTGATCAGGGCCGCGTCGGCCAACGTCGGGAGCAGCACCTGCGGCTCGCCGGAACGCCGGCAGAAATCGAGCGCCTGTGCGGAATAGGCCTGGGCGTTCCCCTCGCCGCGGGCTGCCGCGATCCGGGCGCGGGTGGTGTCCGCAGCCGACTCCATGTAGTGCGGCCCCACCTGTGCGACCCACCGGTCGAGACGCGCGAACGCCTCGTCGACGGCATCCCAGTCGCCGTTCACACACGCGAGTATCCCCAGCTCGGTCTCGAACCACACCACCTGGAAGTCGATGCCGAAGCGCCGCGCCACCTCGGCTCCCCGCTGCTCGAGCTCGCCCGCTCGACGGAGGTCGCCGAGTTCCGCCAGCGTGCTGCCCATGTTCTTGCATCCGCGGATGATTCCATCGACCGCGCTGATCCGGTCGGCGATCTCGAGGCTTGCCTCCATGTCGGCCAATCCACCCAGATCTCCCCGGGTTGTGACGCGCGCCACGCCGCGGGTGTTCAGCACGTGGCAGCGAATGTCCTCCAGGTCGAACTCCTCGGCGATGCCGAGGGCTCGCTCGCAGAGTGCAATCGTCTCCTCGAACTGGCCACGCAGCATCGTGTTCACGGCCAGCCGGCTGGCGACGTGCGCCACCGTCGGGGATGGTTCGGCTTGCTCGATCAGGCTCTGCGCCCGAGAGGAAGCGGCAAGGGATGCTTCGCTGTCTCCGACGTTCCAGTGGTGGAACCCATTCAGCATCTCTGCCTTGGCGGCGTTGCCGAGGTCGCCGGAGGCGTCGAGACTGTCGCGCGCCTCGATCAGCCACTCATTGATCTGGGCGCGGTTCATGCCCAGCCCCGCATCGGCGGCCGCGATCACCAGTTCGGGCCAGGCCGGATCATCCTTTGGCCACAGCACAAGCGCCGCGTAGTAGTGCTGCTGGGCGGCCGACAGCGAGGTGAGCGCGATGGCTCGGTCGCCCGCATCGCGCAGCGCCATGCGCGCGCGGAGCTCGAGTTCCTCGGTCGGCTGCCCCGCATCACGGGCGTACTCGAGCGCCCGCGCATAGTGGTGAGCGAGCATGTCGGACACGTCACCCCGGTCGGCGGACAGCGATTCGATCCACGCCGCCGCCCGTTGGTGTTTGTCGGCGCGCTGGACGCGGGGGATCTGCCCGTACGCCACGTCCCGCATTAACACGTGGCGAAAAGCGTACTCGGTGTCCGCCGCAACCGACGATCGTCGTTCCCGTCGCAGCATCTCGCGCCGCTCCAGCGCGTGCAGGTGAGCCTCCACCTGATAGTGATCGGTGCCGCTCATGGAGGCCAGTGCACCCAACCAGACCACTTTCCCCAGCACCGACGCGTCCTGCAGCAGGCGCTTCTGATCCGCCGGCAGGTCGTCGAGGCGCGCGGCGATCAGCCCTTGCACGGACTCGGGAACCGGCAGCTCCGTCGTCTCCGACAGCCGCCAGCGGCCACCGTCGTGCTGGAGGTGGCCGCGATCGATCAGCATCCGCACGTACTCCTCCGCGTACAACGGGTTTCCCGCCGCCGTGCTGAGAAGCATGGCCTGGGTTTCGGCCGGCAGCAACGCCTGCTCCAGCAGGGTGCTGATCAGCCGCGCGATGTCCGAGTCGTTGAGAGGAGACAGCGCCACCGTGAGCGCGTTTCGCTTGCCGCCGCCCCAGCCGCCGCGCCGGTCGAGCAACTCCGGTCGCGCGGTACAGACGATCAGCATCGACACGTCGCTCGACCAGTCGGCCAGGTGGTCGATGAAATCGAGCAGCGCATCATCGGCCCAATGCAGATCCTCGAACACCAGCACCAGCGGATGACGGTCGGCGAGGGCCTCAAGGAATCTGCGCCAAGCGGCCGCCGCCTCGCTCGAGCGGTTTCCGCCGGTACCGGTCGCCCCCTCCAGCCCCGCCAGCGCTCGCACGTGCTCCCCGACCCAGGCCGCCTCCACCGGGTCGCTGATCATGTCCGCGACCGTCGCGCGCAGCTTCTGCCCCGCCGCCTCGGCCGTATCCGTGTCGAGGATGCCCGCCTGCGCCTTCACCATCTCGCCGAGCGCCCAGAAGGTGACGCCTTCGCCGTAGGGCAGCGAGCGTCCCTGGCGCCAGGTGATGAAGTCGGGATCGCGTTCAACAGCCTGCATCAACTCCCACACGAGGCGGCTCTTGCCGATGCCAGGTACGCCGACCAGCGTGACCAGCTGCACGGCTCGCTCGGAGCGGCAACGGCGAAGCGCGTCGAGCAACAGGTCGACCTCCTCGCCACGCCCCACCAGCGGCGTGGTGGGCCGCTGGACGACATCGATACCGAGTCGCGCGCGCGCCTCGACCGCCTGCCAGACCTGCAGCGGCCGTGACTTGCCCTTGGCCATGACCGGCTCGGCGCCGCGGTAGGTGATGGCGCGGTCGGTGGCGTGGTACGTGGTCTCGCCGACAAGGATGCCGTCGACCGGTGCAGCCGTCTGCAGGCGGGCGGCCGTGTTGACCACGTCACCGGACGCCATGCCCTCGCCACGGGCGGCATCAGCGCCGAGCACCACCAGCGCCTCGCCGGTGTTCACGCCCACGCGCACGTGCAGGTCAAGGTCAGGGTCCTCGTCATTCAGCCGGTCGATCGCGGCCCTGATCGACAGGGCTGCTCGCACCGCCCGTTCCGGGTCATCCTCGTGGGCGACCGGTGCGCCGAACAGCGCCATCACCGCGTCGCCGATGAACTTCTCGACCGTGCCACCGTAGTGCTCCAGCTGCTCGCGCAACAGGGCGTGGTAGGGAGCGAGCGTGCCGCGCACATCCTCAACGTCCATTCGCTCGCTGCGGCTCGTGAAGCCGACCAGGTCGGCGAACAGCACCGTCACGACCTTGCGCTCCTCACGCTGCGCCACTTCGTCGGTCGCCAAGGGGGCGCCGCAGGCCCCGCAGAAGCGAAAGCCGTCCGGGTTCCCCTGACCACACGCGGTGCAGATCGTCACCAGCCGAGTCTACGGCCTCGCCGTAAGGGATCGCTGAGACGCACCGGTCAGGTGCTGGTGGAGACCGTCGCCTCATCGCGCAGATACTGGTGCACGAATGCGATGGCCATGCTCCCTTCGCCCACTGCGGCTGCCACGCGCTTGACCGGGCTGTAGCGCACGTCGCCGCAGGCGAAGATGCCGGGAACGCTGGTTTCGAGCAGGTACGGATCGCGGCCACCGCCGGCCCGGGCCTCGACCGGCACGTCCGGCCCCGTCAGCACGTAGCCGTTGTGGTCGGTCGCGATCTCGGGCGGCAGCCAGGCGGTCTCGGCATCGGCGCCGATGAAGACGAACAGCCCCCCGGAAGGGACCCATTCGGTCTGGCCGGTCTGCGAGTCGCGCACCTGGATCTCCTCCAGTCGGGCCCCGCCACGTACGGCCGCGACCTCGCTCATGTGGCGGACGGCGACATTCGCCTGCGCGGAAACCTGATCGAACAGGTACTGCGACATGCTGCGCACGAGCCCGGCGCCCCGGCACAGGATCGTGACGCTGCGCGCGTGCGTGGCGAAGAACAACGCAGCCTGTCCGGCCGAGTTGCCGGCACCGACGATTTGCACATCGAGTCCGTGTACGCTCGACGCCTCGCTGCGCGCAGCGCCGTAAGAGATGCCCTTACCCACCAGCGGCTCGAAGCCTTCGATCTCCAGCCGGCGCCATGAAACGCCGCAGGCGAGGATGATGGTGCGCGCGCGAACCACGTCCCCGCCGTCCAGATACACCTGCCGGCTCGCAGCGTCGATACGGGTGATCGTTCGTGTCACCACGATCTCGGCGCCCAGCCGGTGAGCCTGCTGTAGCGCGCGGCTGGCCAGCTCGTCGCCGGACACGCCGGATGGGAATCCGAGGTAGTTCTCGATCCGCGAGGACGTGCCCGCCTGGCCACCTGGCGCCTCGCGCTCGATCACGATCGTGCGCAGCCCCTCGGACGCGCCGTACACCGCAGCGGCGAGGCCGGCCGGGCCGCCGCCCACGACCACGGTGTCGTACTCCGCTACCTCGGCCTCGGTTGCCAGCTGAAGCAGCTGCGCGACTCGTCGCAGATCAGGCTGCACCACCGTCTTGCCGTTCACCAGCCGAATCACCGGGCAGTCCTCCTCTGCCGGGAGAGGGCCGCCCCAGACCGCTTCGCCATCCGCGGCATCGGGGGTGATCCATCGGAATGTGACCTGGTTTCGGTCGAGAAACCGGCGCAGCTGGCTGGTGGCGGGATCCCAGCGCTGGCCGACCACGATCGCGCGCGGCGGCGGGGTTTCGGCGGTGATCCCCTGGAGCCTGCCGATCCGCTCGCGCGCGAGCGCCCCAAGCCGTTCGCCCACCTCGGGCGACTGGGCGACCGTGGCGTGATAGTCCTCGGCCTCGAGCCGCATCAGGCGGGTCGGCTCGACCGCGCGGAAGCCGAACGGAAACGTCGTTCCAAGCGCGATCGGCACCTCGCCCACCAGCTCGCCGGGGCCACGACCACCCACCACCCGCAGGATGCCATCGACCATGTTCACCGTCTCCAGCCGACCCTCGAGCACCGCAAACAGCACACGCCGCTCCTGCGCGTGCACCGCGTATTCCCCCGGTGCGAGCCGGACGTCGGCTGCCAGGCGGGCCAGCCGTTCGCAGGCGTCCCCACTCAATCCTTCGAAGATGGTGATTGCGGCGACTTCGTCCGCGGTCAGCACTCCCGCTCAACCTCCATGCAGCGGAGCCTACATGCAGCTCAAGAGAGCCCTGGTGCCGAATCGGCCCGCGGACAGCCTCGCCGCCATCTCGCCATCGGTTGGGTCGCGCGCTCAGTTTCCCGCGCTCACCAACACTTCCTGCTCCGTCACCTGGAGGCCGTCGACCTGCCACGGATAGCACTCGTACGAGCCGGCTGTTTCGAGCACGGCGGCCGTTGCCCAGCCGTCGGCGGTGCCCAACGCCAGCTTGTTGCCGTTCAGCGTGTCGACCTTCGTCTCCCAGCGTTGGTCGTTCGCCCGCGTGAACACGGTGACGTTCTGCCCGGCCGCGAACACGATCTTGCCGTTCTGGCCCATCTGGCCGATCGTCGCCGCGAACGTCGCGCTGGTCTCGTCGTCGTCCCAGTTGATCGGGCCGCTGACCGTCGCGTGGTGCCCGTCGTTGCTCTTGACGACACTGTCGATCCTCGGATTCATGCGAAGCCCCCAATCTCGTGTGGGTTGAGATTGTCTCATGTCATACAACCACAGGACGCGAAAGGGCGCTCCCCGCTTCCGTTGCACTGACAACGTTGCCCTTCGCCCGGTATCGGTCGACGCCCGTGGCGAGCGCCTCAGCCGCTTCGCGCTGCGATCCGTCGGCCGCCAGCACGACTGCCAGGTCGACCATGGCGTCGCCCTGTGAGTTCAGGTGATCGGTGTTCGCGACGATCTGCACCGCCTCCCGTGCGAGCGTGAGCGCCTGGCGGTGCCGGCCCTGGGCGGAGAGCAGGCGCGCTCGCACCCGCCTCCACGCGCATTGGGCGCCGGCGTCGGCTGTGGTCGCCAGGCGGGCGCACCGCCGAGCAGCCCGGTCGGCTTCGGCATCGCGGCCGGCCAGCAGCATCACCTGGGCCAGGTAGCCCTCGGTGGACGCGAGCACCGCGCGTTCTCCCAGCCGCTGCAGCTCGCGCTTGCCCTGCCGCAGGTGGCGCTCCGCCCGGTCGAGGTCGCCCGCCATCATCGACACGTAGACCTCGGGGTGCGATACCGCGGCATCCAGGCTGGGCGAGATCGCGGCCAGCGTGGCCTCCGACTCGTCGAGCAGGCCGAAAGCCGTGTCGAACTCGCCCCGCATCGCATGCAGGCTCGCCAGCGGCTGCAGCGCCAGCGCGTGGGCCCAGGGATCGTCGATCAGGATCCGGCAGATCTGTCTGCAACGGGCGATCGCCCGCGGCACCGGCGTCGGCCCAAGCGCCACGGAAGCCGCCTCCCAGCCCACCGCGTCGTGAACCACGCGGGCGTCCGATGCGGTTTCGGCTTCGGTCGCCGCCCGCTGCCACGCGCGCTCGGCGTACGCAGAGCGCTCCTGGATCCACCACAGCATTCCGCGCAGATGCCACAGCCGGGCCAGGCCGGCATGATCCGCGGCCGCCTCGAGCTGGGGCTCCAGCGCCGGCCCTAGCCGTTTGGTCTGGCGGGCGACCCCGTCGGGGTCGACCTGCAGCCGGGTCAGCAGGCGCTCGACCTGCGCCCTGGCCGCCAGGGAATCGTCTGACCGCGCTTTCGCGCTTCTCCAGGCCTGCCGCAGATACGACTCCGATTCGCGGAACTGGCCCTGCTCCCGCAGCACCGTTCCCAGGTCGATCAGGATCCGCAGGCGATCGCCGGCTCCCGGAGATTGCAGCGCCAGCGCCCGGTTCAGCAGATTCACGGCTCCGGCGCGGTTCCCCGCCGTCACCGCCCGCCGCCCGGCCTGGCTCAGATGGCGGGACGCCTCAGCGGCGAGCCGCTGGGCGTCGGCGCTGTCCGCTCGGCTCAGCTGCGAGTGGTAGCGGTGCGCCTGCTCGAGGTGGTGGCCGGCGATCTCGTCGGCCGCCGGACCGGGGTCATACCGGGTGAAAAGCCACCGCACGTAGGCAACGTGGAGCTCCGCCCGGCGGCGCTTGGACAGGAGCTCGTACGCGGCGTCGCGGACCAGGATGTGGCTGAATCGGTAGCCCGCCTCGTCGGCGAACTCGGAGCGGCCGGGCTGGATCAGCTCGCGCTGGACGAGCCCGACCAGCGCCGCATCCACCTCGTCACCGCCGTCCGACAGCGCCCGCACCGCGCCGCGGTGGAACCCGCGCCCCTCGATCGACGCGGCGTCCAGGGCGCGCCGCTCGGCCACGGGGAGAACGTCGATGCGCGCGGCCAGCAGGGCGTGAATGGTTGGCGGAGTGCGTGACGCCGGCGCATCCGCACGCATGGCGACGAGCTGTTCGAGGAACAGCGGGTTGCCCTCGGCGGCGGACATCAGCTCGCTGCGGCTGATGCGCGCCCTGCGGCGAGCCGCCAGGCGTCCCAGCAATCGGGCCGACTCGGCGTCGGTCAGCGGCGCCAGGCGTATCACGCTGCGGGCGCCGCCGGCCCGCTCCCACCCGGGTCTGCGCTCGAACAGCTCCCCGCGGCTCGAGCACACGATCAGGATCGCGGCGGTGGCACGGGCGGCCACCTGCTCGATCAGATCGAGCATCGCCCGCTCAGCCCAGTGGATGTCGTCGAACATCACAACCAGCGGCCTCGACTGAGCGAGCGCCTCGAACAGCCGGCGGACGGCCCACTGCGGGCCAGGAGCGGTTGACGTCGCATCCTGCCAGCCCGCCACCACACCGATCTGAGCAGCGATCGTGCCGGCGTCGGGTTCATCGTCCAGAACGCTGGTGATGCCCGGGACACCGTCGCCGCCGGCCAGCTCGTTGGCGACCTCGGTGAGCGGCCAGTACGTGATGCCGTCGCCGTATGGCAGGCAGCGTCCGACGACCACCGTGGCCTCCCGCTCGGCAGCTTCGAGGAACTCCCGAAGCAGCCGGGACTTGCCGATCCCCGCCGGCCCGGTGACGGTGACCAGCACGCACCGGCGTCGCTCGCGGCAGCGCTTGAGGCGCGCGCGCAGCATTCGCAGCTCGGCTCGCCGTCCCACCAGCGGCACGTCTCGGGGACGCTGGAAACGGCCGCCCGTCTCGGCCAGCCCGACCACCTGCCACACGCGCAGCGGGCGTTTCTTCCCGGGAAGCTGAGCCGACGGATGCGTGCGAAGGCGAACGGCCTGGCCGACCAGGCTGCGCGTGTGCGGCCCGATCAGGATCTCACCGGGCGGGGCGGCGGATTGCAGGCGGGCCGCGGTGTTGACCGCGTCTCCGGCCACCATGCCGTGTCCCGCGGCGATGTCGCCGGCGGCCACCTCCCCGCTGTTGACACCGATCCGCACCGTCAGTCCGATCCCCAGGTCGGCACGCAGTCGCGAGTTGAGAGCCGCCATCCCGTCGCGCATCTCGACCGCGGCCCGCACTGCCCGAAGCGCGTCGTCCTCATGCAGCACGGGCACGCCGAACACCGCCATCACCGCGTCGCCGATGTACTTCTCGACGGTGCCTCCATGTCGCTCCAAGGAAGCCCGCATGGCTTCGAAGTAGCGGGTCTGGACGTCTCGCAGGGCTTCCGGGTCGAGCCGTTCTCCAAGACCGGTCGAGCCCGCCAGGTCGGCGAACACGATGGTCACCACCTTGCGCTCTTCGCGCCGCCCCACCTCGGGCGCGACGAGCGGCGTTCCGCACCCGTCACAGAAGCGGGCACCGTCCCGGTTCTCGTGACCACACGCAGCGCAGATCATCACCAGCCGAGTCTACGGCAGTCATCGATGGCGACTCTCGTCGTGGCGGGGCAGCCCGTCCTCGGGGATCGGCTCCCATGGTGCGGCGTAGGCAACAAACTGACGCACGCTGGGACGGATCCCGGGATCCTCGTCGAACGTGCCCATCCGGATACCGATCGAGTCAGGGTGGCTGAGATTGCGCCCGAACAGCGATGAGCCGCAGCTGCCGCAGAACCACTTCTCGCCACCGCCGGGCGGTTGCCACATCCGCAGCATGTCCTCGCCCGCGACGATCCGAAATCCGCCCGGCGCGGGATGAGCGTTCGGCGACGCGGCCGCTCCGCTGCGCCGCTGGCAGCGCTTGCAGTGGCAGTAGCTGGCCGCGACCAGAGGTGCGGTCACCTCGTAGCGCACCGCCCCGCAGTTGCAGCCTCCGGTCAGTGGGAGGTCGCTCATCTCAACCCGTCGCCTCTCCGGTCGTGCCGTGTGTCTCGAGATCCGGATCGACGATATCGTGTCGCCGTGAGGGTCGCCGCCCTGTATGACGTCCATGGCAACGCGCCGGCGCTGGACGCGGTGCTTGCCGACGTGCCCGGCTCGGGTGCCGACCTGATCGTGGTGGGCGGTGATGTGGTGGAGGGGCCGCTGCCGGTGGAGACGCTGGAGCTTCTGGACGCCGTCGTGATGCCGCTGGTCTGGGTGCGGGGGAACTGTGACCGGGATCCCAGCGGATGGGTCCGAGAGCGCGTCGGCGAGGAACGGGTTGCGTGGCTTGCCGGGTTGCCCACGACCGTCACGATCGACGTCGATGGCCTCGGCGCGGTGTGCTTCTGCCACGGGTCGCCGCGCAGTGACGAGGACATCGTCACGGCCGTGTCGGCGGTCGCACGGGTCGAGCCGATGCTGGAGGGCGTCGAGGAAGCGCTGGTCGTGTCCGGGCATACCCACGTCCAGTTCGACCGCGTGGTGGCGAACCGGCGACTGGTCAACGCCGGCAGTGTGGGGATGGCGTACCAGGGGGAGCCCGGCTGGGCCTACTGGACGACCTTGGGACCGACGGTGGAGCACCGTCGTAGCGGCTTTGACGCCGACGCTCTGGCAACGACGCTACGCGATAGCGGGTATCCGAACCCCGAGTGGTTCGAACCCGAGAGCGCCGAACAGGCGGCGGCGGAATACGAGCAGATGGCCCGAGCACAGCACTGACCCCAACCCCGGGGAGCCCCCAATGGTGCGGTCAGCCTCCCGTACAGGTGGTGAGATGCGAATGCAGGTCGGGGGTTTTCCCTGCTGCGATGCGGCTCCCGGAGGACAAGACTGGTCGCATGTCCATCGTCCACCACATGTGTCGCGATCAGGATCCGGCGGGGTGATCGAGATGCGACGCTTGCGCCGACTGCTCTGCTCCCACCACCAGACCGTCCACGCTTCCGCCGGCACGCGCTGCGTGGCCTGCGGTCGGCGGGTCTGACCTGCCGGCCGCCTCGGATCGCGGTCGTTATCCCCGCGTCCCGTTCGCCGCCGCAGGCGGGTCCGCGTCCGACGTCTCCGCGATCGGCAGATCCGCGATGACGGTGGTTCCGCAGCCTGCCGGGCTGATGACCCGAAGCTGTCCGCCAAGTGCGCTCACCCGATCGGCGAGGCCGTTCAGGCCGCTTCCCAGCTCGCGATCGGCACCTCCGCGGCCGTCGTCGGCGACCTCGACGTGGAGCTGTGCATCGTTGCGGCGCACGCTAACCCGGACGGTCTGGGCGTCCGCGTACTTCGCCGTGTTGGTGAGTGCTTCCGAGATGACGTAGTAGGACGCCGCCTCGACCTGCGACGGAACGCCCGGCGGCGGGTCGATCGAGAGCTCGACCGGCACCGGACTGCGCCGAGCGAGCGCCTCGACGGCGGCGCGCAGCCCCTGGTCGGTCAGAATGGCGGGATGGATGCCTCGCGCCAGCTCTCGCAGCTCGGCAAGCGCCTGCATCAGCTGATCGCTTGCGGCGTCGAGCAAGGCCGAGGTCTGACTGGTCTCGTCGACGGTCGAGCGCGCCATGCGCAGCGCGAGTGAGAGCGACACAAGCTGTTGCTGGGCTCCGTCATGGAGGTTTCGCTCCAGGCGGCTGCGCTCGGCATCGCCGGCGGCGACGATGCGAGCTCGTGAGGCGGCAAGCTCCGCGCGTGCCGCGGCGCTTGCCAGCCCCAGCGCAACCAGCTCGGCGAACTCCTCGATGCGTGTCTCGGAGTCTGGGGTGAGTGGCGCGTCGCGGGTGGTCGAGACGACGATGGCGCCCCACAGCTCCCCTCCGACGCGGATCGGGGCCGCCACCGACGCGTCGATGCCGAGGCTTCGGATCACCGCCGCGAACTCACCGGCGACATTCGAGTAGTCGTCAACGCGGGCGGCGCGGTTGTGTCGTCGCACCTGTCCCACCGCGGTGGGGCCGTCGAATGTGACCCGGGAGCCGGCGGGGAGCGAGCGGAAGCCGCGGGTCCAGCCGCCCACCATCGTGCCGGCGTTGGCATCAGGTTCGAACCGGACGACGTTGGCCGAGCGTCCGCCGAGCAGGCAGGCGACCTCCTCGGCCACGATATCGAAGACGCTGGATGAGTTGATTTCGGACGCGACGCAGGTCGCTACCCGGCGCAGAGCCGCCTGCTGCTGGGCGAGCCGGCGCAGATCGGCGGCGGCCCGGTTCCGCTCGGTCACGTCCTGCCCGATCCCGGTGGCACCGGTGATCCTGCCGTCCGCGTCGCGGTCGGGGGTCGTGCTCCACGAGATCTCGCGGATCTCTCCCGACCGGGTGCGGAGTGGCGCCTCCTCATGGTCTGCCACCCTCCCCGCCGCCAGCTGCTCGACGATCGTGCTTTGGTCGTTGAACGTCTCTGCCCAGACGCGGCCAAGCAGCTCCTCCCGCGTCCATCCACTGAGCTCGCACAGGTATCGGTTGCAGAATCTGATTCGCCCGTCGAGGGCCGTGCTCACCGCGACTAGCTGGACACCCTCGAGAACGTCGAGCAGGCGCCGCTCCGAGGCTTTCGCCTCCTGGACCCGCGCCCGCAGCTCGACCTCAAGCCCCTCGTTCCGGGCGATCCGAGTGGGGCCGTGCTCCTCTGCCACCCGCGGCGCCGGCTCTCGCAGCGGCGCCCCGCACCCGCCGCAGAACCTGTTCGTCTTCGGGTTCTCGTGACCACACGCTGCGCAGATCATCACCAGCCGAGTCTACGACCTGGCCCCAGGCAGCGTCCGACCGGTCTTGGCGCGTACTCGAAACGCTGTGAAATAGAGCAGCGCCGCGGCTGCCAGCAGCATCCCCCAGCCCCAGGTCAGCCCTGGCGTGATCACGTCGGGCAACATGCGGGACGTGGTTCCGCGCTTGACCAGCTGTTCGTGCCAGAAATCGTTTGCAGCGACCATCACGCCATAGACGAGCAGCACGGCCAGGTAGCCGGCCAGCACCGCCCGGAGTCGGGTGGCGCGCATGGTCGGGAGCGCTCTGCGCAGGCCAAGCGCCGTTGCCGCCAACAGCCAGCCGTCCAGGCCCTCGTGGTTTCCCAGGTGCACCGCATGGAGGTGCGGATGTCCCGGCTCGGGCAGGATCTTCTTCGACATGAACACCTGTGACAGGACGGGGACGTCGCCGACGTAGACGCCGACGTTGGCGAAGATCCACGGCAGCGCAGCGACTCCCATC
>Ga0134125_10004613_pt1 | contig 15754 bp, 14 predicted proteins | sample KB31751_FD_96464 | JGI IMG/M metagenome (GOLD analysis project Ga0134125, IMG submission 96464) | Terrestrial soil microbial communities with excess Nitrogen fertilizer from Kellogg Biological Station, Michigan, USA - KB3-175-1 | ecosystem: Environmental > Terrestrial > Soil > Unclassified ... | reverse complement strand
GTGGCGAGCGGCGACATGATGGGCGCGCACGTCGCCGAGTGGCAGATTACGTACGCGCGGCGCGGCGTCGCGATCCCGGGCATGCCGCCGCCGGGAGCGTTTCCGGCGCCGGGGGCGCCGCCGATCCAGCCGCCGAATGCGGTTCCGCTGCGGTCGCCGCGGCCGCTCCCCGCGGAGTTGCCGCCGCCGCGCACTTTACCCTGATCCCGATTGACAACTCGCCCCGCGACGGCGTATTCCAGGCGAACGGATTCCACTGCATTCGGGGCGTTCCATGAAACTCCTTCACGCCACGCCGCTCGGGCGATTCGCTCGGCGCATCCGTTGGGCCATCGCGCCTGCGGAAACCATCGCCCCGCGCGGCCGCCTCTCCGTGCAACTCGCCCGATCGGTCATGGAAGCCGGCATCTCGGTGGACTGGACCGTTCGCGTCGAGAACCATTCGCGGCAAGCGTGGCGAAACTTCGCACTCAAGCATCACTGGGTGGCGCTCGACGGCCGCCCGTTCGGCCACTCGATTTTCACGCCGCTGCCGCGCACCCTGCTTCCCGGGGAATGGAGCGACATCACTATTCCCGCGACCGGCCCCGAAGCGGTCGGCGATTTCACCCTGGCCTGGGAACTGACCGCGAGCGGCCAGGCGATTCCCGTTGCGGAACTCGCCGAGAGCGTGCCGGTCCACGTCACCTTCTCGCGGGCCAACGACATCGATTACCATCAGGTCTACCGTTCCGCCGATCTGAACGAGAACGCCTGGTGGGTGGTCGGTGCGTACCACTCGCAGGAACAGTACCGAAAGTCGAGCCTCGATCGCCGGCAGATGCTGGTTGAAAATGGGCTGTCAGCCGGTTCGCGGATGCTGGACGTCGGCTGCGGCACGGGTCAAATGGCGATGGCCCTGGAAGATTATCTCACGGAGCGCGGGGCCTATTTCGGCACGGACATCGGCCGCGAGGCGATCGATTATTGCCGACGGCACTATCGGCGGCCGAACTTCCACTTCGCAGTCGGCGAATTGACCCGCTTGCCGTTCCCCACCTCCGCCGGCCCCTTCGACATGGCCATCTTCTTCAGCGTCTTCACGCACACGCACACCGACGAAACCGCGCTCTTATTGGCGGAAACGGCGCGTTTGCTCGGGCCGCGCGGTGTCGTGATCGCCGACATCATTGCTTCGGATTACGTGGCGCGCGGGGCCGGCCACCGCGGCCAAATGTGGGTCAACCGCGGCCACTTCGATCAAATCGCCGAAGCCTTCGGCTTCCGCTGCGAGCTTCTGGGCCGCTTCCCCTGGGGCCAGCACGCCGAGCGCCACATGCTCAAACTGACTCGCCGCTGACATTCCCATTCGCCGGCCGTTTCCGTGTAATAGCATCGGCGCTCGACCGAGCCGCGACCGTCAGGGAGCGGTCGTGCTTGGTCGCTCGCTCACGCTCGCGGCTCGGTTCTACTCGCAACCTTACGTTGATTGCGACGCCATGCGCATTCTTCTGACGAACGACGACGGCATTTACGCACCCGGCCTGCGGGCACTCCGCCGCGAGTTGCAGCAACTTGGCACAGTCACCGTCGTCGCACCGGCCACGGAACAAAGCGCCGCCGGCCACTCCGTCACGTTGCTCAATCCGCTACTGGTGAGTGAGATCTTCGAAGACGACGGCCAGACGCCGATCGGCTGGGCGGTGGAAGGGCGGCCGGCCGATTGCGTGAAGCTGGCTCTTCTGGAACTGCTGCCCGAGCCGCCGGACGTGATCGTTTCGGGGCTGAATGCCGGCTCGAACGCGGGGATCAACGTGCTATACTCGGGCACGGTGGCTGCCGCCATTGAAGGTGCATTTTTCGGCCGCACCGCCATCGCCGTGTCGCTGGAGTACGACCAAAAGATTCGCGACTTCCCCACGGCAGCCCGCCACGCCCGCGCCGTCATCGAGCAGATACTCGCGAAGAACCCCGCCGAGGGCAGCCTGTTCAACGTGAACATCCCGGTGCTCGAGCGCGGCCCCGTTAAGGGGGTGAAAGTGCTGCCGCAAAACGTGACGCCGTATTCAGAGCAGTACCACCGCCGCGTGAACCCGCACGGCCGAATGTACTTCTGGACGAGCCCGGAATTCGTCTGCCCGTCGCCTCACCCCGACACCGACGTGACGGCGCTGGAGGAAGGCTATATCACCGTGACGCCGCTGAAGTTCGACCTGACCGATGCGGTTCGATTGCAGGAACTGCAATCGTGGCAATGGGTCATCTGAGAGTTCCGAGTTCCGAGTTCCGAGTTCCAAGTTGGTGAAGAACCTGCCGCGTGGAAGCTTGAGTATCTGCATGGCGGATCGCTTTTACACTCCCGAGCCGCTCACGCCGGGGGAATTCATTCTCACCGGACAAGAAGCCCATCATCTCGCGACGGTTCGCCGGTTCGGCCGTGGCGATCGCGTCGTTCTCTTCAACGGCGACGGCAACGAATATCCCGCCGAGATCGTTGCCGCGGGCCGCAGGAACGTCGTGCTTACTGTGCTTTCGGGCGAAGCGGTGAATCGCGAGCGGCCGCACGCCTTGACAATTGCGGCGGCCTTGCCCAAGGGCGATCGCGGCGAGTTTCTCGTCGAGAAACTCGTGGAACTCGGGGTGTCGCGATTCATTCCGCTCCGTACCGAGCGGACGGTTGTGCAGCCCCGCGAAGCGCGCCTGGAAAACCTCCAGCGCGTCGTAATCGAGGCGAGCAAGCAGTGCGGCCGCAATGTGCTCATGGCCATCGACCCGCTCACGCCGTGGCAAACCGCGCTCGGCGCCGCGGACTCGGCCTCTCGTATCGTGCTTCATCCGGATGGCGCCGCGATGCCTTCCGTTGGAATGGATTGCACGATCGGGATCGGTCCCGAAGGCGGCTTCACGGCTGGCGAGATCATGGCGGCGGTGTCAGCAGGTTGGCAGCGGGTGTCGCTCGGGCCGCGAATCTTGCGCGTGGAGACGGCCGCCATCGCCGCCGCGGCTTTGGCTGCGAGTTGTCGCGAAATCGAATAGAATCTGACCTTGCGGAGCGATGTGCCACCTCGCGCGGTGACCTTATGAAACGTATCGTCCTGGTTGTCGCTGCCCTGGCGCTGGTTGCGGCGGATAAGCCGGGGCCGCGCGACATCGTGCTCACCGAGGAGGCGGCCGCCATCCACCGCGACGCCCTCCTCATCGATGGCCACAACGACCTGCCGTACGCCCTTCGCGAAAAGGACGGCACCACCTTTCGCAACATCGACCTGACGCGGCCCCAACCCAAATTCCACACCGACATCGCCCGCCTCAAGAAAGGCAACGTCGGCGCCCAGTTCTGGTCCGCCTGGGTGCCTGTCGACACCATCAAAAAAGGCACTGCCGTTCGCATGACGCTCGAGCAGATCGACGTCATTCACGAGATGGTTCGCCGCTATCCGGACGCGTTCGAGATGGCCTCGGGAACGGCGGACATTCGCCGCATCCACAAGTCGGGCAAAATCGCATCGCTGATCGGCGTGGAAGGCGGCCATTCCATCGACAACTCGCTCGGCGTCCTCCGCGACTATTACCGCCTCGGCGTCCGCTACATGACGCTCACGCATTCGGAATCGCTCGACTGGGCCGATTCCGCGACCGACGCCCCCAGGGCCCACGGCCTGTCGCCGTTCGGCGAACAGGTGGTCCTCGAAATGAACCGGCTCGGCATGCTCGTCGACCTGTCGCACGTCTCGCCGGAGACCATGAAGGCGGCCCTGAAAGTGACCAAGGCGCCGGTGATCTTCTCGCACTCGTCGGCCCGCGGCGTCGCCGACCATCTGCGCAATGTCCCCGACGACGTCCTGAAGCTGGTCAAGGCGAATAACGGCGTCGTCATGGTCAACTTCTATTCCGGATTTATCGTCCCGGAAGGAGCGCGGGCCATGCGGCGGATGTTCGAGGTCGCGCGCGAGTTCAAGAAGAAATACCCGGACGACGCCCAGTACAAGGAAGCGCTCAAGGCGTGGGTCAAGGAGAACGATTACCCGGCGGGTTCCATTCAAACGATTGCCGATCACATCGACCGGATTGTGAAAGTGGCCGGCATCGACCATGTTGGCCTCGGTTCGGATTTCGACGGCATCACCAAGACGCCGCACCAGATGGACGACGTTTCGTGCTATCCGCTGCTCACCCAGGAACTGCTGAATCGCAAATACACGAAGGAGCAGATTCACAAGATCCTGGGCGAGAATCTGATGCGGGTCTTCGCGGACGCCGAGATGGTAAGCAAGTCCATGTCGGGAAAGCCCTGATCCATTCGTTTGTCATTTCTCCGAACGCCTCAGCTATCAACGGTCCAAAAAGTGCACGATGGCCGATGGGCTTGCTCGCCCGTCGATTGAGCCGCGATGCACACTGATGCGACCGCCCCCATTCCGGAACAATTATCCACAGCGGCCGTCGTGTTCGGGCTGTTCAGTCTCGCGGTCTGCTGGTGGTTTCCCTTCGGGGCCGTGCTCGGCCTGTGCGGCACGGTGCTTGGATTCTCTTCGTGGATTACCGGCGGCGGCATGCGCGCCGCGGTCGGTTTTCTACTTGCCATCAGCGGCGCCGGCGCCGGCCTCTTGCTGGCCGCCGATTCGTGGATACCGCACGTGCCCTTTTAGGATGCTCCAGCTTCCAGGTTCCAAGTTCCAAGTCGAAGACAGTCAACCTGGAACCGGGAACCTGGAGCCTGGAACTGTGTGCGATGACGCAAATCTTTCCGCGCTGGTTCGATCCTCTGGCGCGCTTCGCCATCGTCGGCGGGGCGCTGCTCGTGCCGGCGGCGGCCATCGCCATCGGCATCTTCTACCGCTCATCGTACGTGACTGCCGCCCACGCCCCGACCGAGCAGACCGTCCCGTTCAGCCACGCCCATCACGTGGGGCAGCTCGGCATCGATTGCCGCTACTGCCACACCACCGTGGAAAGCGCTGCCTTCGCCGGCATTCCACCGACCGAGACGTGCATGCATTGCCACGAGCAAATCTGGGTCGGAGCCGAAACGCTGGCCCCGGTGCGCGAGAGCTGGAAGAGCGGTACGCCGCTGCGCTGGCAGCGCGTGCACAGCTTGCCCGGCTTCGTTTACTTCAACCACAGCATCCACGTGGCCAAGGGCGTGGGGTGCGCGGAATGCCACGGCCGGGTCGATCGGATGCCGCTGACCTGGCAAGAGAAGCCGCTGACGATGGCGTGGTGCCTGGAGTGCCACCGCGACCCGGCGGAGCACTTGCGGCCGCGCGGCGAAGTGTTCAATCTCGCCTGGGCTCGCACCGACGCCGACTCGCCGGGCAAAGAGTTGGCCGAACGATATCGCGTCAAGGATTCCCGCGCTTTGACCAGTTGCTCCACCTGCCACCGCTGATGGAAACGCGATGACCGAATTGAGTGACAATGCGTTGACACTCGACGCCGATGCAGTGTATCCGAACCCGCGCGACGCGGGCGAATCGCTCGATCGGCGGCATTTCCTGGCGGTCGCAGGCGCCTCGGCGGCACTGGCGAGTGCAGCGGGGTGCTCGCCGCGGCCGGCGTCCCACGGCGAAATCGTTCCTTACGTCCGCGATGCCGAGGGCCTTTCGCCGGGCGCGGCGCTCACGTTCGCCACGGCGATGGAACTGAACGGCGCCGCCATCGGCTTGCTCGCCACCAGCCGCGAAGGCCGCCCCACCAAGCTCGAAGGCAATCCGGATCACGTCGGTAGCCTCGGTTCGAGCGATCTCTTCTCTCAGGCGGCGATCCTCGGTCTCTACGATCCGGATCGGTCGAAGCAGATTCTCCACCGCGGCGCCCCGGCATCGTGGACCGATGCTCGCGCCGCGCTCCGGGCGATTGTCGAGCTAGAGCGGAAGCGGCAAGGCGCCGGCATTCGCATCCTGTCGGGGCGATCGACGTCGCCGACTCTGGCGACGCTTCGCCGCGATCTGCTCGACCGATTCCCCCAAGCGCGATGGATCTGTTGCGAGCCGTGCGGCCGCGATGCCGCCTGGGAAGGCAGCCGCCAGGCGTTCGGCGAACCGGTTCATGCCGTTCACGATTTCTCGAAGGCGGATGTGGTGCTGTCGCTCGATTGCGATTTCCTCGCTTGCCAGCCGGGGTCGGTCCGCGCTCAGCGCGATTTCGCGGATCGCCGCCGGGTTCGCACTCAGGGCGGCGTTACGCCCGAACGCATGAACCGGCTCTATGTCGTCGAATCGATGCTGAGCGTCGCCGGCGCGAATGCCGATCATCGATTGGCGGTAAAGCCGTCGACGGTGGAAGCATTCGGGCGGGCGCTGGCGGCCGAACTGGGAATTGCCGGCGCCGCGGAGCGCGGCACGCTCACCGAGGAAGCGCTGGCATGGCTCGCGCCGCTGGCGGCCGACTTGAAAAAGCAGAAAGGGCATTCACTGGTTCTCGTGGGCGACTCCCACCCGCCGAGCTTGCACGCTCTGGGCCATGCCATGAACCATGCGCTCGGCAACGTCGGCGCCACGATTCGATTCACGGAATGGTTTGAATCAGCCGTCGATGGCAACGCCGCCCTTCGCGACCTCGCCAACGAACTGGCTTCCAGCGCTGTGTCGCTCGTGCTCATTCTGGATTCGAATCCGATCTACACCGCGCCGGCCGACATCGCATTCGCCGAAGCCCTGTCGAAGGTTCCGCACAGCGTTCACCTCGGGCTCTACCGCGACGAAACGGCTGCCGCTTGCCAATGGCACATTCCCGAGAAACACTTTCTGGAAAGTTGGGGCGATGTCCGCGGCCACGACGGCACGGTCGTGCTTCAGCAGCCGCTCATCGAACCGCTTTATGGCGGCCGTTCCACAATTGAATTGCTTACGGCTCTATTCGAAGTGGAGGAGCGTTCCGATCGCGAGGCAGTCCGGCAGTATTGGCGCGGGCAGCACGGCGATAACGAAAGTTTCGATGACTGGTGGCGCGATTCCGTCCAGCGCGGTACGATTCCGGACACCGCTTTGCCGGAAAAGAAGGTTCATTGGGCCGGCTGGAAAGAAGGAGCGGCGACGCCAGCGGAGCCGCAATTCGAAATCCAGTTTCTTGCCGATCCGACGCTGTTCGACGGCCGTTTCGCCAACAACGCCTGGCTCCAGGAGTTGCCGAAGCCGGTCACCAAGTTGACGTGGGACAATGCGGCCATCGTCAGCCCGGCCACGGCCGCACAACTCGGCCTATCGCAGCGGCCCGATCACCACGGCGGCCATCACGGGGGCATTGAAACGGATGTCGTCGAACTGCGCTCCAACGGCCGCACGGTGCGGGCTCCAGTGCTCATTCTTCCCGGGCATGCCGACGGCGCCGTCACCGTGCATCTCGGTCACGGCCGCACCCGCGCGGGTTCCGTCGGCACCGGCGTCGGCTTCGATGCTTATCGTTTGCGAACGGCAGCGCCCGGCTTTACGGGCGTGGAAATCGCGAAGACCGGCGAGTGGATGACGCTCGCCTGCACGCAATCGCATCACTCCATGGAAGGGCGCGATCCGGTGCAGCAAACGACGGCGGCGGAGTTCGCCCGCGATCCGCACTTCATCAAGCCGGAACTGGATAAGGCCGCGGAAAAGGCCGCGGTGACGGCCTTGCCTCCCGTCGGTTCAACGACGCCGCCGCCGGCCGCCCAGCGCGAACGCCGACTCTTCCCGCTCTCCATGTATCCGGAGTGGTCCTACACCGGCCGCCAGTGGGGGATGGCCATCGATCTCTCGACGTGCACCGGTTGCTCGGCGTGCGTCGTCGCTTGCCAGGCCGAGAACAACATTCCGGTCGTCGGCAAGGATCAAGTGATTCGCAGCCGCGAGATGCACTGGATTCGCATCGATCGGTACGCCAAAGACGGCCGGCAGCTCTTCCAGCCGGTGCCGTGTCAGCAGTGCGAGAACGCGCCGTGCGAATACGTCTGCCCAGTGGGGGCGACGGTGCACAGCCACGACGGCCTCAACGACATGACTTATAACCGCTGCGTCGGCACCCGCTATTGCTCGAACAACTGCCCATACAAGGTGCGAAGGTTCAACTTCCTCGCCTTCGCGGATTTCTCGACCGAGGCGCTCAAACCGCAGCGGAACCCGGAGGTGACGGTGCGCAGCCGCGGCGTGATGGAGAAGTGCACGTATTGCGTGCAGCGGATTCGCGGCGCGGAGATTGCCTCCGAAGTGAGCGGAAGCGCCATCGCCGACGGGGCGATTCAAACCGCTTGCCAGCAGGCCTGCCCGTCGCAGGCAATCCGCTTCGGCGACGTGAACGAACGCGGCAGCGTCGTGCAGAAGTGGAAGAGCGAGCCGCACAATTATTCGCTGCTCGGCGAATTGAACACGCGGCCGCGCACCACTTACCTGGCGGCAATCCGCAATCCGAACCCTGCGATGCCGGGAGGACAACATCAAACCAGCCACCTTTCAGACCTCTCCCCGTTGGGGAGAGGGTGGTTTGCGAGCGCAGCGAGCAAACCGGGTGAGGGATTGTAGTTCCTTGAGAAGACCCCTCACACCCGCCATCTCGCTGGCGCGAGATGGCGGCCTCTCCCCAACGGGGAGAGGCGGGGGCTGGTTGGCTGGATGTTGTGCTTTGTTGAAGACGTGGATCCCTCAGCGATCGGAGTTTGAAGTGCCCGAGGTCTTGACGCCACTGACGACGCCGGCGCCGCTCATTGCGGGCGAGCACACGCTCGCCACGGTGACCGGCAAGGTTGCCGGCTTGGTGCAGGATCGACCCGCCCCGCGGCTCTGGTGGGTCACTGTCGCCATCGGCGGCCTCTTCCTGATGGTCTTCCTTTATGCCGTCGGCTATGTGCTGATCGTCGGCATCGGGGCGTGGGGGGTGAACATCCCGGTGGCCTGGGGGTTCGCCATCGTCAACTTCGTCTGGTGGATCGGCATCGGGCACGCCGGCACGCTCATCTCCGCGATCCTGCTGCTCCTGCACCAGAAGTGGCGCACCAGCGTCAACCGCTTCGCCGAGGCAATGACCATCTTCGCAGTGATGTGCGCCGGTTTGTTTCCGCTCTTCCACCTCGGCCGGCCGTGGTTTTTCTACTGGCTCTTCCCGTACCCGAATCGCCACACGATCTGGCCGCAGTTCCGCAGCCCGCTGACCTGGGACGTGTTCGCCGTCAGCACGTATTTCACGGTCTCGGTGATGTTCTGGTATCTGGGAATGCTGCCGGACATCGCGGCGATGCGCGATCGCGCCCAGACGCGGCTGGGGCGGGCGTTCTACGGCATCTTGGGGCTCGGCTGGCGGAGTTCCGTGGCCCACTGGTGGCGCGTCGAGAAGGCGTACTTGCTGCTTGCCGGGCTCGCCACGCCGCTGGTCGTCTCGGTGCACACGGTCGTCAGTTTCGACTTCGCGGTCGGCATCGTGCCGGGGTGGCACTCGACGGTGTTCCCGCCGTACTTCGTGGCCGGCGCCATCTACTCCGGCTTCGCCATGGCGCTCATCCTGGCGATTCCGCTCCGCTCCGCTTACGGGATCAAGGATTTCCTGACCCGCCGCCATCTCAATAACTGCGGCAAGCTGATGCTCGCGTCCGGCCTCGTGCTGACTTATGGCTACTTCATCGAGGGCGTCATGGCGGTGTACAGCGGCGGCAAGTACGAACTCGAGGTTCAACACAATCGCTGGGTCGGCACCGCCGCCTCCATGTACTGGCTCGTGATCACCATGAACGTGATCATCCCGCAGGCCTTGTGGTTCTCGTGGGTGCGGAACAATCCGGTGCCGCTCTTTTTGGTTTCCCTGAGCGTGCTGATCGGTATGTGGCTGGAACGCTGGGTGATCGTGATCGGCAGCCTGCAGCGCGACTACTCGCCCTCGATGTGGGGGCTCTTCCGCTCCACCTGGTGGGACTATGCGTTCCTGTACGGTTCGATCGGGCTTTTCTTCGTGATGTTCGCCCTGTTCTTGCGCTTCCTGCCGATGCTGTCGATCGCGGAGTTGCGCGACTTGTTGCCGCGCAGCCAGGGCGGCCGCGACGGGGAATCGCTGAAGGCGACGCCATGCCCGTGACCAATGGCACTTATGGAATGCTGGCGGAATTCGCGACGGCGGACGAACTGGTCGCTGCGATCGAAGCGGCGCGGGCCAGGGGCTACATCCGGCTCGAAGCGTTCTCGCCGTACCCGCTGCCTGAGGCGGCCCACGCCCTCGACTGCCACCGCAATGGCGTCGCATTTCTCGTGCTGCTCGGCGGGCTGGTCGGGGCGGCGTCGGGCTTCTTCATGCTCTACTGGATTTGCGTCTACGGTTACCCGCTGAATGCCGGCGGCCGGCCCCTCAATAGCTGGCCCGTCTTCATTCCCATCACGTTTGAACTCGGCATTCTCACCGCGGGGTTCCTGGCGTTTCTGGGCGTCTTCGTGCTGTGCAAGTTTCCGGCGTACCACCACCCGCTGTTCGGCTCGCCGCTCTTTCGCCGCGCCACGACCGACGGCTTTTACCTGTGCATCGAAGCGAGCGATCCGCTGTTCGAGTGCGGCGCGACGCAGGCATTTTTGGAATCGCTGCATCCCTCCGAAGTCGCGGAGGTGCGCCATGGCAGCTAATCGGTTCCTGTCTTGGTGGCACAGGCATTCTTGCCTGTGCCGTGATCGCTTGCACAGGCAGGAATGCCTGTGCCACCAAAAAGCTGGCTGGCTCTTCCTTGCCATCTTGTCGGCCTGCACTCTCGGTTGCGAACAGAAGATGGCCGAGCAGCCTAGCTACGCGCCGCTGGGGGCGAGCAAGTTCTTCCCGAATGGCCAGGCGGCGCGGCCGCTGCCCGATGGCGCGATCGCCAGGCAATGGCAGACCAACGACAAGATTCCTGGCAGTGGCCTCAAGCCCGGGACTGGCGCGACTCCCAAAGCCAAAGGGACGCCCGAACCGCCGCCGCCCGATGCCCCGAGTTCCCCCGATCGCTTCGCGACCGAGGTTCCTTTCGAGTTAACGCGCGGCGACATCGAGCGCGGCCGGGAACGGTTCGCGATCTTCTGTTCCGTCTGCCACGACAGGGCCGGCACCGGCCACGGCAAAGTGGTCGAACGCGGCTACATCAAGCCGCCCAATTACCACACCGACAACTCGCGCGGCTTCGCCCGCTACTCGAAGCAAATTCCCTTGCGCGAAGTGCCGATCGGCTACATCGTCGAGGTGATTCGCCGCGGCTACGGGGCGATGCCGCGCTACGGACCGCAGATCGACGCCAGGGACCGCTGGCGGATCGCGGCGTACGTGCGCGCCTTGCAACTGAGCCAACACGCGGACGTGAAGGCCTTGCCGCCCGGTGCGAAAAGCAAGACCGAAAAAGCCCTCGGAGTCCCGAAGTGAGCAGCGGCGAGATTGGCGAATTGGGGGTTCCCTGGGGGCGCTGGCAGCGGATCGCCGGGCTCTGCGCGATCCTCGGCGCCGTCGTGTTTGTCGTCCTTTGCTTCACGCCGCTGGCCGGGCCGCATCCCTTGACGCAGGCCGCCACGTCGTACCTGGTGGCATTCAGCTTCTGGCTCGAGTTGCCGCTCGGCTGCCTCGTTGTGCTCATGATCCATTACCTGAGCGGCGGGGCCTGGGGCGTGCTGCTGCGGCCGGTGCTGGAAAGTGCAGCCGGCACGCTGCCCTTATTGCTGCTGATGTTCATTCCGGTGATCGTGGCCATGTGCCTCGGCTCAGCGTCGCCCTATCCCTGGGCGCGGCCGCTGGAACAGGTCGCAAGCGGCTCGGTGCTCGACGAATTGCAAGAGAAGGCGCGGCTGCTTAACCCTGCATTCGTGGCGATCCGCGGAGTCGTTTACTTCCTGATCTGGCTCGCCCTCGCGTTCCTGTTGCGGCACTGGTCGCGGCAATGGCGGAGCGGCAACGAATGGGCCGGCCGACGCCTGCCCAATCTCAGTGGGCCGGGACTCGTGATTTACGGCATCACGATTACCTTCGCGGCCATCGACTGGAACATGTCGATCGAACCGTTCTGGCATTCGACGATGTACCCGCCGATCTACGCGATCGGGCAGGTGGTGAGTGGGTTTGCGTTCGCCACGGCGGCGGCGGAGGTGCTGTCTCGGCGGCCGCCCCTGGCCGGGCACATGCGCCCCTTGCATCGCCGCGACCTCGGCGGGTTGCTCCTCACCTTCCTTATCTTCTGGTCGTATTTCGTCTTTTCGCAGTTCATGCTGATGTGGGTCGGCAATCTCAGCGACGAGGTTCCCTATTACCTGAAGCGCCTGCGCGGGGGGTGGGAATGGATCGGCGTCGCCCTCATCGTTTTCCACTTCGCTGCCCCGTTTTTGCTCCTGCTCATGCGCGATGTCAAGGAGAACGGGCGGGCGTTGCTTGCCGTGGCACTCGGCGTGCTCTGCATTCGCTTCGTCGATGTGCTGTGGTGGCTCGAGCCGGCGTTTCCCCACGAAGGGTGGTTGCCGTATTGGCTTTTGGATGTGGCCGCCGCGATCGCGCTCGGCGGCGCCTGGACCGCCTGGTTCCTCGGCAGCTTGAAGCGAGCCTCGCTCGAACCGGTGCACGCCCCAGAGCAATGCGAACCGGAGGCCGCACCATGACCAACGAACCCGAGCACCCCGATGCGTTCGAGCGGCGCGATGTCGACGTGTCGAACATTGTTCTGACGGCGATTCTCTTCGCACTGACGGTTTGCTTGCTCTTGCTGGCCTTGTGGGGGCTTTGCGTCGTGGCGGTGCCGGAATCGAACGTGGGCGGGGCGAGCCCGCCGGTGCAGTCGCCGGGGGAAACGCCCGTGGGTGAACGGGTGCGAATGCTTCCGCCGCCGCACTTGGAAGGACTGGGAACTTCGGAAACGACAGAGCTGACGCCGCCGAACAACTATGGCTGGGTGGATGAAAAGAAGGGCATCGCCCGGATTCCCGTGGAAGCCGCCATGGATGCCGTCGTGGAATCGAGCCGGAAGAAGGGAGGCGGCCAATGAGGGCACGCTGGGTGGCACAGGCATTCTTGCCTGTGCAGGCGATAAGAGCACAGGCAAGAATGCCTGTGCCACCAGAAACAAACCCCCGCAATCGATTCCGCATCGTTCGCGGGCTGCTCATTTCCCTGGCGGTCGCGAGTCTCGGCAACGGTTACAGCAGTCCGCCGTTACCGCGCAAGGGGCCGGCGCCGCCGCCGCGGCAAGTCGCCATCGACCAGCGGCTCGGCGAGAAGGTGCCGCTCGATCTGCCGTTCAAGGATGAATCCGGTCATCGCAAGACGCTGGGCGAATGTACGGCCGGCAAGCCGACGATTCTCGTTCTCGCTTACTTTCGCTGCCCGATGCTTTGCACGGAAGTCCTCAACGGCGTGCTCGCGGCGTCCCGAAGCGTCCCGGCCAATGCCGGCGACGACTTCAATATCGTCGTGGTGAGTTTCGATCCGCGCGAGAAGCCGCCGCTGGCCGCCCTCAAGAAGGCCGCTTATGTGCAGGAATACGGCCGGCCTAGCGGCGATCGCGGCTGGCACTTCCTCACCGGCGACCCGCTGGCCATCGCCACGCTGGCCGACGCCGTCGGCTTCCAGTACGAGTACGACCCCGAAACCGAACAGTACGCCCACGCAAGCGGCATCGCCATCCTCGCCCCGGATGGCACCCTCTCGCGCTATCTGCTCGGCATCAAGTTCCCATCCAGCGACGTGCGGCTGGCGCTAACCGAGGCATCCGCCGGCAGGGTCGGTTCGCCGGCGGATCGGCTGATCCTCCTTTGCTATCGCTTCGACCCGGCGACGGGCCGGTACACGTTCTCCGTGCTGCGGATAATGCGCTGGGTCAGTGCCGCCGCGGTGCTCGCACTGATCGGCATGGTCGGCTGGCTCTTCCGCCGCGGCCGATCGAACCGGAAGGAGGCACGATGATGTTCGCCGACTTCCCCGGCTTCCCGCTCGTCCCCGATCAAGCGTCGGACTCGGCTCGGAAGATCGACAATCTCTTTCTGTTCATCCTGCTCATCACGGGCATCGCCGGGCTTCTGGTCGCGGCATTAATCACTGTCTTCTCGATTCGCTACCGGCGCCGGTCCGAGAGCGACTTCACGCCGCGGATCACCGGTGCGCCGCTGCTGGAATGGTTCTGGACGCTGTCGCCGCTCGGTGTCTTCGCGATCATGTTCGGCTGGGGTTTATACGCATTCCGGGACAACTACCGGCCGCCGCCGGACGCTTATGAAGTGTTCGTGGTCGGCAAGCAGTGGATGTGGAAGGTGCAGCATCCGAACGGCCGGCGTGAAATCAACGAACTGCACATCGCCGTCGGGAAGCCGGTGAAAGTGACGTTCGTTTCCGAGGACGTGATCCACGACTTCGCGGTTCCGGCGTTTCGTTCGAAGATCGACGTGCTGCCCGGCCGCTATGTCTCGACGTGGTATTCGCCGACGCGGACCGGCCGCTTTCACCTCTTCTGCGATCAATATTGCGGAACGTCGCACGCCCGGATGGTGGGCACGGTGATCGTGATGGAACCGGAGGAGCTTGACGCGTGGCTCCAGGAAAAGGCCGAAGGATCGCCGGCGCTCGAGGGGCGAAAGTTGTTCCTGAAATTCCAATGCATCTCTTGCCACAGCGCCGACGAGCACGCGAAAGCTCCGGTGCTCGAGGGCCTGTTCGGCCGCAAGGTAGCCTTGAAGGGCGGCCATTCGACCGTAGCGGATTTCCGCTATCTCCGCGATTCGATCCTGACGCCGGGTAAAGAAGTGGTTGAAGGGTGGGAGCCGGTCATGCCGTCGTTTCAGGGACAAGTGACGGAGGAAGAGATGTTTCAACTGATCGCGTTCTTGCGGTCGCTGGGCGCCGGCCAGACGCCGCGGCGGAACAACGCCGACCCGGCCCCGGTGGGCGCCCCAAGTTCAGCCACGGAGAAGAAGCCATGAGCATCGCCGTGGAACCCGTGCCGACGCAGCTTCTTCCGCCGCCCGCGGCCGAAGAGACGGAGCCGAACTTCCTCACCGAACCGCACGGCTGGAAATCGTGGCTTTTCACCACCGATCACAAGCGGATCGCGATCCTTTACCTCGTCACCGTCACGTTGCTGTTCTTCATCGGCGGCGCCGCGGCCACCTTAATTCGCCTGCACCTTCTGACGCCGCAAGGGTCGCTCGTCTCCGCCGAGCTTTACAACAAGCTCTTCTCCGCCCACGGCATCATCATGGTCTGGTTCTTCCTGATCCCGGTGATTCCGACGGTGCTCGGCAACTTCGTGCTGCCGCTCATGATCGGGGCCAAGGACCTGGCATTCCCGAAGATCAACCTCCTGAGTTGGTACGTGTTCGTGATCGGCGCGGTGACCGCCGTGACGGCGATCCTGGTGGGCGGCGTCGATGGCGGCTGGACCTTCTATCCGCCGTTCAGCACGCGGTCGAGCCACTCCGCCGTCACCGTGGCCGCCGTCGGCGTCATCATCGCCGGCTTTAGTACGATCATGACCGGGCTGAACTTCGTGGTCACGGTGCACACGCTGCGCTGCCCGGGGCTGACGTGGTTTCGCTTGCCGCTCTTCGTCTGGTCGCTATATGCCACGAGTTTGATCATGCTTTTGGCCACGCCCGTGTTGGCCGGCGTGTTGACGCTCATTATCGTCGAACGGGCCGGCCAGATCGGCATCTTCGATCCGGCGCTCGGCGGCGACCCCGTACTCTTCCAGCACCTCTTCTGGTTCTACTCGCATCCCGCCGTCTACATCATGATCCTCCCCGGCATGGGCGTGATTAACGAGATCATTACCTGCTTTTCGCGCAAGAACGTCTTCGGTTACGTGTTCGTGGCCTGTTCGAGCATTACCATCGCGGTGCTC
>Ga0134125_10004612_pt1 | contig 15755 bp, 10 predicted proteins | sample KB31751_FD_96464 | JGI IMG/M metagenome (GOLD analysis project Ga0134125, IMG submission 96464) | Terrestrial soil microbial communities with excess Nitrogen fertilizer from Kellogg Biological Station, Michigan, USA - KB3-175-1 | ecosystem: Environmental > Terrestrial > Soil > Unclassified ... | reverse complement strand
CGGGCGTGACGGTCGGCGATAACGCCACGATCCGCGCCTTTTCGCATCTTGAAGGCGCGACGGTGGGAGCCGGCGCGCGCGTCGGCCCGTTTGCGCGGCTGCGTCCCGGCGCGAAACTCGGCGCGGATGTGCATATCGGAAATTTCGTCGAGGTGAAGGAATCGACGCTCGGCAAGAGCGCCAAGGCCAACCATCTGGCTTATATCGGGGACGCGAGCGTAGGCGAGGGCGCGAATGTCGGCGCGGGTACGATAACTTGCAACTACGACGGCTTCGCCAAGCACCGTACCGAGATCGGCAAAGGCGCTTTCATCGGCACGAATGCCTCGCTGGTCGCGCCGCTCAAGATCGGCGCGGGCGCCTATGTCGGGTCGGGCTCCGTGATCGTGAGTGACGTCCCGGCTGACGCTCTTGCTGTCGGCCGCGGCAAGCAGATCGTGAAGAAGGGTTGGGCCAAGAAGTTGCGGGAAAAGCGTTCGACCGGGCCCAAAGGCAAGGGCGGCAAACGCAAGGCTGCCAAGCGCCGCTAACGCCTCTACCGCCAAACGGCATTGCTCCCCATATAGCGTGGGCAACCAGCCCCCGTTCGATCATGCTCGACACCAATCCTGTTTCCATCCTGGATTCCGGCGAAGCCGAGATCCAACCGATCGCACCCGAAACCGCCGAAGACGCCGAACTCTTGGACGCCTATTCGCGCGCGGTTTCGGACGTCGTCGATTCCGTCGGACCCGCGGTGGTGCGCGTCGAGACTTTGAGTGCAGGCGGGCGGCGCGGCGGTGTCGGCTCCGGTGTCGTCATCTCGCCGGACGGTCTGGTACTCACGAACAGTCACGTCGTGCAGGGCAGCCGCGAGCTGAAACTCGTGACGCCCGACGGCCTGAACTTAAGCGCGCGGCTGATCGGCGAGGATCCCGACACCGATCTCGCCCTGCTTCGCGCCAACACGCCGCAGAGCTTGCCTTCCGCGCGCCTCGGCGATTCCAAGCGGCTGCATCGAGGGCAGCTTGTGGTGGCGATCGGCAACCCGCTCGGATTTGAATCGACTGTGACCGCGGGCGTGATCTCCGCGCTCGGCCGCTCGCTGCGCTCATCCACCGGCCGGTTGATCGAGGACGTGATTCAGACAGACGCCGCGCTCAATCCGGGTAACTCCGGCGGGCCGCTCGTCTCGTCACGCGGCGAGGTGATCGGCATCAACACCGCGGTCATCATGGGCGCGCAGGGAATTTGTTTTGCGATCGCGAGCAACACGGCGCAATACGTTCTCAGCGAATTGATCCAACACGGCCGTGCGCGCCGCGCTTACATCGGCGTCTCGGCGCAGACGGTGCCGGTGCCGCGCCGCTTCGCGCTGAAGCACGGGATCGACAACAAGCTCGGCGCGATGATTGCGAATATCGAAAAAGAAAGCCCCGCCGAAACGGGCGGGCTGAAACCGCGTGACATCGTCGTCAGTCTCGATGAGATTTCCGTCACCGGCATCGACGACATGATCCGGCTCTTGAACGGCGAGCGGATCGGGCACACGGTAACGCTGCGCGTTCTTCGTGGCGTTGAACTTTTAACGCTCGAAATCAAACCGGCGGAGCGGCCAAACGGTCGCCCCGCCGATTGATTTCTGGGTTAATGATAAATGGCATGCGGCAATTCCGCTTGAAATCCGCCGCAATCGGAAGTGATTTTCCGGCGCCGCAAACCCTCTCTAAATCCATTTGTGCTAGCGAGTTGCGGGTAAGGGACTGATTGTATGTGCGGCATTGTCGGCATCATCGGACGTGAAGCGGTCGCGGGCGGCTTGATCGATTCGCTCAAGCGCCTGGAGTATCGCGGCTACGATTCCGCGGGCGTTGCGACGCTGGAAGGTGGCCGTCTCTCGAGCCGCCGCGCCGAAGGCAAGCTGAAAAATCTCGAACAGCGCCTCGCGAAAGAACCGCTGAGGGGAAAAATCGGTATCGGTCACACCCGCTGGGCGACGCACGGCGCGCCGACGGAAAACAACGCGCATCCGCACGCGACCGACAAGCTCGCCGTCGTGCATAACGGCATTATCGAGAATTTCCGCGAGCTGCGCGATTCGCTGAAGAAAAGGGGCGCGGTCTTCCGGAGCGAGACCGACACCGAAGTCATCGCGCATCTCGTGACGGACGAGATGAAAAGCGGAAAGGGTCCAGTCGAAGCCGTAAGCGCGGCGCTTCCGCAGTTGCGCGGCGCCTTCGCGCTCGCATTCCTTTTTGAAGGCGAGAACGACCTTCTGATCGGCGCGCGTAAGGGAAGCCCGCTCGCGGTCGGCTACGGCGCCGGCGAAATGTATCTCGGTTCCGACGCGATCGCGCTCGCGCCGTTCACGCAGAATATTTCGTATCTTGAAGAGGGCGATCTCGCGATCGTCCATCATAACAGCGTCGAAATTCGCGATGCCTCCGGCAAGAAAGTTACGCGCCCGGTGCAGACGAGTTCGGCCGGCGCGTTCCTCGTCGACAAAGGCAATCATCGCCACTTCATGGCGAAGGAAATTTTCGAACAGCCGGAAGTCGTCGGCCACACGCTCGCATCGCTTCTCGACATGACGAACGAGCGCGTGCGGCTGCCGGTAAAGCTGCCGTTCGACTTCAAGAATTTGAACCGCATCACGATCTCGGCTTGCGGCACCGCGTTCTATGCCGGGCAAGTCGCGAAATACTGGTTCGAGCGCTTCGCGCAAATTCCCGTCGATCTCGATATCGCCTCCGAATTCCGCTACCGCGAAGCGCCGATGACGAAGGGCGGCCTCGCGATCTTCGTCTCGCAGTCGGGCGAGACCGCCGACACGCTCGCTTCGCTTCGCTACGCGAAGGAGCACGGCCAGCACACGCTCGCGGTCGTCAATGTTCCGACGTCCACGATCTCGCGCGAGAGCGAAGTCGTGATCCAGACGCTGGCCGGTCCCGAAATCGGCGTCGCTTCCACCAAAGCCTTTACCTGTCAGCTCGCAGCGCTCGCTTGCCTTGCGGTTGCCGCCGGCCGCGCGCGCGGCGTGCTCTCGGAAAATGACGAGAAGAATCTGGTGCGCGCTTTCATCGAAGTACCGCGCATCATGACGGATGCGCTGGCGTTAGAACCGCAGATCGAAAAGCTTGCTCACGAGATCGAGAATGCGAATGACGTCCTTTATCTCGGACGCGGCACGAGCTTTCCGCTTGCGCTTGAGGGTGCACTGAAGCTCAAGGAAATTTCCTACATTCACGCCGAAGGCTATGCCGCCGGCGAATTGAAGCATGGCCCCATCGCGCTGATCGACGACAACATGCCGGTAATCGTGATCGCGCCGTACGACAAGGTGTTCGAAAAGACCGCGTCCAACATGCAGGAAGTCCTGGCGCGCGGCGGCAAGATCGTGCTCGTCACCGACGCGAAGGGTGCGCGCGAAGCGGGCGTGCGGGCCGAAACCGTGCTGACGCTCCCCGAAATGCCGGCGGCCATCACGCCGCTCGTTTATTCGATCCCCGTGCAGCTACTGGCCTATCACGTTGCGGTCGCGCGCGGCACGGACGTCGACCAGCCGCGCAACCTCGCGAAATCCGTCACCGTTGAATAACTAGCCGGCCTCGATCAGCCGCACGGCATCTTCGCGTTCGAAGAGATGCAGCAGGATACGCAGCGCTTGCCCGCGCTCGGTCGCGAGCGCTGGATCGCGAGCGAGGATGAGTGCCGCGTCCTTGCGTGCGGCTTCGAGCAGAGCACCGTGCTGTTCATGATTGGCGATCTTGAAACCCGGCAGGCCGCTTTGACGCGTACCTAACACTTCGCCTTCACCGCGCAGCGCGAGGTCTTCCTCCGCGATTCGGAAACCGTCTTCCGTCTCGCGCATTGTAGTCAGCCGCCGTTTCGCGGCCTCGCCAAGCGGCGCCTTGTAGAGCAGAAGACAGGTCGATTGGCCGCTGCCGCGCCCGACACGGCCGCGCAACTGATGAAGCTGGGCCAGGCCGAACCGCTCCGCATGTTCGATCACCATGATCGTCGCTTCGGGGACATCGACGCCGACCTCGACAACGGTCGTCGACACCAGAATTTGAATCTCGCCTTGGGCGAATTTTTCCATCGCCGCGTCTTTATCGGCAGCCTTCATGCGGCCATGCACAAGTCCGACCGCTTTTCCGAAACGCTCTTTCAGAAAGGCATAGCGGTCCTCGGCGGCGGCAAGATCGACAAGTTCGGACTCTTCAATCAGCGGACAAATCCAGTAAGCGCGCGCACCGTTCTGGAGCCCGCGTCCGATCGCCTCGACGACTTCTTCGATACGGCCCAGCGAGATCGTGCGGGTGTCGATCGGCTGCCGTCCGGCGGGTTTCGTGCGCAGCTCCGATACGTCCATGTCACCGAAATAAGTCAGCACCAGCGTGCGCGGAATGGGCGTTGCCGTCATGACGAGGAGATCGACCGCTTCGCCTTTTTCCGCAAGCGCGAGCCGCTGATGGACGCCAAAGCGATGCTGCTCGTCGACAACGGCAAACGCGAGATCGCGGAATTCGACTCCTTCCTGAAACAGCGCATGCGTCCCAACGAGAAGATCGATTTCGCCGGCCGCAAGTTTCTCCAATAACTGATCGCGTTCTTTCCCGCGCTCGCGTCCTGTCAGAATGGCGATGCGGATGCCCGCCGCGCTCGCGAGCGGAGCGATTCGCTCAAAATGCTGGCGCGCGAGAATTTCCGTCGGCGCCATGATCGCGGCCTGGCGGCGCGCTTCGATCACATGCGCCGCGGCGATCAATGCAACGACGGTCTTTCCAGAGCCGACATCGCCCTGCAGAAGCCGCAACATGCGATGCTCGGACGAAAGATCGCCGACGATTTCCTGTATCGCCGCTTGCTGCGTGTCCGTAAGCGAGAAGGGAAGCGCCGCCTCGATTTTCGCGCGCAATCTTCCGTCGCCGACGCTTTTTCGTCCTTTCTCGCGCCGGATGCGTGTGCGCAGGAGGGCAAGCGCCAGCTGATGCGAAAGCAATTCGTCATAGGCAAGCCGCGCGCGAAAAGGCGACTCCGGCAACACATCCGCCGTTTCTTCGGGCGCATGCATCCGCCGCAGCGCCGCCGAAAATGGCGCAAATTTCTTCTGTGCAAGGAATGCCGGGTCGCACCATTCGGGAAAATCGGTGATCCGCGTCAGCGCGCCCGCTGCCGTGCGCCGCATGGTGCCCGCAGCTAACCCTTCGGTGAGCGGATAGACCGGCTCGACCACAAGCATCTGCGGCAAATCCTTCTCGTCGCCGACGCGGTCGGGATGCGTCATCTGGAACTGGCCGTCATACGTCGTGACGAGGCCCGAGACGTAACGCGTGGCATCAACGGGAAACATTTTCTCCGCCCGGTCCGGCGACATATGAAAATAGACGATGTCGAGCGTTTGCATGCCCTGATGCGTGCGGATCTTGTACGGCGCGCGCCCTCGGCCCGGGATGTGCTTGTCGACCGTGATTTCAAGCGTCACGATGCTGTCGGGCTGCACATCGGCAAGCTTCGGCATCGAGCGGCGATCGATCGCCGAATAGGGCAGATGGAAGAGAAGATCGACAATCCGCGGCTCTTCGCGGTCGAGCAGGCGGCCGAATGGCTTTGCGATCTTGTCGCCGACGCCTTTCAGCGTTTTCAGTGAAGCGAACAGGGGATTGAGGATCGCGGGCCGCATTGGCGCAAATTGGCGGAACCGTGTCGCGCACGCAACGGCACCCCTGACAAATGAGGATTGCATCGCTATATAAAGTCCGCCCGGCGAGTCCGGGCTTTTGGCGTTTGGAATATCGATGACCGATCCGCAACACGATGAGGCCGAAATCCGCAAGCGGCGGATTGTGTTCCGCGCCTGGCATCGTGGCACGCGCGAGATGGATTTGCTGCTCGGCCGCTTCACCGAGCGCTTCATCGATGACTTGAGCGACGCGGAGATTGCCATGCTCGAGCAACTTATGGAGACGCCTGACCCCGATATCTATAACTGGCTGATCGGGGCTGCCCCCGTACCCGCCCAATGCGATACGCCGCTCCTGCGGAAAATCCGCGCGTTCCATCTCGGCGAGGGCGGCGCGGCATCATGAACCGGTTGGTCATGCCCGCGGATCGCCTCGCACCCGGGAAACATCTCGTCATTTCGAACGCCCCGGATGGATTTTCCGGCCTCGTCGTCGCCGATCTCGCACGCAGCGTTGCGGCGAAAGCGAAAACAGCGTCGGGGCGCATTCTCGTCGTTTGCCGCGACGCGGAGCGCATGGCGGCGTTCGAGCGCTCGCTTTCTTTTTTCGCACCCGAGCTAGCGCTGCTGACCTTCCCGGCGTGGGATTGCCTGCCATATGACCGCGTATCGCCCAATGCCGCCGTCAGCGCGCGCCGGATGGCGACGCTTGCCGCGCTTTCGCAAGAGGACAACAACGGGCGCGTCGTTCTGACGACGGTGAACGCGTTTCTGCAACGTGTGCTACCGCGTGAGGCTGTCGCCGCACAATTGATGGAATTGAAAGCCGGCAATGTCCGGTCGATGAACGATATCGTGCGCTGGCTGGAAACCAACGGCTTCACGCGCGCCTCCACAGTTCGCGATGTCGGCGAATATGCGGTGCGCGGCGGTATTCTCGATCTTTACGCGCCGGGCGCCATGGCTCCAGCGCGGCTCGATTTTTTCGGGGACACACTGGAGTCGATTAAGGAATTCGACCCCGAGACCCAGCGTAGCACAAAAACGATCGACTCGCTTCATCTTGTGCCGCTCAGCGAAGTGCAGCTGACGGACGAGACGATCCGCCGCTTTCGCCTGAACTATACCGCGGCGTTCGGCGGCCAGACGAAGGACGACGCATTGTTCGAAGCCGTGAGTCAGGGACGCCGCCATCCGGGGCTTGAGCATTGGCTGCCGATGTTCGCGGGGAAGATGGGGACGCTGTTCGATTTCCTGCCGGGCTCGCCCATTGTGCTCGAGCCTTTGATCGAAGAGGCGGCGCATGAGCGGCTCTCGCAAATCAGCGATTATTATTCCGCGCGTCGCGAGGCGCTCGATGCGGGGCAAGCCCCGCTCTACAAGCCGCTCAAGCCGGATCAGCTTTATCTCGCGGAAGGCGAGTGGAAGAAGCGGATTGATGAGTCCGCGCTCGTGCGGCTGCAGCCGTTCGCGGTGCCCGACGCGCCGAATGTGATCGATGCGGGCGGAAAGGTCGGGCGCAATTTTGCACCCGAGCGCGCGAACGAGAATACGAATCTTTTTAGCGCTGTCGTCGATTACGTCAAAACACTTTCCACTGCCAACAAGCGTGCGGTGTTCGCGTTCTGGAGCGAAGGTTCGCGCGACCGTATGCAGCATGTGCTGACCGATCATGGCCTCAAGGATTTGCGGCTGGTCGCGAACTGGGGGGAAGTATTGGTGCTGCCGCAAGGCGCGGCGGGGCTCGCCGTATTCGGCTTGGACACCGGTTTCGAGAGCGCACAGGCTGCGTTTCTCTCCGAGCAGGATATTCTCGGCGATCGCTTCACCCGCCCGCACCGCCGTCAACGGCGAGCCGCCGAAGATTTTATCTCTGAAGTCACGAGCTTAAATGCGGGCGATCTCGTCGTTCACGTCGATCACGGCATCGGCCGTTTCATGGGATTGAAGGCGATTGAGGCGCTCGGCGCTTCGCACGATTGCCTGGAGATTCATTATGCCGGCGACTCGCGGCTCTTTCTGCCGGTCGAGAACCTCGAGCTGCTATCGCGCTACGGCAACGAGGACACGAACGTTCAACTTGACCGTCTTGGCGGCGCCGGTTGGCAATCACGGAAAGCGAAGCTCAAGAGTCGCATTCGCGAGATTGCCGCAGAGCTCGTGCGCGTCGCCGCGGCACGAAAACTACGCGAAGCGCCAAAATTCGTTCCGCCGCAGGGCCAGTATGACGAATTCTGCGCGCGCTTTCCCTATGACGAGACGGAAGATCAGGATGCGGCGATTGCCGCCGTGCTTGAAGACATGGCCGCCGGCCGCCCGATGGATCGGCTGATCTGCGGCGACGTTGGCTTCGGCAAGACGGAAGTGGCGCTGCGCGCCGCTTTCGTTGCGGCGATGGCGGGCAAGCAGGTTGCGATCGTGGTGCCGACGACGCTGCTTGCGCGCCAGCATTTTCGCACTTTCTCCGAGCGCTTTCGTGGCTTCCCGTTGAACGTCGCGCAAGCCTCGCGGCTGATTTCACAAGGCGATCTCGCCAAGGTGAAAGAGGGGCTTGCGTCAGGCACCGTCGATATCGTGATCGGCACCCACGCGCTGCTTGCGAAATCCGTGAAGTTCAAAGATCTCGGTCTTGTCGTGATCGACGAGGAGCAGCATTTCGGCGTTGTGCATAAAGAGCGCCTGAAACAGCTTCGCAACGAAGTGCACGTGCTGACGCTCACAGCGACGCCCATTCCGCGCACATTGCAGCTCGCGCTGGCGGGCGTGCGCGAGCTTTCGATTATCGCAACGCCGCCGGTCGACCGGCTCGCGGTGCGCACTTTCGTGACGCCCTTCGATCCGCTGGTGTTGCGCGAGGCGCTCCTGCGCGAACGTTATCGGGGAGGGCAGGCCTTTTACGTTTGCCCGCGGATCGAGGATTTAACGGCGCGCAAGGAATTCCTCGCCGCGCATATTCCGGAAGTGAAGGTCGCGGTCGCGCACGGCCAGATGCCGGCGAAAACGCTCGAAGATGTTATGTCGGCCTTCTACGACGGCAAATTCGATGTACTGCTTTCGACCACGATCGTCGAATCCGGCCTCGACATTCCGACCGCGAATACGCTCGTCGTGCATCGCGCCGACCGTTTTGGCCTCGCGCAGCTATATCAATTGCGCGGCCGTGTTGGACGGTCGAAAACGCGCGCTTACGCGATTCTGACCACGCCGCCCGAGCGGCCTATTACCGAGCAAGCCGAGCGCCGCTTGAAAGTGTTGCAATCGCTGGACTCGCTCGGCGCGGGCTTCGAACTCGCTTCGCACGATCTCGATATTCGCGGCGCGGGCAATCTTCTCGGCGACGAGCAATCGGGACACATCCGCGAGGTCGGATATGAACTTTATCAGGAAATGCTGGCCGAAGCCGTGGCCGCGCTGGAAGCCGGCATCGAGCAACCGATGGACGACAAATGGTCGCCGCAAATCGCGGTCGGCACTTCGGTGATGATCCCCGAAGTCTATGTGCCCGATCTCGCGGTGCGTCTCGGGCTCTATCGCCGGCTAGCCGATCTCGAAAACGAGAACGACATCGAAGCGGCGGCGGCCGAACTCGTGGATCGTTTCGGCAAGCTGCCGGAAGAGGTCGAAACGCTTCTTAAGGTTGTGGCGATCAAATCGCTCTGTCGCCGTGCCAATGTCGACCGCATCGAGGCAGGAGCAAAGGGAGCGACGATCGCGTTCCGGGATAACAAGTTCGAAAATCCGGAAGGGCTTTTGAAGTGGATTGCCTCGAATGCGCCGCTCGCGAAAGTGCGCCCCGATCAGAAAGTCGTCTGGTTCGAGGACTGGGGTGACATCGCGACAAGGCTACGCGGCACGCGCGAGCTCCTGCAAAATCTGGTGACGATCGCCAAAGGAGGCCGCATCGCGGCCTGATGCGTCAGGCCGCTTCGTCTGCGGCGAGCGCCTGGTCCATCGCCTGCGCGAGCATATCGGGCGTCTGTGCGCCCGCGACCGCAAAGCGGCTGTTGAAGATGAAAAACGGTACGCCCGAAATCCCGCCATCCGCGGCGGAGCTTGCGGCTTTCTGCGTGAATTCGAGATCGCGTTCGCTCGCAAGATCGCGGCGCACGTCTTCGGCATTCATGCCGCTCGCCGCCGCGGCTTTGATCAAGACTTCGTTGTCGGTGAGGTCTTCGCCCTTGGTGAAAAAGGCGGCGAAGATGTTTTCGGCCACCGCCGAGCCTTTACCGGCTTCTTCGGCCCAGCTGAGCACACGATGTACGTCGAGCGTGTTCGGTTGCCGCTTGATTTTCTCGAAATGGAATTCGACGCCTTCTTCCTTGCCGAGCTTCGAGAGGCGCTCATGCGCGGGGCGGAAGCGCTCGTCGCTGCCGAATTTGCGCGAGAGATAATCCGTGCGCGCCATGCCCTCGGGCGGTACCTGCGGATTGAGGAAGTACGGCCGCCAGTGAATCTCAGCCTCGATGTCGGGCCTGAGCTTGAGCGCGGCTTCGAGGCGCCGCTTGCCCAGATAACACCACGGGCAGACGACGTCGGAAACGACATCGATCACGATACGCTTCGGCAATTTGCCTCCGCCTAGCTCGCGGCCCGCCTTGCTTGCGGCCACTGTCTTACGCCGTCGATTATGACGCTCGAAAGCCCGGCCTCGTCAAGCTCCTTCATCGCCCGTTCGGGATCGGGCGCTTCGATCACGCCGCGCATGCCGAGGAGTGTGTCGCGCGCGGCTGCGAGTTCGGCGCCGGGTGAAGCCTTGGCCACGCGCGCGGCGAGTTCGTCAAACCCAAAGCGCAAGCCGCCGATCTGCAAAATGCCTGCCGGCATCGTCTCCACGACGAGCGCGCCGCCGCTGCCGTGACACTTCAAATTCGTGCGCACGAAATTGTCGACGTCGAATTCGAGTTGCGCGGCCGACGTGTGACCTCCGATCGTGATCGACTTGTCCGGCACCATCGCGCCGCGCACGGCGAGCGTTCCGTCGGCAAGCCGCCGTGTTTCGATCACGGCAGGCGCACCTTCCGTTTCCACCGGCGCGGTAATCGCGCCGACTGGAATAGGCGAGGGCATGATCTTGGCGATACGGCGGAGTGCAGTGAAGCCGGTTTCTCCGAACATCTGCATGTCGACGATTGCATCGCTGTTCAGGCGCGAGAGATCGAGCCCGAGTGTCTCGGGGCCGCGATGGATCGCAATGCAGGATGCGAAACCATCCGCGTCCTTGGTCGCGAGTGACTGTAGCGCGATGGCGGGGGCCGCGAGATGCGCGCCGACCGGCGCCATGGCGGACGTAAGCGGAGAGAAGCCATGCGAGAGCTGCAGCGTCCCGCCCACCATCAACCAGGGGATAAACGCGCTCGCGATTCCTGCAAGTGACGCGGGCGGCAACGTCGATACGATGTTGTCGCCTGACGCAATATTCGCTTCCATCGTGACGGCGAAGCCAGCCGCAAGCCACTGGCTATGCGTGCGTGCGACCGCGTAGGGCCCTTGGTTCGAAGCATCGAAAGTGGCAATGACAAAACTGCCCGGCGAAATTCCGCGCAAAGGCAGGAAAGGTTCGGAATCGCCCGACATGCGCGCATCGAGATCGAGCGGGATGACGCCGTCGGGAGCATTCGGGCCGAATGCACAGGGAAAGCCGAGCGTGAAAAGCTCCGCCGCGACCTCGCAGGCCGTTTCGGCGGGACGCTCGTCTCCCATTTGTGTCGTTGTGATAAAGGCGCGCGGCGCGATTTCGCGCAGCGCCGTTACGAGGTCGGAGCGGCGCCACAGCATCGGAAGCGGCAGCGCGATCATGCCGGCGCGCGTCACCGCGAGCAAAGTGATGATGGCTTCGACCGTATTGGGTAGCTGGATCGCAATCACGGCCTGTTCGGGCAGTCCGATCGCCTTGAGCCGGCGGGCGAGGCGGCTCACCGCCGCATCGGCCTCGGCATAATTGAACCGGCGCGGCGCGCCGCCGATCGAAGACGCGCGGTCGGGCGGGTCGGCCAGCGCAAGTGCGCCCGGCTGCATCAGTACGTTGCGGCGGAAAACGGAGTCGAGCGTCACCTTCGGGTCGAAACCCGTTTCACCCGGCTGCGTTGCTCTCGGCGTCATGGGGGACGCTTCCTCGAATCGCCTTTGATTTGCGACGATTCGGGTATCCGCCACCAGCTTTCGATCTGCAAGCCTGTGAGCGGCGCCTGTTCCGGGTGCGCGATCCATGGCCAGCGCGCGACCCAGATTTCCGGCGGGTAGAACAAGGGCACCACGTAGTCGCCGGAAATCAGGATGCGATCGATCGCCCGCGCGGCCGCGACTAGCTCGCGCCGGTCGCGGGCCGCGATCAAGGCCGCGATCATGGCGTCGATGGCGTTTGATTTCACCCCCATGTAATTACGGGTGCCCGGAGTGTCAGCGCTTGCCGAGCCCCAGTAAAAAGCTTGCTCGTTGCCCGGCGACAGCGACTGCGTCCAGGTATAGGGCATCATGTCGAAGTCATAGGCGCGGCGCCGCGCCTCGAATTGCGTGCCGTCGACGAAGCGCACCGATGCCGTGATCCCGGCGCGCCGCAGCATAGTGGCGAAGGAGAGTGCAAGGCGCTCTTCGTCGCGCGACGAAACCATGATCTCGAAGTGGAAATGCTCGCCTTTGCTGTTGATAAGCTTGCCGCCGTTCAGATGCCAGCCGGCTTCAGCGAGCAGGAGAAGCGCTCCCTTGAGGCGATTACGGTCGCGGCCGGAGCCATCGGAGACAGGAGGGCGGTAGCGGCCTTCGAGTACGTCAGTCTCCACAGCATTCGGAAACGGCTTCAATAGAGCCATCTCGCGGTCGTTTGCAGGCCGCCCGAGTGCGGAGAGTTCGGACGCCTGAAAGTAGCTGCCGTTCCGCCGATAGGCGCCGTAGTAAAGATTGGCGTTCACCCATTCGAAGTCGAATAGTTCGTTCACGGCGGCGCGGACACGCGGGTCGAAAAAAATCGCGCGCCGGGTATTAAAAACGAAAGCCATCATCGGTCGCGGCTCGGCGCTGACCAATCCTTCGCGAACGAGATGGCCGCTGCGCGCAGCAGGGAAGTCGTATTGCTTTGTCCAGCGTCCCGGGTCGGTTTCGAAGCGCACGTCGTAAAGCCCGCGCTTGAACGCTTCGAACCAGGTGTTCGAGTCGCGAAAGAAATCGATTTTAATTTCGTCGAAATTATAGAGCCCGCGATTGACCGCGAGATCGCGGCCCCAATAGTCCGGGTTGCGCTTGAGCGTGACGCTGTCGCCGGGTTTTACATCCTCGACACGATACGGCCCGCTGCCGAGCGGCGTCTTCAACCCGCTGTCTTCAAATTTGTCCGCGTCGATCGCATGCTTCGGCAAGATTGGCATGAGGCCAAGGATGAGCGGCAATTCGCGGTCGCCTTTGTCGGCGAATTCGAACCGTACTGTGCGCTCACCGCGCTTTTCGGCGCGCGCAACCTTGCCATAATAATAGCGATGATTGGGACGGCCTTTGTCGCGCAGCAACTGCCAGGAGAACAAGACGTCATCAGCGGTGACGGGCTTCCCGTCGGCGAAGCGCGCGCGCGGATCGAGCTGAAAGGTGACGTAGCTGCGCGCATTGTCCGTATCGACGCTTTCCGCGAGCAGGCCATAGAGCGTGAAAGGCTCGTCCTGTCCGCGGACAAGCAAGCTTTCGACGACGAAATTACGGACTTGTTGGACAGGCATACCGCGCACGGCGAAGGGATTGAGACTGTCAAAGGTGCCGAGTAGGCCGAGCGTAAGCCGCCCGCCTTTTGGCGCGTCCGGATTGGCGTAGCGGAAATGTGTGAAGTTCGCGGGGTAGAGCGGCTCGCCGTGCATCGCAATCGCATGGCGCGGTTCGGCCACCGCAGGCCGATTGCCGGCGATGAATATGGACAGCGCGGCACCGAGCAACGCCGCGGCAAGCAGTCGCGCGTGCGAGATTCGACTCGCGGCAGATTGGGCGTTTTTCTGTTGCGGAGCGGCGCCGTTCATCGTTCCAGTACCGGAATCGACGCTATCATAGGCCTTTCCTGCCCTCTACGATGGCTATTGACGGGGGCCTCTCTCTTGCCTCATTTGCCCCTGACAGCAGGGGCGCCGTCGACGCGCGGCACAGCCGCGCTCCAAACAAATCAGCTCATGCCAACCGTCGCCTCGCGGCGGACAGCCATGGGTTAGAGGGGAAGTCTATGAGAATTCGTTCGTTTATTGCGCCGGCGAGCGCGCTTTTGATTGCAGTCGCTTTCGGAACGGGTGCTTTCGCCCAGGCAGCCAAGGACAAGAAGGGAGCGCCGAAAAACCCGGCCCCCGCGCCGCAGACGCAACAGCAGCCGGCCCAGCAGCCGCAACAGTCGCAGCAAGCCGTCGTCGTTCCGTCGCCCTGGACGAAACGCTGCGTCGAAGAGCCCACTTCGAAAAAGAAAATTTGCGAAATCGCACAGGCGCTTTTTGCCGAGACTGGTCAATTCCTGATGTCGGCGACGATCCAAGAAATGCAAGATAACCCGCGCAAGGGCATGACGATTGTCACCCCGATGGGCATGCTGCTCCCGCCCGGCGTGCGCATTCACATCGATCATCAGCAGTTGCCGAATGATATTCCCTATATCGCTTGCGTGATGCCGCCGAGCCAGCCGCCGGGATGTATCGCGGAACTGGAAATCGACAACAACTTTATTAATCTTCTGAAAAAATCGCAGACGATGCGCGTGCAAGTCATCAACGGCCAGCGCCGCACCATCGATTTCGTCTTCACGACCAAGGATTTCGGCAAGGCCTATGACGGTGCCGCCGTCGACGAGAAGGCGATGGCCGCGCAGCGTGAAAAGCTGAAAGAAGAATTGCAGAAGCGCGCGGCCGACGCACTTAAAAACCAGCCGAAATAATCGGCGCTATTTCCGGATACAAGCGGCGCGCGATTTGCGCGCCGTTTTTCTTTTTAATGAAGGTTCAAGCCGCGGGCGCGATAGCCGCCGGCGGAGTCGGCGTAGAAGCGCTCTTCGAGTTCAGGATGGCGCAGCGGCTCGCCGGATTCGTCCGGCAGCAAATTCTGCTCGGAGACATAAGCGATGTATTCGCTTTCCGCGTTTTCAGCGAGCAGATGGTAGAAGGGCTGCTCCTTCTTGGGACGAATTTCTTCCGGGATCGAAAGCCACCATTCCTCGGTATTGTTGAAGGTGGGATCGATATCGAAAATGACGCCGCGGAACGGAAACACGCGGTGCCGAACCACCTGTCCGATATGGAACTTGGCCTGGTTGCTCTTCATCGTCATTGTGCGGCAATCATAGCCGGAAAATCGCGCTGCGTCATGGGCTTGGAAGACCAATCTACAGCTTGTAGAGGTCCTTTCGAGCCGGGTCTTTCTGCGCCACGAGCTTCGCGAGATCGACCATGAGCTTCGCCTGCTTCCAGGTTGCGTCGTCCTGCATCTTCCCATCGACCATGCCGACGCCGGTGCCGTCGGGCATCACTTCAAGAATTCGCTTTGCAAAAGCGACTTCCTTCGGGTCGGGACTGTAGACGCGCTTGGCGATCTCGACCTGGTTCGGATGCAACGACCACGCGCCGACACAGCCCTGCAAGAAAGAATTGCGGAACTGCACTTCGCAACCTTCAAGGTCGGCAATGTCGCCGAATGGGCCATAGAACGGCTTGATGCCGTTCGCGGCACACGCATCGACCATGCGGCCGATCGAATAGTGCCAGAGATCCTGCAGCGAACTCGCGCGAGCGCCGCTGCCAGGATCGGCGATCACCTTGTATTCGGGGTGGCCGCCGCCCACGCGCGTTGTCTTCATGCCGCGCGAGGCCGCAAGATCCGCCGGGCCAAAGCTCATGCCGTGCATGCGCGGGGATGAGGAGGCGATCGATTCCACATTCATCACGCCTTCTGCCGTTTCCAGAATGGCGTGAATGAGGATCGGTTTCTTGATCGAGTGCTTCGCTTCGAGCTGCGCGAGCAGTTGATCGAGATAGTGGATGTCCCAGGCACCTTCGACTTTCGGCAGCATGATAACGTCGAGTTTGTTGCCGACCGCGCCGACGATCTCCACAATGTCATCGAGCGCCCACGGGCTCGCAAGCGAATT
>Ga0134125_10004610_pt1 | contig 15756 bp, 15 predicted proteins | sample KB31751_FD_96464 | JGI IMG/M metagenome (GOLD analysis project Ga0134125, IMG submission 96464) | Terrestrial soil microbial communities with excess Nitrogen fertilizer from Kellogg Biological Station, Michigan, USA - KB3-175-1 | ecosystem: Environmental > Terrestrial > Soil > Unclassified ... | reverse complement strand
TCCAAATACTTCACTGATGATTGCGATGGTAAATGGCAGGCGTTATGAAGCAAGGCTGGCAAGTACGGAAAATAGCAGTGCACTGATCCGGTTTGTGCGTAAAGAAGCCGGGGCAGGACAAAAGGCGCTGTAAGGAGCGTTCGAGTTTCGATGTTCTTCCCAAAGAAAATGGTGCGTCGGTAACGCCAGTGGAAGAAGTTTTAGAAGGAAATCATATTCGTGCAATTTTATACCGTTGGCTTGTCGTCACTTACAAAATATGTCCTTGTTATTCCTGACGGCCGACACACCGGGCAGAGAAAATTATTGGATTTCTATCGCCAGATAGAAGGCATCTATAAAATAAAATATTCATTCATCCATAGATTTTCGCCATTCGTCTTATCTTTTTTTGGAACCTGGAAAGGGCTACGTTTCTTTATTATAAATTCATATGAATTATAGCCTATTTCAGTTGTCAATAAAAAAGTGATCAGATGTACATTGTCGAATTAACTTACTGCAAACCTTTGGAGGAAGTAGATACGCTTCTTGAATTGCATAAAACATTTTTGAATAAATATTATCGATCAGGAAATTTCCTTTTATCAGGAAGAAAAAATCCAAGGATAGGAGGAGTCATCCTGGCAAATGCTGCAAACCTTGATGAAATGAAACAGATCATTGCAGCAGATCCTTTCAACGTCAATGGTGTCGCAAGTTATTCCATCACCGAGTTCCTTCCAACTATGTCCGCCGACACGCTGTAATTTCTATTAACCAATCAAAGAAAGAAATGAAAGCGTTGTTTTTTAAAAAAGGAAAGGCAGTTCTGATGTGATCTTTAAAAACCCGACTATTAAAGGTTTTGGAATTGACGCATGGATAAACAGTAAGTCAAATACAGAAATAAAAGACACCTGGAACAAAATTATTCAACAGCTTTTTGATCCGGGCTTCAGAATGGATGTTGCGGGTAAGTTTCCACTCGAAAAATACCGCGAGGCGATTCTTGAAAATAAACGTTCAAAGAATGGGAAAGTACTTTTTTGGATGAATCATTGATAATAATTTTTTTTTAACAAGTTTTAAAACTTCAGGTATCATAAATTTTTTTTCTAATAGGTAGCTTTTTTTCTATCCCATTGGCTTATTTATCGATTGATCCGGTTTAAGGCAAGAGCATTCATCCTTCGCTGATAAAGGCCGGATAAAGCATAGGTAATGTGTATGGGTAATGTATGGACAGCGTATGAGCAGTGTATCACAATTCAGTTTGGAGCATCAACAAACGAATAAATATCGCTGATTTCTCCTTTCTATAACAACAGCCGCTAAAGATTCTTTATCCTTCGTTGCTTCTGAAATTGCTGAAAGTAGATGAAATAAAGGACAGCAAAATTCCGAAGATGAACGCCCATAGAAATCCGTCGATGTGAATTCCCGGAACAAATTTACCAGCGAGAAGTACCATCAAAACATTGATCACCAAAAGAAATAAGCCTAAAGTAATAATCGTAATTGGTAAGGTTAGAATAATAAGAAGCGGTTTGATAATGGCATTTAAAATACCTAAAACCAATACGAATATTATCGCCGTTCCATAAGAATCGATCTCGATATGTGGTTTTAAGATCATGGATAATCCATAAGCCACGACCGCTGTAATAAAAAGCCTGATGATGAATCTCATATGATTAATTTTTTTTGCCACGGCTGGTGGCTTTACCAACCGGATCTTATTTATATCACAACCAATTCAAAAAAATCTTCCGGTATCAAATACTTGTTCGACAAAGCCTGCAGATCGCCAGCAGAAACTTCTTTGATCACCCGGATGGAATCATAAAAATAATTTTCATCCAGGTCGTTCAGGATCAGGCTTTTCCACCTCGAAATGATTTGAAACGGTCCGTCAATATACCCAAGGTTCAGACCCATCATGTAGTTTTTTACCAATAACAATTCCTCTGCATTTACCGGAATTTCTCTTAGTTTCTTCATTTCTTTAAACACTTCAGTTATCGTGGCATCACATACTTCTTTTCCGGCTTCCGTACTTACTACCCACGAACTTTCCTCAATATGATTTTCCAGGTAGCTGTGTATTCCATACGTGTAACCTTTGTCTTCACGGATATTCGCCATCAGCCGGGAGCCAAAGTATCCGCCAAACAAAACATTCAGCACCACTGCTTTTTTAAAGTCCGGGTGCCGGCGGTTTGGAAACGGGCGGCCGATGCGAATGGCTGCCTGCACGCCATTTGCATCTATTTGCAAAAAATGTTTCTTTTCTTCTGCCAACTGTCGGGAATATGATACAACGGGGATATTCTCATTTAAGGTTAAATCACCAAAATGATCTTCTAATTGCTGTTCAAAATCCGCCGGCAACTTGCCTGCAGCAAAAATGTGGCACCTGGCTCTTACATAATATTCCCTGTAAAAATCAAGGAGTTCTTCTCTTGTGATTGCTTCGATATCCTGTTTGCTGCTTACCCGGCCATAAGGATGATCTGCGCCGTACAAATATTGATCGATCAGCCTGTTTGCTACAAAATCGCATTTTTGTAAATTGACTGCCAGCCGCTGAATATTATTTTGTTTGAAAATGTCTAATTCACTTTCGGGAAATATCGCTTCTGTGATCAATTCCTTTATTTGCGGAAGCAATTGTTTCAAATGTTTTGAAAGACAGTGCAAGGTAATGGACGCTGTTTCATTAAAACTTTTCCGGCTCACATAAGCGCCGTAATATTCAAAAGCCTCTGTTATTTCAAATGCGGTTTTATTCCTGGTTCCGTTTTTTAAAAGGTGGTTGACGGCGGCGGCGATGGCACTTTTTTTCTCATAATTATTCCCGGCGTCAAACACAAAATCGATCATCGCCACTTCTTCCGCGCCATCATTTATGTAATATACCGGAACACCATTTGAAAGCGTAAAACGGGTATACGGTTTTAAAATAATGTCAAAATTGATGGCATCTTTTATCGGGGGCGCTATGGTTCTGTTGGGCATTTAATTTTTTTATAAAACGTTCAAATCAAAATCAGTTTCGGCCTCAGCTTCGGCCTGGTTTTCTGTTTCTGCTTCTGTGGCTGGGAAAGCTTCTTTTATCGTAGAGCGGTAATAAAGCGTACTGCAATTATTTTCAACAAAAACGCTACGGCATTCTTCCCGGATCTCTTCCTTTGTTACCGCCTGGTAACTTTCCAGTTCGGTATTCATCAGGTTTGCATCGCCCAAAAGTTCATAATTGGCAAGACTGTTGGCGCGGTTCATCAAACTGATGTCTTCAAAAGCGAGCATGCTCTCTGTTTTGTTTTTTATCTTTTGAAGTTCTGCCTCGCTGATCAGTTCGGTTTTCATTTTTTCTAATTCCGCGATCACTGCATTTTCGGCTTCCTCAAGTGTTACGCCGTGCACCAATTTGCCGTCGATACAAAGCAGCCCGGGATCAATGCTGCCGGTGTGTGAGCAATCGATGCTGCTGAATAATTGTTGTTCTTTTACCAGGCTTTGAAACAACCTGGATGAGGCGCCGCCACCGAGAATTTCTGTAATTACTTCATCTACATAATACCTTTTCTCAAGCCGCGAACCAATGTGCCAGCATTTATACAGCGCGTTCAGCGGTACACTTTCTGCTACTTCCATCATGCGCGGCTCTTTCTGCTCCGGTTCCTGTTTTATTTTGCGAACATACTTCTTCCCGGCAGGAATATCGCCAAACCATTTTTCGGCAAGCGCTTTTACCTGTTCAACAGTAACATTTCCGGCAACCGTAAGTATCGCGTTTGAAGGTGTGTAATGTTTATAAAAGAAATCTTTTACATCCTGCAGCTTCGCATTCTCAATATGGCTCAGATCCTGCCCGATGGTCATCCATTTATAAGGATGCACTTTGTATGCAAGGTCGCGCAGCTTGTGCCATACATCGCCGTAGGGTTTATTGATGTATTGCTCTTTAAATTCTTCGCTCACTACTTTTCTTTGCACTTCAAGCGAATTTTCGTTGAAGGCAAGAGAGCACATGCGATCGCTTTCAAGCCAGAAAGCGGTTTCTATATTCTCTGCAGGCAACTGGCAATAATAATTCGTGAGGTCGTTGGTGGTGTAAGCATTGTTTTCGCCACCCGCCATTTGCAGTGGTTCATCATATGATTCAATATGAAGACTTCCGCCAAACATCAGGTGTTCAAATAAATGCGCAAAACCGGTGCGGCCATCATCTTCATCTCTGCCGCCCACATCATACATCACATCTACTACTGCCATTGGGGTACTTTTATCTTCGTGTACAATCACCCTTAAACCATTATCTAAAACAAACTTTTCAAAATGAATCATAGGTGCAAAATTGCGTTAATCGAAATCATTTGCCAAATAGTATTGATAATCAAATGTTTGCAGAACTTTTTTGAGTAAAAGCGGGCAGCGATCTTTTCGCAGCAACGGTGCACCTATTAGGAAGTGTTTATAAAAATAAAAATGTTGCTGAAAAAAAATCCTTCCAAATCAAAAGGATCTTCAAACCCGATTGACTGGAAGGAAATTGAAAAAAATGAAAAATTAGCCTCTTCTCAAACTCTTATTGATGATGCCTTTCATTTGGCGGCTAACCCGGTAATCCACCATGCCGTTGAAGCGCAATGGATGAATGGTAGCGGGGACAGAAAGCCGGAGTGAACTGTTTTCCGCCATTCTTTCTCCAGCCGATTTACGGCCATAAACTCCTGTAGAAATATAATTGAATATTTTCTGAAGGTTATCGTCACTTGGATTTCCCCAGGGGATATTTACAAAATCGTTTGCCTGGGCATCCGGAATTAAACCATCGAAATAACCGCCCTGGTTATTGGCGTTTCTTGTTTCGAAATTGATGGCATAGAGATCTGCCAGATCTTTTTCAGCACCGCCATTTGGAAAATCGGTAATGTGGAAAGTAAAGAAACCAACCGGTTTTCCATAAGTGGTATCGCCGACCAGTTTTACATCCATATATGGTTTCAGGTTATTGATGGTCAATTCACTTGCAGAGGCGGTATTTCCGCTTCCGATAAAAAATACATGATCGAGGTTCAAACTTCCACCGGCAGTGAACATTACTTTGCCCTCCAGTCCAATATCGCTTTGCATGGCAGTAAGTTTATCATTATATAAGTAGTGATACATTTCTTTTCCTGCAACCGAGGCCGGCGCTATCAGGCTGTCGAGGTATTCGGTTGTTTGTACAGCGCCACCGCCATTATATCTCAGGTCAACAATCAAAGAAGAGATTCCTGCAGATTGAAATTTAGCGAAAACCCTGTTTAATTCCTGTTTGGTGAGCGTGGGACCATTACCATTATCTACGGCTGAAAAAGTATTGAATACAAAATAGCCCACTTTTTTAGAACCAACAGAATATACAGAATCAAATAAAACAGGATTGATATTATATACTGCTTGCGTAAGTGTTTTTGTAATTGAAGTTCCGGATGGGGATTTAAAAGTAAATGAAGCGGACGGAGCATAGTAAACCGCGTTCACCACTTTTTGCACATTTGGTCCGTTGCTGGCATCATAGCCAATATTTGTATCTCCGTTTATTGCCGTGATTTCCCAACCGCGGGTAACACCAACCTGGCCGGCAGGTGAATTTTTGTCTGCAAATAAAACGTACAAAAACGTTTTGCCGGTGTTATCTCTTGCATAAGTTACCTGCATGCCGAGGTCGCCACCAACTCCTTGCTGAATTTCTCCCTGTACTTCTCCGTGATCGAGAAAACTGTATTTATCAAAAAGCTTCCCGGTTGCCGGATTGATGGGATAGGTTTTCATTTTTTCAAGTAATACATCTGCTGAATCATAAGCACTGCTCAGCGGGTCTAATTTTGGAACCTGGTTGTACCAGTAGTAAGAAGGAAGGTCATAGGTGCTGTCTCGGCCATTATCTACGAAGCTTACTTCCATGATCCGGTACATTAGATACTTCAAGGAATCGGCATCGGATAAAGCAGTAGTAGTAGCGGGAGTATCAGGTGTAGAATCTCCCTTGTCTTTTTTGCAGGAAGAGACGGATGAAGCAAGAAAAATAATAAAGAGGTACAGGAATAAATGATTCGTGGTTATTTTTTTCATTTTTAAAAGTTTTCAGAGAACAAAGTACGCAATTAATAAATCAACGATTTCGGTTTTTTCAAAATATTATATTGTTTTGACTGTTCCTTAAACAGAATTTTTGGTTAAATGTTTATTTACCGGAACTTGTTGTGTTTATTTAAGCCGCGAACGAACAAATAACCTTATTTTCTGTTTTGTTTTTCGAATCGTTTGCTAAGACCGGCCACATTCCCACCCGCTTCTTCTCCTTTTCGCTTTCCAGTAAAACCCTAGCTTCTTTTGATTGAAACCTTACTGTTTCCCCTAATATGAATTTTGGTTAAATGTTTGTTTATTGATTTGTCCAGTATAAATTTTTGATTTTAAAATAATGATCATTATTGTTTATTGAAATAAACGGTTTTTTATTAAAACCGGTTGCTTCCGTACTTTTATAGTTTTGTGAATGGATTTGAATTTTTGATTATGAAGCTTTTTTCCTTTCTTATTATTTTTCTTTTCAGCACTGGCGTTGTTCTTGCTCAGAATAATGATTCATCAATGCCTAAGGCGCCCGTGGAAGTTTCCATTTTTTCCGGAAATGATACCGTTACCCGGAATGACTATTTGTTGAGCATAGAAAGGGTTTTTCAAACATTGAATAAAGCCTCCGTTTTATCAGAACCGGTTCCAAACATTGAAGCAATAAGCGGCAACCTCAACGACGACGATTCAGCCATTGCCATTATCAAAGAACGTCTCAGCATGAACGACCGTACTTTGAACATGCGCAACCTGCAGATGTTTGACATTATTCTCAAACAGGTGAATAAAAATTCCAATTCGTTTGCCAGGCAATTGAATCAATATGACAGCATCGTAAACGGATTTAAAACGCAAATTCTTCAACTGAGAAAAGATACACTGATCCGGAAAATTCTGCGCGATCCCGCTTTACGGGATTCATTCAAAACACAATTGTTACAGCTTCGTACCAAATGGAAAAAAACGGATAGTCTGATCAAAAGCGTAAGCCTGCTGGTGCATAATGCCCAGGCGCGGACTTCCGACAATTTAATTACCGCGGATGAATTGCAGCTACAGGTAAAAACACTGATTCAATCTACCGGATCAAGGATATTTGGTAAAGAAAGCTTCTACCTGTGGCAATTTAGAAAAGGCAAAACAGACCGCCTTATTTCGACGGAATTTAAAAAATCGATCAAATCTGAAAAGAAAATAACGAACTATTATTTTTCAAACACCCACAACCAGTTGCTTCTTTTGCTGTTTTGTGGTATCGTCTTTTTCTTTTGGATCTTTTATAATTTCAAAAGCCTTGCAAAAAGAAATAGCCTCGAAACTATCAATGATTTTCATTTTAAATATATCAACAGCCATCCATTTTTTGCTTCCCTGATCCTGATGTTGAACCTTGCACCGTTGTTTGACCTGGACGCTCCTTTTATCTATATTGCCAGTGTTGAGTTTTTATTGATGATCACGCTTACGTATTCTTTCTGGAGGCGGCTTTCCAAACAAATATTTACCCTGTGGATCGTCTTTATTCTCCTATTCCTGTGCCAATCTGTATTGCGATATCTGGGTTTACCATTTTATTTCAATCGTTGGTTGTTGTTTATTTTAAACAGCCTTTGTGTTTTGCTTGGACTTTATGCATTTCTCAATTACCGGAAGAAATATAAAGAACATAAATTTATTGTGTTAACGGCGGCACTATACACCTTGTTCAATTTTTTGGCGGTCCTTTGTAATCTTTTCGGTCGCATTACCCTGATGCAGATCTTTGGATCAACCGGAACTTATGCATTCATACAAACTGCAGGATTGGTCATTTTTATCCATGCGGTTACTGAGGCTTTTATGCTTCAGATGCAAAGCAGCCGGGTTCGAAAAGAGTATATTGGTAGTTTTAATCACCAGGAAATTGCCGCCGGAGTAAGGCGCATCGTTGTGTTTTTTTCATTCATCATATGGCTTGTTGTCTTTTTCACGAACCTCAATGTGTATAACCTGATATGGGGCGGCATAGATCAGGTGTTATCGACAGTTCGCTCTATCGGCAGTTTCAAATTCACTTATGGCGGCCTCATCCTGTTTGTATTGATCTTGTGGGCAGCCAATTTTCTTCAAAAATATATCGGCTATTTTTTCGGCGATATTGGTGATGAGATCATCTTTGATAACAAAGGGCCGGGGTCTAAACTCATGATCATCAAACTCATTCTTTTGGTAGTTGGTTTTTTACTGGCTGTTGCTGCCTCAGGATTGGCGATAGACAAGATTACGGTGATCCTTGGTGCATTGAGTGTGGGTATAGGACTTGGATTGCAAAATATTGTAAACAATTTCGTTTCGGGTATCATTCTCATTTTTGACCGCACCCTTCACATTGGCGATTCTGTAGAAATCGGCGCTAGTAAAGGCCGCGTAAAGCAAATAAGTATGAGGTCAAGCACGCTGCTTACTCCTGATGGTGCTGAAGTGATCATCCCAAATGGAACGATTCTGTCGGGCACTTTTGTCAACTGGAGCTTAAATGAAAATTATATTCGTGTAGATCTCACTTTTACGGTAGATAAAACTTCTAAAGAAATGCGTGAAGAAATATTGCAGATCGTAAAAACGCTTCCTGATGTGGTAAAAGAAAAAGAACCTGAAATATTTATCAATACGGTAACTTCTGAAACAACGCAACTGAAGGTATATTTTTGGTGCGAGGATGTAACAAAAAGGGAGCTGGCGCGCAGCGAGGTGTACAATGCCGTTTCAAAATATTTGAGAGATAAAGGAGTGAAGATCAGCTAGTGTTTTCGTCTGCTGACGTGAAAATGTGCAAACACGGTTTGCGATTTGCGCGATCGTTGCTTTTAGCGGAAAGAACCTGATGTTTAAGCATTGAGCAAAACCCAACGACAAGTATGAAAATGAAAAACACGAATGAGCAATATTTGTTTATTTGCTGATAATGTTATTTATAATTTTTGAAAACATTTTTTAGAACAGAATTTTTGAAAAAAAACAGAATATGGATCAAAATACAGAACAATTAAAGCTTGGAATTGGAACCAGGTTGCAACATATGCAATATGGTCCGGGAGTGATTGTAGGTGTACGCCTGGCGACTTACCTTATTTCATTTATCAGTGATGGCATAAAGGAAATTGATAAAAATGACGATAAACTCGAAGAGATCATTCCTGAAAATGTAACGGTTGAATTAGAAACCACCAGCCATGTAGAAAAATCATTATTAAAAATTTTGCGGCTTTGGAGCGATACTTCAGAGATTGTGCCGCTGGGTGATCGCTGGAAAGGTGGCACCATGCTGTTGCAGCCGGCGGATAAAACGCAAAAACCAAAAGAAATTCCGGTAGAAGTTTTCTTTCATAAAATAGTGATGCTGCGCGACCGGATAAGGGTGATGGAACAACAGATCAATTCCAACAAAAATTTAAGCGACGAAGACAAAGTAAATCTGCAACAATATATTACCCGGATTTACGGAACGCTTACTACCTTCAATGTATTATTTAAAAATAAAGAACAGTGGTTTGTGGGTGATAAAACAGAATAGATTGGTTCAAAGTTAAAACCTTCAACTTCAATTTTCAAACACGAACCTTCAACTTTAAAATTATGAATCCCATTAATACTGCACTTTGTTCATTTGGAATGAGTGGATTGGTTTTTCATTCACCGTTTTTATCCATCAATCCTCATTTTAATTTTTATGCCGTTTGGGAAAGAACAAAAGACCTGGCACACGAAAAATTTCCTGAAGTAAAGACCTATCGTACGCTGGAAGCGATGCTTGCTGATGACCTGGTAGAATTGGTGATTGTAAACACACCCAATTATACGCATTATGAATATGCCAAAAAATCGTTGGAAGCGGGTAAACATGTCATTGTTGAAAAACCCTTCACCATTGATGTGACCCAAGCTAATGATTTGATAGAACTTGCAAAAAAGCAAAACAGGGTTTTGTCGGTCTATCAAAACCGGCGTTATGACAGCGATTACAAAACGATTAAAAAAGTAGTGTCACAAAATTTGTTGGGCGAACTGGTAGAAGTGGAAATGCATTTTGACCGGTTTCGTGAAGAATTAAGCCCTAAAGTACACAAAGAAACTCCCGGGCCAGGTGCAGGAGTTTTGTATGATCTCGGTTCACATTTGATAGATCAGGCTTTGCAACTATTTGGAAAACCTGAAAAGATTTTTGCCGATATCCGGATCATCCGGCCAAACTCAAAAGTGGATGATTATTTTGAATTGCTTTTCTATTATCCGAAATTAAGGGTACGATTGAAAGCAAGTTATATCGTTCGTGAAGCGCTGCCGGGCTATATTTTGCATGGATTGAAAGGTTCATTCATCAAGCCAAAAACGAATATACAGGAAACGTTGCTGAAGGAAGGAGTTATTCCCGGTAAAAAAGACTGGGGCACAGAACCAGACACAGAAAAAGGCCTTTTGCATACAGAGATCAAAGGAAAAGAAGTGATCGAGTTTATTACTTCCGAACAGGGAAATTATAATGACTATTATAGTGGGATCTATGAAGCCATCCGGAATAATCAGCCTTTGCCGGTAACGGCAGAAGAAGGCGCAGAAGTAATTAAAATCATCCTTGCAGCCTTTGAAAGCAGCCAAGCAGAAAAGGTGATCGAAGTGTACAAATAGATTCTAAAAGGAACCAATCACCTTCTGATCATATTCAGCATCGACAAAGTTTCGGTGATCATTTTGGCGTTGTATTCCATTGCCAGTTCTTTATAATTTATGGCATCGATGATCGTTCCGATAAAACACAATCCTGCGGTAAAAAAATACAAAATTCCCAGGCCAATATTCCCAATTACAAATCGCTGAATTCCTGCAACCCCTACCAATCCGAGCAGGCACAGAATTAAAATTATTTGCGGATCTTTTCGTTTGGACCGGTAGATCATGCAAAACTGGCTTAGCTGGTCATCTGTAAAACCGCTGGTTCTGGAATTAATGGTAATTAATTCTTCCGGCGTAATATCATACAAATATTTCAGTAGGGTAGGGTTTACTGAGTTGTAATTACTGTCCATAAAACTGATTTTGAAAATGAGAAAAAATATGAAGCATCGAAAGTTTATAAATTCTAAAAGCGATGACCACTACAGCAAAAATACCTAATGGATGTGCGGCAAAAGAAGCACGCCATTCTCCATGAAATAAATAACTGATGGAATGACCAAGTCCGCAGCCCGGACAAAATTTTATTCCGATAAATTTGAAAATACAAAATGAATAATGCGTACCGCCACCCGGATCCATGAATGCCAGTAACAAAAGTGCCGTGATCCAAAATGCCAGTTCAAAATAGCGGCGGAACAACAATTTCATTCCTGTAAATTTATTTTAAAGATATTCGAAATGATTGAATTAACAGTAACCGTACCTGACTAATTTTTCCAACGATTTTTTTCCGGTTATTTTCTTTTTTCTCATTTCAATTTTGGTCAATCCAGCCGTTAATTTACCTGGATAAAATCGGGTTTGGTTACAAATTGCGTATTGTATTTAAAAATCACATTGGTGGATAATGAAAACCGGAATCTTTCATTATAGAAGTTTTTTTCAGGGAAATAATATCCCCTGAATTCAATGGTTCCAAAAACAAAGCTCTCATTTCTTGTTCTGATCCCACCGCCTACAGAACTCAAAATTTTGGTATTGGAAAGATAGGGAGAATAGACTCCCAGGTTGCTAAACACAAAAGGTGCGAATCGAAAAGCTACAAGCGACCATGGACTAAAAAATTCTGATTCTGCTTTTACTGTCGTCCGCAAAGTGCCACCTACGCGATCATTGTCGGAATGATCTGTACCATATTCCGGCATTCCAAACTGGCTGTTTACAAATAAAGGCTCATTCAAAACGGTATTGACCTGTTGGGCAAGATCGAAATTCAGAAAAAAACGCTGCTTCCATCTTGTACCGATTGTTTTTAAATGATCAAAGTAAAAAACGCTGCCGAGGAAGTTTATGTCTTCGATGCTCGTTTTATTAAGATAGCCTTCTGCACGAATCGTATAGCTTAAATAATTGTTTCTTTTATTGAACTGATAGCGTTGATAATTAAAACCAATAAAAGGCCGTGAAATATTTTGTTTCAAAGTATAGCCGGAAGTAAGCGTTAATAACAATCCTTCCGGAATATCTTCATTTCTGCCGAAACCATAAATGTATTTGGTTTTATAAAAGTTTTGGCGGTAAAAAGTGACTGTGCCAAGAACCGCAGTAAGGTCCGCAAATTGCCAGTTGTAGTTCGATACATATTTCTGAGGAAGAACTTGAAATTTCTGGTTAATAAATCTGACACCTACCAGCTTTCTCAATTTTTTTGATTCCTCTTCGATCGTAAAATCTTTCGCATTAATATTATAACCGGCCCACGTTTCTATATTATAATACCGGTAACGCAGATCAGAAGAATACAGTGAATCGGAGGAGTACAGATTGTGCGTTGCATGATACGCTGCATCAAACTCATAAGTCCACTGCATATACCGGTTTACGAGCGGTTTCAAGAGATTTATATAATAATTATTCTCTTCTTTGGGGCCGTTAAGCGTGGGATAAAAGCTCTGATAACCAATTTTTCCGTCCATAAAGCTGCCTCCGATATTTCTGCTGTCATATTCTCCGCCAAAAGCAAAGTTATTTTTCCTGCTATCATCATAAAGTGCATAAGCCACTCCTGCATTGCCAGTTCCTGCAAAATTATCTTCCCGGAATTGAATGTTTGTTTGTTTCAAACCAAGGCTGTTTATCGCGCCGCCCAAAGAAAAAACGTCTTTTGTTTCTACAACCACATCTACCGAATCAGAACCAGGACTGGTGCGGAATACAAAAAAATCAGCATCCTGCAAATAAAGCAATTGCCGCAGATACCTTTCATTATCCGCCATTAAAAACGGCTTGATTGGTTCGCCTTTTTTAAAGAATAAGTTCTTTTCGATCACCCTGCTTTTGGTAATATGGTGAAGATCATTTGCCAGTTTCGTCAGGCTGTTTATCAATCTTTTTGATGTGTCGCCAATGGAAATCCCGAATGGAAGGCGGTCAATATAAATATTGCGGATGATCATGCCATCATATTGTTTGAAAGCTTCTTCATTCCTTTTTAAAATATTAGCCCGGTCTACTTCTGTAGTATCTTTTCTGAAATTATTGATCATTTTCCCCAAAAAAGTTTTATGAGCGACTGAATCCTGTTGCTTTTTTGGAAGCGTATCATTTTGAGCAAATAAATGAAGCTGCATTAATGAAAAAATGCCGGTAATTACAATCGTTAGTAAATATTTTATTTGAAGCTTCATCAGGTATTTTAACCCGATAAAAATAGTGTAAAAAAGCAGGAGAATATTATGAGGGGAAAATAAATTTAATAAAGTAAAATAAGCAGAATATGAAGGATTGTATTTCAAAAAGAAAATAAAAACAAACCGGGAAATGATTGAAAAAAGCTGGTTAAAAGACAGTAAAATCTGAACAGAAATCGTAGTTATTTGCCTGTTTGCTGCCGTTGATGATCAATCAAAGTTCTTTTTGATTTTTTCAATAAAATCCTGTTCGATCATTTTTTTTGCCATCAGGATCATATTATTAAAAGCGCCTGCTGTAGAAATGCCATGTCCGATAATTACCGGTTTATTTACGCCTAAAACGGGCACGCCGCCATACATTTCAAAATTAAAACGGTTGAAATACTCATCGTCAATCTTGCGTTTTTGCACAATATCATATATGGATTCGGCAAATTTCAAAATGACATTCCCGGTATATCCATCACATATATAGATTTCGGCTTTGCCCATTAAAAGATCCCGGCCTTCTACATTTCCTACAAAATTGATGCGCTGGTTTTCTTTTAGCAACGGATAGGTTGCCTGGCACAGAATATTTCCTTTACCTTCCTCTTCACCTACATTGATGAGCGCGACTCTCGGGTTTTCATCATTCAAAATGTATTTGGAAAACAGCGATCCCAATAAAGCAAATTGTGCCAGGTTTTCAGGTTTACAATCTGCATTCAGACCTACATCTACCAACAAAGATAATTTTCCATTTTCTCCGGGAATATACGCCCCAATAGCGGGACGGGCAACGCCGGTAATTGCTTTGATACTGTATAACGAACCGACCATCATGGCACCTGTATTTCCGGCGCTGATAAATGCGTCCGTTTTGCCGGAAGCCAATAAATGAAAGCCGATAGAAATAGAGGATTGTTGTTTTTCCTTTAACGCCTTTGTGGGATGTTCCTGCATTTCAATTACTTCAGAGGCATGCACCACAGTTATATTCTCAGCCGTTATTTCATGTTCATTTATTAATGGAATCAGCTTATTTTCATCACCGATTAGCGTAAGATCAACATCATCTTTATTATTTTCAGATAGAAAAAGTTTAACTCCTTTTATTGTTTCCAGCGGTGCATAATCACCTCCCATCATATCAAGTGCTATATTCATAGATATTATCTTAAAATATTTTCGATAAAAATAAACTGTAAATTTTAATTATTTCTATTCAATGCAAAAAAAATCCAAAGATAAAGTTGAAGTGAGTCAGACTTTATCTTTGGATTGTATAAAAAAAGAAAACAACTTATCAGGCTTTGGCAGGTGCTTTTTCGGCCACTACTTTTCCTTTATAAAATAATTTTCCCTCACTTGTATGTGCGCGGTGACGAACATGAGTTTCACCAGTAGTAGCGTCAACACTCAATGTGGGTGCATCTGCTTTATAATGTGTTCTTCTTTTTGCACTTCTTTGCTGACTGTGTCTGCGCTTTGGATTTGGCATAACCGTAGATTAAATATGATTAATTATTGTTTTTTTTAAATTGTTCCAATCCTTTTTCAAAAGGATGATTATTTTCTGTTACTGTTGATTTCATTTTTTTCAGCATGGCCAGAATCTCTTTGTTGCATTGCGGTCCGCCGATTTCATCTTCACTGCACATACGCTGATTTGGAATACTCAATAGGATGAATTCATAAATCCAGCCGGCAAGATGAAGATGGCTTTCTGTTTGAGAAATATAAAACACATCCGCGTCTTCCTCATTCTGATTCATTTCCTCAGGATTGGTAACCTGTTTTACTACCAGTTTAAATTCATCCCAAAGATCCATCGGCAAAGTATTTCCACAACGATCGCATATTACATTCACACTTCCGCCGATCTCAAATTTCAACAGCATAAATGATGTGTTTTTCTCGAGAGTCAGCTTTACAGAAGCATGGCAATTACTGAAATCAGTGATCTTGTAATCAGCAAAGAACTTATCCTCTACCTGATAGTTAAATTCGTGGAAACCCGGTTTTAATCCTACAAAAGCAATATCATATTCACGGTGGTTGCCCATAACTAAAAAAATAAAAGGGCTGCAAAGGTAAGGGAATTGAGTTGATTTTTATAGAAAATATCTTACATTTTTAAATTTTTTCGTTAATATGTTTGCAATTTAAAACCTTGCCGAAAACGGAGCTTCCGAAAAGAAGTTTTATATGGAAAATATTATTAATAAACACTTAAATTCAGGAAAAAGCAATAATTCTTTATGAATGTGAAAAAATATTTGCAGCAAAAAAAATATTTATGGATTATCGCTTTTTT
>Ga0134125_10004609_pt1 | contig 15757 bp, 14 predicted proteins | sample KB31751_FD_96464 | JGI IMG/M metagenome (GOLD analysis project Ga0134125, IMG submission 96464) | Terrestrial soil microbial communities with excess Nitrogen fertilizer from Kellogg Biological Station, Michigan, USA - KB3-175-1 | ecosystem: Environmental > Terrestrial > Soil > Unclassified ... | reverse complement strand
GAAACATCCCTCAGCTGCCGCTGAGGGGATTCAAAGGACCAATCCCAACCTCTTTGTAGGTCGAACTTGAACTATCCACCAGCTCCCGCAGGTGGGATTTAAGACTTTTCGGGCAAAGCTGGTCTAAGGTAAACCGTTGAAACGGTTCAAGACATCAGGGGATCGTTGGTCACCCGGTTGAAACCGGGTGAGAATGAGATGGACTAACTCAAAACGTACCACTACCCGAGGTCGTAGTCGATCTTTGGTTCCTCAGGCGCTTGTCTACACCCTTCACCCTAAATCCCACACCCAAATTCCTAGCCGAAGTACTTGAAGCCGACGCGGAGGTTGTAGAAAAGATCCTGAGATAATGTGAGGGCGAGAGTTATTGAGACAAGAGCGTGCGACAGGGCGAGCGCAAACAAATTAGGCTGCCGCTGATAAACTGCCGCCCATACCAGCCCACCCGCAAAAGTAATCAAGCTCAAGAACGGGTTTGGCAAATGAACCAGACTAAAAGCCGCAGCCACGAGGAAGACACTCTTGACTCCTTTTCCGGCTGCCAGTTGGGCGCGACGATTGATAAAGCCCTGGACGGCGTATTGCTGAAATAGCGCCCAAAAGTAAACTCCCACAAATCTCAATCGGAACGGGGCGAGCCCAAACTCGCCTTTCCTTAGCAGCCAATTTCCCAGCACGATCAGGATCAAGGCCACCAGAGTCGGGAGCACTAGCAATCTAACCGCTGGGATAAAATTGTCTAAACGAAATCCAATTTCCGAGAGGCTCTCTCCGCGTTGGCGATGCGAAAAGATCATGAAGGCCAGCGCAAGAGCGACTGGAATGAGCGCCACCATCCGGCTTGGCCAGGCAAAAGCCAGTAGGAACCACTCAATTATCAAACATGAGGAGATGACAGATGCAATCTCCCAAAGGGCCAGGCCTCTATCCGAAGTGGTCGATTCGTTCATGGGAGTCTGAGCGGTCACTCGGAGAGTGGTTTGATTAGGCTTCCGTGTTCATCGACTGCGAACGACACTGGATTACCTACGAGTTGGAGTGTCTGACGCTTTCCGTCCGCAGTGTGCAGAGCGTAGACGCGGGCCACATGAGGTCCACGAGATAACAAAGGCAAGGAAAACTTGTACCCATGCCATTCGTCTCGGGCCCAGCCGGCTGAGACTATGTCCTTCCTGGACTGGTTCGCAGTGGATGTAGCGATGAACTTGTCGTCGATGAAGAGTTGGACTTCCAACCGCTCGTATTGACTGCCCGCGTTGACAGCCCATCCAGCGATGCCGTCCGGCAACACTTCTCCCCAGCCATGATAAGTCGGCGGAAAAGCGTAAACGTAAAATCCAACTGCCAGGCCTGCGACGAGCAGAGTCTCAGCAATCGATTTCGCAATCAATGCGTGGGCCAACCTCATGCGCGAGGATTATAGCAGCGTACCGGGACCTGGCTGCCAACCTGTGGATTTGCGATCGACATTATTATCATCTGCGGCGGCTCCACTGTTTCCCTTCATCGCCTTTCATTCTCACCCGGTCTCAACCGGGTGACAAGAAGGTCTGATGAGTTCGTAACCGTTTCAACGGTTTCTCTTTCATGTGATACGAGGGAAACCGTTGAAACGGTTAATTGAGCCGATGCCGCAGCTATCACCCGGTTGAAACCGGGTGTGAATGAGAAAAGGAAGAAGTCCGGGTCTTACTAAGAACTTATGGTGAGTGCTGGAAACGGCCTTGAGTGTCTTTGTAAAAGACGGAATGTTTGAATGGCATAGTGGTTGGGTTCGAACCTCCCGCCCACACGCGAATCGAGATTTGAAGGGCTTTCGTCTCACCGGCTTCGACAGCAGGAATCCGGAACGTCAACACTTGTCTTTGACCAATCATCTCCTGCCGAATTGGAAGCAGGTCCGAGCCCACATAACTAACAAGCGGATTGATCTCTATGCGCACGGTAAGGTCGCTGGCACGGCCATCTCCGTCGTTCACCATCAGCAAACGGTAAGGGCCACCCGAGCTAGTCTCAAATCGACTGCGAAGCCTTGGAGCTCCACTGTTTGCGATCTCAGCTTTTACGACGGGTTCCTGCTTCGGACTTGGGACCGGGACCGCAAGCGGGCGACTTGGGCTAACAGTTTTGGGTTCTTCGACTCGCTTTGGCAGGCTCACCACAACCTGATTAGTCTTCGTGGTTTCTACTTTCGTTGCCGTCAATGCCGGCTCTTTCGCGGGAAAGGATTCCGGGAGCTTCACGAGAGGCGTCGGACGTTTTGCAGTCGGCGCTTCAAGCTTTGGCGCGATCGGCTGAACCGCGATTGGCTTCTCGGTAGCCTTTGTCATCGGGGTTAGCGCCAGCAACTCGGACTCTCTTGGTTTAGGCTGCTCGACTGCCTTGGCGGATTGATGGCGACCAACCTCGCGCTTACTGGAATGTTTTGGCGCCGCTGCCTTAGCGTAACTTTGGCGCCCGACGCGCAAATCCTCTTCATACAAAGTGGCGAGCGGTGTGTCAGGAATATCTTTTAGCCGCAAGCCAATCTTCTCAGCGCTGGCGATGTCGCCTTGCGCGAGGTAGCTGCGCCCAAGCCACAGGAGGCTGAGATCTTTGATTGTGCTGCTCGGAAATTGAGCGAGGAACTCGTTAAGAGTAATGATCGCCTCGCCGTAGAGACCCTGATTGTAAAGCGTCTGACCACGGGTAAATGCAGCTTGCTCAGCTTCCGTTATGCCCGAGTCCGAGTTTACTTGCCCGAAGGTCAGTTGGCTGAAGATAGCGAAGATGATCGCCAGCCATAAGGCCAAGCCGCGCGTCTTCAAATGACTAGAGCGGTTCGGTTTCATCTGAGCACTCATGCTGGTGGCTTATCGTCCTTCGCCTACGGAAATGCGGTCGCCTTCTTGTAAGACTGGATCGGCAACCTTACCTTCTTCAATTTGTCGCAAGTTGTATTCAGTAACAGCCAGCCGGCCATCAGAACCTTGTCGCGAGACTTTTACCCTGGTTCCGGCTGTCCGCGTCACACCACCGCTAGCCATGATCGCCTGCGTCAGAGTCAAACCAGCGTGATACGCTTTTTGACCCGGAGCATTCAACCCACCACCAGTGAAGAAATACGCAACCGGCTCTCGAGGCGGCATTAGCACTGTAACGACGTCGCCCGCCATGATGTGGGTATTTAGATCTTTCTGATCTCGAAGGTTGATATTGATAACCGGCACACCACTGCGAGTGATGGTTGCTTTCACAGCCTCGGGACGTGGCTGAGCTTCTGTCAGCAGCACATAAAGCGGAGTAACTTCGCGCCGAAGGAATCGCGCCCCTGGATCAAGAACAGAGCCAGTAACGATCACACTGTGGCTTGAGTAATCACGTACCTTGACTGAAACTCTTGGATTATCAAGCACCTTGATTCGAGACTGAAGTTGGGCAGCCACTTCGTCGGCGGTTAAGCCTGCCACCGGAACTGGAGCGTTAGTGAGCGGATAATCAAGCACACCGCCTTCAAGGACGGTGAACAGGGTCGATTTTGCGCTGGGCAATTCACTCAACCGCACGTCGAGTACATCACCGATCCCAATACGATAAATCTGATTTGGTGAAACTGGAGTGGGTACTGCGTTAGTTGTCGCTGCTCCGGTTCTTGGCCGGGACGTTTTGCCAGACGAAGCGTCCGGATTCAATGACTTATCCGCCGCGTGATTCAGGGAGGGAGACGAAGAGGCAGGCTTGGCTTCCGGAGTCAGAACCCGCGTTCGAGTTGAGTTGGCGGCGCTGGCAGCCACTAACTCGTTTGCTCCAGCCGATCCAGTCTTCGCTTGGCCAAAAGCCGCCCCTGAAATAGCAAAAATCATTACAACCAGAGCCAATATCCCTCTATTCATTCCTGTTTTCCCTTTCGTTCGTCGCTTGGGCTACGCGCCCGTGTTTCACTGGGAGTAGAGATCTCCCTGCTTAGATAAATAACGAAAGGACCTGATTTCGAAGAGATTGGAGGTCGGGTTCAGTGAAAAATGCCACTGATATTCGATTAACGAGACAGGTTGGTAGAAGGAAGCGTCTTGGCGGTGAAGAGATTTGGCCAGCGGGTCATAAACTCTTCGCGGACAAGCTTTTCAACCTCATCCGCGCTTGCGCAACGGAGACACTCCGTCGCGATCGCCTGGGCATCAGCCGCGTCGATACCTGCCATGACCTTGGTCACTCGAGGAATTGAGGAAGGCGTCATACTCAAATCTGTGGCACCGAGACCGACGAGTATGACCGCGTAAACTGGCGTCGAGGCCATTTCGCCGCAGACGATCGCGGGGATGCCTGCGTCTCGAGCTGCCTTCAGAGTGCGGCCCAAACTGTCGAGGACCGCAGGATGAAGGGTGCGGAACCAATCGGCCACTTTGTCGTTACCTCGGTCGACTGCGAGAACATACTGAACCAGGTCGTTGGTTCCCAACTCAAAGAAGTCGACGACCCGCGCAATCTTCTCCGCAGTCATTACGGCAGAGGGCACTTCGATCATTGCTCCAATTCGAACCGGACCGCATTCAATTCCAGATGCTTCGAGTTTTGAGCGCTCTTCCGCAATGATGGCTTGAGCGCGATTAACGTCCGCTACATCCGCTACCATCGGCAGCACGATATCCAAACGACCCTTGCTCGCAGCCCGCATGATTGCTCTGACCTGGGTTCGGAGGACGATCTCGTTGCGTAAACAAAACCGAATCGCTCTCAAACCCAAGGCCGGGTTACGCTCAGAATCAATCACCGACTCGCCGCTCTTGTCGCCACCGAGATCAAACAAGCGCACGACCGCGCCATCTGCTCCGGCTAACTGGGCAACTTCCGCGTAAGTTTCGTATTGCTTCTCTTCCGACAAAAGCACACCGGGCTGAGCAAGCAGGAACTCCGATCGATATAGTCCGATTCCCATCGCACCATACTTTCGAACTCCTTTGAACTCAGCCGGTAACTCAACATTAGCTCTCAGCCGGATTTGAACACCGTCGCGAGTCTGCACGATTCCCGTGCCGGAAGGAGCTGCAACCGCAGTTGTTCCTTTGCGCCCTGCAATCTCCGTATGACAACTTTCGAGAGTTGCCGCTGAAGGATGAAGAATGACTTCACCTTTGTAAGCATCGACGATTATTTGATCCCCAGTGCGAGCGTGCTGGCAGAGATCTTCCAGACCAACCATCGCCGGGATGGCGAGGCCTCGAGCGATGATCGCCGTATGAGAAGTCCAGCCCCCGGCATCCGTCACTAAGGCGCGCGCGTGTTCGAGATTAAGTTCAGCAACAGCTGAAGGCAAAAGGTCTTCAGAAACAATCACCGCGTCCTGGACTGAGTCGAGATAGGAAGGGCGCTCCCCACTCAAGGCCTCGAGAACGCGGTGAATAACATCCTCGATGTCGGAACCGCGTTCACGCAGATAGTCATCTTTTATTTCAGCGTAAACGGACAGCAGGCGATCACCGATGACCTTCACGGCCCACTCGGCATTGGCTCGTCGCTTGGTAATGTAGCTTTCGATTTCTTCGCTGAGTTGCCGGTCCTCGAGCATCAACAGGTGAGCGTCGAAAATGTAGGAGTGGGCCTCGCCGAGCAGCTTGGCGGCGTGCTCCTTGATGCCGAGCAACTGTTCTTTTGCTTGTTCAATAGCTTCGCGGAAACGATTTATTTCGCTCTCGACATCGCCGACTTCGATACGGGCCGGGTAAGCGTGCCTGGTGCCTTTATGGATTCGAAGTACACGGCCGATGACCAGCCCCTCGGAGACGCTTAATCCCTGCCAGCGACGCTCTTCGGGTTTTGGACTAGCTTCCATGATCACGGTTGCAGCTCTCCAAAGCCGTCTTCAAACATTCCGGACAAGGCTGCCAGGGCTTCTGCTTCATCATGCCCTTCCGCGATGGCCCGTAGCTCCGTGCCTCCGGTTGCACCCAGCATCAGCACATTCAGGATCGACTTTGCATCGGCTGAGACAGTGCCATCGAGTCGTTCCAACCGCAGCGAACTTTGATATCTGTTCGCTGTTCGCACGAGGCGCGCCGCGGCACGCGCGTGTAGTCCGAGTTGGTTTTTTACGGCGACCCTGGCCTCAATCATTTATGCTTTTCCGCTCTTTCCCGGAGGCGTCAGTAGGTCGCTCGCTAAATAAATGCCTTGCCGCCCAACTTCGCATAGCTGCCGCGCAAGGTCAGTCAGCGATGATCGCTCAGTTTGAGATGCGAGCTTGATAACCATTGGCAGGTTAATGCCGGTTACTACTTCCACGGTCCCAGTTTCGAGAAACATCGACGCGATATTAGTAGGAGTGCCGCCAAACATGTCCGTCATGAGCAATGTTCCCACGCCCTGGGAGACGCCTTTAATTGCACGATCAACTTCGCTGCGAGCATTGTCAACGTCATCATGCCAACCAATTGACACTGCAGCGATGAAAGAGATCGGACCGACAATCATTTCCGCTGCGGCCAGCAATTCGCCCGCAAGATGTCCATGCGTCACGATCACACCGGCAACTTTTCGGGCGCTTGATGTTTCAGGCGTGGTGCTCATGTTTTTCTCCAGGGTTCGACGAATTTCAGTTCGGTGAGTGGTCAGGTGGCATCTTGCCTGTGAACAACGTTGGGTCATCGGCAGGATGCCGATGCCACGTCCTTGCCTGTGAATAACGTTGGGTCATCGGCAGGATGCCGATGCTACGTCCTTGCCTGTGAATAACGTTGGGTCATCGGCAGGATGCCGATGCCACGTCCTACCTCTTTCTGTCCTTTCTAACGTCGCGGTGAACGGCCTGCGCATCAAAACCCGTCTTTCGAAGTCTTCGTGCCAGCGCATTAGCGACCATCACGGAACGATGCCTGCCTCCCGTGCATCCTATGCCAACTGTCACATACGCTTTGCCTTCACGTTTGTACAGCGGCAGGAGGTAATCGAGCAGATCGCTAAACCGGCCCACCGTTTCGGCAACCTCCGGCTGCTCCTTGAGAAAGTTGACCACGCGCGAATCATGACCTGATAAAGGCTTTAGCTCAGGCACAAAATGCGGGTTGGGCAGGTGCCGCACATCGAACAGCAATTCAAGATTGGCCGGGCTGCCATACTTGTGCCCAAAGCTTAAAACCTGCACACGCATGGGCGCGCCTTGCTTATCCAAACTAAAGCGTTCAACCAGGGCGCTTCGAAGGGTGTGAACAGTGTGATCCGAAGTATCTATGATTTGATCGGCAAGAGCACGAATCTGATTCATCGCTGCTCGTTCAGCCTGGATGGCTTTTGCAAGCCGATGTCCTTTGTCGGCAGGATGCGGGCGGCGAGTCTCACTAAAACGATGCTGTAAAACCTCGTTCGAAGCCTCGAGGAAAAGTACGAAGACATCCAGGCCCTCCGCCCGCAACGCTTCAAGTTGGGTTGAGAAATCAGCCAGAAAACTTCCTTCGCGAATATCAATCACGAGCGCGGCTCGCGAAATACCGTTCTTGTCCTGGCTTGCTTCAATCAGCCTCGCAAACGTCGGCAGAATCGTGATTGGTAAGTTATCAACACAGAAGTAGCCAAGATCCTGAAACGCATTCATCGCCGACGACATACCCGAACCGCTGAGCCCGGTAATGATGACAATGTCGGGGACGGCTTCGAGATTTGCAGGTTGCTGCTTTTTCTTACGCGCCATTGTTCGTAACACAGACTTCAATCTGTGATTCGACATTCAAAGTTTTAGCTAATGTATTGAGTGATCGCTTAGTAGCGTCAAGTCCAAGGAATCTCCAATTGGTAAGTCAGACACCGACTGAAGTCTGTGCTACAAAAGACGATGTCCGACAAGCTTTGGTCTGTCGATCGCATTCGGCAATTCATCGGCCGGCGATGACAAACTCAAGTTTGTCGGACATTTGGTTTCGACTTGGAACAAGTTCCTAGGGCTCTATCAAGCCGTAGTTACCATCAGTTCGTTTGTAAAGTACCCCGAGACGTTCAGTGTCTGCGTCGCGAAATACGAGAAACTGGTCTCTTTCCTCAGAAAGTCGCAAAGCAGCCTCTTCAGCCGTCATCGGCTTAACGGCGTAACGCCTCGCTGCAATGATGCGCGCCGGACGCGGAGTCGCTTCGATTCCATTATCCGGCTGACGAGCAATTGCGGCCGTTCGCTTCCCTCCCTGTTTTCGATCAATGATTTTCTTCTTCAGTTTTAGCGCCTGCTTTTCGACTTTAGTCATGGCCCTCGTGAGTGCCATGTACATGTCGATATTTGTATCCTTGGCAGCCAGCGTATGATCTCGCCAATTGACGACGACTTCACCGATGTGGCGGTTCTTCTCGACTTCGATGATTACATGCGTAGTTATAGCCGAGTTATTAAAGATGTGATCTAATTTCTTGAAATGATCTTCGACATGCTTACGAATGGCTGGTGAAACTTCAACGTGACGACCCGTGTATTCAAACTTCATGAGCCAGTACCCTCCTCGATCATTGTACGGGTAGTCGGCGTTGACCACCCGGCTGGCACACACAACGTGCCTGCACTAACTATTTCACACAACTGCGCGACGCTCACGCGAGCCGGGGATTTGCATCTGATCCCGGTACTTGGCAACTGTCCGCCGAGACAGCTTGATGCCATCACGCAACAAGATCTTAACCACTTGATCGTCGGTAATAGGATTGTGTGAATCCTCGTCTTCAATCAACTTCTTAATCTTTAATTTGATGATGCGGGTCGAGATCTCTTCGCCGTCTTCATTCATCATTCCTTCGGTGAAAAACCGGCGCAACTCAATTACACCCTGAGGCGTGTGCGCGTACTTGCGATTCACCACGCGCGAGACCGTCGACAAATGCATCCCAATATCTTCGGCGATGTCTTTGAGCATCATCGGCTTGATGTGCTGGACACCATGATCCAGAAAATCCCTTTGCCGGTGCACGATTGACTCGACTACTTTGTAAATCGTCTGCCTGCGGTGCTCGATGTTGCGCAACAAATCAACGGCCGAGCGCATTTTCTCTCGAATAAAACTCTTTGTCTCGTTGTTCACGCCTTGCTGCGCCAACATCGTCTGATACTGGGGGCTCAGTCGCAGGCGCGGACTGCCATCGTCGCCAAAGTAAATGACGTACTCTTCATCATCAGCCTCGAGCTTCTCTATGTAGATCTCGGGAGCAATCAAAACAGGCTCTTCTGATGAATACCGCCGGCCAGGATACGGATCGAGCGTGCGTATGAACTGCAGCTCGTTCATCAACGTGTCGACATCGACGCCAATCTGTTTCGAAAGGTGCGGCAGCTTGTGTTGCTGTAATTCTGAGAGATGATCACTAATCAATCGAGTTGCGAGTCGTTCCGTCTCGCCCGCAACTTCGAGTTGAACCAGCAAACATTCACGTACGTCCCGAGCGCCGCACCCGAGCGGGTCAAGTCTCATAACCACTTGACGTGCTCGCTCCACAAAGTCTTCCGGCCACGGTCCCATTGCTGCTATCTCTTCGTTCGTGGCAGTCAGGCGCCCGTCGGCATCGAGATTGCCAATCACACAAATAGCCGCATCCTGCACTTCTTCCGCAATCGGATCCATGTGCAGTTGCCATTCCAGGTGTTCTGAAAGAGATTGCGCTTTGGTAAGGAATTGCTCGAAGGTGGGGGCGTCCTCTTTGTATTCGTACTCTTGAGTTTTGTATCCAGGATCAAGATAGTCCTGAAACTCTCGTCCGAAATCTATCTCCTCAAAAGCGTCGCGTGAGCCGTCTTCATCGGAAACCGGTTCACTGGTCTCGCCGGTCGCTGAAACTTCATTGCGACCTTCAAACTCCTGCTCAGCGTAGGCAGCCAGCGACGGATCCAGTTCGCCCGTTCCGTTTGAAGATGCAGCGGCGACATCGGCTTCGATAGATTCGCCGGCCGGTTTGTCAAAGCTGCTACCGTCATCGCCACTCGAGAGATGATCGAGAATCTTTTCAGCAAGCTCGCGCGCTTCTTCCTGTGTCGCTACTTCTTCAAGAACCGGATTTTCCAACAGCTGCTGCTGAATTAAATCGCTCAGTTCAAGAGTCGTCATCTGCAACATCTCGATGCGCTGACGCAACTGGGGCGTCAAAACTAGACGTTGAGATAGGCTGGTAGTTAGCTTAAGTGACATTCCCTCGTAATTTACGCTTTCGGGATTCGCGCCTCAGGCGCGGGTTGATTATAACCTATCCTAAAGAGTTTTCACGCGGGACTTTCACATTCGGAATTTCTCACCGAGGTAGAGGCGGCGCACTTCGGCGTCATCGGTCAAGTCTTGAGGAGCGCCGGAGCGGAAAATGCGGCCATCAGCCATGATGTAGGCCCTATCAGTAACACCTAAAGTCTCGCGTACATTGTGATCGGTGATGAGGATACCAATGCCACGATTACGCAAGTAAATTATTACATTTTGGATATCATCAACTGCCTTCGGATCGATGCCTGCAAAAGGCTCGTCAAGCAGAATGTACTGCGGTTCGGTTGCTAATGCTCTCGCGATCTCGGTGCGACGTCGTTCGCCGCCTGACAATGCATCGCCACGCGTGTTTCTGACGTGGGCCACTCCAAATTCTTCCAGCAATTGCTCGAGTCGCGAAAGGCGTTCTCGACGTCTCAGGCCCATAGTTTCAAGCACAGCAAGAATATTCTGCGCCGCGGTCATCTTGCGGAAGATTGATGGTTCCTGCGGAAGATAGCCCAGTCCCAGACGAGCACGTAGATACATTGGAAGTTTCGTAAGCTCCCGATTTCCCAGCCGGACTACTCCGGAGTCAGGTCGCTCCAGCCCAACGATCATGTAGAACGTGGTTGTTTTGCCGGCGCCATTCGCGCCCAGCAAGCCTACGACTTCGCCTCGTTCGACGTGCAGACTGACATCGTCGACGACGCGACGTTTTCCATAAGACTTAAAGAGTTTGGAAGCTGCCAACGAGTCTGCAGACGATTTGGACTTGATGTTTGGTAACTTCTCGTTGCTGGGAGTGAGATGGTCTGGAACTGATGCTGTAGTAGTTGGCATTAAGTGTCGAGTCCCAAACTTTGCGCGTTCAGCCACCCGCTACCGCAGGTGGATACTCACAAAACTAAGTTTACTACTCAGGGGTTCTGTCCTGGCTGCCCGTCCTTAGGCTTGCTGATCTTGTGCGTCGAGCGCACGCGCCCGCCTGACTGTGGACCTCGAGTGTCATCGGCAACGACTCTACCTTCTCGCATATTGACGGTCAATCGTCCACCTTCAAGAGTTCCCTGTTCGACATCTTCAACGCGAGCGGGATTGCCTTTCAGGACTGCCACCTCGTCAACCGCGGTGTATTGCATCCAGTCGCCAGTACCCTTTCGGCCCGGCTGCGTCATTACTACATTTCGTTCGGTAATCGTCTTGTCAACCTCATTGGTATCTTTAGTGAGATAGACGTCAGCCACGCCGCCGGTCACTCGATCTGGTCCCTGCCGAATATCAACGTTCGTCTCATAATGCAGAAGACGATCAGCATCCGAATAGCGCATTGACTCAGCGGTCGCAAACACCGGCACCGTCGTGCTGACACCTTTCTCGCGCCGCTTAGCGTTGTATAGCGCGCTTTGCACATGCCCGTTGCCCGTCATCCGTTTTTCGTTGACGTAAATCGTGAGCTTGTCCGAGCGCACAAAATTGTCGTCCTGCCACGCGCGCGCATCGCCGGAGTAAGTAGCGACACCCTCATTGTGATGAAACTCTCCACGATCGCTCACGACGTAAACGGGACTTTTGACTTTGGTGAAAGGCGTAGCGCCGTTGGTCTGTTCCTGACTGTAGTACGTGGTTGACGTTTTGCCTCGGCTGTAAGAAATGCCGTTCTTAAGATCCGAGTCGAGTTCAATAGCTTTGCTGCGGGCCCTCGAGTCCCAAACGGTGGGTTCGCCTCCGCGCATACGCACAGTCTCATCTGCAGAGGTGTAGATTACGGTTCCAGCCGTGCCGTTTCGATCGAGTTCATTAAACTTCGCGTTGCCCTGAGCTTCAATGCGTTCGGGATCCTGAGTTTCGCGAACGAAGGTCGTTGACATCTTGTCCGAAGTAATAGTACGTATTCCGCGCTTTTCATTCTTTTGTAAAGGATCGATCACCGCCTTCGCGGGACCGCTGACAACACAGTTGCGCGCCAGGTTGTCGGCTTCAAAAAAGTCGCAATCAAAACGTGAGCCAGTGACGGTTTGGCGTTCAGCCTTGTCGTTCGGCACCGCCGGCTCAACATACAGCTCAGCATTCCCGACTGCCTCGGCCTTCTGCAGATCTTTTCCGCTGGCGCGCCAATCCAGCTTAATGCCGTCGGCCGTAATGCGCTTGTTTTTTGCGCGCGGATCGTTGGCGCGCGATTTCGGAGCCGAAAGATTCACAATCGATCGCCCCTGACTGCGCACTGACTGCAATAAGCTTTCCTGGCCCTGGGCCTGGAAAATGGCTTCAACCAGATCTTTTCCGGTGAGCTGCATTTCAGAATCCGCATCGAGGCTGCGTCCACGGGGGTCAGTTCGGGCGAGTGCCGATTTCAAACGCTGATCAGCATCGAGAAAGAAGTCCATATCTACGGAATGCAGCTCAGCTGCTCGCCCCGGATTCATGGTGCGCAAATAAGAATTCCCGCGCACCTCGACTTTCTCGAGCCGCTTTTGCTGATTCAGGATTGCATTCATCGTATCGCCGCTCATGATGTCGCGTTCCTGTTCAGCAGTAACGCCTCCCGAAAAGGAGAGCCTCATGTCGTTCTGCTCGAAGACAGCATGCGCGGCGCGGATTGTTACGGGACGCGAACGAGTGGCGGAGAGTTTAGTCGGTTGCTCGGTAGGATTCTTAGGAGCTTCAGGGGCGACGGTGATCTCCACGTCTTTCTTTAGCTCCAGCTTCTTACTCTTTGATTCGACGATTGCCCCCACTGAATGACCGGACACGTTCTCGCGACTGAACGAGACGGCCACATCGCTCTGCGCAACTTCGGTGTCCTGGTTGTAGAGAATCGCTTCAGTGTCGACCTTCAGTGCGTCTTTCGTTTCAACCTTGACGTTACCGAGAAAAGAGATGAGCTTGTTCTTCTGATCGTAAATGGCGCGGTTGGCGGTTATCTGATCAGGCTTCTCTTTGGGCCCTGAGGAATAAATCGTGAGGTTGATGTTCTCGAGCTCGTGATGTCCATCGGCGAAAGTAATCTCGCGAGCGGCGCGAACCCACAAATACAGATCGCCTCCCGATTTTGTGATCCGTTGTTCGTAGCCTTCGATGCGCCCGGTTACTTCTTTGGAGAGCTCGGCCGCACCGGGCCACATCACAAAGCGCGTCTTATTTCTGAGCTTGTAGTAGGAAACAGCTACGAAGACAACACCAGCAACGAGAACGAAGAGGGCGAGAATACGAGTTACCAAGGGGAGTTTTGCTCGTAACCCGATTGCTACTGCTCTTCTGCGCCTGATTTCCTGCATGCTGGTCAAGAATACAGGTCTTGGATCGCCACGTACAACAGGCTGCCAGCCTATTGCTGCGTTGAACGGCATTCAATTTAGAAAGATAAGGCCGGGTTTCCCGTCGCGTGAGTGGATTTGAAAGGAATCTGCAAGGCTGGCAGCCCGCGGTACAAAATGCTATTCAGCAAACCAACCATCAGTGTCGAGCAACTTGACGCCAATGCGGCGGCGGCCGTCTATTTCATCAGTCCACGCGCCGTTAACTTCAGCGTCAAGTTCATGTCCGAATGGAGGGGTTAAGCGGACAATCGAGCCAGGTTTGACGTCGGCATCGATGATGATGGTCGCACCACCGCGGCTAATTTTGATGGCCTGGGCGCTTAGTTGAAAGGTTTTACCGGAAGTGTCAGTTCCCCTGACTTCGAGTGCGAATTCAACCGGGACGCGGGGATTGCGCGGACGCTGGGAGCGCAGCAACGCCACAGGCGTGCTTTCTTCATTCATTACGGCTTTACCACCTTTATGAGAAATCTACCCGGCTGGCCCGAGGTCGGAGAGGAGGATAAGGGCGGCTACAGTGTAACCGAATTGAAGGATTATGGTAAGTAGTTTCTTGAGGTTCAGTGCGCCAAGAAAAGTAGGTAAAGCATAAAGGTGAACTGAGTAGCCGATACCACAGGCTGGCCCTGTGGTGTTTCATGCTCACAGCTACAAAAACAGGCTGATCCATCGGTTCGCAAGAGGCCACGGGCTGGCCCCGTGGTGTTTCACGTTGCCGCCTGCCAGCAGCATGAAGCGTGAGCACTCACGGGACGAGCCCATGGCATCACCAAAAATCTCGGCCCCGCCTCTGTTAGCGACCAACGTGAGTGACCACGGCGCCAGGCCGTGGCCTCAGTTTTAGCGACTACCTACTTTTTCTTGCCGCACTGCTTGAGCTTATGGTGCCGCTATTTGGGAGTGCGGTGACCTGTCACCGCTTTGTTCCGTGGCGGCTTGACGCCACGCTGCTCCGTATTGATAGCCATTAGCTCAGCCGCGACAGGTCGCAGCGGTCAAAGCGACGACAGGTCGTCGCACTCCAAATCAAGTTCACCGCGCTGAAATATAGCCGCCGTAAAGCCCTGCGAGGATTAATGTCCCGATTATCAACCTGTAGGCGACGAAGACTCCCGTGGAGTGCGTGCGCAGGAAGCGCAGCAGAAACCAAATTGACGCATATCCCACGATGAATGAAACGACTGTGCCTACTAATACCGGCATGAAGCTGCCGGCAGGAAGTTTATGAATCGCCTCTTTTAGCTCCAGCAGTCCACTGGCTGCAATCGCGGGAATTGAAAGTAGGAAGGAAAACCTGGCAGCTGTCTCGCGAACTTCACCAGCAAAAAGACCTGCCATGATGGTGGAGCCTGAGCGCGAGGAGCCGGGAATTAACGCCAGGCACTGAGCTCCGCCCACAACAATCGCGTCGAAAATTCCCAGTTGGGCAATTGAGCGCTCCTGCCTTCCAACGACCTCTGCAATCGCGAGCAGGATCCCGATCACAATCATCATCGTCGCAATGACCCAAAGGTTCTTGGTGAACGTGCCTTCAATCTGTTTCTTGAGCAGCAATCCGACAACCGCAATCGGGATCGAGCCAATTATGATTAACCAACCCAACCAGGCGTCGCGCGAAAGTTTGCCAAAGACTTTTTCATTGGCGGTGTTTTCATTCGCTGCTTTGCCGGTTAACAGCGCCAGATGATCGCGGAGGAAGGCGACGCTGATTTTCCAAATGTCGCCGGCAAAATAAACAATAACAGCCAGCAATGTTCCCAGTTGGAGTACAGCAATGGTGGCGGTCGTCTGCTCCGCTTTTAGCGCGGCATTCACTCCCTGATAAAGACCAACCGCGCGACCGGCAAAGATCAAATGAGCCGTTGAGCTAATCGGAATGAATTCTGTCAATCCCTGGACGATGCCCAGAATGATGGCTTGAATTATGGTCATGGAATGGTTTCTTCTTAAGTTATCGGTTGTTGGTCTTTGATCTTAGGTCTTTGGTCTTTGTTCATATAGTGACGCAGAACCTTGGCCGGGAAGGAGAACCTCTGGGTTAAGCTAGCTTTGCCCGAAAACTCTTAAATCCCACCTGCGGCAGCTGGTGGTTACTTCAGGTCCAGCCTACCATGTTTGATGTCGTTGTTAATGAATCCCACTTGCGGCAGCTGGTGGATGGTTCAAGTCCTGCCTATTTCCGTTGAAAACTTGCGAGCGAGGCTGCACTTGAAACATCCCTCAGCTGCCGCTGAGGGGATTCAAAGGACCAATCCCAACCTCTTT
>Ga0134125_10004608_pt1 | contig 15758 bp, 18 predicted proteins | sample KB31751_FD_96464 | JGI IMG/M metagenome (GOLD analysis project Ga0134125, IMG submission 96464) | Terrestrial soil microbial communities with excess Nitrogen fertilizer from Kellogg Biological Station, Michigan, USA - KB3-175-1 | ecosystem: Environmental > Terrestrial > Soil > Unclassified ... | reverse complement strand
TTCTTGCCCGCCGGCAGGTTGACACCAGTCTTGCCGCCCACCGAGGAGTCCACCATCGCCAGCAACGTGGTCGGCATCTGGATGAAGTCGATGCCGCGCATCCAGCAGGCCGCGCTGAAGCCGGCCAGGTCACCCACCACACCGCCGCCCAGCGCAATCACGCAGGCGTCGCGGGTGGCGCCGAGGTCGGCCAGCGCCTGCAGCGCGCGCTCCACGTTGGAAAACGATTTGTGCGATTCGCCGTCATCGAGCAGAAAAGATGACCACGACAGCCCCTCCAGCCCCTCCGCCACGCGCTGCAGGTACAGCGGCGCGACGGTGGTGTTGCTGATCACCAACGCATGCCGGCCGCGCAACATGGCGCGCCAGCGATCGCGGTCGGCGAGCAGGTCGTGCCCAATCCAGACCGGATAGCGGCGCTGGCCCAGGGCAACTTCAATGGTGGTGAGGTGCGGATCGTTCATGCGGTTTGCGGAGGCCTGGTGGGTTGGCGTTGCCAGTGACGGTCGATCAGGTCGATGCAGCGGTCGCCCGCCGTGGCGATGGTGTTGCTGCCACCGGAGATGGCGAGGTCGGCGATGCGGAGATACAGCGGCTCGCGGAGCTCCGCCATCGACTGCAGCCGCGCGCGGCGGTCCGTGCCGGCCAGCAGCGGCCGATGCGTATCGCGCTCCAGCCGCTCCAGTTGCTGATCGATGCTTGCCTGCAGCCACACCACGAAGCCGCGCGCGGCGAGCTTCTCGGCGTTTGCGCCATCCAGCACGGCACCGGCTCCGGTGGCCAGCAGTATGTCGGCACGGGCGCTGCAGGCATCCAGCAGCAGGCTTTCGCGCTGGCGGAAACCGGCCTCGCCCTCGATCTCGAAGATGGTGGGGATATCCACGCCGGTCTGTCGCTCGATCTCCTGGTCCAGGTCGACGAACGAGAGGCCATAATGGGCGGCCAGCCGTCGCCCGACAGACGTCTTGCCCGCGCCGGTGGGGCCGATGAGGAAGAGGTTGGACGACGGATTCATGCACAAACTTTAACAGCAGAACCTGGTATGACCGAACGCGTTTTACTGGCCGGGTGCGGCGATCTGGGCCTGCGCGTGGCGCGACAGCTGCTGGATCGTGGCGACCTTGTGTGGGCTTTGCGACGCACGCCGCGCACAGACGAAGCGCTCGGTATCCATTGGCTTCGCGCGGACCTATGCCAACCCGAAAGCCTGCGCGATATGCCGCTCGGAATCACCCGGTTGGTGTACCTGCCCGCGCCCGACCAGCGTGATGAGAGCGCCTATCGCGCCACCTTTATCGACGGCTTGCGACATCTGCTGCAGGCGCTGGATGCCCAGGCGCTGCGGCGCGTGCTGCTTGTGTCGTCCACGGCGGTTTATGGCGCGCACGGCGGCGAGTGGGTGGATGAAACCACCGCGCCGGCACCGCCGGGTTTCAATGGCAAGACGTTGCTGGAAGCCGAGCGCTGGCTAGCGGCGCAGTCTGTTCCTTCGGTAACGCTGCGGTTGGCCGGCCTGTACGGGCCGGGGCGGCTGCAACTGGTCGAGCGGCTGCGTACCGGCCGGGTGCGGGTACCGCGTGGGCATCCGCATTGGGCCAATCGCATCCATGTCGACGACGCCGCCGCCGCGATCACGCATCTGCTGGCGCTCCCCGCGCCGCAGTCGCTGTACCTGGGCGTGGACGACACGCCGTTGCCGCTGGATGTGCTTTACGATGAACTGGCCCGATTGGCCGGCGCGCCGCTGCCGGCCGAGGGGCCGGCACCGGCCGGCATCGGCAGCAAGCGGCTCGGCAATGCCCGCCTGCGCGCCAGCGGCTGGGTGCCGCAATGGCCGGATTCGCGTGCCGGCTATGCCGCGTTGCTCGACAACTGATCCCACCACGGAGAACCGTCATGGCCAGCACCGTTCCGCATCACCGGGTCAGCACCACCAACGACATTCCCGGATGCCGCATCGTGCGTTCGCTGGGCATCGTGCGCGGCATCACGGTGCGTTCGCGCAGCGTGGTCGGCAATATCGGCGCGGCATTGCAGACCATCGTGGGCGGCAATATCTCGATCTATACCGAGCTGTGCGAGAAGGCACGCGAGGAAGCATACGAGTTGATGTTGCGGCATGCCGTGGCGATGGGTGCCAACGGCGTGGTGGGGATGCGCTATGACGCCAATGACGTGGGCCAGGGCGTCACCGAAGTGCTCGCCTACGGCACCGCAGTGCAGGTTGAACCGTCAACGTGAGGTGATTTTGCAATGCGGCTTGTCGCCCACATGGCCACGGACCAGACTCGGGGTTCAGGATGGGGGTGCGCATCGTGCCGCTTGCACGATTCAATCGGAGATTGACGCCATGTCGGTAGCCAAGGTCATTGAAATCAATGCCTCGTCCAGCAAGGGCGTGGAAGACGCCGTGCAGCACGGTTTGAAGAAGGCGGCGGAGTCGGTCAAGAACATCAAGGGCGCCTGGGTCAACGAGATCAAGGTGGTTACGAACGACGACGGCACGGTGACCGAGTGGCGCGTCAACATGAAGGTCAACTTCGTCGTCGACTGATTGGGCGGGCTGTTCGGGTCGGGGCAGGGCAAGGCTGCCCCGAATCCCGTGCGTGCAAGCTCAATCGTGGCTGAGGCCGGTGACGTGGCGCTCGTCGTCGTACTCCACGCAGCTGTCGGCCTGAGCGGGCAGGGTGGCCAGCGCGTGGCGGCTCAGCCGTTCGAAGTGCGACAGAAAGCGGTCCATGGCGTCGGCGTCCATCGCCAGCGGTGCGTGGCGGGCCAGTAACTCCTGCTCCTGCTGGCCGCGCCAGCGGCGCACGATGTTCCAGCCTGGCGCCTGCAGCACGATCAACGCATCGAACTTGCGCCATAGCGGCTGGTAACTGCGCAACTGCTTGTTCACCCAGCGCCGCCAGCTTCCGTCGGCGTCCTCGCGGCGTTCCAGTTCGTTGATCGGCGTGGCCAGTGCCGATTGCGCCTGCGGCCGGATGCCCAGCGCCCAACCCTCCACGATCACCAGCTTCGGCGCGCGCTTTATGCGCGGCCAGCGCGACGGCGGAAAACGGGTGTCGCGGCCCTTGTCGAAGCGCGGATGGGTTACCGGCAGCTTGTCCGACGCATGCGGCAGCGCCGCCAGCACCGACATCAGCAACTCGATCTCGTGAGTGCCCGGTACGCCGCGCGTGCGCAACAGCGGATGCACCTGTTGGGACAACGCCTCGCGCTCGCTGCGGGCGTAGTAGAAATCGTCCAGCGAGAGCACATCGGTAGCCCAGCCGCGCGCCTCGGCCTGCGCCTTCATCACCCGCGCCAGCGTGCTCTTGCCACTGCCCTGCAGGCCGGAAAGGGCCAGCACGTACGGCCTCCGCGAACGGGCGATGCGACCGGCGTAGTGATCCAGCAAATGGCCGGCCAGTGCCTCGTTCTGGGTGTCCGCGTGGGCCTTCATTCGTACCTGGCCATGACGTGCGACCGCGCCGTGCAACGGGCCTTGGATACCCGTCGTACAGCGCGGGCTGGCGGAGGGATTGAGCTAATATGTGTGGTGTCCATTTGCCCCATGATGGCGCGCACGAGCCACGATTCAAGGAAAAGTTTCAAAAGCCATGCTGAATTCCGAGATGTTGCACACTTTCCAGCAGTTGCTGGAAGAGGCCCGGGCCAGCGGCGACCCCGAGCCGACCGCAATGAACCTGGCGACGGTGGATGCTTCCGGCCGCGTCGCTTCGCGCATCGTGCTGCTCAAGGGTGTCGACGAGCGCGGCTTCCGCTTCTTCACCAATTACGAAAGCGACAAGGGCTCCCAGCTGGAAGCGCACCCGCAGGTGGCGTTGTGCCTGCACTGGAAGCAGGTCCGCCACGGCGTGCAGGTGCGGGTGGAAGGCCACGCCCGCAAATTGCAGGATGACGAATCCGATGCCTATTTCGCCACGCGGGCACGTGGCAGCCAGATCGGCGCCTGGGCGTCGCTGCAATCGCAGACCCTGCCCGATCGGCAGACCTTCGAGCAGCGCGTGGCGCGCTACGAGCAGGAATTCGCCGGGCGCGACGTGAGCCGACCACCACACTGGGGCGGTTTCGTGGTCGAACCCGACACGCTGGAGTTCTGGTACGGCGCGGAATTCCGCCTGCACGAGCGCGTGCGCTGGAACCGCCACGGCCAGACCTGGACCCATCGCCTGCTGTACCCATGAACGGCGGCGCCCAACCCGGTCGGCTGGTCGACCAGAACGGCTTCACGGTCGCCACGCGCGGCCGCGGTTTCAGCGAGATCACCCGCGACGTAGCCGACCTGGTGGCCGCCAGTGGCGTGCAGACGGGTATCGCGCAGGTGTTTACGGCGCATACCAGTTGCTCGTTGCTGATCTGCGAAAACGCCGATCCCACGGTGCGGGGCGACCTGGAGCGCTGGATGGCGCGCGTCGTACCCGATGGCGATCCGATGTTCCGCCACGACGCTGAAGGCCCGGACGACATGCCCGCGCATATCCGTTCGATCCTCAGCGGGGTCAGTCTTACGGTACCTGTTGGTGGCGGCTGCCTGCGGCTGGGCACCTGGCAGGGCATTTACCTGTGGGAGCATCGGACGCACCCGCATCAGCGCGGGGTCACCGTGACGGTTCTGGGATGCTGAAGAACCGGGCCGTGCGCTGCACCTCATGCCTGCTGCGTGACGCCGCACATGCCTGACGCTTACCCGCAACGCATCGTCTGCCTCACCGAAGAACCCACCGAGGTGCTTTACGCGCTGGGCGAGGCGCACCGCATCGTGGGCATCTCCGGTTTCACTGTGCGCCCACCGCAGGCGCGGCGGGAGAAGCCCAAGGTTTCGGCCTTCACCAGCGCCAAGATCGGCGAGATCCTGAAACTGGAGCCCGACCTGGCGATCGGCTTTTCCGACATCCAGGCCGATATCGCACGTGAGCTGATCAAGGCCGGCGTCGAGGTGTGGATCAGCAACCATCGCAGCGTGGAGGGCATCCTCGCCTATATCCGCCGGCTGGGCGCGATGGTGGGCGCGACCGCCAAAGCCGAGGCGTATGCACAGCAGGCGGAGCGGCACCTGGCCGATATCCGCGCTGCCGTCGCCAGCTTGCCGCGGCGGCCGAAAGTGTATTTCGAGGAATGGGACGAGCCCATCATCACCGGCATCCGCTGGGTCGCCGAGATCATCGGCATCGCCGGCGGCGACGACTGCTTTCCCGAGCTGGCCCGCGAGCCGCTGGCCAAACAGCGCATTCTGCCGAACGGCGACGAGGTGGTGCGGCGCGCGCCGGACATCATCCTGGGCTCATGGTGCGGCAAGCGTTTCCGGCCGGAGAAGGTCGCGGCACGGCCGGGCTGGGACACCATCCCCGCCGTTCAAACCGGCGACCTGTACGAAGTCAAGTCGCCGATCATCCTGCAACCGGGGCCGGCCGCGCTGTTCGATGGCCTGGACGAAATCCATCGCATCATCGCCGAGTGGGCAAGGCGCTAAGCGTGGTTATCCGGTAGGAGCGGCTTCAGCCGCGACCGTAAACCGCAAAAGAAAATTCAACCCGCCAGTGCCACCCGCATGCCCAGATCCAGCAGCGACGCGGCGATCAGGATGCGCGCCAGCAGCAGTGCGATCATCACCGCCATCGGCGCGAAATCGATCATGCCCACCACCAGCCGCCCGCGCAGCGGTCGCATCAATGGCGCCACGATGGCATCCAGCAACCGCAGTACGGGGTGGCGCTGATCGACCGCGAACATGCTCAGCAACGACCACGCGAAAACCAGGATCAGGTAGAACATCAGCGCGAAATCGAGCAGCTCGGCCAGCGACAGGATCAGCAGCCCGGCCACTCCGGGCATGATGCCCATCACCGCGAACAACACCCAGCGTTTCAGCAGCATCGCCAGCCACGCCAGCAGCAGGGCGGCCAGGTTGATCCGCCGCCAGTTGGGGATCACCCGCCGTACCGGTGCCAAAACCGGGTTGGTGTAGCGATAGACGAACTGGCTCAGCGGATTGTGGAAATCCGCCCGCCAGGCTTCGGCCAGCACCCGCAGCAAGAGCAGGGTGACGGCGGCATTGAAGGCCAGATCGATCAACAGGCCCAGGGCATTCAACAGGTAGCTCACGATGGCTCATCCAGGCTGGCGGCAAGTTCGGCGCCGCGCTTCCTGGCCGCGCCCATCGCACGGGCCACGATGGCAGGCAGGCCGTCGGCGGCAAAGCTTTCCAGCGCGGCCTGCGTGGTGCCGTTGGGCGAGGTGACGCGCTGGCGCAAGGTGGTCGCGTCTTCGCTGCCTTCCGTCAGCATGCGGCCGGCGCCCAGGCAGGTCTGCGCCGCCAGCGCGCGGGCCGCCTCCGGCGGCAGGCCCTGCGCCACGGCCGCGGCTTCCATCGCCTCGACCAGGGCAAAGAAGTACGCCGGGCCCGAGCCGGACAATGCCGTGACCGTATCCATCAGCGACTCGTCATCGATCCAGCGGGTGAGTCCGGCGGTACCCAGGACCTCCTGCGCCTTGGCCTTTTGCGCTGCGCTGGCCACGCTGTTGGCGCATAGCCCGGTCGCGCCGGCGCCGATCAGCGCGGGCGTATTGGGCATGCAGCGCACGATCGGCAAGGTGCCAAACCAGCGCTCGAGCTGGTCGATGCGCACGCCGGCGGCGATCGAGATGAGCAAGGGCGATGTGTCCTCCAGGGTGCCGCGCAGTTCCGCCTGGATGGCCGGCATGACCTGCGGCTTCACCGCCAGCACCACCACCTCGGCGCCGGCGACGGCGGCCGAATTGTCGGCATGGCAGGTCACGCCCAGGTCGCGCGTCAACGCCTCGCGGGCGGCGGCCATGGGCTCGGCAACGTTGATGTCGCCCGGGGCCGCGCCATGCTTCAACAATCCGCCGATCAGGCTGCGCGCCATGTTGCCGCCGCCGATGAAAGCAATCTGTGTCATGAAAATCCTCGTTGATGGGCCTTGCCACGGGGCCTGCAGGCAACCGGGCCACGCCTGTTTTTGCCTGTTGCCGATGACCGACCCCGGCGGCGCGTCGCGCCGAAGGGGGAGGCCGGTATATCCATACCGAAAGGCTTGAAGTGGCGGCGGCCCGATTTTGCACGCCGGGCCGTCTAGCCTAACCGAGCCGGCCATGGCGGGGAAAACGGCCGGCGGGCCGGCGTCGTCGGACGGCTGCCCTGGCGTGACGTGCAAACTGCGTCGAAAGTTTGCAATGTCGCCCGGGAAACAGTGGCCGCGCAGCGGCTTGCGCGAGTAGTATCGAAACGGTCGCAAGGGGAAGGGGGACCGGGTTTTTCTGATCGCGCCGGCGTCTGTGCTGGCGAGGGTCGCACCGGTGAACTTCGCACCCCGTTTCAGGCGGCATCATTCCATGCATCCAGACGATCGGTTTTGAGGGGAGCGATAGATGGACATTGCCGAACTGCTTGCGTTCTCGGTGAAAAACAAGGCTTCGGATTTGCACCTTTCCGCGGGCCTGCCGCCGATGATCCGCGTTGACGGCGATGTGCGCCGCATCAACATCCCGGCGCTGGAACACAAGGAAGTGCATTCGCTGATCTACGACATCATGTCGGACAAGCAGCGGCGCGATTACGAGGAGTTCTACGAAACCGACTTCTCGTTCGAGATCCCCGGCCTGGCGCGTTTCCGCGTCAACGCGTTCACCCAGAACCGCGGCGCCGGCGCCGTGTTCCGCACCATTCCGTCCGAGGTGCTGACGCTGGAGGACCTGGGCTGCCCGCGCATCTTCAAGGAGCTGATCGAGCAGCCGCAGGGCCTGATCCTGGTGACCGGGCCCACCGGTTCGGGCAAATCCACCACGCTGGCGGCGATGGTCGACCACATCAACAAGACCGAATACGGCCACATGCTGACGGTGGAGGACCCGATCGAGTTCGTGCATACCTCGCAGAAGTGCCTGGTCAACCAGCGCGAGGTGCATCGCGACACGCACGGCTTCAACGAGGCGCTGCGCTCGGCGCTGCGCGAGGATCCCGACTACATCCTGGTCGGCGAGTTGCGCGATCTGGAAACCATCCGACTGGCGCTGACCGCGGCGGAAACCGGTCACTTGGTATTCGCCACCGTGCATACCAGCTCGGCCGCCAAGACCATCGACCGCATCATCGACGTGTTCCCCGCGGGCGAAAAGCCCATGGTGCGCTCGATGCTGTCCGAGAGCCTTCGCGCGGTGATCTCGCAATCGCTGCTGAAGAAGGTGGGTGGCGGCCGCATCGCGGCGCATGAGATCATGGTGGGCATTCCCGCCATCCGCAACCTGATCCGCGAGGATAAGGTGGCGCAGATGTATTCGTCGATCCAGACCGGTCAGCAGTTCGGCATGCAGACCCTCGACCAGTGCCTGCTCGATCTGGTCAAGCGCGGCGTGGTGTCACGCCAGCAGGCGCAGGGGTATGCGAAGAACAAGGATAGTTTCAAGTGAGCGTCATCCGCTTTCCGTGCGCCCGCATGCACAGGCAAGCCATCGGTTGCGCGCGCCATGCGCCGGCGCCCGGCGTTGACGAATCCCGAATCCCCAATCCCGAATCCCGGGGGCACACACCATGAGCGATTTCGATTTCACCTCGTTCCTGAAACTGATGGTGCACAAGAAGGCATCGGACCTTTTCATCACCGCCGGTGTGGCGCCGTCGATGAAGGTTCAGGGGCGCATCGTGCCGATCACGCAGAGCCCGTTGTCGGTGCAGCAGGCGCGTGACATGGTGTTGAACGTGATGACGCCGGGGCAGCGCGAGGAGTTCGAGAAAACCCACGAATGCCAGTTCGCGATTTCCGCGCAGGGCGTGGGCCGCTTCCGTGTCTCGTGTTTCTACCAGCGCAATTGCGTGGGCATGGTGCTGCGCCGGATCGAGTCGAAGATCCCCACGCCGGAGGAATTGAACCTGCCGCCGGTGATCAAGCAGCTGGCGATGACCAAGCGCGGCATCATCGTATTCGTGGGCGCCACCGGCTCGGGCAAATCGACCTCGCTGGCCTCGATGATCGGCTACCGCAACGCCAACTCGACCGGCCACATCATCACCATCGAGGACCCGATCGAATACGTGCACAAGCACGAGGGCTGCATCATCACCCAGCGCGAAGTCGGCATCGATACCGACAGCTGGGACAACGCGCTGAAGAACACGCTGCGCCAGGCGCCGGACGTGATCATGATCGGCGAAATCCGCACGCGCGAGGGCATGGACCACGCGATCGCGTTTGCCGAAACCGGCCACCTGGTGCTGTGCACCCTGCACGCGAACAACGCCAACCAGGCGATGGACCGCATCCTGCACTTTTTCCCGGAGGACCGCCGCCAGCAATTGCTGATGGACCTTTCGCTGAACTTGAAAGGCATCGTGGCACAGATGCTGATTCCCACGCCCGACGGCAAGGCGCGGCGGGTGGCAGTGGAGATACTGCTGGGCACGCCGTTGGTGCAGGACTACATCCGCCAAGGTGATATCCACAAGCTGAAAGAGGTGATGAAGGAATCCACCTTGCTCGGCATGAAGACCTTCGACCAGAGCCTGATCGAGCTATACCAGACCGGCGAGATCTCCTACGAGGATGCGTTGCGCCATGCCGACAGCGCCAACGAAGTGCGCTTGCGCATCAAGCTCGCGCAAGGTGGCGATGCGCACACCCTCGCGCAAGGGCTCGACGGCGTGGCGCTGGAGGAAGAGCGCGATCCGAACAACCTCGGTTCCGGCAGCAATTTGTTGAATCGTTGAGTTCCGCTGACTGTTCGCCAAAAAAAGGGAGCCGTGAAGGCTCCCTTTTTTGCCGCTTCAGTGCGGCACAACCATTACGTCGGCCGTTTTGTTCAGTGAGTGGCCGACGCGTTCACCGTCACGCCGCTGGCATCCACGCCCTTGACGCCCTTGACGGCCTTGGCAACGCGGACCGCTTCGAGCTTTTCGTTAGCCGAACCCACGGTGCCGCTGAGGGTGACCATGCCATCGACGGTGGTGACCGACACGTCGGTCGCCTTGACAGCCTTGCTGGTGCCGAACTCGGATTTGACCTTGGTGGTGATCCACGCATCGGCGGCCTTGTCCGGCACGGTCCGGTTGCTGCTCTGCATCGAGCCATTGGCGCTTGCATCCTGCGCCGCGGCCTGGCTGAGCGGAATCAGCGCGAACGCGGCGGTCAGGCCAGCGGCCAACACGGTACGGCGGATCATGGACTGGTTACGCATGGGCTCTCTCCTGTGGTGGGGGAATCTGTCGGTGTGACAGCCGGTCGCCAACGTTCCCGGCGTCCGTGGTGCACATGGCAACAGCCGGACCGTGAATCTGGCGTGGCGATGAAAAGCCCCGGTTCAGCCCGCGATCACCGACGCGAAGAGAGGGTTACGTGCGTGTTTTCATGCCGTGACGGTCAATTGCGCGATTGCAGTTTCGACAGCAGGCGCATCAGTTCCAGATACAGCCAGACCAGCGTGACCACCAGCGCAAATGCGCCGTACCACTCCATGTACTTCGGCGCGCCCGACCTGGCGCCGGATTCGATCAGGTCGAAATCGAGCACGAGGTTCAGCGCGGCGATGATCACCACCACGACGCTGAAGCCGATGCCCAGGCCGCTGTTGCCGCTGATGAAACCCATCGAGTGGCCGAAAAAGCCCATCACGAAATTGGCCAGGTAGAGAAGAAGCACGCCGCCGGTGGCCGCGACCACGCCCAGCTTGAATTTCTCGGTGGCGCGGATCAGCCCGCTGCGATACGCCAGCAGCAGCGCTGCCATGGTGCCGAAGGTGAGGCCGACGGCCTGCATCACGATGCCGGGATAACGCACTTCGAAAATGGCCGACAGTGCGCCGATGAAGACGCCTTCCACCAACGCGTACATCGGTGCGGTGAAGGGCGACCAGGTTTTCTTGAAGGTGGTGACCAGGGCCAGGATCAGGCCGCCGATTGCGCCGCCGAGGATCAGCGGATAAAGCGCTTGCGCGCTCTCCGGGCCGCTGAAATGGCTCCAGCTGTACATCGCCCCTACCAGTACCAGGATCAGCAGCAGGCCGGTCTTGTTGACCGTGCCATTGATCGTCATGGTGCTGTCGTCATGGGCAACCAGAGCGCCGCTGGCTGCATCCAGGAAGGTGTTCTTGTTGATGGCCGGATTGCCGCTTTGCATGGTGAGCTCCTGTGAAGTAGTGCTCATCTTAGAGCCTGCGGCGCGGAAGTCGACCGGTCCGGCCGCACCGGCGCCACAAACGGCGCCGGGCGACGGACGGTGGCTATTTCAGGACAGTCTGGCTGGTGAACACCATGCCATCGTCGTCGACGTGCATTTCCGCATCGATGCTGTCCACGCGCTCGGCCTGGACCTTCATGAGCGCGAACTGGGCCTTGGAACGCGCTGCGTTGGCAGCGGCTTCCGTTGTCGCGTCATCGTTGTCGACGCCGAGCGTGGAGTCGTCGCTGCGGCTGATGGTCGCAGTGGCGGCGGCCAGGCTGTCGGCCTTGTCTTCCATCAGTTGCAGCCAGCTCAGGTACATCGCGCCGTTCAGGTGCATCCGCAGCATGCGTCCGGCGTCGCCCACGGGCGTGTTCAGCGTTTCGGTGAGCTTGGCGTCCTCACCGGGACCGATGCCGATGGCCAGTGCATGCTGACTCATGGCGAGCCACGTCGGCTGGCCCAGCATGTTCGCAAGGTCCTGCGGCAGCGATACCGGCTTGCCGTCGGCAGTGAGTTTCAGGCGCGCCAGCGACGGCACCATCATCTGGCCGGTGGCGAGCAGGCCGGCGGGGTTGGACGTGGCCAGCACGATGCGTCCGCTGAAGGTCGGCAGCGCGGTATTTTTCGCCGCCACCAGCGTATCCAGCGCCACCCGCAAACCCAGCATGTCGCCGAACGGCGGAATGGCCGCCTGCTGCATGGCTGCGCCGAGCTTGGCGAACTCGTCGTTGAGGTCGGTCAGCTTGGGGCAGGTGAATGGCTTGGCCGCCACCGCATCGGCCTGCGCCGACCAGAACGTGCGCAACGACATGACCGGCAGCGCGATGCTGAGGTCGAACGGCGATGTGCCGGCAGCACCCAGTCCGGGCAGATCCACCTTGAGCTTGGCGAAGGCCTCGCCGATATCGGCCGCCAGGGCCATGTCGAAACGGGCGTCCTGATGTTTCGGATCGAGCCGGGTGTAGCCAAAGCTCAGCGCCGGCACGCGGGCGGCAATGCGCGCCGCATCGATGGCGCAGCTTGGCGGCGTCTGCAACTGGTTCGCCACCGGTTCGCCGGTCTTGGCTGATTCGGCTTGGGCTCGGGCCTTCTCGATGGCGCCGAACAACGGGTCGTTGCCGCTGGCCAGCAACGGCAGGGCCCGGGTCAGATCCAACTGGCCGACCAGCCAGTCCTGATAACCCTTGGCCTTGGCCAGGGTCTTCAGGCGGCCATCGTCCTGCAGGTTCTTTTGCGGCCGATCCAGTCCCAGCGCCTGACGCAGCAGCGCCGGTGTGGCCGCGTCGGGCAGCAGGGCGATCACGGCCTGCTTGCCGACGATGGCCAGGATCACCTCGGTGCCCGAGGCGGTGGAAACGTGGCGTCGATACGTCTGCTTGTCTTCCTGCGCCGTATCGAGCTTCTTGCCGTAGGCGGTTTCGAGCCGGGCGATGAACCCCTCGAACATGGCCGGATCACTGAGGTCGAACCGCAGCACCGGTGCCAGACCCAGGCCGTAAAAGGCAGCCCGGCCCTTCACGTCGATGCCGGCGTGAGTGGCAAACGTTTCGACCGTCTTGCCTTTCAGCTCGGCACCGAACGCGCGCAGCAGCCTCGCGGTATCCGGGTCTTTGGCCGCCATGTCGTCGGCGATGGCGTTGAGCTGTGCCAGTTGGGCCGGCAGCTGCGCATCGGCCTGGGCCAGCAGGGCGGTGCGAGTGTCATCGTCCAGCGTCGCCAGGTTGGCCACCGCATACGGCGTATCGGCAGGTACGAAAGCCAGCGGCGCGTTCTTGTCCTTGTGCGAGCAGGCAACCAGCATGATGCCGGCCAAACCCAGCGCGATGAAGCGCATCGTCGATCGCATGATGAAACCCCTGATGGATAGGTGGAAACCGCGGGTATTATGCCCGTTTCCACCCGTGCCGCACCGCAACACCGAGGCGGCGACACGCTCCGCTGCATTTGGCCGGACGCTTCAGCGGGCCAGCACCTCGCACAGTACCGCCATGCGCACGAACACGCCGTTGCCGACTTGTTCGAGGATGCGCGACTGCGCGCCGTCGGCGACTTCCGACGCGATCTCGATGCCCCGGTTGAGCGGTCCGGGATGCATGACCAGGCAACCCTTGGCGGCCCGCGCCAGCCGGCGCGTGTCCAGCCCGTAGCGGTTGAAGTACGCCGCTTCGTCGGGCAGGTCGGCACTGCTCATGCGCTCCTTCTGCAGGCGCAGCATGATCGCAACGTCGGCGCCTTCGATCGCGGCGTCGAAATCGTTGTAATAGCGGCATTGGGGGAATTCGTCGGTCGACGGCATCAGGGCGGCCGGGCCGCACAGGCGGATCTCCTTTACGCCCAACACGGTGAATGCGTGGATGTCGGAGCGGGCGACGCGCGAGTGCTTGATGTCGCCGCAGATCACCACCACCAGGTTCTCGAAATCCGGCCGGTGCTGGCGGATCGTGAGCGCGTCGAGCAAGCCCTGCGTGGGATGGGCGCGGTTGCCGTCGCCCGCGTTGATCACCGAGACACCACTCATCGCATGGCGCACCAGCGCGTCGGGCGTGCCGGCTTCCTTGTGCCGCACGATGATCGCATCCAGGTGCATGGCTTCCAGCGTATGCAGCGTGTCGTACAACTCCTCCCCCTTGCTGGTGGACGAAAAGCTGAGATCGAAATTGATGACGTCCGCGCCCAGCCGGCGAGCAGCCAGTTCGAATGAGGTTCGGGTGCGGGTCGATGGCTCGAAGAACAGGTTGAGCACGGTGCGCCCGGCCAGCACGTCCAGCTTTCGGGTGCCGTGGGCGCAGGCGTCGCGCAGGGCTTCGGCCCGATCGAGCAGGCGCTCGATGCTGAAGCGGGGAAGGTGTTCCAGGGTGGTGAGGTGGCGCAGGCGAGGGCTCATGGAATCGGGTCGACCAGGTGGGCGGGATCAGCGCGGTTCGGCGGTTGCCGGAACCGGCGGTTCGAGGAGCCAATGCTCCAGAATGACAGCGGCCGCCTCGGCATCGATGTCGTCGGCATGCCGGCGACGCTTCAGGCCGGCGGAGCGGGCTTGCGCGAAACGGCGCGCCGCCTCCTGCGAGCTGTGCCTTTCGTCGACGAGGACCACGGGCACGCCGTAGCGCTCGCGCAATTGCGCGGCGAACCGGCGTGCACCACGGCTGGCCGGCTGCTCGGCGCCATCGAGCGTCAATGGCAGGCCGACCACGAATGTGTCGGGCAGCCAGGTCCTGTGCAGGGCATCGATGACGTTCCACTCGATGTTGCCGTCGTGCACTTGCGCGGTGGCCAGTGCGCGGGCGCTGGTGGTGATCGTGTTGCCGACGGCGACGCCGATGATGCGGCTGCCGACGTCGAAACCCAGCGCGCAACTCATGCGTGGCCTGCGTAAGTGGACAACTGACGCGCATCCACGCCCACCAGGGCGGCGGCCGCGGTCCAGCGGTCTTCCAGTGGTGTCTCGAACAGGATATGGCTGCTGGCTTCGGCAGTGAGCCAGGCGTTATCCATCAGTTCCTGTTCCAGTTGCCCCGCTTCCCAGCCGGCGTAACCCAGCGCCATCACTGCCTGCCGCGGGCCTTCACCGGCGGCGATCGCCACCAGGATGTCGCGTGAGGTGGTGATCGACCACTCGGTGTTGACGCGGTAGCTCGACTCCCAGTTGCCGGTTTCGCGGTGCAGCACGAAGCCGCGTTCCTGCTGCACGGGGCCACCGATCAATACCGGCGAATCGGCCATTTCGATATCGGCGCAGTCGAGTTTCATTTGCGCCAGCACGTCGCCGAGCCGGTATTCGGACAAGCGGTTCACCAGCAGGCCGACCGCACCGTTCTCGTCGTGTTGGCACAGCAGGGCCACGCCGCGCGAAAACGGCGGTTCGGCCAGGTTCGGCATGGCGATCAGGAAATGGCCAGTGAGAATGTCGGCGGCAGGCGTACTCATGGGCGCATTGTAAGCCCGGCTCGCCGAATAGCGTGCGAACGGGAAGTGACTGCCATGCGAGTGCTAGCGGTTGCGCAACACGTCCCCCGGCAGGAATTGCCAGGTGCGCGTGATGTACAGCTCGTCCACGGCAGTGTCCCTGGGTAGCGGCGGAAAGGGCGCCGCCAGCCGCACGATGCGTTCGGCGGAGGCATCCAGCAGCGGATGCCCCGAACTCTTGATCACCTCGATCGTCTTGATGCTGCCGTCACGGCGCAACCCCACCGTGAGCACCAGATCGCCGTACAGCTTGCGCTCGCGCGCCTGCTCCGGGTAGTTGAGGTTGCCCACGCGCTGCACCCGGTCGGACCATCCGCGCATGTAGCTGGCATAGACATACTCGCGGGTGCTGGCGGAGATGAATTTCTTCTTCGGTCGCTTCGCCAGCGCCTCGGTCTGTTCGCGCAGTTCAGCGGCTAGCTGGGCCATGGTCTGCTGGCGCTGCAGGTCGGCGGCGGTCTGTGTCTGCGGTTGCGGAGCGACCTTGGTCTGCGCCGAATCGCTGGTCACCGCGAACGCGCTGGCGCGGGTGGTGGTGACCATGTGCGTGGGTGTGGCGTCGCGCGGAGCGGGTGTAGTCGCCTCCATCGCTCTGGCCGCCGTACCGGGGTCGGGTTT
>Ga0134125_10004607_pt1 | contig 15759 bp, 13 predicted proteins | sample KB31751_FD_96464 | JGI IMG/M metagenome (GOLD analysis project Ga0134125, IMG submission 96464) | Terrestrial soil microbial communities with excess Nitrogen fertilizer from Kellogg Biological Station, Michigan, USA - KB3-175-1 | ecosystem: Environmental > Terrestrial > Soil > Unclassified ... | reverse complement strand
GCGGAAAAGCGGCGCGGCCCAGGCCTCTTCACGCGGGCGGCGAACAAGGCGCCCGATCTCGCGCGCCAGACCAGCGCCGATCTGCGCGAGGCTACTCCGTCGGCGACGATGACCCGGATCGTCAACCCGGAACCCGTCATGCGCGCCCCCACCCCACAACCGGCGGCACCTGCGCCGGCGCCGCAGCCGGCCGTGCAAGCCCGCCTGGCCCTCGATCCGACCGACCGTCTCACGGCGCGGCCGAGCGAGGAGGACATGCTGGACATCCCGGCCTTCCTCCGCCGGCAGGCCAACTAACGCCGCAGCACGTCGCCTCCAATCGACTGACAGGGCGGTCGCTCCGGCGACCGCCCTTTCCTTTTGGGCGCTCGGGACGCTCCGCGATTCACCATCTTGAAACCTCTCTTACCTAGGCTGGCGGCCGGTATTCCCTTGAATTGGCAGCCTTGCCTCCATGAACAAACCGGCGGCTCTCGCCCTCGAAATTAACGGACTGGTGAAGCGCTTCGATCGCCCGGCCGTCGATGGGCTCGACCTCGCCGTCCAGGCCGGCGAGTTCTACACGCTGCTCGGGCCCAACGGCGCCGGCAAGACCACGACCCTGCGGATGGTGACGGGCCTATTGCGGCCCGACTCAGGCGCCATTTCGGTATTCGGCATCGATGCGCTCGCCGACCCGACCGCGGCCAAGCGCATCATGGCTTGGCTCTCCGACGAGCCCATGATCTACGACAAGCTGACACCATTCGAGTATCTGGAATTCGTGGCGGGACTCTGGGGTGTCGACGTCGCGCTTGCCGAGGCGCGCGCCCGTGAACTCATCGACTGGCTCGGTCTCGGCCCCCATGCCCATGAGCGCTGCGAAGGATTCTCCAAGGGCATGCGGCAGAAAGTGGCGCTCGCCGGCGCCCTCGTCCACGAGCCCAGGCTCATCATTCTCGACGAACCGCTCACCGGCCTCGACGCCGGCGCTGCCCGCCAGGTCAAGACCGTCCTGCGCGAGCGCGTGCGCGCGGGCAGCACCGTCATCATGACCACGCATATCCTCGAGGTCGCCGAGCGCATGGCCGATCGCATCGGCGTGATCGCCGGCGGCCGCCTCATCGCCGAAGGCACGCTGGAGGACCTGCGCCGCCAGACCGGTAAGAGCGGCAGCAGCCTCGAAGACACCTTTCTCACGCTGGTGGCGCGGGAGACCGTCGCCGCGTGACCCGCGCCGGCACGCTCACCTGGTTCGCGCAGCACGAGTGCCGCCTGGCCTGGCGCGACTGGCTGTCGATGATGACGGCCGGCCGGCGGCGGCGCACGCGCACCGTGGCGATCGCCATCGCCGCCTTCGCGATCTTCATGCACTTCGTCGCCTTTGCCATGATCGGCCGCTTCGCCGACGTCGCTGCCGTTCCGGACAAGCTGACCCTGGTGGTCGTCACCGGCAGTGCCCTCTTGTCGTGGTCGCTGATGCTGTCGCAGGCGCTGGAGTCGGTCACACGCGCCTTCTACGCCCGCGCCGATCTCGACCTCATCCTGTCATCGCCGGCGGCCGCGCGTCGGCTCTTCTCCGTGCGCATCGCGGCGATGGCCTTCTCGACCGTCGCCATGGCCATGCTGCTGGCCGCACCCTTCATCAACGCCCTGGTCGTGCGCGGCGGCCTGCGCTGGCTCGGCGCCTACGGCGTCGTCGCCGCCATGGGTGTCACGGCGACCGCGCTGGCGGTCGCCCTCACCATCGCGCTCTTCCACCTGATCGGCCCCAGGCGCACCCGGCTCGTGGCGCAGATCGCGGCGGCCGTGATCGGCGCGGTCTTCGTCATCGGCCTGCAGGCCGGCGCGATCCTCTCCTACGGCACGCTCTCCCGCATCGCCTTCCTGGAGTCGGACACGGTGATGACGCTGGCGCCCGCCCTCGACAGCTTCGTGTGGTGGCCGGCGCGCGCCATTCTCGGCGATGCCGCCGCGCTGGCCGTCGTGCTGGGCGCCAGTCTGCTCCTGCTCGGCAGCACCATCCTGTTCTTCGCGCCCCGCTTCGCGCATCACGCCATCGCCGCCGCCGGCATTTCCAGCGGCGCCGTGCGCCAGCGCCGCGGGTCGGCCCGTTTTCGTCGCGTCTCGCCGACCGGTGCGCTGCGCCGCAAGGAATGGACGCTGCTGCGGCGCGATCCCTGGCTGCTGTCTCAGACGCTCATGCAGGTGCTCTACCTGGTACCGCCGGCGTTGCTGTTGTGGCGCAACTTCTCCGGCGGCGCCGGCACACTGGTGCTGCTGTCGCCGGTCCTCATCATGGCGGCGGGGCAGCTGGCGGGCGGCCTCGCCTGGCTCGCCATCTCCGGTGAAGACGCCCCCGACCTCATCGCGTCGGCGCCGGTCTCGGCCCGACACGTCCTGCGCGCCAAGGTCGAAGCTGTCATGGGTGCCATCGCCCTCGTCTTCGCCCCCTTCGTGATCGTGCTGTCCGTCGCGGCACCGTTTGGTGCCCTGGTCTCGGCCGTCGGCATCCTCGCCGCCACGGCCTCGGCCACCGCCATCCAGCTGTGGTTCCGCACCCAGGCCAAGCGCAGCCATTTCCGCCGCCGTCAGACCTCGTCGCGCATCGCCACCTTCGCGGAGGCCTTGTCGTCCATCGGCTGGGCCGCCACCGGCGCCCTGGCCGCCGCCGGCACCTGGCTCGCGCTCATCACGGGCGTGATGACGATCGCCATCCTCGCGGGCACCCGGCTGATCAGCCCGGCACGGAACATCTGAGTCGTCGCAATCGTTGTTACTAAGGCGCGCCCTGCGGCACGCCGTCACGTCTTGTTCCCGGTGACGCAATCCTTACGTAGGAGGGGACCGGAGAGAGCAGACAAGCCATGGCGAAATCATCTGAGCACAGTGCCCTTCGTACCCGTATCGAACGTCTCGGACAGCACATCGCGGACATCCGGAAACGCCACGCGAAGGAGGCCGATCGATCGGCCGACGGCGAGGAACTCGCGGCGCTGGCAACGCGTCACGCGGACCTTCATCGCCAGCTTGCGGACGTCAACGCGCTTCCGTCGCCCGATCACCCCGTTGCCCGCGCACTCGAATCCGACCTTGAAGGACTCGTGCAATCCATCGATCGCTGGATCGCGCGTCAGGACGCGAAGCCAACGCACAACTGACTAAGGCGCGGCTCGTTGCCGGCGATCGCCTGTTGCCAAGCTGACGTGGAGGCTTCGCCCGGCGCCGAGGCCTGCGAGTAGGGCACCAATCCCGATCGTCAGGAACAGGCCGCCGAGCGCGGACCAGCTGCCGGTCCAGCTGTGCAGGACGCCGACCAGCAGTGGCCCCGCCGCTGCCAGGCAATAGCCGACGCCTTGCGCCATGCTCGAGAGCTGGCCGGCCGTGCGCGCATCGGCCGACCGCAGGACGATCAGGGTCAGCGCCAGCGCGAATGACGCGCCCTGACCGAGGCCGAGGATCACGGCCCAGAGCAGCGCCCCGGAGAGCGGGCCGAGGACGCAGCCGAGCAGCCCGGCCATATTCAGCACCATGCAGATGACGACCGCCGGCCGCTGATCGCGACCGCGCGTTGCAAGCACCGGCGTAATCAGCGCAGCGACGACCTGGGCGATGATGGAGACCGATACCAGGGCTCCGGCACCGACGTCATTCATACCGCGGTCGCGCAGGATCGGTGCCAGCCAGCCGAAGACGCAGTAGGCCAGCGCAGATTGCAGACCCATGAACAGCGTCACCTGCCAGGCCAGCGCATTGGTCCAGATGCCCCGCAACTCGACGCGCGACCCCAGGCTCGCTTCCGCCGCGCCTGCCAGGCGCGGTGTCCAGACGATCATCGCCCCCAGCACCGGAATGACCCAGGCAACGAGAGCCAGGGACCAGGAACCGTCCATCAGCTTGCTGAGCGGCACGGTCAGGCCGGAGGCGAGGGCGGCGCCGGTCGACAGCGCCATCGTGTAGACGCCCGTCATCAGGGCCGCCGAGCCGGAGAAGTCCCGCTTGATCAGCACCGGCAACAGCACGTTGACGATCCCGATGCCGATGCCGACCAGTCCGGAACCGATCAGCAGAGCAGCCACCGTGCCGAAGCCGCGCAGGAGCAGGCCGACGGCCAGCACCGCCAGGAACAGGAACACGACCCGCTCGCTGCGCATCCAGCGGCCGACGACCGGTGCCAGCGGCCCGAACAGGCCGAGGCACAGGACCGGCGCGGTCGTCAGCAGGCCGGCGCCGGCCGCGGATAGGCCGGTGTCCCGCATGATCTCCGGCAACACCGGAGCCACGCTGGAAAGCGCCGGACGCAGGTTGAGCGCGACCAGGATCAGGCTGACGACGAGAAGCGCACGACCGCGCATGAACCCTGCTCCACTCGACGATCGTGACCGCATCGCCAGCCACCCGCGACCGACCGCCCCTGAGGAGGCCGGCCAGGAATGCGTCGACAATGTCGCGATATCTGCCCGCCCGGCAAGGTGGATTGCGCGCAACGCCGCTGCCGCCCAACTTCGCAATCGCGATCAACCCGCCGTCGCGTAGATTGCCGGGCTGGGAGGAGCCATGACCAAGCCGCTCACCGTCCTCGACTACAGCCGCCGCATCGAGCGCGTGCTCGACCATATCGCCGCCCATCTGGACGAGCCGCTCGATCTCGAGCGGCTGGCCGCCGTGGCCTGCTTCTCGCCCTATCACTTCCACCGCATCTACCGCGCCATCACCGGCGAGACGGTGGCGGAAGCGCTGCGCCGCCTGCGCCTGCAGCGCGCCGCCGGCGAGCTGGTGGAGGGCCATCCGGCCATCGCGCGGATCGCGCGACGCGCCGGCTATGGCAGCGTCGCCGCCTTCACGCGCGCGTTCCAGGCCGGCTACGGCATCGCGCCGGCCGCCTACCGCCGCCAGGGCCGCCTGGTGCAACCCTCGCCTATCCCGACCGCAACGGAGACTGCCATGTACGACGTCACCATCCGCGAACTGCAGCCGGTCCGCCTCACCGCCCTGCGCCACACCGGCCCCTATTTGGATATCGGCACCACCTTCGAGCGGCTGTTCGCCTGGGCTGCCGGCCGCAGACTCATGGGACCGCAGACGCGGGCGATCGGCGTCTACTACGACGATCCCGACGGCACTTCCGCTGAAGCCCTGCGCTCGGATGCCGGCCTCGCCGTGGAGGCCGGCAGCGCGCTCGACAACGGCCTCCGCATCGTCGAAGTCCCCGGTGGCCGCCACGCCGTGCTGCACCACCAGGGCCCCTACGCCGAGCTCAACAAGGCCTATCGCTGGCTCTACCGGGAGTGGCTGCCGAAGAGCGGCGAGCAATGCGCCGACCGCCCGATCTTCGAGGAGTACCTCAACAACCCCCGCACGCTCCCGCCCGAGCAATGGCTGACCGACATCTGCCTGCCGTTGGCCGAGCGATGAACGAGCGCAAGGCCGTCTGCTCCTGCGGCCAGCTGTCGGTCGCGGTCGCGGGAGAGCCGAGCTATTTCGGCGCCTGCAGCTGCCGGGAATGTCAGAAGGCGACCGGCAGCGTGTTCAGCATGTCCGCCTATTTCCCCAGCGCCGCCGTACGGGCGGTCGCCGGAGAGCGCCGCCTCTACCGCCGCCGTTCCGAAGGCGGCCGCCGCCTCGACTGCCATTTCTGCCCGACCTGCGGCAGCATGGTCTATTGGCACGCCGAGTTCGACCCCGATTCGATCGGCATCTCCATCGGCAACTTCGCCGACCCCGGCTTCGGTCCGCCCCAATACGCCGTCTGGGGCGAAAGCAAGCACGCCTGGGTGAATTTCCCCGCAACCTGCCGCGAGTTTCCCCGCCAGCCGGAACTCTGACGCCCCTGCATTCTCCGGCGCGGTCTCACTTGGCCGCGAAGCAATAGAACAGGCCGTTGCCGCCGGACTTCGGCAGATCGTCCTTGCCGCAGCCGCGCGACGGGTGCGAGGCATTCCACGACTTCGACGGCGCATCGTCGCGCAGGCCGATGCGGTCGTGGTGGCCGACGAAGGCGCTGCCCGCGCCATTGTTCGTCCAGTCGCCGCAGGTCATGCCGGCGGCGACGGTGCCATCGGCATTCGACCCGGTCAGGATATCGTGCGTGTTCGGGGTGTCGCCGCGGCCGTTGATGACGGCGCCGGCCTCGGTCAGCGCGGTCTGCTTGCTGATCCCGTTCGCCTCGCCATGCAGTTCGCCTACGCTGGTCGCAATGAGTTGGCCTTTCGCGTTGTACCAGGGACCGCTGCCGATCCGGTCGCGCGCATTGACGGTGCTGGTGCTGAGATAGGCGCGCCACGTCTTGGCGCCGGCGCCGGCCGCTTCCGCGAGCTTCTGGCAGTGGGCGTCGGCGCCCGCGAGCCCGCCGAGATTGGCGCCGTCGCCGGGCCCCTGGCTCGTGACAAAGAAGCTCATGCTCGTGTCCTGCGCCTGCGATGTCCCGCTCATTGCCGCCAACATCGCCGCACAGACAAGGCCGCCGACCACAGCTCTCATGACCGATCCTCCCGAATGACTGTTGCGCTCCACCTGAGCGAACAGCCAAGCCCGCCGCGCTATTCCACGCGCGCCGTCGACCCGCATCAGGTTTGAAAATTGCCTCTCACGCCGGCGAATGCCGGGGTCGATCGTCAGGCCTTCGCCGCGGCCTTCCGCACGCGCCCGCCCTCGAGGTCCGGCAGGAACACCGTCAGCAGCCCGAGCGCGGGCAGGAAGGCGCACACCTCGTAGACGAAGCCGATGCTCGTATGGTCGGCGAGTTCGCCGAGCAGCGCGGCGCCGATGCCGCCCATGCCGAAGGCGAAGCCGAAGAACATGCCGGCGACCATGCCGACCCGTCCCGGCATCAGCTCCTGCGCATACACGAGGATGGCCGCGAACGCCGAGGACAGGACGAGCGCGATCACGATGGTCAGCACTTCTGTCCAGAACAGGTTGGCGTGCGGCAGCAGCAGGGTGAACGGCAGCACGCCGAGGATCGAGACCCAGATCACGTATTTCCGCCCGATGCGGTCGCCGATCGGCCCGCCCGCGACCGTGCCCACGGCGTAGGCGCCGAGGAATACGAAGAGGTGGATCTGCGCGCTCTGCACGGACACCCCGAAGGTTTCCATCAGGTAGAAGGTGTAGTAGTTCGTCAGGCTCGCCACGTAGAAATACTTCGAGAAGATCAGCACGATCAGCACGGCGAGCGCGATGCCCACGCGGCGGCGCGACAGCTCCGGATGGCGCGCGATGGCGACGCCGGGCGAGCGCGGCCGCGCCATGCCGCTCTTCCGGTACCAGCGCCCGACATTCGCGAGCACGACGATCCCCAGCAGCGCCGCCAGCGAGAACCAGGCGACGCTGCCCTGTCCGCGCGGCAGCACGATGAAGGCCGCCAGCAGCGGCCCGGTCGCCGAGCCGATATTGCCGCCGACCTGGAACAGCGATTGCGCCAACCCGTGCCGCCCGCCCGAGGCGATGCGGGCGACGCGCGACGATTCCGGATGGAACACCGACGAACCCATGCCCACCAGCGACGCCGCCAGCAGCAGCACCGGAAAGCTGGAGGCATTCGCCAGCAGCAGCAGCCCGGTCAGCGTGAAGCCCATGCCGACCGCCAGCGAGAAGGGCTGCGGCCGCGCATCCGTATAGGCGCCGACCGCCGGCTGCAGCAGCGACGCCGTTACCTGGAAGGCGAGCGTCACCAGCCCGATCTGGCCGAAATCGAGATTGAGGGAGGTCTTCAGCATCGGATAGATCGCCGGCAGCAGCGACTGCATCATGTCGTTCAGCATGTGGCAGAAGCTGAGCGCGGCGATCACCGCCAGCACCGTGGTGCCGCCGGCCGGAATCCGCTGCCCCGTCGCCGTCGTCTCGCTCACCCGATCGCTCCGGATCCACGCCGCTGCACCGGGCCCGGCAAGCGGCAAAACCTGTGCTTCAGCACCATAGCCAAACCCTTGCAGATCGCCCTTCCCTTGTCACCCCGACGAAACCGCATGGCTGCCAACGCGGGCGTCGCGGTCTTCGGATTCGTTAACAGTAAAATTACTTAGCACCCTAATAAAATAATCGGCGCTCGCCCCTGTTCGAGGCCCGGCCGCGCGCGTTATGATCCGGCGCCGACTGCGACCGTCTTGTCTCGTTGCTTGATCCGCTCAACGGAGGCAGAAGAACCGGCATGGCAGAAAGCAGGCTTGCCGCCCTGGCGAGAGCCTCCGCGCGCCTCACGGCGGCGCCGACGCTGGCGGAAGCGATTGGCATCGCCGCCGAGGAAGCCCGCGCGATCATCGGCGCACATCAGTCCGCCATCCATCTCTCGTCCGACGGCCTGGCCGACAAGGCGATCCACCATGTCTCGCTCTCGGACAAATACGCCGGCTGGCGGGATCGCGACCCCGGCACGAACTACGCGCGCCTAAGTCGTCTCCTGCCGAACGGCAACGGCCCGCTGCGGTTGACGCCGGCCCAACTCGAAAAGCACCCGCATTGGCGGGGCACCGGCGGCACGGTCGATGAAGGCCCGCCCCTGCGCGGCTGCCTCGCCGCTCCGCTCGGCAACTCCGGCCGCGAGCCCGCCGGGCTGATCTACCTGTCCGACAAGTCCAAGGGCAATTTTACCGCCGAGGACGCGCTTGTGCTGGCGCAACTCGCCGATCTCGCCTCCCTCGCCATCCGCAACTTCCATCTGCGGGAGGCCGTCGGCAGCGCGCCTGCCGGCATCGAAGAAGAAGCGAGCTTCCGCTACCTCTTCGACAAGAATCCGACGCCGATGTGGGTCTACGACCTCGCCTCGCTCGCCTTCCTCGAGGTCAACCAGGCCGCGCTCCAGCACTACGGCTACAGCCGCGCCGAGTTCCTGGCCATGCGCATCACGGACATCCGTCCGAGCGAGGACCTGCCGCGGCTGATGGACCTGATCGCCGATCGCGCGCCCGGCCTGCGCTACGTCGGCACCTGGCGCCATCGCCTGAAGGCCGGAACGATCATCGACGTCGATATCAGTTCGGCCACCATCGAGTTCCGCGGCCGCCCCGCCGTCCTCGTCGTCGCCCGCGATATCACGCAGCAGGTGCGGACCGAGGCGGCCCTGCGCGCCATCGAGACGCGCTTCCAGTCGATCGTCCAGAACGCGCCGTTCGTGACCTATATCAAGGATACCGAGGGCCGCTACCTCTTCTACAACCGCGAGTCCGAGCGCGTCTTCCACATCACCGGCGCGGAGTTCATCGGCAAGACCATCCGCGACGTCTACCCCGAGGCCGCCGACTCCGCGCTCATCGACGATCTCGACCGCCAGGTCGTCGAGACCGGCGAGCCCGTGGTGGCGGAGGTGCGCATGCCCGCCACGACTGAGCTGGAGTGGGCCCTCGTCATCAAGTTCCCGATCCGTGGCGAGGACGGCCGCATCGTCGGCATCGGCGGCTTCGACCTCGACGTCGCCAAGCAGAAGCGCGCCGAGCTCGCCCTCGAGCAGAGCGAGGCGCAGCGGCAGGCGACCGAGCAGCGCTTCGCGCGCATCGTGAATCTGGTGCAGGAGGGCATCTGGATTCACGTCGGTGGCACCATCCTGTTTGCCAATCCGGCCGCCGCCAGGCTGTTCGGCGCCCGCGCGGCGGAGGACCTGATCGGCCGCTCGATATTTTCGCTTCTGCACCCAGAGGACCGCGAACGCGCCATCGAGCGCACGCGCGCCGCCACGGCGACCCGCGCGGCCGTCCCGCTGCAGGAGATGCGGCTGATGGGGCTGGACGGGCGAACGCGGGTGGCCGAGTTGCAGGCCGTGCCGTTCGAGGAGGACGGTCGCCTGCACATCGTCTCCTCCGGCCGCGACGTGACCGCGCAGCGCGAGGCGGAGGCGCGGCTGCACCAGATCCAGAAGATGGACGCGGTCGGCCAGCTCACCGGCGGCGTCGCCCACGATTTCAACAATCTGCTCACGGTCATCATCGGCAATCTCGATCTCGACCGGAGTCGCTTGCCTGCCGAGATCAAACCCGGGATCGAACAGGCGCTGCGGGCGGCCGAGCGCGGCGCCGCGCTGACCCATCGGCTGCTGGCCTTCTCGCGCCGGCAGACCTTGATCGCGGAGCCGCTCGATCTCAACCGGCTGGCGGCGGAGATGGAGGATCTGCTGCGCCGCACGCTCGGCGAGCATGTCGAGATCGAGATGAAGTTGCCGGCGGGGCTGTGGCCGGCGCTGGCCGACAAGAGCCAGGTCGAGAACGCCTTGCTCAACCTGGCCATCAACGCGCGCGACGCCATGGCCGGCGGCGGCAAGCTGACGATCGAAGCGGGCAACATGCATCTCGACGACGACTATGCCGCGCATAACGCCGACGTGACGCCGGGCGACTATGTGATGCTGGCCGTCACCGACACCGGCGCCGGCATGCCGCCGGACGTGGTCGAGCGCGCCTTCGAGCCGTTCTTCACGACCAAGGGCGTGGGCAAGGGCACCGGGCTCGGGCTCAGCATGATCTACGGCTTCGCCAAGCAGTCACATGGCCATGTGAAGATCTATAGCGAGGTCGGCCACGGCACGACGGTGCGCCTGTACCTGCCGCGCCCGCCCGACAGCGCGCGCGCCGAGGCGGGCGCCCCGCCGGCGGCCCCGCATCCGCGCGGCGGCGAAACGATCCTGGTGGTGGAGGACGACGTGCAGGTGCGCGGCTTCGTACTGGGGCAGCTGCGCGACCTCGGCTACCGCGTGATCGAGGCGGCCGACGGGCCGGCGGCGCAGCAGATCCTGGAGAGCGACGCGGCGATCGACCTGCTGTTCACCGACGTGGTGATGCCGGGCGGCCTGACCGGCCGCGAGCTCGCCGAAGCTGCGAAGCAGCAACGGCCGGGCCTGAAGACTCTCTTCACCTCCGGCTACACCGAAGACTCGGTCCAGCGCCTCGGCCAGATGGACCCCGGCGTCCGCCTGCTCTCGAAGCCCTACCGGCGGCACGATCTGGCCATGCGCATCCGCGAGGCGTTGGACGCTTGAGACGCGATGCACGTGAAACGACGTCCGGCGTTTCAAAATCGATTGGTAATGTCGCCCTCGCGTCGGATCCTTGCATACTCTGCCGATGCAACCGTCCCGTCGACGGATGGTCCCTTTCGGCGACGATGCCAATCGCTTGACGGGTCTTGATCGGGCAGCATAACTTTTTTCCGAGATGTTAGAGCAGTTTCCAAAATGTCGGAATCTGCGGAGCGCGTGGGATCGGCTTCTTGCGACGGTTCGACTGCCGTGAGCCACCGGTTTGCCGCGACGTTCCAGGCGCGTGCCTCTGAAGCCGTACTGCACGAGGGTCGGAATGGCTCTGCTGAAGGATCAGGTCTGCATCGTCACCGGCGCCGGGCAGGGTCTGGGTCGCGTCGTTGCGCTAGAGATGGCCGCTGAAGGCGCCGCGGTCATCCTGCTCGAACGAAATGCAGAGACCGTCGCGGCGGTCGAGGCCGAAATCGGCCGCCGGGGCGGGCGCGCCCAACCCTATGCGCTCGACATCACCGACTATGATGCCTATGGCGCCGCGGTCGCCGACGTGCTGCGCAAGTTCGGCAAGATCGATGTCCTCGTCAACAACGCCGCCATCAATCCGCCGACGGCGACGATCCTGCAGGACAAGCTGGAGGACTGGCGCCGCACGATTCAGATCAACCTGGAAGCCGTCTATATGGGCTCGAAGCTCGTGGCGCCGCACATGGCGCATAGGAAGAGCGGACGGATCATCCACATCGCCTCGATCCAGGGGTTCGCGTCCAGCGGCACCGTCGGCTCCTACAACGCGGCCAAGGGCGGCATCCTGGCGCTCACCAAATCGATGGCCGTCGAGCTCGGCCCCTACGACATCCTCGTCAACGCGGTGGCGCCGGGTTTCATGCTGACGCCGATGTCGATCGTCGACGGCGTCGACGAGACGAAGACACCCGAATTCATCGAATGGTATGTGAACAAGGGCAAGGTACCGCTGCGCCGCACCGGCTATCCCGAGGACGTTTCGGGCACGGTCATCTTTCTCGCCTCGAGCTACTGCCGCTACATGACCGGCCAGTTGCTCGTGGTCGACGGCGGATTGATGAGTACATTCTGAAAATGTGACAACCACAACCAACAGGGAGGCTCGAGAATGGCAACGAACAGAAATGGCCCAGATGATTTTACCCGTCGGATGCTCCTCAAGAGGTCCGCGCTCCTGGGCGCCGGAGCGGCGCTCAGCGGCATGCTGCCCTCGGCAGCAGCCCGGGCGGATTCGCCGACGCTGAACATGTGGTGGTGGGGCGAGCAGGAACTGCCCGGCCTGCAGGCTTTCGTCGATGACTCCGTGAAGAACTATTCGGCGGCGACCGTGAAAACGATGCTGCAGGATACCGCCGTCGTCATTTCCCAGTTCCAGACCGCCGCGGCCGCCGGCAAGGCGCCCGACATCCAGTATCTGTGGAACGGCATCTACCACATGGAGAGCGTGTGGCTGGGCTATCTGCGGCCGCTCAACGGCCTGATCAAGGATGACGTGCTGAATGCGTCACGCGCGACGCTGCTCAGCCACTATGACGGCAACATCTACCGGATGGGTTGGTATCCGCTGCCGATGATCTGGTGCTACAACAAGGATCTCTTCGACAAGGCCGGCCTCGACGCCGACAATCCGCCGAAGACCTGGGACGATCTCCTCGCCGCCTGCGACAAGCTGAAGGCCAAGGACATCGCGCCGATCGGCGGCGGCATCCAGGACGGCTATTGGGGCGAGTGGTTCTTCGGCCATGCCCTGGCGCAGAACGTCGACAGCACCGGCGAAGCCGTCGACCTCTTCACGGGCGTGCGGGACTTCCGCGACCCCAAGTACCACGAACAATGGGTGCGGCTCGAAGAGTTGAAGAAGCACGATTTCCTGAATGCCGACATGTCATCGCTCGAGCTCTATCCGGGCATCGATCTGATCGCCGCGGGCAAGCTGGCGATGGGCGAGTCGATCGGCGGCCGGGTTCCCGCCGACAGCAAGGCGAGCGGCGGCAAGATCGGCTGCATGGTCATGCCGGTCTATGGCAAGGGCAAGATGGCGGGCAAACCGATCCTCGATTCGCAAGGGCTCGGCATCTCCACGAATGCCGCCGATCCCAAGGCCGCCGCGGCCTTCCTGGAATACATGAACACGCCCGAGCGACTGCAGACATTCTGGGCGAAGACCGGCTGGCTGCCGGCCAACACCGGCTTCGACACTTCGGTCATCACCGACGCGACGGTGAAGTCGATGTGGAAGAACTGGGGCGAATCCGAAAACATCCCCTACCTCTCCAACCTGGTGCCCGGTCAGTTCTACGAACAGGCCCTGTTGCCGACCGCGCAGCAGGTCGTGCAGGGCAAGATCACCGGCGAGCAGGCCGGCGAACTGGCGGCCAAGGTCGCCCAGGAATGGCGCGACTTCAATCCGGACATGGTGGACCACTACAAGAAGTGGGCGACGGATCTGTCAGGCTGACCGCGCTCGAATCGGATGCCCAGGCGCAGCAAATGCGCCTGGGCCTGTTGCCTGGATGCGCACAATCGCTTGCGGAAGACTTGGATCGGCGACGTGCGTCCTTCGACAAGCTCAGGATGAGGGACCTTCTTTATGCCATGAAGATTTTCCCTCATCCTGAGCTTGTCGAAGGACGCAGGTTGGTTGTGCAGAGTTGTGTGAAATCTACTATCCCTCTCCCGCAAGGGGAGAGGGGGCTCTGCTGAGGCGCCGATGCCCCATTCCTCCCGGTTGACGCCGTATCTCTACGTCCTGCCGCTCGTCGCACTGCTCGCGTTCGTCTTCGGTTACCCGCTGGTCCGGATCTTCGAATTCAGCTTCAAGCTGGTGCGTGGCATCGACGGCCCGTGGATCGGCATTCGGAACTACCAGCTGATCCTCGGTCAGGGCCTGTTCTGGGAGTCGGTCCGGCACAACCTGTTCCTCCTCCTGGCGGTACCCATCATGGTGGCCTGGTCGTTGCTGGTATCGATCATGCTCTATGAGCGGGTCAAAGGCTGGAAGCTCTATCGCGTCGTGCTGTTCGTGCCGTACATCCTGGCGATCCCCATCATCGCCGTCGTCATGAAGAAGATGTTCCAGTTCAGCGGGCCCGTGAACGAAGTGCTGCGCTGGCTGGGCCTGGATTTCCTGGCGCTCGACTGGATCGGCTCGTCGGACGTCGCGCTGTGGACGGTGATGCTGCTCATCATCTGGCGGGAATCGGCCCTCGGCATCATCCTGTTCCTGGCGCGGCTGCTCAGCCTCGACGAATCTCTCATCGAGGCGGCACACCTGGATGGCGCATCCTGGTGGCAGCGCGTGCGCTTCGTCTTCCTGCCCCAGATGAAGCTGGTCATCGAGTTCTACGTCGTCGTCAGCATCATCACGATGCTGTCCTCCGTTTTCGCCTACATCTACATGATGGGCGGCGGCCGCGGCGGGCCCGGCACCTCGACGATGGTGCTGGAGCTCTACATCTTCAGCGCCCTGATCAAGACCAGCCTGCCCGGCATCGCCTCCGCCGTTTCGGTCCTGCTCTTCCTCGTGTCCCTGCTGCTGATCGTACCGCTGTTCGCGGTCAGGCGCCGCGCCAACGAGGAGGCCGTCGGCACATGAAGCCCGATCAGGCGCTGAAGCATGGCATTCTGTTGATCGCCACCTTTCTCGCGCTGGTGCCATCGCTCTTCATGGTCTTGACCTCGCTCAAGGGCCAGGACGAATACACCTTCAACAAGACCGGCCTGCCGGGCGCGTTGGTGTTCGATCACTACGAGAGCATCCTGTTCGACAGCCCGTTCTTCGCCTGGATGGGAAACAGCATCATCCTCGCCGCCGGCGCCGTCATCCTGAGCACGGCGGTGTCCTGTCTCGGCGCCTACGCCATCGCCCGGATGCAGTTCAGGGGCCGCGGGCTGCTGTTCTCGGTCAGCACGTCCCTCATGGCGGTGCCGCCGGTGGTCATGATCGTGCCGCTGTTCGTGCTCTACACGCAGCTGGAGCTGATCAGCACGTTCCGCGGCACCATCATCATCTACGCCGGCCTGATCACGCCGTTCTCCGTCTATCTGCTCACCACCTTCTTCCGTACCTTGCCGCGGGAGATCTTCGAGGCGGCGCATGTGGACGGCGCCACCGATCTGTTCATCCTCTGGAGAATCGTGCTGCCGCTGTCCCTGGCGCCCTTGCTGACGCTCGTGGTCGTCAACGCGCTCTATGTGTGGAACGATCTGCTCATCGCCATCATCTTCCTGCAGGACGATTCGAAGCGCACCCTCATGGCTGGCATCAGCGTCTTTCAGGGCCGCTATGAAAACCAGATACCCCTGACGATGGCGGGAATGGTGATCGCCAGCGCGCCCATGATCATCCTCTACATCGTCTTCCAGAAATACTTCATCCGCGGCCTCATGGCCGGCGCGGTCAAATGAGCGGCGGCGCGACTGTAGTGCGGCAGCGTCCCGTCGTGCTCGAGAGCGTGGCGCTCCGTGTCACGGCCGATCCCCTGATAGGCGGCACAATCACCTCGATCCAACATAAGGGCCTCGGCGCCTCGGTCCTCGGCTCGACGCCCTGGGAGCCGGACGTGGCTCCGCCGCCATCGTACGCGGCGCCCGACGAGAGAACCTGGCTGACGCGATATGGCGGCGGCTGGCCGATCCTGTTTCCGAACGGGGGCGATGCCTGCACATTCGACGGTGTCTTTCACGGCTTCCACGGCGAGGCATCGCTCGCCCCCTGGGAGGCGGAAGTCGGCCCGGCGGTCCTCGGCCTGACGCGCCGCTTCTCAACGGCGCCGGTCGAAATGCGCCGGGAGTTG
>Ga0134125_10004606_pt1 | contig 15763 bp, 8 predicted proteins | sample KB31751_FD_96464 | JGI IMG/M metagenome (GOLD analysis project Ga0134125, IMG submission 96464) | Terrestrial soil microbial communities with excess Nitrogen fertilizer from Kellogg Biological Station, Michigan, USA - KB3-175-1 | ecosystem: Environmental > Terrestrial > Soil > Unclassified ... | reverse complement strand
TTGTCAACCGATCGAGTCCTACCTCTCATAAATATTTGATCGAATCGATGACCGGCGGCGTTGCGCTGTTCGATTACACCGGCGATGGGCTGTTGGACATTTTTTTTGTGAATGGTGCTGCGCTCAAAGATCCGATGCCGCCGGGCGCGCAGCCGGATAAGCCTTCGCCGCAGTTCTGGAACCGGCTCTATCGCAACAACGGTGATGGCACATTCACCGATGTCACAGCGAAAGCCGGCGTGCAAGGCGACGGCTACGGTATGGGCGTAGCGACGGGGGATTACGACAACGATGGGCGGACGGATCTCTACGTTACGAACCTTGGCCGCAACATTCTCTATCACAATAATGGCGACGGCACATTCACCGATGTCACCGCACGGGCGGGTGTTGGCGGAAGCGGGTGGTCCACTGGGGCATTGTTTATCGATTACGACCGTGACGGCAAGCTGGATTTGATTGTGACTCGCTATGTGAAATGGAACTTTTCGATGGACATCTGGTGCGGCGAGAGGCGTCCGGGCTACCGGGCGTACTGCCATCCCGATCAGTTCGAGCCGATCACAACTCTGGTGTTTCACAACGAAGGGAATGGGAAATTTCGAGATGTTTCGGAGAAGTCAGGCTTTTCGCAATCGCCCGGCAAAGGGCTTGGGGTCGCCATGAACGACTTCGATCGCGATGGCTGGCCGGATGTGTTCATCGCGAACGATGCCGTACCGCAGCAGCTTTTCCGCAATCGCGGCGATGGAACCTTCGAGGAGGTGGCTTTGCAAAAAGGGGCAGCCTATGACGCCGACGGCCGCAGTTTTTCGGGTATGGGCGCGGATTTTGCCGACTATGACAATGACGGATGGCCTGACATTTTTGTGAATGCGCTGGCAACGCAGCGTTATTCCCTGTTCCATAACATGAAAGGGACTTTCGATTATGTTTCGGACTCCGCCGGCGTTGGCGGCCCGAGCATGTTGCACTCCGGTTGGGGCACGAAATTTATCGATTACGACAACGACGGCTGGAAGGATTTATTTGTGGGGCAGGGACATGTGATGGATAATATCCAGCTTACGAAGCCAAACCTGCGCTACCTGGAGCCGCCTTTGTTACTCCATAACGCCCACGGGAAATTCGTCGATGTATCGGGAAGTGCCGGCACCGTGTTTCATGTTCCTCGCGCGGCGCGCGGCGTCGCTTTCGGCGATTTGAATAATGACGGCTGGATAGATGCCGTGATGAACTGCAACAACGAGCCTCCGGTGATTCTTGAGAATCAGCGCGTGGGCGGAGGTCATTGGATCGAGATCGATACGGTGGGTACATCCAGCAACCGAGATGGCATCGGCACAACCATCAAACTTGTTACCGCTTCCGGCGCGACACAATATGCGATGGTAACGACTGCGGCAAGTTATCTGTCGGCAAGTGATAAGCGCGTCCATTTTGGCTTGGGCGTCGATATGACAGTAAAGCTGATCGAATTGAAGTGGCCGAGCGGAAAAGTGCAGCGGCTCGCGAATGTTTCGGCGGACAAGGTGGTTACGATTCGGGAACCGGAGTGAAAAAATTGTAAAAAGCCGACCAGGAGGTCGGCTCGCCGGCAGGACTGCCGGCCCCACGATCGTCACTATGGTGTTTTTGATTTGGCGCGGAGGCCTTTTAAGATTTGTAGTGCGCGCAGAATATCCGAGTCGTTGGGTAGGGTTTTTAAGGCAAGGTGCAGATCTTTTTCGCCATCGTCATACCGTCCGGCCTGACACTCCATCAACCCGAGATTCTTGCGTAGAACGGGGCCAGATTCGCAACTGCCGCAAACTTGAATCGCTTCGCGAAGGTCGGCAATGGCTTTGGTCCAATCCCCGGATTTCGCGGCAGCAAGCCCGAAGTTACTGAGCGTGCGGGCGCGTTCGGTCGCGCTGTTTTGTTTTTGGAGAGCCTGAAAACGCGCTTCATATCGCTTCGCGTCTTCCGGGGCCTTTTGCCTCAAGGAACGAAACAGCGCGTAGAGAGCTTGCGACTGGTTGGGATCAATTTCGACCGCTTTCTTCCAGGCGGTCACCGCCTCATCCGTCTTGCCGAGGCTCTGCAGCGATTGCCCCAACAAAAAATACGCTTCGGCGTTATGTGGGTCGAGGGCCACGCTCTTTTGCAGCGCCGCCGCCGCGCGATCGTAATGCTGCAAGCCGCGCTCTGATATGCCTAGGCGGAAGAAGGCATCGGCGGAGCCTTCGGGCGAAAGGCGGCAAGCTGTTTCGAGTTCGGGAACGGCCTCGGAATAACGGTGAAGATCGGTCAGCAGCCGGCCCTTGTTGTAATGAGTGGCGGCGGAATTCGGAGCGAGTTCGACAGCCTTCGAAAATTCGGCGAGCGCGGCATCTTTCTGCTGCTTGTCGGCCAGCGCAATGCCGAGATTTAAGTGAGCTTCCGGAGATTGCGGCTGGAGTTGCGCCACTTTGCGAAACGTGTCAAGAGCTGCCGCCTCACCTAGTTTCCCTTGCACCATTCCGAGGGCCGTCAGCGCCTTAATGTTAGCGGGTTCCGCCGATAAAGCAGTTTCGAGTTCCTTCCGCGCCTCCGGCAAATCGCTGCGGCCGGCGAGAATCAATGCGAGATTTACTCGCGCTTGCGTGTAGCCGTTGCTATTTTCTAGAGCTTCGCGGAATAGTTTCTCGGCGCGGGCCGGGTCGCCCATCTGCCCGTAGAGCACGCCGAGATTGTTTTGGCACTCGGCGCATTGCGGATTGTTGGCAAGCGCGGCCCGAAACTGCCGCTCGGCGTCCGATGTTCTACCGGCCGCGAGATACGACAATCCAAGCTGATTCCGGGCAGGAGAAAAAGTAGAATCGAGCGCGACTGATTTTTCGAGGGAGGCGATAACACCTATTGTGTCGCCGGTCTTTGCCTGGGCCAGCGCAAGATTGTAGTAAGTTTTGGCATTGTTGGGATCGAGCTTCAGCGCATCCTGGTAGCCACGAATGGCGGCTTGTGGGTCGCCTTCCTGCAGTTGCTGATTTGCGCGGCTGGCGGTGGTTCCGGCAATATCCTCGTGCATTTGCTGCGTCTTGTGCTGTTTGAATTTTGCAAGTTCCTGCTGTGCCTCGGCATCGAGCTTCAACTGACGCAGTACGTTCGAGAGTTGGAACAGAGCTTCTTCGGAATCCGGCGCAAGTTTGAGCGCGATTTCGAGATGTTGCCGTGCTTCTGGAAATTTTCCAAGCCGTGCCAGAACGAAGCCGTAGTTATATTGCGATTCGTAGTGACGGGGATTTTCTTCGACGGCTAGCTTCAGGTCTTGCGCCCCTTTTGTGTAATCGCCGCTCGCGCGATAAACCAGACCGCGCAAATAGTGCGCCTCGCCATTGGTGGGCTCGCGACGCAATACTTCGTTTAAAAAGGGCAGTGCTTCATTCTGGCGATCGAGGCCGATGAACGCCTTGCTCAAAGAGATTCGCGCCGTGTCGTTCGATGGCTCCAGTTCCAGAGCCTTTTGAAAATGGGGAAGGGCATCGCTATAGCGTTTTTCCCGCGCATAAAGGGTCGCCAGATTGAACTGCGCGAGCGCCGATTTCGGATTGGCTGTTGCGCAGCGGGATAGCAATTGAATCGCCTCGGTTGCGCTTCCGTTGTTGTATAGCGCTTCCCCAAGGGACAACTGATGATCGACATTTTTAGGATTGAGAGCAACCGCCTTGCGTAGATAGGTGATCGCGGCGGTGTAGCGTTTTTCCGAAGACAGCACGTCGCCGAGCGCTTGCAGCGCTTCCGCCGAATCGGGCTGCTGTTTCACGACTGCGCGTAGCTCTTGTTCGGCGCGCTGTAAATTTCCGGAGCGCCCCAGCGTGAGGCCGAGGTTGAAGCGCGCGCGCCATAATTTCGGATCGGCCTTCAGTGCCGCTTCAAATGACGAGATAGCGCACGCTGTCTTTTGGTGCGCACCAAACCACGCACCCAAGTCGTTATAAGCTTCGGCGGATTGGGCTACATGGATCCGGCTTTCCAACTCTGCCGGGCCGACACATTTTTCGAGTGACTGGGCCGAAACACAATATGCGAATGCGCAAAATAACAACGCAGAGAAAAACGCCGGCGTTCGCATGTATTCATTGTGGCAATCTCAGAATATTATCTTCAAGCCAAGCTGCAGCGATCTCTCTGAGTTTGCCGTGCTAGTAATGGTGCCGAACGTGCTGCTGTTGCTTAGGCTATTTGCCGGCGTACCCATGATGGTTGTATTCGGTAAATTGAACGACTCCGCGCGGAATTCGAGGAGCTTCGACTCCCAAAGGTGGAATTGACGAAACACGGAAGCGTCAATATTCCAAAACGCCGACGAACGTAGCGTGTTCCGGCCCAGGTTGCCGAAAGAATAAAGTGCGGGGGTTGCAAAAGCGGCGGTATTAAACCATTCTTGTCGAGTCGGGTTGTCCAAAGTCGGATTACCAACAAGGTTCGGGCGCAAATATCCGGTGTTGCCGGTATTCGCTCCATCGCCGCTCACCGAGAGGCTATATGGCATACCCGAGCGCGCGGATGTTATCGTGTTCAACTGCCAGCCGCCAATGATGTAGTCAAGGAAATTTCCGGTTTGGAACCGCTTTCCTTTGCCGAACGGCAGTTCATAAACGATGTTGACACTCGCATACTGGGTGAGATCGAAACCCGATACGCTTCGATCGTTGTTGTAGTGATAAGGATCCTGCACGGACTGTCCTTCGACGCCGAACCATCCCGAAGATCCGATATCGATCGCCTTCGAATAGGTGTAAGAGATCTGGTAGGCCAGCCCATTCGAGTAACGTTTATCGAGCATAAACTGGAGCGAGTTGTAGTTGCCGCGGCCAATGGTGCGATCGTAATAGGTTGGATGGATGTAAGGATACGGCGCGCGAGCTTGCGGATTGCCGGGCCCGGGCGTGAGAGCCACGTTATAGTAGCCGCCAACATCGAGACGGCGGCTTCCCGAACCAACATAATCTACCGAAACAGTAGTCGAGGTATTTAGCTGCTTGGCGATTCCGAAATTCCATTGCATGGAGTATGGATTTTTACCGTACGGATCGTAGAACCACTGCACCTGCTGGAACGGTGTTGGGGCCGGGAAGAGGCCCGTTCCGGAGGCAAAAGGATCCTGCCCATTAACCGTAGGCAACGGTTGGCCAGGCACGGGTACGTTCAGGTTATTTGCCAATTGCTGACCGACATCCGGCCATGATCCTTCATAGTTCTGCGCAGTCTGCGTGATGGCCGCCCAATTGTCGTAGAAGATGCCAAAGCCGGCGCGGACGGCTGTCGTTGGTGTCAGGCGATAAGCCAGGCCGACGCGCGGTCCCCAGTTCGTCGTCGTGTCGTGGTAAATCTTGCCATTGTCGGAAACGACAACATGTTCGGGAAGCGTACCGTCGCCGGGAATGCATGGCGCATGTCCTCGCTCGTTGCAGGACGGCGGAAGCTTTTGCACGATATAGGTGCCGTTATTGAAATTGACCGAACCGGTTTCAATACCACCGTTCTGGCCGATGGTGTCTTCCCTGCCGTAAGGCGGGATGAACGTCCGGTCATAGCGCACACCCAAATTCACCGTCAATTTCGGAGTCATCTTCCAGGAATCCTGGAAGTAGAAGCCCATCACGCCGCCCCAACGCGTGGTTTCATGGACGTTGCGGCGACCGGCGTTGTCGGGCACATTCAACAAGAACGAAGCCATAGCGTTGCCCGGGAAAGCATCCGGCCGTGAGGGGTCTGCGGTCTGCTGGAAAGCATAGTTGGAGTTGGCGTTGTTGTAGAGCGATTCGAAGGTGCTGCTATTCAATTCGCCACCGAAGCGAAGCGTATGGTTTCCAACGATCTTCGAGACATTCGCCTTCCACTGGTGAACGTTCGTTTCGTTCGGATTCAACGACAGTCCGGCGCCTGGAAGACCGGTGTAGCCGGAGATCCCGATCCCAGGTATCACCGTCGCGCCCCCGATAAAGCTGCCGGCGAAATTGTTTGAGAAGCCGAGTCCCTGAATGGTGTCTTGCGACACGTTGTTGTAAACCGTGAAGCTGTTCGTTTCCTGGTGGGACCGCCCGTACTGCGCCTGTAAAACAAGACTCGGGCTGAACGTGTGGACCCAACTTGCGCCATAGTTCTGGCCGGGATTATCGGTGACCGTATTTGTGTAAACGGGTATGCCTCCGCTAGCCGAGGTGTCATAGTACAGCGCGCTGTAACGGAACCAGAAGAAGTCTTTCGCGCCTAACGTTTGATCGATTCGAGCGGTGAATTCGTTCTGATTCTGAATGAGCGGCGTGTTGTCCTCCGCGTTGTTGTTGGAGACGCCGGTATTAAAAATTGGCGGCCGGACTTGCTTGTAGAAATTTACAAGCCGGGTATCGATCAGGTTCGCCGGAATCTGATTGCCCGCAAATGGATCGCGGATAAAGTTGCCAGGGTTTGCGGGATCGGGACGCGTGGAAAACGGATTGAACGCCTGGGCCTGTCCCGTCAGATTGCCGGCGAGTTCCGCGTCAGTCGGCACATGCTTGAACGAGTTAGCTGCTTTGGAATACCGGAATCCCTCATATGCGCCGAAGAAAAACGTCTTATTCCGGCCATCGTATAGTTTCGGGATCATCACCGGGCCGCCGGCGGAAACGCCGAATTGGTTCTGCCGGAACACGGTAGCGCTCGGTTGAAATGTGTTGCGGGCGTTGAAAGCATCGTTGCGCAGAAATTCCCATAACGTACCGTGCAGGGTGTTCGTGCCGGACTTGGTCGCGACGTTGATCACACCGCCGAGCACGCCACCAAACTCCGCCTGATCGTTGTGGGAGTTCACTTTGAACTCCGCGATGGAATCGAGGATGGGCGGAACCGCGTATGTGCTTTGGAATGCGCCCTGATTATTCAATCCATCGGTCATGAAGAAATTGCTGCGATTCGTTTGGCCGTTAATAGCGGGAAAGCTGAACTGGGTGCCCGAAGCGACATTGCCGAACCCGCCCGAATTTTGGGACACGCTGACAGGAGCGACGCCGGGTGTTAACGATAGGAGTTGCGTAAAATTGCGACCGTTTAGGGGAAGATCGACGACCTGCTTGGCCGCAACCACTGCGCCCAATTCGGCGGTGGATGCCTGCACCAGTTCTCCAGTGGCCTCAACCGTGACCGATTGCTGCACTGTGCCGACTTGCAGCGTGATGTCGAGGGTGGCGGTTTGATTGACCGCCAAATTGAACTGCGGAATCCGGGTGGTTTGAAAGTTGGGTGCGGTCGCTTCGAGCGTATATGGGCCGGGTGTAATATTCAGAAAAACGTAGTTGCCGGCGCTGTTTGATTGGGTGACGTGTTGCACCGTTGTGCCGGTATTCTGCAACGTAATTTTCACGTTGGGAACAGCGCTGCCGCTCGAATCGCGAACGATACCCGTCACGGATGCCGTGGAGAGTTGCGCGTAGGAAGGAAGTCCGCTGAGAGCCCCAAGTACCGCTAAAGCGGCAAGTGAGCTCTTCTTCGAGAACCATGCCGCGAAACCACCGCGAGATACCGCTTGAGACATCTCAGCCCCCTAACAGACGCTTTAGTTTTGGCTACGCGAGTACTGCAACGTTAACTTGAAAGCAGATATATCACAAAATTAAAGCGCCCAGCAAGGAATTTCTAATAGATTGTGGTTAGTGGATGGAAGGTGACGGCGATTACTGTTTATGCACGCTGGGGCGCACCCGCTCAAACAAGCCGCGCATAAAGTCGTCTTCCGGAAAGTCGGCAACATAGTGTTCCATCTCCGGCTCGGCCTTTTTATATTCTTTGGCTTGTATATAGCTGAGGATGAGAAACTTGCGGATATCTTTGGCGTACGGAAACTGGCTTGCGCCTCTTTCGAGCGCCGCCGTCGCATCCGCTGGTCTTCCGGCTTGGTTAAGCGCTTTACTCAGGTCGATAAAGGTGGCTGCGGATGGGACCCCTTTTGCTACCGCGCGGGATAGATAGCCTACAGCTTGAGCGCTCATTTGCAAAAGAGCGCGGCGTCCTAGCGCGGCGAGAACGAGCGGATCGTCAGCGTCTGAAACGGCTGCCTGGTCCAGCAATTCGAGGTACCGCGGACGAAAGCTGGGGTCGCGATCCATCAGCTCTCCGTAAATCGCGATCCGCGTAACGAGCGGAAGAGGCGGCTCGCCGGCGTGCGCATCGAGGAGCAGTAGACCCGGAAGACCTTTCACGGTTGCATCCGTGAGCTGAAGCGGGACGGCCTCATCCGTCTTCGCCAGAATCCGGTGGTCAGTAAGAGCCGAATGAGAAATCCTGGCATCCTGCCGTTTCGGCATATGACATCCGATGCAATTGTCGGCGGGTGTCTGTTCTTGACGGGCAGTAAGAGTCACCCGGCAACTGCTTTCGGAATGGCAGGTTAGACATCGAGCGCGATAGTACGCGGGTGCGCTTACGGAATCCGGTTGGACGTGAGGATTGTGGCAGGTCAGGCAGCTCAGCTTGCCGCCGCTTGCGCGGAAACACTTGCTGAGTTTCATGGACACGTGATGTTCCAGCAGATCCGGCCGGGCGGCCGAGAGTGGCAAGCTTACCACGGCGACCGTTTTGAGAAGAGGTATGCCGGGGCGGAAATCGTTGTATGTTTTGCCAGGGAGCAAGACACGCGCATTTCCGCCTTGATGGCACTTCATGCAGATGTCTTCCGCAAGCCGCGCCGGAAGCCGCGCCGGGTTCACGATCGACGTGTCGGGGATCTGTGCGAGCCCACGCCGCTTTTCTGCAATATGCAATTGGCCGGGGCCGTGGCAGTTTTCGCAGCCAATCGCCATCTCGTCAAATGGGGGATCGAGATACAGTCCCTCGCGATGCGGTACAACGCGCGGCCGGCCCGCATGGCAGGCGATGCAGGCGTCGTAGATCGGGCGGCTGAAGCCCTGATCGGATTGTTCAAATCCCGGCGACAGGTCCCATGCATGAGCTTTTGCGTAGTAGGAAAGGGGCGCCTGAAAAAGGTAGTTACCGTGTCGCACGACAAAACTCAGACCGTTCTCGCCGGACCCGATCGTATATGCAAGCTTGTGCTTGCTCTCAAAAATGGTGCGGCCGTCACGCCGGCTCGATTCGGTCTGATATAGGTCGCCGTCTTCGCGGCTCACTTCGAAATCGCGATGGAGTGTGTCGCTGTGAATCGTTAAGGCCGATTGAATCAGTCCGGAGGCCGGCACGGTAATGGATCGGCCCATCGCGGTTTTCACGTACTTGTTGTAAATTTGCCGGTGGCATGAGGCGCAGGCTTCGGAACCGACGTAGCCCACGCCCGGAGCGGTGTTTCGCGAGGCAGGTGGTGCGGCATGTAGTGCTGCGACAAGTGTTGCCACCAGCAATGTGCAGCGCTCCCATTTCATGTGGCACACTATACTCCACTGGCGGACCGGCGTTGGCAGTCTGGCTAATGGCTTGCGCTTCTCGTAATTACGAAAGACATCGAAAATACGAGATATAATTCGAAACCTAGGAAGAGATGCTTGTGAATCAAATTTTGAACCGACGCACCGTCCTGAAATGGGCGGCTGCCGCGCCGCTGCTAGGCACGATCGCCGCAGACACAATGTGGCAGAAGGCTCGGGGCGCCGTTACTAAAACGGCATCCGGCGACATCTATTCGCGGATAGGCGTTCGTTCGTTCATCAATGCGCGTGGTACGTGGACCTATCTTAGCGCCTCGCTCGAATTGCCGCAGGTGAGAGCGGCGAAAGAAGAAGCCGCGAGACACTTCGTCGACATTTTTGAGCTGCAGCACGCCGCAGGGCGGCGTCTCGCCGAATTGTCGGGAGCTGAATCCGGCATGATTACATCGGGCGCGGCGGGCGCGATTGCATCAGCAACGGCAGCCTGCATTGCAGGCAACGATCCCGCGAAAATCTGGCAATTGCCGGACACCACGGGCCTCAAGAATGAAGTCATCATGTTCGGCGGTCGTAGCGCGTTTGACAGCGCCGCTCGGCTTGCGGGCGGAAAGCTCGTCTTGGCTTATACACACGAAGAGCTACAGAACGCCATCAATCCAAATAGCGCAATGATCTACACCACTGCGCTGGGCGACCGGCTGGAAAAGGCCATCGCGATTGCCAAGCAAGCCAAGGTGCCTTTGCTGCTTGACGATGCGGCGGGAATTCCGCCTATCGGCAACTTAAAGCTCTACGCCAAAATGGGTGCCGATATGTTTTGCTTTAGCGGAGGTAAGGGACTATGCGGGCCTCAATGTACGGGGCTTCTGTTGGGGCGTAAAGATTTAATCGAGGCGGCGCTCGCCAACACGAGTCCGTGGGAAGGCGCAGTCTGCCGGGCCATGAAGGTCGGCAAGGAAGAAGTTATGGGTTGCCTTGCAGCGGTGGAGGCGTGGCAGACATTGGATCTCGATGTGTTAAATCGTGAATGGAACCAGAAAGTGAAGCGGATCGCAACGCTGGTAAGCACAGTTCCCGGCGTGACGACGGACATCACGATTCCGGAGGAAGGGAATCGCTATCCAACATTGACGGTTCATTGGGACGAAAAAGCATGGAACTTCAGTGTGGCCGACTGCGATCGGGAATTGCGCGCGGGTGAGCCGCGTATCGAAGTACTGACGGCCTCTAATCCCAGCCTGGTGCCGGCGGTTCGGGAAGGTCACAATTCGAAGACGCCGCATTCCAATAAACTGCAAATTATTTCTATGACGCTGCAGCCCGGTGAAGATCTGATTGTCGGACGACGGCTGCGCGAGATCTTGAACAAAGCTCGCAAAGCGGCTAATTCGTGACAATTCATCGTGTAAAGGTCAACCGCATGAAAATCCTGATCACCGCACTTATGTGTGCGGCCTGTTTTACGCAGGCTGCAGAACTGAAACCGATCCAGCCTGCCGGCGTCAAGCCAGCGGGTGCCTACAGTCCAGGCATTCTGTCGGGCCAGTTTTTGTATGTATCGGGTCAGGGCGCCAAGGCTGCTAATGGGGAATTGCCAGCCGGCGAGGAAGAACAGATACGGCAATGCCTCAATAATGTGAAGGCCGTTGTGGATGCCGCCGGCCTCACGATGGAGCACGTTGTTTATGTTGAGGTGTATTTGAAGGACTACTCGTCGGAAAAGACTCTCGACGGTGTTTGGAAGGAGGTCTTTCCAAAGACCCCTCCGGCGCGTTCGGTAATCGGCGTGGCCGGCTTGCACGGTACGAATGTCGAAATCAGCGCGGTTGCGGTAAAAGATCTGTCTCTCAAGAAACCCGTTGTTCCGTCAGGTTATCCCGCGTTGCCATACTCTCCTGCGGTGCGCGCTGGTGATCGCCTGTTCGTCTCCGGCTGCTCGGGGCGCGACGTGCGTACCGGCCGCGTTGCCCAAGATCCCGCGGCGCAGGTCAACCTTGCCTTTACGCAGCTTCACGAAACGCTTAAAGCCGCGGGCGTTGATTTCGCCAATCTCGTTTTTGTGCATCCCTACCTCACCTCGAAAGTACCGATGAGAGTTATGAATAAGATCTACGCGAGTCATTTCGAATTCGGCAACACGCCAGCGAGAGCGACCTTTGAGGTGGCTGGATTGCCGGATGGCTCCGATATTCAATTTACGGGTGTCGCCGTGATGGATCTTTCGAACCGCCGCGCCGTTCGTCCGAAGAATATGGAGCCGAGCCCGACGGCGAGTCCTTGCGTGTTTGCTGACGACACGCTTTACTGTTCGGCGAAATCGGGGTTCATACCGGGTGTGAACGGCGGAGTCTATGCGTCGACCGTGGAAACACAAATGCGGCAAACAATGCGCAATCTGCTCGATGGTCTCGAAGAAGCCGGCATGAATTTCTCAAACGTAGTGGCGGCGAATGTGTATCTCAACAACATCGACGACTTCGCGGCCATGAATGGGGTTTATCAAGAGTATTTCAAGGGTGTGCCGCCCGCGCGCACCACGATTCAACAGGTTGCTCCCGCGAAGGTGGAAGCGGATGCCAAGGGCCATTGGCCGGATCTCGAACAGGTTTTAGTTATCGCGGTGAAGTAGAGACGCGGATCGATTCCAGGCGCCCGCCCGCTGGAACCGGGCCCGCCAGAGGCAGAATATATTCGCGGAAGGCGGGAAGCACGTCGTTTCCTTCCGCATTCCGCCATTCAGTTGGAAACGGTTTTTCCAGGTACGCGACTTTCGCTAAGTCGATAAGATCGTGAGTGCTCGCGTAGGGTTCCTGTTGCGCGCGTACAATTGTGACCATCTTTCCCGATTCATTCCGCAGCGCCGCTTGGATGGCTGCCTGGCCGCACATGCGCGCCTCTTCCCAATCGACAGTTGAAACATAGGCTGAACTGGCGCGCCCCAACAAACCGGGTTTTTCACTGCGGGCTCGAATCTTCAGACTTTCTGCAATCAACATGGCAAGCCGATGCGCAAGGTTCATTGCGAGGCTACCTCGGGAACCGGTTCGCGTGTCGGCACCGAAGGGCTCGCCGTATTCGTTCAATTGCCCTTCGCAAACGGCCACAACGCACCGGTTCAGCCGGCGATAAACGCGCTCCACATCCATCACCAGGCGGTCAAGCGAGAGGCGCTGTTCGGGAAAGTAGATCAAGTGGGGTGCGTCATCCTCGCGAGTTCGGGCAAGCGAAGTTGCCGCTGCCAGCCATCCTGTGTTGCGTCCCAGAATTTCAATAATCTCGACCTGTCCAGGCAGGCTACGGTTATCGGCGCCGATATCGCGTACCGCATGAGCAAAGAAACGCGCAGTGGATGGGTAACCGGGTGAGTGATCGGTTCCCAGCAGGTCGTTATCAATTGTCTTGGGGATTCCGATTACGCGTAAATCGTCGCCGCGCGCTTGGGCCGCAGTTTGAATCTGATGGGCAGTGCCCATTGAGCCGTTGCCGCCGGTGTAGAAAAAATAGCGCGCGCCGTGTGCTGCGAAGATATCCAGCACGCGATCGAGGTCAACTTTTTTTATCTCGCGCCGCGATGAGCCCAACGCAGACGCGGTTGTGCGGCTTACGGCGTTGATGATTTCTTCAGGTTGGCGAGACAGATCGATGAAATCTTCGTTCAAGACTCCGCTTATTCCAAATTGCGCTCCATACAGAGAGGTAATTTCGGTGTGTTTGGCGGCCTCCTCAATAACACCGGCAAGGCTTGCGTTGATAACAGGCGTCGGGCCACCGCTGTGAGCGACAACTGCTCGTCCTTTATCGGATGCTTTCATTGTGGTTCTACTCAAACGCTGTGGTGCCGCCGACGCGAGAGATGCAGCGCGCGGCTGCGGTTAAACCGGCCTCGGCGCAGGCACGGGCGTCCGCGCCCTGCAGGAATCGAGAAAGATAGCCGGCGTTGAAACTATCGCCCGCGCCGGTGGTATCAACGACATCAACGGCTGGGGCGGCGAGGTGAAAACAAGACCCGCTGCTGCACACAAGAATGCCATCCGCGCCTCGCTTTACGGCAACTGTGCGAGCCAAGTTAGCCAGTTGGATGGCGGCTGCCTCCGTCGAGTTAGTGCCGGTAAGCCGGCGGGCTTCTTCTTCATTCGGAAAGAACACGTCGGTGTAGCGCAGAACATCCTCGATGTGGGACTTCCACTCGTTTGCAGGATCATAGTTGCAATCGAGCGAAGTGGTCATACCCAGTCCCTTAGCTTGTCGAAATACGGCGGCCGCATCGGGATGAAGTTTCGTTAAAAGAAAATAGTGACCCACGTGCAAATGGCGGGCGCGCTGAAGGTGTTCGCGTTTGAAATGCGCAGCGCAAAGAGAAGCGATCGTTCCCGGATAAGTGATGCCCGCCCGCCGTACGGCTTGGCTGAGCCAGATGGTAAGGCCGGTTTTTTCGCGGACATCGCGATGCAAGGCGTCCACATTTACATTGGCTGAGATAAGCGAATTCACAATGAAATCGCCGAACAGATCGCTTCCTACGACACCAAGAAATCCGGTCGTTACACCCAGGCGAGCCAGATTATAGGCAGTGATGGAACTGGAGCCGCCCAGCGTCAATTCCATTCCTTGCGCTAATTTCTCGGCGTTGTATTCCACATCAGGCGCGCCGTTTACGATCAGATCCACATTGGCGTCGCCGGCGATAAGGCAGTCGAGCCTTTCGTCATTGACGATCATGAATGCGAAAGCCTTTCACAACTCGTGTGATGATGCCGTCGGGGCTGGGATTGTCGGGATTCAAGCCCGCGTTTAAGCTGAGATGATACGCAAGCAACTGCGGAAACACAATTTCAAAAGGGGTTCGCAGCATATCGGGAAGTTCGGGCGCGTTCGCAGGAATGAAGTTATCAAACAGGCGTATAGCTGACTCTTCCGGCCCAACGGCAACGATGTGACCGAGATGCTTCACCCGTAATTCTTCGACGAGATCTTCTTCGTACTGCCGTATGAAGGGGTCGGACGAGAGAAGACACACCACCAAGGTGTCGGGGCGCAAAAAACTCATGGGCCCATGGCGCAGCCCAAGAAATGTTTCCGTTATGGCCACAGTTCGACCGCCGGTCATTTCTAAAATTTTTAAAGATGCTTCCCGCGCAGCTCCATAAAGCGGGCGGGAGGCGAGAACCACGACTCGCGAGGGCGATCGTGAGGCGATTTCCTGCGCTTGCTGCTCCAGGAACGTGAAAGCCGCAGACACTCTGCCGCAAACCGTCCCGATCACCGCTCGCAACCGGTTTCCATGCCGAAGCGCCATTCCCGCCAGAACTAAATTGGAAAATGAACTGGTCATCGCGAGGCTGCGGTCATTCGTGCGCTCATCGAGCACCAGTACTTCAACGCCCTTTGCCGACGCCAGCTTTCCGTTGGGGTTACAGGTGATCGCGAGGTGTTTTATGTCGGGTAATGAGCGCTGTACGTTTTCGATAGCGGCTACACTCTCGGGACTGTCGCCGGAGCGGGCCAGCGAGACTAATAGGCCGTTCTTATCAAAAAACGGCGTTGCATCGAGCAAAAGATCGGTTGTTGGAACCGCGCGAGCCGTTTTCCACGATTCGGCGATAGCAATGGCCGCGTAAGCGGACGTTCCGGCGCCGGTAATTACCGCCTGGCCAGAGAACATTGTGGTGAAATGCTGGCGCTCCACCAGTTCTAACGTGACCGGCCATAACTCGGGCTGTTGCAGAATTTCGGCGTGAGTTACGGGCGCATCCATCTGGATTGGTTGAGTAGAAGCAATGTTTCGCATGAATGGTCCGCGGGTACAGAGTCCTGCGAACCTCGATTCTACAACGAAAGAAAGCGATGATGAACCTCGCTTACCGAAACCCGCCCAGCTTTTTGACACGGCCCTACAACTTTGTCAGTGCCACGATTATATTTCGGGTTCGACGCCGCATTGTCCTACACTGAGAATCGATATGCCTCTGAAAAGGCAGCGGCTGCTATCCCAAGAACGACGCCGTGAAATTGTCAAACTGCTCAAGAACGACGGCAGCGTCACTGTTGACAACCTTGTCCGCAGATTCAAGGTTTCAGCGGTCACGCTGCGCGCAGACTTGGGAGAGTTGGCGGAGCAGGGCATTTTAGTGCGCTCCTACGGCGGGGCGATACTTCCGCAGGAGAACCATCGGGAATTCCCGCTGCCGATCAAAAAGAGCATTCACCATGCGGAAAAGGTGCGTATCGGGCGGGCCGCTGCCAAACTGGTACAGCCGAACCAGCGGATAATTCTTGACTCGGGAACCACGTCCGCCGAAGTCGCGCGCGCCATTAAACAGGCAAATCCGGCGGGGGTTACGATTATCACCCACGCATTAAATATTGCTGAGGAGTTTCTCGAT
>Ga0134125_10004605_pt1 | contig 15766 bp, 11 predicted proteins | sample KB31751_FD_96464 | JGI IMG/M metagenome (GOLD analysis project Ga0134125, IMG submission 96464) | Terrestrial soil microbial communities with excess Nitrogen fertilizer from Kellogg Biological Station, Michigan, USA - KB3-175-1 | ecosystem: Environmental > Terrestrial > Soil > Unclassified ... | reverse complement strand
TGGCCGCGCGCGGCGGCGCGTGTGATCGAGGCGCCCGAGTCGAAGGCGAAATCGGCCGAGCCAGCAACGACCGCGTTGAACGACGCGACGCCGGTGAGAACCTGGTTCCTCACTTCGAGCTGCTGCTCTTTGAGGAAGCCGAGGTCCTCGGCCACATAATAAGCAAGGAACTGCATGCCCTCGGTCGGCAGCGCTAGGAGAGCGCGATCGGTCTCGGCGCGCGCCGGCGTGGCGAGGGCGAGAAGAGCGGCAACTGCAAGGATGGAGCGTTTCATTTCACGTACTCGTTGGTGAAGAGATCGTCATAGGTCTTGAGCCGGTCGCTCGGCTTCACGAAACCGGCTTCGATATTGATGCGATCGCCGTTTTCAAGCGCTTTGGCATCAATCGAGGGCGATTGCGGCATCGCCTTACGCATGGCCTCGAAAGAGGCCGCGACGACGGGTGGCGCGGTATGCGGAAAGCGTTTCTGCAAGATCGCCAGCGCCTCCTGCGGATGCTCATGCACGAAGCGGCTGGCGGCGGAGAGCGCTTTTCCCATCTTCTCGCAGATCGAGCGGTGCTGCGCGCAGAATTGCGGCCGCGTAATCACCGTGCTGGAGCCGATCGGTGTGAGCCAAGCGGGATCACCATTCAGTCCGCTGGCGACAACGACCACACCGCCATCCTGCTCCAAGGTCTGCGGCCAGGGCGGGCCGAGCGAGATGCCGTCGATCTGGCCGCGCTGATAGGCGGCGAGCATTTCCTGCGGCTGGAGCGCCGAGACCGTGATCGAATCCGGATCGACGTTGCCGGCCATGGCGAGCACGCGCAGGAAGGAATGCGCCGCCGAGCCGATACCGTCGACCACGATTGTGCGGCCTTTCAGCACCTTTACCCGCTCAGCAAGGGGCGCTTTGGGATCGAAATGCGCGGCATCGGCAATGCCCTTGCGGATCACGACGTCCCAGGGCGGCAGATTGTTCATATTGGCGATCGCCAGCATCTTCTGCCCGCGCGCCGCCGCGCGATCGAGATTGGTTCCCGACGAGAAGGCAAAATCCACCGCCCCGCTGACCATGGCGTTGAAGCCGGCATTGCCGGCGAGGAATTTGATCTCGACATCGAGACCACTCTGCTTGTAGAGCCCGGCATCCTCAGCGACGTAATCCCCGGTGAAAGCGAAAGAGACAGCGGGAATGGCGATTGTCGTCTTTTCGAGACTTTGGGCTCGCGCGGCAGACGCCAGCGCCAGCAGAACAGCAACAGTGACAAAGGTTCGTTTCATTTCAGATACTCGTTGGTGAAGAGATCGTCGTAACTCTTAAGGAGCTCGTCGCGCTTGAGGAAACCGGCATCGACATTCATGCGATCGCCGTTGGCGATAGCCTTGGCGGAGCTCGCCGGTGGCCGGTCGGTCATCTCAATGACCGCGTCGGCGGAAGCCGCGAGCACCGCGTCGTCGAGTGTCGGAAAGCGCTTCTTCAGTGAAGCGATCGCGCCATCGCGATGCTCGTGGATGTAGCTCGCCGCCTCGACAATCGAATGGCCGAGCTTCTCGCATAAAGCACGACGGTCGACGCAAAGCTGCGGTCGCGTGACCAGCAGCGACGAGGCCAGCGGCGCATAACCCGGCGGATCGCCCTCGGAGCCGTTCAGCAAGATTACGCCCGTACCGTCATGCACCACTTGCTGTCCGAAAGGCGGCCCGAGCGAAAAGGCATCGATCGATTTACGCGCGAAGGCCGCGAGAATATCGGGCGGCTGCATCGGCGCGATGGTCGCGTCTTTCTCGGAATCGAGGCCCGCCGAGCGCAGCGCGATGCGGATCACCGCATCCGCCACCGAACCAAGACCGCCGGTTGCGATCGTAAGACCTTTCAGCGCTTTGCCGCGTTCGGCAAAGGACGCTTTCGGATCGAAGTGACGCTGCTCGGCAATGTCTTTGCGCAGAGCGATGAATTGGCCGCTCTCGTTGTTGAGCGCGGCGATCGTGATCAGCTTCTGCCCATGCGCCGCGGCGCGGGTGATCGAGCCGCTGGAGGAGATCGAGAATTCGGCCGAACCCGCGATGACCGCATTCATCGAGCCGACGCCGGGGATGTTGATGACGTTGATATCGAGCCCTTCCTTGGGCCAGAAATAATCCTGCGCCGTATAGATGGTGAGGAACAGCACCACCGGCGCCGGTAGCGCCATGGTCGCACGCTCGTTTGCCGCCTGCGCCGGCGCTGATGCCATACCCGTGAGCAGAACACCGGCGCAACCAACCGCGGCAAGCCGCCGCGCGAGCCAATTCTTCAACATCCCCTCCCCTTCCGCGTTACTTCGCGAATTCCACCGTAAAGAGTGGATCGTAGGATTTGAGCTTGTCTTCCGCCTTCATGAAGCCGGCGGCGATGTTCATGCCCTCGGCATTGGCAAGCTGCTTGGCTGCAGGCGCCGGCGGTTGCGGCGTCATATCGCGCACGGCCTCGTAAGAGGCCTTCAGATCCGCGTCGTCGATATTTGGGAAACGCTTCTTGAGGATCGCCAAGCATTCCGCCGGGTGGTCATGGATGAAATCCGCCGCCAGCTTCATCGCATGCCCCATCTTGGTGCAGATCGAAGCATGCTGCTTGCAGAAATCGGGACGGGTTATGACCATGACCGAGCCGATCGGATCGAAATCTTTCGGCTCGCCATGCACGCCATCGGCGACGACAACACCGCTGCCATCGGTGACTACCTGTTCGACAAAGGGCGGGCCACCGGCGAAGCCGTCGATCGAGTGGCGCTTGAAGGCTGCCAGGGTATCGGCCGGCTGCATCGGCGAGACGGTGACGGAGGCAGGATCGACGCCGCCCTGCTTGGCGACGACTTTCACGATCGAATCCACCACCGAACCGACGGCGTCGATGCCGATGGTCTTGCCTTGTAGAATCTTCGCGCGCTCGGCCAGCGGCGCATTCGGATTGAAATGCGCCGCTTCGGCCACGTCCTTGCGTATCACGACGTTCTGGCTGTTATGATTGCCCATATTGGCGATCGCGAGCAGCGGCTGGCCGCGCGAAGCGGCACGGGTGAGCGAGCCGCCCGACGACATCGAGAAATCGGTCGACCCAGCGATCACCGCATTGATCGCGCCGACACCGGCGATGAACTGCACCTTCACGTCGAGCTGTTGCTGCTCCCAGAGATACTGATCTTCGGCGATATATTGGGACAGGAACAGCACAACGGTCGCGGGAACGGCGAGCGAGGTGTGCTCGACGTCGGCACGGGCCGGTACCGATGGTGTGATCAGCGCGGCCAGACCCGCGGCCGCGAGCAACCCGTTGCGGAAATGATGCAGCGACATTGCGCGCACAACCCTCCCTCCGGCGGCCTCTCTTGCTTGCGGGCGCCGAATTCCCCGCTTCCCAGTCTAGCCGGTTTTTCCCGGCGTCTCAGCGGTAATCATCAAGGCATCGAGCGCGAGCGCGCCGTCCGGATAAGCCACCAGCGGGTTGATTTCGATATCGAGCAGCTCCGGCGTCGCCTGCATCAACGCGCCGAGCTTCGCGGCAATGTGCGCGATCGACCGCTTGTCGCTGGGTGGCGCGCCGCGCATGCCTTGGAGCAGCGCCGCGCCTTTGAGGCTATCAAGCGCTTCGACGATTTCGTCCTCGCCGACGTCAGGAGAGAGCAGCACTACGTCTTTCAGCGCCTCGGTCCAGATGCCGCCGAGACCGACAACGAGCACGGGTCCCCATTCGGGATCGCGCCGCGCCCCGATGATCATTTCGAGACCCGGCTTGGCCATGCCTTCGACCAGCACGCCATCAAGTGCAAGATCCGGCTTGGCGCGCGCGACATTACCCTGCAGCATCGGCCATTGCGCGCGTAACGCCGCCTCGTCGGCGATGCCGACAATCACGCCGCCAGCGTCGCTCTTATGCAGCAGCGCCACGCTTTGCGCCTTCAGCACCACCGGATAGCCGATGTCCTTGGCGATGGCGCAAGCCTCGTCGACGCTCTTGGCGAGACCTCCCTTGGGCACCGCGACGCCGAGCGCGCGGAGATAGTCCTTGGCGCGATATTCCGCGACCGGCCCGCACTCGGCGATACGGATCGGTTGCGCCAGCTTCGCCGGCGCGCTCGCATTTCGGGATCGAGAACGGCCATAGGCATTCACTTGCGCCATCGCGCGCAATGCGCGATCCGGTGAGCGGAACAGCGGCAGGTTGCGCTCGCGCAAAGTGCGCGGGAATTCGTCGACCAGCTTGGTCTCGTCGCCGAACATCGAGAACGCGACCGGCTTCGGCGAATGCTCGATCGCCGGCAGCAGCGAGCGGCAGCGCACCATCTGGAATTCGGACGCACCAGGAATGAAAGCGAGCACGACACCGCCGACGCCAGGATCGTCGAGCACCGCTTGCGTGCTATCGCCGAAAATGCGCGGATTGGCGAGGCCGACCGTGGTGATATCGAGCGGATTGTCGATCGCCGCATAAGCGGGCAGCATCGTTTTGAGTTTCGCCTTGGTCCCTTCCGTGAGATTGGCAAGCGGCAGGCGGAGATCGCCGCAGAAATCATGCGCGATGCCGCGGAAAGCGCCCGAATTGCTGATCGCGCCAATCGGCAGCGGCGACGGCTCGGGCCAGCGCGCGAGCAACGTCGTCACATCGAAAAGCTCGTCCATCGTATCGACCAGTACGACGCCTTCATGCTGCAGCACCGCGCGCATCACCTGGTAATCGCCGGCGAACGCGCCGGTATGCGATTTCGCGGTCTCGCGCGCGCTGGCGGTGCGGCCAGGATGCAGCAGCACGATCGGCTTGCTCTCGCGCCGCGCGCGACGCACGAGCTCGAGGAAGAGCGCCGGCCGCCGCACCTGCTCGATGAACAGCGCGAAAACACGATTGCCGGGGCGATCGAGGCAATCGGCGAGGAAATCCTCGACGCCGAGATTGGCCTCGTTGCCGGTCGAAATCGCGCAAGTGATCGGCACGCCTTTGGCGAGCAGCGCCAGCCGCAAATTCGAGGTCATCGCGCCGCTTTGCGCGATCACTGCCGCGCCTTCTTTATGGGTCGGCACCGGCTCGGCGACCGGCTCGAAGGTCAGCGCCACGCCGTCGGCGAAATTGCGGAAGCCGATGCAATTCGGACCGAGCAGCATGAGCCCGCTCTCGCGCGCGATCGCACTGATGCGGTCCTGCTTGGTCTTTCCCTCGCCGCCGGTCTCGGCGAAGCCCGAGGCGAAGACCACGGCGCTGCCCGCCTGCCGGCGCGCGCAAGCGGCGACGGAATCGACGACCACCGTTTCGGGCACGACCAGCACCACGGCGTCGACACCGAGTGGCAGATCGTCGATGCTCGGCACACAAGGCCGGCCGTTGATCTCCCTGCGGCTACGGCTGACGAGATGGATCTCGCCCTGATAGCCGGCAAGCAGGAGGTTCTCGAGCGCATTGGCGCCGATCGAGCCGTGGTCCGGGGAGGCGCCGACGATGGCAACCGAGCGCGGCCGCAACAACCGGCCCACTGCTGCCGGCTTGAGTGACTTGTCTTCCCCCACTTCCATCGGCGTTCCGTACCTGTTGCCTAAGGCGCACGCGCTTTGAGGCGGCAAAGCTAAAGGAAATGCGGATCAAAGCAAATGGGCGGCGGTTCAAGGATGCTTTGCCCAAGCCGACCCACTATGCTGCGCGGCCACACGGCGCGGGATCCACATCGGGGGGCGCCGATCAGCATGAGGAGAAAGAAGTATGGCAGCCCGTAAGAATGGCGGCACGACGCCCGCCATTGCCAACGGCAAACCAGTGCTTGTGGACATCAAGGACGGCATCGCCTGGGTGACGCTCAACCGGCCCGAGAAGCGCAATGCGATCAGTCCGGCGCTGTCGGAGGAGATGATCGCGACGCTCGACCGGCTCGAGCCCGATCCCAATGTCGGCGTCGTGGTGCTGACCGGCGCAGGTAATGCCTATTGCGCCGGCATGGATCTGAAAGAATTCTTCCGCGCCACCGACAAGATGACGGCAGAAGAGCGCGCCGTATTCTCGCGCGCCAGCGCCACTTGGCAGTGGCGCCGTCTCAGCTACTACATGAAACCGACGATCGCGATGGTGAATGGCTGGTGCTTCGGCGCCGGTTTCAATTCGGTGATCGCCTGCGACCTCGCCATCGCCGCCAATGAAGCGGTGTTTGGTCTCAGCGAGATCAATTGGGGCATGATCCCGGCCGGCAATGTGATGAAGTCCACCGTCTCGGTCATGAACAAGCGTGATTCGCTCTACTACACGATGACGGGCGAGACATTCGACGGCAAGAAAGCCGCCTCGATGGGAATGGTGAATGAGTCGGTGCCGCTCGCGAAGCTGAAGAAGCGCGTCACCGATCTCGCCAAGGTGCTGCTCGACAAGAATCCGACGACGCTGCGCCAGGCCAAGCATGCCTGCAAGCGCATCATCGACATGGATTGGGATGCGTCCGAGGATTACCTCTTCGCGAAGATCGACCAGATGCGCTTCCTCGATCCCGAAGAGGGCCGTCAACGCGCGATGCGTCAATTCCTCGACGAGAAGACCTATCGCCCGGGCCTCGGCAACTACAAGCGCGACGGCTGAAACAAAAAGGCGGCGCCGAATGGCGCCGCCTCTCCGATTGCAAAAAGACGCCTATCAGGACGGCGGATTGCCGATTTCGCGCCAGCCGGTGAGCGGATAACCGTGCGGACCGACATATTGGTCTTCCTGATCGTAATAGCCGCCGGTGGTCGGGACGACGAAGGTCGGATTGATATTGGCCTTGAAGGCCTGGAATGAATCCTGCTCCGTCGTCGTCATCGACGTCGCGGACTGAGGCTGTGCGGCCACTTGCTGTGTCGATGACGTGTCGGCCGCCTGAGCGGCGACGACACCGGACGCGAGTCCGAGGGCGAGCGTAATGCCGAGAAGCGATGCTTTCATCGTGAACTCCTAAGAGAATGAAATAAGGTGAGATCAGATATCTGTTGCATCACGCAACAGACATCATCTGCCCGACGACCGTGCTCGGACTTAGGCGTGCATCACTCGCTTCATCTCCGGCGAATTCGTCGCCGCGTTATGCGCGGCGCGCAACGCTACAACGATTTAAGTTGCGTATGGGCGGTCAACGAAATCGCAGAGGCGCGAACGCAGTCGTGATGCTGCACGCAACGCATTGCTGAGAAGCTATCGACCATCGCCAACCATCGATCACACTTGCACCGGCCCGGGGAAGAAAACCGCGCCTTGCCGGGCCTTGCATCGGGCCGGGGTTTCTCCCACTCTGGCCCCATCAAACGATCGTTACTCGGAGGGAGCTATGCCAGACGCTAATTCGCCAACCCAATCCTCGCCCAGCAATTGGGCTGAACAACCCGCCGGCGATGTCGCCGACGCGGTTGTCGGCGCAATGACGGCCGGTGGCGTCGATCACCTTTTCTTCACCTCCGGCAGCGAGATCGGCTTCTATCAGGAAGCGACCGCCAAGGCGAAAGCGCAGGGCCGCAAAACCTTGAACCTCATCACCGTGCCGCTGGAGCATGTCAGTCTCAACGCGGCGCTCGGCTTCGCCGCGGTCAGCGGCCGGCCGGCGGCGACTGCCGCCCATGTCGATTGCGGCACCCAGCATTACGGCGGCGCCGTCCATACCGCCTGGCGCTCCGGCCTCCCGGTGATCATGACCGCCGGCGCGCCGCCGACGGCTTATCCCGGCTCGATCCGCGGCGCCCGTAACGGCGCACATCTCTGGTCGCAGCAGCAATGGGACCAGAACAGCATCGTTCGGCAATATGTGAAATGGGACAAGCGGCTTGAGTACCAGGACAACCCGGGCCTCATGGTCAGCCGCGCAATTCAGGTCGCGACCAGCGAGCCGGCCGGGCCGGTCTATATGAGCTTCCCGCAAGAGATCGCGCTGATGCCGCTCAACGGCACGCGCTACCCGACCGCGGCGCAGCTCGGCGTCGCGCGGCCTGCCGCGCCCGATCCCGAAGGCATCAAGGAGATCGTCGATCGCCTCCTGAAGGCGAAGAACCCGATGGTGGTCGCCATCGCCTCAGGCCGTAACGATAAGTCGGTGGCGGTGCTGACCGAGCTCTGCGAACTCGCCGGTCTCCCCGTCGTTGCCAGCGGCCATGGCGGTTATCTCGCGATCCCGATGACCCATCCGCTCTATCAGCGCAGCGGCATGCTCCTGCGTGAGGCGGATATGGTCATCACCTTCGAATCCGAGGTGCCGTGGCTGCCGGGCATGAACGAGCCGCCCTCGAACGCCTATATCGCAGCGATCGACCACGATCCGATCCGCGGACGCATCCCGAACTACGACTTCAGCGCCAATATCCGCATCACCGCGGATCCGCTGCTCGGCATGAAGGCAATCATCGCCGAGCTCAAGAGCCGCATGTCCGACGCGGATAAGAAGAATGCGGCCGACCGCAAGGAGCGCTGGACGAAGCATTCGAAAGAGGCTTGGGCGAAGCTCGAGGCGGACGCGAAGTCGCGCGCGACCAAGAACCCGATCGATCCGCTCTGGGTCAGCTATCAGATCGGCCAGGTGCTCGACGACAATTGCGTCGTGTTCGACGAGACTCTCGCCACGCCACGGCTGCGCGATTACCTCCATATCTCGAAGCCGCGCTCCTACTTCAAGCAGAACGGCTCGAGCGGCGGCTGGACGCCCGGCGCGGCGCTCGGTGCGAAATTCGCTGCACCCGATCGCGACATCATCTCTTGCTGCGGCGACGGCTTCTATATGTTCGGCACGCCAGGCCCGGCCCTTTGGGCAGCGGCGCACCACAAGAAGCCCTTCATGTCGATCGTCTACGTCAACCGCAGCTACAGCACGGGTACCCTCGCCGTCGCCGACAAGTACCCGGATTCCTTCGCGGAGAAGGCCGGCTATCCGGGCGGCTATTTCGATCCGCCGATCGATTTCGCCAAGGAAGCCGAAGCCTGCGGCGCTTATGGCGAGAATGTCCGCGATCCGGCCGAGGTCGGTCCGGCGCTGAAGCGCGGCCTGCAGCAGATCCGCAGCGGCAAGCCCGCCGTCATCGCGATCTGGCTGCCGCGCCTCGGTCAGAAAGACTGATCCTAGTCGCATAAACGTCATCGACGGCATGGCAGCTTTATCGCTGCCATGCCGTTTTCTTTTGGGATCATCGATCGAAGGAGAAGTCGATGGCCGACGAGCTGATCTTCTATACGAACCCGCAATCGCGCGGCCGCGTCGTGCGCTGGATGCTGGAAGAGCTTGGCCAGCCCTATCGCACCGAGCTGCTGGACTACGCGACGACGATGAAGGCGCCGCCCTATCGCGCCATCAATCCGATGGGCAAAGTGCCAGCGCTGAAGCACGGCGACGCGGTCGTCACCGAAGTCGCGGCGATCTGCACCTATCTTGCCGATGCATTTCCCGAGGCCGGGCTCGCGCCGCCGCCGGGCAGCAAGCTGCGCGCGCCCTACTATCGCTGGCTCTATTTCGCCGCCGGCCCGCTCGAAGCCGCCGCCAGCAACAAGGCGCTCGGTGTCATCGTGCCACCGGAACGCGAGCGCATGATGGGCTATGGCAATTACGCGTTGACGCTGAACACGCTCGAAAGTGCCGTCTCACAAAGCGATTATCTCGTCGGCAACAAATTCAGCGCCGCCGATGTCTATGTCGGCGGACATCTCGGTTTCGGCATGATGTTCAATACGATTGAGAAACGCCCGGCCTTCGAAACATACTGGGCGCGGCTCAGCGCACGGCCGGCCTGGCCGCGCGGCAACAAGCTCGATGACGAAGCCGCGGCGACGACGATGAAGTCTTAAACACCGTCATTGCGAGGAGTGCGAAGCGCGACGAAGCAATCCAGGGTCACATTTGAGATCTCTGGATTGCATCGGCCTTCGGCCTCGCAATGCCGAATAAAGGCTAAACGACCTTCGTCTCGAGATCGCCGATCCGTTCGATCGTGATCTTGATCTGATCGCCGCGCTTCAGGAACTCGCCTTTCTCGGCGCCGACGCCCGAGGGCGTACCGGTCAGAATTACGTCGCCCGGATAGAGCGTGATGCGCGACGAGAGATGCGCGATCTGCTCGGCGGTGTTGAAGATCATCTTAGCTGTATTCGAATCCTGCTTCAGCGTGCCGTTGACCCAGAGCTTGATCGCAAGCTTTTGCGGATCGCCGACCTCTTCCGCCGGCACGAGCCACGGGCCCATCGGGCAGGCACCGTCGAACACTTTCTGGCCGATCCAGTCGTATTTGAAGGGCGATTGGAAAGCGATATGCGGCCGCGCCGTCAGGTCGCGCGCCGAGAGGTCGTTGCCGATCGTGTAGAAGGCGACGTAATCGAGCGCCTTATCGAGCGGCACATTCTGCGCCTTGGTGCCGATGACGGCGCCGAGCTCGGCCTCCCAATCCATCTTCTCGCAGCAGAGCTTCACGGCATCGCCATTCGCGACGGCGCAGCGCGACACTTTGATGAAGTGCCAAGGGTTGAGACCGAGCGTGTGCGGGTCGGGTTCGACCGGGATGTTCTGGATCTTGGCCATGTTGGCCATGTGATCGCTGTAATTCGCGCCGGCACAATAGATCGTCGGCGGATAGAGGATCGGCGCCGCCAGCTTCACATCGCTGAGGAGCTTGCCGCTGGTGTTGACCGCCGTTGTATAGAGTTCGTCGAGCACACCGCGCGCATTCGCCCAATCCTCCAGCACGCCGAGGACGCTGGCATAGGCCGGCTTGCCCGAGAGCTGGGCGAGATCGTGAACCGTGTCGTCGACGAGATATCCGGCGCGCGGGCCGGAATTGGTCTGGAACGTCAGCAGGCGATAGTCGGTCATGGTGCCTTCCTTTCGGTTGCCGGGCCGCGAAGCTTCGCGGTCGCGGCTCGATCGATCTTACCGGTACTGGGGTCGACGACGACGCCGTAATTCTCAGCGGCTGCCGCGGCACTGATATAGCCTTCGACGACATCATAGGCGACGCGCTCAGCCGAGCGCTGCTTCGGATCGCCAAAGCCGCCACCACCGCCCGAGCGGATCATGAAGCCGTCGCCTTTCTTCAGGCGCTGCCCCGCCAGCTTGGCGTTCGAGGGACTGTCCTCCCAGCCGCCATCGATGCGCAGCGACATCGAATTGCCGTCGCCGGAGAGCCCGTCGTAAAGACCCCACGGCCGACAGAATTTGCGCTCGATCTTCGAATTGAGCTGCATCGCGCAAAGCGCCGTCACCACGTAATCGGCGCCGAGGCCACCGCGCGTCTTCCCTGCCCCGCCGCTGTCGCGGCGCAGCTCATAGCGCTCGATGAGCAGCGGGTACTTCGCCTCGACCTGCTCCGACGGCGTGTTATGCGTGTCGCCGTCATTGATGCAGACGGTCACGGAGACGCCATCCTCCGACGATTTCGCACCCCAGCCGCCACCGACCGGGCCAAGATGGGTGACGAAGAAATTGCCTTGCGGCGTGATGCCGTTGACGGTGGCAATGACGAGATCGGCGTGATGGCCCGCGATGGTGCGTTCCGGGATCGCCGGGGCTAGAGCCTTGAAGACCGTGTCGATCACGGTCTGCGGGAAGGACATCCAATTCTGCAACGGCGCCGGCCGCACCGCGCTGATCACCTTGCCGGGCGGGCAGATGACATCGAGCGAGCGGAAGCTGCCTTCATTGAGCGGATAGAAGGTCGGCGTCGTAAGACACTTATATGCAACCTGCGCGCAAGCGATACCGGTCGCCGGCCCCGAATTAAAGTGGCCCTGCACCTGGTTGCTCATATCCGACAGATCGATGGTCATGCGATCGCCCTTGACGATCACCTTGACGCGGAGCGGGACGTTTTTGCCGACATTGAGTCCGTCATCGTCCATGAAGCTTTCGGCTTCATAAGTGCCGTCGGGGATCGACAGCGTGTTGGCGCGCGCCTCAGCCTCGGTCTGATCCATGATGGCCGCAACCGAGAGCGTAACATCCTCGACGCCGTAGCGCTCGACGAGCTCGGTGAAGCGCCGCTCGCCAGTGGTCAGCGCCGTCACCTGCGCGCGCAGATCGCCCATCGCGAAATCCGGCAGGCGGCAATTGATGCGAATGATGTCGACGATGTCCTGATTGACCACGCCCGCCCGCCGATATTTCAGCATCGGGATCTGCAGGCCTTCGCTGTAGATGTCGGTAGTCACCGCACCGCGGACGCCGCCGATATCGAGCCAATGCGCCATGCAGCAACCGAACGCGACGAGCTTGCCGTCATGAAAATACGGCATGGTCAGCGTGACATGGTTCAGATGGCTGCCGGTGATATAGCCGTCATTGGTGATGAGGATATCGCCGGGATGAATGCCGTCTTTGCCGAAATGCTTGAGCTTCGCCTTCACCGTCTCGGCCATGCCGCGAATGAACATCGGCAGGCCGAGGCCGATCGAGATTGTATCGCCTTCGGCGGTGAACAGGCCGACGGTGAAATCGAGCGCCTCATAGACGATGAGGTTGTAGGCCGTGCGCATGAGATTGGTCTTCATCTCTTCCGTCACGGCGATCAGGCCGTTGCGGATGATTTCGACCGTGACCGGATCGACCGGCCGCTTCGCGGTGCTCATGACCGCCCCCCAACCCTAATATCGATGTTCCCCATCCCGTCGATAACAGCGCTGTCGCCCGGGCCAATCACCGTAGTCGAGGCATGTTCCTCGATCAGTGCCGGGCCGGCGATGCGATTATCGGCCAGCAGACGGTCGCGCGTGTAGATCGGCGTCTCGACGAAGCCTGATCCCCGGAAATAGACCGGCTTGCGGCGCGACAACGCATCTTTCGGAGGCGTGGCTTCGCCATGCGCCAGCTCGATCTTCGGCGGCTTCGGCACCTCGCCCAGCACCGTCACGCGCAGGCTCACCATCTCGGCCTGTTCCTTGGGTGCGCAGGTGCCGTAGCGCTGCTCATGCACGGCGTCGAAAGCCTGTTTGATGGCGGCGCGATCCTGCTTCTCGAAAAGCGCGGGATCGAGTTCGACGGTGACGGCGTGTTCCTGGCCGACATAGCGCATATCGGCGTAGCGCTGGATCGCGATGCGTTTCGGCCGCACGGCGGATTCCTCGACGGCACGGCGGCCGATGGCTTCCATTTCGGCATAGAGGCCTTCGATCGCTTCGAAGGGTGCGGTGGCGAGGCGCTGGAAGCAGGAGCGCACATAGTCACGGCGCAGATCGCTGAACAGCATGCCATAGGCCGAGAAATGCCCGGGCGAAAACGGGATCAGCACGCGGCGAATACCGATCTCGCGCGCGATTGCCGAGGCATGCAGCGGACCGGCACCGCCATAGGTGATCATGGTGAATTTGCCCGCATCGAGGCCGCGCTCGGTCGTGACCCCTTTCACCGCATAAGACATCGCCGTCGCGGCGATGCGCAGGATGCCTTCCGCCGCTTCCATCACATCGAGGTTGAGCGGCTCGGCGATGCGCGTACGCACCGCGCGCTCGGCCGCTTCATGATCGAGCGGCATGGTGCCGCCGAGGAAATGCTCGGGATCGAGCCGGCCGAGCAGCAGATTGGCATCGGTCACGGTCGGCTCGGTGCCGCCAAGACCGTAGCAAGCGGGGCCTGGCATCGAGCCGGCGCTTTGCGGGCCGACACGCAACGCCTTGCCCTCGGCGAGGCGCGCGATGCTGCCGCCGCCGGTGCCAACCTCGAAAATGTCCATCATCGGGATCTGGATCGGCAGCGCGCGCTCATAGCCGCCGATCAGCGCCGCGCCCGTGGTCAATGGCTTGCCGTCGCTGATAACGCCGGCTTTCGCCGTGGTGCCGCCCATATCGAAAGCGATGGCATCGGGCAGGCCAAGTTGATGGCAGATCGCCTGCGCCCCGATGACACCGGCCGCCGGTCCCGATTCCAGCATGCGCACGCATTCGCGGCGCGCTTCGTCGATCGGAAACAGACCGCCGGTCGATTGCACGATATAGAACTCACCGCCGAAGCGATCGGCGCGCAATTGCCGATCGAGCTCGCCGAGATAGCGATCGACGCGCGGGCCGATATAAGCGTTCGCGGCAACGGTCGAAGCACGCTCGAACTCGCGATATTCCTGCGACAAGCGATGCGAGGACGAGACGAAGACGCCGGGAATCTCTTCGCGCACCAGCGCCTCGACGCGCTGCTCGTGCGCGGGGTTGCGATAGGAATGCAGCAGCAGAATGGCGACAGATTCGACGCCGCGCGCTTTAAGATCGCGCGCAACGGCCCGTACCTTCTCTTCATCGAGCGGCAGATGGACCGAGCCATCGGCCAGCATCCGCTCCGGCACCTCGAAGCGCCGGGAGCGTTTCACCAGCGGTTCGTGCTTGCCAAAGAAGAGATTGTAGGCATCAGGCCGGTTGATGCGGCCGATCTCGTAGATATCGCGGAAGCCCTGGGTAATCAGCAGCGCCGTCTGTGCGCCGGTGCGCTCCAGCAGTGTGTTGATGCCGATGGTCGTGCCGTGGAGGAAAAGATAAGCCTCGGCGACATTGGTCTTGGCGCCGTTCAGCGCGTCGCGAATGCCTTCGACCAGCGCGTCGTGCGTCGAGAGCGCCTTGCCGAAAGTAAGCTTGGCACCTGCCTCGTCGAAGGCGGCGAGATCGGTGAAGGTGCCGCCGATATCGACGGCGATGCGCAAACGGTGCGCTGAACTACTCATAATTCTGCCTACTGCCCCCCGACAGCGTTGGCGCTACCCGATCTCGGTAATGATTTCCGGGAATTGGTGCAGCCGCTCGGGTCCGTGATCGGTGATCAGGTAGTTGTCGCAAGCCCAGTTGAACGAGCCGGCCAGCGCATAGGTCGGATGGCACGAGACGATCATATTCGCTTTGAGCTTCATCGGCTCGTCGAACCGCACCAGCGGCCGCTCGACCATGTCGTAGCCCTGGCCGTGGCAATAGAGCCGCTTCTCTTCGGGCCGGCCGTTCTTCTTCATGAACTCGTTATAGGCGTCCCAGATGTCCTTGCAGGACGCGCCTGGCTTCAACAGGCTCAGCGTGAATTTGCGCGCTTCGAGCACGAAGGCGAATTCGTCCTTCATCTCCTGCGAGGCTTTGCCGAGAACGCAGGTGCGGCCGAGTTCGGTATAGAAACCGCCGGCACCGTTGCTCTCGACCAGCAGGCTGAGCTGATCGCCGGCTTGGATGGTGCGACTTTGGAAATGGCGATTGGCTTGCAGCGGCGCGGTCCCGACCGGGCCCGACGCGCACATGAACAGCCCCTGCTCGCTGCCATAGGAATGGCCGGTCTGCTCGGCGATTGCCGCGATCTCGATATCTTTCTTGCCAGGCGCCATCGTCTTGAAGGCGGCGTCCATGCATTTGTCTTGCATATGCGCGCACTGACGCATGCGGCCGATCTCTTCGGGGCTCTTGATCGCCTTGATGTCGTCGACGAGATCGGAGGCTTCGACGAATTTCGCGTTGGAGAGCTTGCCGCGCTTCAGATAATCGACGAAAGCCGAGGGGATCGCGCCGGTGCCGACGAGGCCGATGGTCGCGCCGGAATAGGCTTCGAGCGATTTCTCGGCGAGCGCGGCATCGTTCTCTTTCGTATAGGGCGCTGCGGAATAGCTCGGCGAGGTCATTACGCGCTTCACGCCGCGGCGCACGCCGTCGCCTTCCGGCGGCAGCATGCGGTCGCCGCCGAAGGGCCCCTGCCCGATCATCGTCATGCCTTCATCGCGCGGGAACAGCACGGTCAGTGCATAGCCGTTGGTCGCGGGCAGATCGGTGAAATATTTCACATAGCCGCCCATGAAATCGTTGTTGTTCTGCATCACCAGAACATCGATGCG
>Ga0134125_10004604_pt1 | contig 15771 bp, 11 predicted proteins | sample KB31751_FD_96464 | JGI IMG/M metagenome (GOLD analysis project Ga0134125, IMG submission 96464) | Terrestrial soil microbial communities with excess Nitrogen fertilizer from Kellogg Biological Station, Michigan, USA - KB3-175-1 | ecosystem: Environmental > Terrestrial > Soil > Unclassified ... | reverse complement strand
CCTTCCGCGATACCTGGCGGGATTGCCTTCCTTCCTACCCTACCCTTCTGGCCCGTTCGCCTACCCTTGCGGCGGGATTTCTGACGGAATCGGGGTCCATCTTTGGGCAAATTGGAGCCGAAAACGTGCATCGGCTTCGCGGGTTAATGGACGAAGTGTTCGGCGATGAAAATTGCATGTCTCAGATCAGCTATCGAACTAGTAGCCCGCTTGGCGCCAAAGGACTGCCAACCGTATGCGACTTCATTCTTTGGTACGCGAAGACAAAGGGCTCGATCAAATATCGCCAACTCCTCAACTTCAAGGGTACAGGCGAGGACAGTGAATACACTTGGGCTATGACTGCCGATGGCATCGTAAGGAGAATGTCTGATGAAGAGCTCTCTTCGCCGGAGCAAGTTCCTTCGGGCGAGCGAATATTCGCTCGTGGCGCGCTCTATTCGTCTGGTTTTACGCCTACCTGTGTCTATCCATTCCAATTATTTGGAGACACCTTCACCACGACAAAGAAAAGTTGGCGCACTAACAGGGAAGGAATGGCGCGGTTGATCTGCGCAAATCGACTTACGAAGATAGGAACGCTCCCATACTATGTGCAGTATCACGAAGATTTCCCGGTTCAGCCATACAACAATCTTTGGGTAGACACGCGCGCGGCGCTTGGAAAGCGATATGTAGTAGAAACATCAGCCTCGGTCATACAGCGTTGCATACTCATGGCCACCGATCCTGGCGATCTAGTCGTTGACCCAACATGCGGATCGGGCACGACAGCCTACGTCGCCGAACAATGGGGCCGACGCTGGATAACCATCGACACTTCGCGCGTCGCACTAGCGCTCGCGCGGGCGCGCATCATGGGCGCGCGCTATCCGTTCTACTTGCTCGCCGACAGTCGCGACGGGCAGGCCAGGGAGGCCGAAGTCACGCGCAGCGTGCCGGCGAGCCGTGTCGTGCACGGTGACATCCGCCAAGGCTTCGTCTACGAACGCGTGCCGCACATCACACTAAAGTCCATTGCGAACAACGCCGAGATCGACGTGATCTGGGACAAGTTCCAGCAGACGCTGGAACCGCTTCGCGCAGAGTTGAACAAGGCGCTCGGCAAAGAGTGGCAGGAATGGGAAATCCCGCGCAAGGCTGGAGATCAATGGGATGCCAAGAACAAAGCTCTTTACTACTCGATCGTTTCGGATTGGGATTTAGGACGTAAGGCCGAGGCGAAGGACTCGTTAGCCGCTCTCAATCGAAGCCTCGGTAAGCATTTCACGCTGGACAAGCTGCCTCTCGGTCCGTTCGATCCGTGGCCAGAAGAAGCTGAAAAGGCTCACAAAGAGTGGTGGCAACAGCGCATCGCGCGACAAAAGGAGATCGACGCTTCCATCGCCGCCAAGGCCGAATCCGAATACCTCTACGACAAACCCTACGAGGACAAGAAGAAGGTGCGCGTCGCTGGCCCCTTCACTGTCGAGAGCCTGTCGCCGCACCGCGTGCTCGGCGTGGACGAGAACGACGAGATCATCGACGGCGTCGGTGAGGAGAAAGCCGGTTACGGCGACAGCCGCGATTTCGTCAAGATCATCCTCGAAAACCTCAAGACCGCCGGCGTGCAGCAGGCGCACAAGGAAGACAAAATCGATTTCACCGCGCTGACGCCATGGCCGGGTGACTTGATCTGCGCCGAAGGCCGCTACATCGAGGGCAAGACAGAAAAGCGCGCCGGCATCTTCATCGGTCCCGAGTTTGGCACCGTATCGCGCCCCGACCTGGTTGCTGCGGCGCGCGAAGCTGCAGACGCTGATTTTGACGTGCTGATCTCCTGCGCCTTCAACTACGACGCGCACTCCTCCGAGTTCGAAAAGCTCGGGCGGGTCCCCGTGCTCAAGGCCCGCATGAACGCCGACCTGCACATGGCCGAAGACCTGAAAAACACCGGCAAGGGCAACCTCTTCGTCATCTTCGGCGAACCCGAGATCGAAATCCTCGATACGGCTGGGCAGATTCGCGTGCAGGTAAAAGGCGTGGATGTGTTCAAGCCGAACGAAGGCAAGGTCGAATCGAGCGGCACCGACGGCATCGCCTGCTGGTTCATCGACACCGACTACAACGAAGAGTCATTCTTCGTCCGCCAAGCCTACTTCCTGGGCGCCAATGATCCATACAAGGCGCTGAAAACTACACTTAAGGCCGAGATCGATCCGGATGCTTGGGAGTCCCTGCACAGCGACACTTCGCGGCCGTTCGATAAGCCGAAGTCGGGTAGGATTGCCGTCAAGGTCATCAACCACCTTGGCGACGAAGTGATGAAAGTTTTCAAAGTCGGCTGACCAATCGATAAATGGGTGAAAGGGCAGAACGTGGCGCGCATTCGTCGACTCGAAATCCGAAACTTTCGGTCAATTCAGTTTCTTGATTGGTTACCTTCGTCCGGCATCAATTGCCTAGTTGGGCCCGGAGACAGTGGAAAGTCGAGCATTCTCGAGGCCATAGACCTGTGCCTTGGGGCACGGCGTAGTGTGTCCTTTACTGACACAGATTTTCACGGGCTCGACGTAAATCAGCCAATTACGATCACTGCCGTATTGGGCGATCTGCCAGAAACGTTGCTCAATCTTGAAGTCTACGGAGAGTTCCTTCAGGGCTTCGACCTCGCAACAGGACAGATTGAAGACGAGCCACGCGCTGGTATTGAAACGGTTTTGACACAACGGCTCAGCATTGCCGGTGATCTTGAACCCGTGTGGGAGTTGTGGTCGCAACGTGCAGAACAACAAGGACTGGAGCGCGGACTCGCGTGGAAGGACCGGCTCGCGCTTGCACCTGCACGTATCGGCCGCTATGCGAACACGAATCTTTCTTGGGCTCGGGGCTCTGTGCTGAACCGCCTAGCAGACGAGCAAGGCAATCTCGGTTCGGAGTTGGCTCAAGTGGCTCGAGAAGCGCGAGCCAACTTCGGAAACCAAGCAGGCACTTCGTTCTCCGAGACCCTTCGGATAGTCACAGAAACTGCTGCGAACTTGGGAGTTCCAGTCGGCGGGTCTGCTCAAGCTCTCTTGGACGCGCATTCCGTTTCTATCGGCGATGGCGCCATTGCGCTGCATGATGAGACAGGTGTCCCCTTGCGATTGTTGGGAACCGGGTCGGCTCGCCTGCTGATAGCGGGACTTCAACGCGCGGCATCTGATGCCGCGGGAATTGCATTGGTAGATGAAGTTGAATATGGACTCGAGCCCCACCGATTAGTTCGATTTTTGGATTCTCTTGGGGCCAAGGAGACTGCGCCGCCGTTACAGATCTTCATGACAAGCCACTCGCCTGTGGCAGTTCGGGAACTTTCAGGTCACCAAGTTTTTATTGTTCGTGCGCGGACAGACCATCACGATGTCCTTTGCGCGGGTGAAGGCGATGACATACAAAGCATTCTGCGTCGGGACCCCGAGGCATTCTTGGCCAAATCAGTTATTGTTTGCGAAGGTGCCAGCGAAGTCGGTTTAGCAAGAGGACTCGACCAGTATTGGGTTTCCCAAGGAGCTACATCTTTCTGTGCTCTTGGAGGAGCCTACGTTGATGTCGGTGGGAGCACTCCCGATAAATTCTTTGATCGAGGAAAGGCTCTCCTGAAGCTCGGCTATCGCGTCCTTGTGTTTGTTGATGCGGACAAACCGCCAACTTCACATGTTGTTGCGGAATTCCAGACGGCGGGCGGCCAGACACTCACGTGGCGAACCGGGCGCGCGCTTGAAGACGAACTCTTTCTGAGCCTGAGTGCCAAGAGTGTTGCAGCGATGCTCGAGAAGGCGTGTAACTTGGCAGAAAAGGAGGTTGTGAAAGAGCACATGAAGTCGAAGTCGGAAGGGAATCTGACTCTGGAAGCCGTCGTTGAAGAGATTCGAGGTGGTCAAATTTCAGAAGCAGCTAGGGTTGTCCTAGGGGCAGCATCGAGGACTCGAAACAACGGATGGTTCAAGTCGGTTTCCGCTTACCAAGACGTAGCGAAGGAAATTGTCGGACCAGACTTAGGCACGGCGGAAACAGGATTTCAAGCTATCGTGGAGCAGCTTCGCCTGTGGACCAATGCCGCCTGAGCTAGATCTGTTTTCCATAGATAGGGGTTCAGTCACCGCGCCTGCAGGCTGCGGCAAGACTCAACTCATAGCGGACACGTTGAGCCTTCATGACGCCGCCAAACCAATTCTTGTCCTAACGCACACCAATGCCGGAGCTGCCGCATTGCGTTTGCGGCTACAGCGCGCTCGTATTGCAAAAAACGCATATCGCATCGCGACAATTGACGGGTTCTCGATGCGGCTCATTGGGATGTTCCCCATGCGTAGCGGACACGAGCCAAGCATTCTGCAAGTCGCCAACCCCAAAATCGACTATCCTGCTATACGAGTAGCTGCTCATGAACTACTTCGAGTTGGGCACATTAGCTGCGCACTGCAGGCGACCTATTCCAGATTCATTGTCGACGAGTACCAAGACTGCAACTTGGTTCAACATGGCATCATTGACGCGTTGGCGACAGTCTTGCCCACAGCAGTACTCGGCGACCCGATGCAGGCCGTTTTCGGATTTGCTGGGAACCGGCTTGTCGATTGGCAGGTAGACGTCGAAGCGCGGTTCCCCGCAGTTGGCGAGCTCGAAACACCTTGGCGATGGCAAAATGCTGGTGCTGAAAACCTCGGTCATTGGCTGTTAGAGGCTCGATCTCAGCTACAGCGCGGACTTGGGGTAGATCTGCAAGGTGCGCCGCGTGAGGTTCAGTGGGTGCAGCTAAATGCCAACGACGCCGATAGACAACGACGTGCTGCTGCACTGACCAGAACTGTGGGCCAAGAATCAACCGTGCTGATTATTGGAGATTCCCGGAACCCGCGAGGCCGGCATCAATTCACTAGCCAGACTCCGGGGGCCACGACGGTCGAGGCTGTGGATCTGGGCGATCTCGTGGGCTTTGCTCGTCGCTTTAACGCAGGTTCGGCCAACGCACTTGCTCTGCTGGTGAACTTCGCAGGAGACCTGATGACGCAAGTCAATGGAGCGAATCTATTGGCTCGCGTTGAGACGATTCGGAGTGGGCGATCCCGGAGTGCTCCGACTCCAGCCGAAGCCGCCGCTGTCGCATTTGCCGATACGCCTAGTCTGAACACTGCACTCCACCTGCTTGACCAATTGGAGGCGCAAGCGAATTGCCGAGTGTATCGACCCGACATACTACGTTGTTGTCGGTCTGGAATGCGTGCTGCCGTTGATGGGGAATGTACGCTACTTGATGCCACCCTCCGGGCTCGCGAGCGCAATCGTCATCTTGGAAGACCAGTATCGCGACGAGCCGTTGGTAGCACTCTTCTTCTCAAAGGGCTTGAGGCTGACGTTGCAGTGGTGCTACATCCGGAACTAATGGACGCCCAAAACCTCTATGTCGCCCTTACACGAGGTGCTTGTCGACTAGTCGTTTGTTCGGATTCCGCCGTGCTCAATCCGATCGTATAGCTGGCACAATTGATCATGGAATTTCGCATAGCAGACACCTTCACCGACAGCCTTGCGCGTCTCACTGGAGAGGAACAGAAGGCCGTCAAGACGACGGCCTTCGATCTGCAGTTGAATCCGGCCAATCCGGGCATGAGTTTTCACAAGCTCGATCGCGCGAAGGACCCGCGCTTTGCCTCGGTGCGCGTCAGCGCTGACATCCGCCTCATCGTGCACAAGTCGGCGAACAGCCTGCTGCTGTGCTACGTCGATCATCACGACAAGGCGTATCAGTGGGCGGAACGCCGCAAACTCGAAGTGCATCCGACCACCGGCGCGGCGCAGTTCGTGGAAGTGCGTGAGCGCGTCGAAGAAGTCCGCGTGCCAAAGATCGTCGAAATCGAACAGCCTCGCGCCGTGAAACTGCCGGTCTTTGCAAGAGTAGCCGAACAGCTGTTGTTGAGTTATGGCGTCCCGCCCGAATGGATTCCTGAGGTGCGCCTGGCCACCGAGGACACGCTTCTCGATCTCGCCGATCACCTGCCTGCGGAAGCCGCCGAGGCCTTGCTGGATCTTGCAACGGGCGGCACGCCCAAAATTGCCGCGACTCCACCGAAATCCGTCAGCGCGTTCGAACATCCCGATGCGCAGCGGCGGTTTCGCTCCATCGCAAATGTCGAAGAACTCGAGCGCGCTTTCGCGTTTCCTTGGGAGAAATGGACGATCTTCCTGCACCCGGATCAGCGCCAATGGGTCGAGCGCGACTACAACGGCCCGGCGCGCGTATCCGGCTCGGCCGGCACCGGCAAGACCATCGTCGCGCTACATCGTGCCGCTTGGCTGGCGCGTTCCAATCCGGATGCACGCGTGCTGCTTACGACGTTTTCGGACAGCCTCGCCAATGCCTTGCGCATCAAGTTGCGGCGCCTCATCAGCTCCGAGCCGAGGCTTGGCGAGCGGATCGATGTGCTATCAATGGATGCTGTGGGCATGCGGCTTTACGAAGCACAATTCGGCCCTGCGAAGCTTGCCGCACGCGACGAAGTTCAGGCAAGGCTGGCCAAGGAAGCGGCGAGCCACCCAGACCTTCGATTCGGCGTACCATTTCTCACAAACGAGTGGGAGCACGTGGTCGATGCCTGGCAACTCCAGACTTGGGAAGAGTATCGAGACGTCAGACGCTTAGGCCGCAAGACCCGGCTGTCGGACGCACAGCGCCAGGGACTCTGGAAAATCTTTGACGCAGCTCGCACGAGTCTTGTGGCCGACGGGCTAATGTCCATGTCGGCCGTGTTCTCTCGGCTCGCTACCGAGGCAACAAAGCGTAAGCATCCGCCCTATGAATACGTAGTGGTGGACGAGGCGCAGGATGTTTCAGTCGCGCAGCTAAAACTCCTTGCAGCAATTGGCGGTGATCGACCTGACGCACTATTTTTTGCCGGCGATCTTGGCCAGCGCATATTCCAGATGCCGTTCTCGTGGAAATCGCTCGGCGTGGACGTGCGCGGGCGCTCGCGCACGCTGCGGGTCAACTATCGCACCTCGCACCAGATTCGCGCGCAGGCGGATCGGTTGCTGGGCCCCGAGGTGAGCGACGTTGACGGCAACTCGGAGAACCGCCGCGGGACCGTCTCGGTTTTCAATGGGCCGGTTCCCGAATTTCACGAGTGCGAATCCGCTGAAAGCGAAATCGACGCTGTCGCGCAGTGGCTGCAAGCACGGATTGCCGCAGGATTCCAACCGCACGAAATCGGCGTGTTCGTACGCTCCGAGGCGCAATTGGATCGCGCACAGCGCGCGCTGGCCAAGGCAACTATCCCGTTCGCTGCCTTGGACGACAGAGTGCAAACGACGACTGGCAAAGCCGCCATCGGGACCATGCATCTGGCGAAAGGCCTGGAATTCCGCGCCGTTGCCGTCATGGCCTGCGACGATGAAGTGATTCCCCTGCAATCACGCATCGAACAGATTACCGACGATGCCGATCTCGAAGAGGTATATGCCACGGAGCGCCACTTGCTGTATGTCGCTTGCACTCGCGCCCGGGAAATTTTGTTGGTGAGCGGCGTTGCTCCGGTGTCGGAGTTTTTGGATGACATGCAAAGTCCATCAAGGCGTTCCCTGAGGCGCTGACGTATCTACGGGTGTTGGAGCGGCCACCTCGTTGCGAACAGGACTTGTTGGGCAGACATTGGTGGTAGTCACGGTACCTTGCGCGCGAGGTGGCCAATGGGGCGGGACTCCATCGCGACCGAGAATTTCCCAAAGAACTTTGAAAGCGTAGAAGTGGTCGCGTTTGGTATCGTCCGACAGTGCAGAGTGCACACGCCAGTACTCATGCAAATCTTTATTGCCAATCTGCTCAAGTGGTTTCCTGCACCAATCAGCCAACGCCTCAATACGAGCGATCTGCTTCCGTCGCGCAGCTTTGCTGCCCTTGCGCGCATATCCGTGCAACGAGGCACGGGTCTTGTCTGTGCATCTCACTTGCGGCGCCCTCCCAAGTAGCAGTTCGTCACGTCCGTCCGTTTGTGTCCGAGCTCGATCGCGATTGTTTCGCGAGCTCGACGGTCAAGGTCGCGATCGTTAATCGGCGCACCAAAAACCGGGGCTTCTGATCCAGTGAGTTCCTTGTAGCGTTCACACGCATACGCAGACCGCAAGTCGTGGTATTTGTGGATTCCACAGGCCTTGAGGATGGACCTTGCCGCCCGCAATTCACCGTCGCGAAACTTTGCCCATGTGCTGCTCGCTGGTGTCAGCGAGTGGTGCTCACCTTGTTGGATTGCGGCGCGCTCCAGAGCTTCCATCTGCCTTGCATTGCGAATTGGCATATTCCGGGCAAAGCCGCCCTTTGTACCCTTAACCACCGTAATGACTCCCGTGGCTCGGGCCTGCACAAGCACTGCGCTCGCATCAAGCAGGGCAGCCTCTTTCAAGCGTATGCCGAACTCGCGCGCCAGGAAGACAACGCATGCCGCTCGCTCCGATCCGGCCTTTGCGAGCGCGACGATCGCCATGTCAACGCAATTTTGATCAAAGCCTGTTGGAGGCGTAATCCGCACATGGTTGCGTTTCGGCACGCCACATGCAATCGGCGAGACCGTTTCCCATCGGCCATGGGTCACGATGCTCATCACCGAGTTAACGGCTGAGACTAGGTTTTGCCCATGATCAGCGGTGATATCTTCGTTCAATGCGAGGTCTGCAATTTCCTCGCCGTAGTCCTTGACGAGCAGCGGGTCAATATCCTCCAGCCAATTCGTGCCGCGCGACTTGGCGAACTCTGCGAATCTCCGCCATCGACGACGATTCGTCACCATGGTCTCGATGGAAATTGCCTTGCAGTTCACCGCGTTACGCAATGCAAAACCAACAGCTTTCACCATATCTCGCGATTTCAGCCCAAAATTGTTCTTTGCCATAGTTGATTCCAGTAAATAAGGTTTGTGTCGCAGGGTTCGGATGAGTTACAAAAAAGGTGGGCGGCGGATCGGGTACATTTGTATACCGCGCAGGTCGAACCGCCACCCTTGAATCGACCCTTTCCGTCACCCGAAACCGAACGCGGTAGGTAAGTGCTGACGCGAGCAACTCGCTCGCAGAGCAGGTGTTCAGAAGGTCGACGTTGTTTGTTTTCGCGGTTGAACTCCGCGATTGCGCTTTGTGATGTGCTTCCACGCAATCTGGAAGTACGACACAGAAATTTCAGGCTAATGAAGAACGGAAGCTATGGGGTCGGTCCTACCCGTGCGCGCAAGTCAACATTTGTTGCTTGCTTGCTCCGGCGTCGGCGCGTGTTCGTGCCTCCGAGATTGCGAATCTCGGCCCTGATCATTGCCTTTGGTATTGACGCGCGGCCGAGAATCGGCGCGCGGCATTTTCGTCCGAATTCGTCGGACAATGTGCGACACCAAATGCTGGTACATCAATGACTTGGGTGTCGATCTCTTTTCCGTCTCTTTGCAAAAAGGCAAAATCGACCAAGTCGATTCGGTCCATGCGGCTCGCCCAATTTCAAGGTCGGGCGACCCGCGCATTTCGCAAATCCAAATTCAGGAATTGCGATGGACGTCGCGGCAAGATGAAATCGCTCGCCACGACCGCTTAGTACAAGCTCACCAACCGCATTGGTTGCCAAGCCACCTTCAAATTGCAGCTACCCGACGGTAGGTGCCGTTGAAATGCTCGTAGGGCGAGCGTCCCGGCACAGAATCTGCGCCAAAACCAACTATCCCTTCCTGCTGCGAGCCGCCGCGCGTGCTTCGTCCACGTAATCCGCGGCGTCCCTCAGATCAACCATTCCGTGCGCATCGACGGGGACGGGAAAACGGTTGAGGGAACGCAGGTTGCGTCCAGTTTTCGCACACACTCCTAGAAAATCCTTGCAAAACTTGTCGAATGGAATTGCGTGTGCCTCATATCTTGCCAGAAGCAGAAAAAGTGTACGCATTGAGAGATCCACCCTAGTACCGATCCAATCGTTGCCGGTACCGTACGCCTCGGAACCCCCTGGTTACCCCCCGCTTCTACCCTATTTCGAGGGTAGGTTAGGCACCCTAGCCGGTCTGGAACTGCCGGCTGCGGCAGATCATGCCCGCGAATCATTGGCTGCTTGCAAGGCAACATCGAGGCCAATTTGGCATACGACGCCACCACCCTGTGCCTTGGCTGCAGGATCCATGTTTGCTGCCAATCGCTCGTGGACGATGCGTGGATTGAGGTTGGCATACCTTTTCAGGTCTGCCCAGTTCCGATGAAGCGTGACAAGAGCTACCTGCTCGATGCTCAAGCCAGATTCGAATAATCGACTCGTCCCCTCATGCCGCAGATCGTGAAAATGTAAGTCGTCAATGTCCAGCGCCTTGCAGGCTTCTCGGAAAGCGTTGCCGACCGAACTCGCCTTGAACGGGAAAATGTATTCGCTTGCCTGGGGCTGGCGGCGAATGATGTCCATTGCTTCCCCGAGCAATGGAAATCGGCGGTGGTTACCGATTTTTCTCCGTGGATGCTTCACGTCGTGGAGAACAATTGTCCTGCTCAGCTCGTCGAGATCGGCCCACTTAAGCCGCGTGATCTCACCTTCACGGCGAGCCGTGAGAATCGCGAAATCGATGATGTCGTGCATCGGGATCTTCATCCGCCAGCGTTGCGCGTCGAATCGCTTGCGTAACTTGTCGAGTTCCTCGTTCGTGGGCCGGCGTTCACGCAATTTTGATGCTCCGAGCAGGTGGAGTTTGCGCAGCACAATGCGTGCATCCGGAACCGGGTTGGGGTTCATCCGTACCTTCCCGGACGCTTGGCCCAGCGCAAGCAAGTCGGCCAGATAGCCGACTTCAACACGCATCGTTGCGGGCGTGCAGGGCGGCATCACGATTCGGTCGCCGCGTTCGTGCTGGCCGTAGACACGCCGCTTGACGTGCTCGACGATGTCCATAGGACGAAGTTTGCTGACTGCGATGTGGCCCAGGCCTTCGCGAAGGCGAGTCAGGTTGCCCCGTTGGGTGAGTGTGACCGTGGATTTTGCCTTGCGTGATTCGAGGTCGTGCCAGTCGATCAATTGGGCGAGTGTCATGTCCTCGAGGTAATCTTCACCGCGCGCTTCGCGCTCGGCCAGTTCCCGCTCGAACCGTTCGGCCCAGATTTTGGCCATTCCCTTCGTCGGGAATGTTTTCGACTTGGAACCGACGCCTGTGCGCCGCACAATAGCGCGTACTTTTCCGCTGCGATTTTGGTACGTGATCATGCGTACCACCCTAATTGGTACGTAATGGGTACAAAAATGCCGGGATTTTTAGGGTTTTCGAGGGATCAGGCGGGAAGAACCGGGAAACGCAAGTGATTGAATTTGCGCAAAACAGCGGGTCGGACACAGGGCACCTTCTGTGTGTCGCGCCCATGATGGATTGGACCGACACGCATTGCCGCGTATTTCATCGCCAGCTCGCGCCGCACGCGCGTTTGTATACCGAGATGGTACATGCGCACGCGGTGGTGCGCGGCGACCGCGTGCGCCTGCTTGGATTCGATTCGAGCGAACATCCGGTCGCGTTGCAATTGGGCGGCCATGAACCGGTCGAACTCGCGGCGGCGGCGCGCATCGGCGTCGAGTTCGGCTACGACGAGATCAATCTCAACGTTGGCTGTCCGTCGGATCGCGTGCAGTCCGGCCGCTTCGGCGCCTGCTTGATGCGCGAACCGGTGCTGGTCGCCGATTGCGTCGCCGCGATGCGTGCGGCGGTGAGCGTGCCGGTCACGGTCAAATGCCGCATCGGCGTGGACGAGCAGGACGATTACGAGGATCTGCACCGTTTCGCCGAAACCCTGGTCGGCGCCGGGCTTGAAGTGCTGGTTGTGCATGCGCGCAAGGCCTGGCTTCACGGCTTGAGTCCGAAAGAGAATCGCGAAGTCCCGCCGCTGAATTATCCGCGCGTAGTTCGCCTGAAGCAGGAATTTCCGCAACTCACCATCGTCGTCAACGGCGGCATCGTCGACGCGGATGCGGCAAAATCCCATTTGCAAAATGTGGACGGCGTCATGATCGGCCGTGCTGCGTATCACGATCCGTATGTCCTTGCGCGCTGCGAACACGCGCTCTGCGGCACGCCGCTGCCACTGCGCGATGATGTGCTGCGCATGCTGGAGCCCTACATCGCCGCGCAACTGCGTCGCGGCGAGGTGTTGCACCACATTGTCCGCCACGTGCTGGGCCTGTATCTGGGCGAGCCGGGTGCGCGCGCGTTCCGGCGTCACTTGAGCGAACACATGCGCGTGCCGGGCGCGGATTTCCGCACCGTCGAGGCGGCGCTCGCGTGCATGCGCGAGCACGGACAGGCGCGGGCGGCGTGACGGCGACGGGGCAGCGCATCCGGGTGATTCAGGTGGGATTACACGGTCCTCGCGTTATGATGCGGTCATGCCACGTCGACTCGCCCTTGCCGCCCTTGCCGCCCTGTTCGCGGCGGGTGCGGCGTGGGCGGGGCAGATCACCTTGCAGCAGGCGATCGAGAAGGTCGAACGCGATACGCACGCCAAGGTGTTGTCGGCGGAAACCAAGCATTACGGCAAGCACACGATCTACCGCATCAAAGTGTTGACCCGCGATGGCCAGGTGCGCGTGATCGAAGTGCCGGCCGAGCAATCGGATTAGCCCGGAAAACCAACGCAAGGAACCGAACATGCGCATTCTGCTGGTCGAAGACGAAGCGCCGCTGCGCGAGACGCTGGCCGCGCGTCTGAAACGCGAAGGTTATGCCGTGGACATGGCGGCCGACGGCGACGAAGGCCTCTACCTCGGCCGCGAAGTGCCATTCGATGTCGCGATCATCGACCTCGGCCTGCCGAAGAGATCCGGCATGGAGTTGATCAACGACCTGCGCGCCGCCGGACAGCGCTGCCCGATCTTGATCCTCACCGCGCGCACGAGCTGGCAGGACAAGGTCACGGGCCTGAAACAGGGCGCGGACGATTATCTGGTCAAACCCTTCCACGTCGAGGAACTGCTGGCGCGCATCAATGCGCTGGTGCGCCGCGCCAGCGGCTGGACGAAACCGGTGCTCGAATGCGGACCGATCGTGCTCGATACCACGGCGCAGTCGGTCAAGGTCGGCGGCCAGGTCGCGGACCTGACAAGCTACGAATACAAGGTGCTGGAATTTTTGATACTGCATGCCGGCGAGCTGGTATCGAAGGCCGATTTGACCGAACACATCTACCAGCAGGATTTCGACCGCGACTCGAACGTGCTCGAAGTGTTCATCGGCCGACTGCGCCGCAAGCTCGATCCGGACAACACGCTCAAGCCGATCGAAACCGTGCGCGGGCGCGGCTACCGTTTCGCGATTCCGCGTTCGGACACTGCGCCGGCACCGCCGCCTGCCGCGGCCTGACCCAAACGACATGGCGCAGCGCCGCCCGCTGTCGATCCAGGCGCGCTCGCTGCTCGCCGCCGGCGTCGCGCTGGCGGCGTTCCTGGGACTGACCGGTTTCGCACTGGACCAGGCCGTTTACGAAACCTTGCGCAGCGCGCTGCGCGACCGCCTGCAAAGTTACGTTTATGGTTACCTCGCCGCATCGGACGTGGCGCGCTCCGGGCGCTGGCTGCCGCCGGATGTCTCACCCGATCCGCGCTTCGATCGCCCGGACGGTGGGCTCTACGCCGGCGTCGCCGGCCCGGTGGAAAACAACGGCAAGCTCGCCGCGAAATGGCGTTCGCCCTCGGCGGTGGGAATGACGCTGCCGTTCGACGGCACGCTCAAGCCCGGTGTGGCGGACTTCGCCGGGCCGGTGCCGGGCGCGGATGAAAATGTATACATGTTCAGCCTCGGCGTGACCTGGGACGTGCCGCACCGAGGTGCGGTGAACCTGACCTTGCATGTGGCCGAAGACGCGCGCCTGCTCGCCGGACAGCGCGACGTGTTCCGGCGCAGCCTGTTCGAATATCTCGGCGGACTCGGTGCGCTGTTGCTTGTGCTGCTGCTGGCGACGCTGCGCTGGAGTTTGCGTCCGTTGCGCCGCGTTGCCGGCGATCTGGCCCGCGTCGAGCGCGGCGAGCGCGAGCACCTGTCCACTGCGTATCCGCACGAACTGGCGGGCCTGGCCGTCAACCTCAACCGTTTCATCGATGGCGAGCGCGAGCACATTGGACGCTACCGCAACACGCTCGCCGATCTCGCGCACAGCTTGAAAACGCCGCTTGCCGTGATCCGCAACGAGCTCGAGTCCGGCGCCAGCGGCGAGGCGATGCGCTGGAGCGTGCTCGAACAGGCCGGGCGCATGGACCAGATCATCGCCTATCAGCTTGCGCGCGCGGCGGCGTCTGGGCATTCCACATTCGCCACGCCGATCGCGTTGCAGCCGCACGCAGAGGAAATCGTCGCCAGCCTGGAAAAAGTCCACGCCACACGCAACATCCTGTGCGAATTCGAGATCGAGGCGCAGGCGCGCTTTTACGGCGAGGCCGGCGACCTGCTCGAACTGCTCGGCAACATGCTGGAAAACGCGTTCAAGTGGGCGCGGCACCAGGTTCTGCTCAGCGCACGCGCGCTACCCGCGCCGGGCGCGCGGCGCAGCGGTCTGGAAATCGTGGTCGAGGACGACGGTCCCGGCATCGCGGCCGAAAACGTCGAACACCTTTTGCAGCGCGGCGTGCGCGGCGACGAGCGCGTGCAAGGTCACGGCATCGGCCTGGCCATTGTGCAGGATCTGCTCAAAGCTTATCGCGGCAAGCTCGAGGTCACACGCTCCGAGGCGCTCGGCGGCGCGAAGTTCGTGGTGCGTTTCGAGGCGGCGTGATTGCGCCGCCGCACCGCTGCCGCTATCGTGCGCGGCACCGCCGCAATGCGTTTTCGGAGTTCGCCATGTCGTCGATTCGTATCCTTGCCGCCCTCGCGCTTGCTATTTCCGCGCCGGCGCTAGCGGCTCCAAAGTTGCCGGCGGCTGGCGCCTGTGGCAGCCAGACCAAGGTTGCGCCGGAGCTGCGGGTCAGGAACACCGCGCGTTGGACGACGGCCAGCGAGGAGAACAACTTCGGCTACGACGTGTTTCGCGGCGATAGCGAAAAGGGTCCGTTCGAGAAACTGACCAAGACCCCGATTCTCGGCAACGGCACCACGCTGGAAACGCACAATTACGTCTATGCCGACGATGCGATCGATCCGTGCAAGGATTACTGGTACTACGTCGAGTCCATCGCCACCGACGGCAGCCGCGAGAAGTTCACGCCGGTGTTCCATGTGCCGGCCAAACGCCATCCCTCCGTGCCGAAAAAACCCTGACGCGGCATGCGCCTGCACTGGCTGGAGCTGATCCTTTTTTCGACCTACGCGGAGCTGCGCGCCGAGCGCGCGCGCTCGTACCTCGGGTTTCTGTGGTGGATCATCGAGCCGGCCATGAACATGGCCACTTACTACCTGGTGTTCGCGGTGGTGCTCAAGACCGGCCAGCCCGACTACGTGCCGTTCCTGCTGGTCGGGCTCACGTTCTGGCAATGGTTCAAGTCCGGCGTCAGCCATGGCGGCCTGTCGATCTGGCAGCAACTGAGTCTGATCCGCCAGGTGAAGTTGCCGCTGCAGGTATTTCCGAGCGTGCAGATTCTAGCCGACACGGTGAAGTTCGCCTTCATCCTCGCCTTGCTGCTCGTGATCTTGTGGGCCTACGGCTACAATCCGAACGTCACCTACTTCGCGCTGATCCCGGTGCTGTTGGTCGAACTGGTCTTCACGGCGGCCGTGGCGTACCTGGTCGGGGCGATGATGCCGTTCGTGCCTGATCTTCGCTTCGTCATCGAACAGGTAT
>Ga0134125_10004603_pt1 | contig 15772 bp, 15 predicted proteins | sample KB31751_FD_96464 | JGI IMG/M metagenome (GOLD analysis project Ga0134125, IMG submission 96464) | Terrestrial soil microbial communities with excess Nitrogen fertilizer from Kellogg Biological Station, Michigan, USA - KB3-175-1 | ecosystem: Environmental > Terrestrial > Soil > Unclassified ... | reverse complement strand
ATCTTCATCGAGCAGGGCGGCAAGCTGGTGCGGGCCGACGCCCGCTTCACCGACGACGAGCGGGTGCGCGCCGTCATCGAGCGCATCGTCACCCCCCTCGGCCGGCGCATCGACGAGTCGTCCCCCCTCGTCGACGCCCGCCTGCCCGACGGGAGCCGCGTCAACGCCATCATCCCGCCGCTGGCGCTCAAGGGGCCGTGCATCACCATCCGCAAGTTCAAGCGCGAGCTTCTCACCGGCGAGCATTTGATCGGCTTCGGCACGCTGACGCCACGGATGGCGCGGTTTCTCGAAACCTGCGTGAAGATGCGCCGCAACCTGGTGATCTCCGGCGGCACCGGGTCCGGCAAGACCACCCTCCTCAACGTGCTCTCCGGCTCCATTCCCGAAGACGAGCGCATCGTCACCATCGAGGACGCCGCCGAATTGCGCCTCGATCAGCCGCACGTCGTCTCGCTCGAGACGCGCCCGCCCAACATGGAGGGCAAGGGCGAGTACTCGATCCGCGATCTGGTGCGCAACGCGCTGCGCATGCGCCCCGACCGCATCGTCGTCGGCGAGTGCCGCGGCGGCGAGGCGCTCGACATGCTGCAGGCGATGAACACCGGCCACGACGGCTCGCTCACCACCACGCACGCCAACTCGCCCGACGAGGCCATCGCGCGCCTCGAGACGCTCGTGCTCATGGGCGGCGTCGATCTGCCGACGCGCGCCATCCGCGAGCAGATCGCCAACTCGATCCACCTCGTCGTGCAGCAGCAGCGCTTCGTCGACGGCTCGCGCAAGATCACGTCGATCGCCGAGGTCATCGGCATGGACGAGGAGGGCATCGTGCACCTCGAGCCGATCTTCGAGTTCCACCGCACGCCGGGCGAGCGCGGCAAGGTCAGCGGCGAGTTCCGCGCCACCGGCTTCATGCCGTCGTTCATCAACGAGTTCATCACCATGGGTCTCGTCACCGACGGAGAGTACCTATGAGGTCCGTCTCATGAAGTCGATCGCGGGAATCCCGTTCTCGACGATCATGCTGTTCGTCGGCATCGCCGCCGGGACGATGGCGGTGCTCGTCGGCGTCCTGCAAGGCTGGACGCCCTTCTGGAAGCTGTGGCGCGACAAGTGGCGCGCCTACGAGAAATGGGCGAACGACGAGCTGCGCGCGCTCTACTCGCCGCTGCGCGCGCGCGACTTCGCGCTGCGCCACGCCGGCGTCATCGTCGCCGGTGTGCTCACCGGCGGCGTGTTCATGGGCTCGTGGGTCTACGGCCTCATCCTCGGCGTCTTCTTCGGCTACCTGCCGGTGTTGTGGATCGAGCGGCAGAAGTCGACGCGGCGCAAGGCGCTCAACGAGCAGCTAGACGCCACGCTGCAGTCGATGGCCAACACCATCCTCGTCACGCAAAACCTCGAGGATGCGTTCGCCACGATCGCGCAGCACTTCGATCCGCCGATCTCGCAGGAAGCCGACATCGTGGTGAAGCAGGTGCGCCTGGGCACGCCGATGGACGAGGCGCTGCGCGACTTCTCGACGCGCTGCCACTCGCGCAACGTCGACGCCATCGTCACCGCGCTCACCGTCGGGCGGCAGACCGGCGGCGAATTGCCGAAGGTGCTCGAGACCACCGCCGGCGTCTTGCGCGAGACGATGCGCGTCGAAGGCGTCATGGAGTCGAAGACGTCGGAGGGCAAGGCGCAGGTCGTGGTCATGGGCATGCTGCCGTTCGTGTTCGGCGGTGCGCTGCAGATCATCGATCCCGAGTGGATGCAGCCGCTCTTCCACGATCCGATCGGCTGGGCCATCATCGTGTTCGCCTGCTTCCTGGAAGCGGTCGGGATCGCGCTGGTCCGCAAGTTCACGAGGATCGACGTATGAGCGCCTTTGCGAACATCGACTGGTCGCCGGTCTACCTCGGCGTGGCGCTGGTGGCGGGCGCGGCCGCGGCGGCGGCGTCGGTGCTGCTGTTCATTCCGTCGGACATCCGCGACCCGGTGCTGCGCGGCTATCGCGCCACGCGCCGTCGCGACGCGCTCGAAAAGAGCGCGCTCTTGCGCCTGTTCTGGCCGCTCGTGCGCCTCTGCACCTACTACGCGCAGCTGGTGAACGCCAAGGATTGGAAGGAAAAGAAGTCGCTGCAGCTGCGCAACGCGGGCGAGCCCATGGGCCTGTCGCCCGACGACTTCCTCGGCTTCAACATCGCCACGACCCTCACCGGCATCGGCCTCGGCGTCCTCGTCTCCTGGCTGATGGGCATGGGCTTCGGCGTCGTCATCGTCTTCGCCTTTCTCGGTCTCATGATGCCGAGCATGTGGCTGGCGGAGAAGGCGCAGACCCGGCTGGCGTCGATCAACCGCGGCCTGCCGCAGGCGCTCGACCTCGTCGTCTTGTCGATGGGCGCCGGCCTCGACTTCATCGGCGCGGTCCGCCACGTCGTCGAGAAGTGGAGCGACAAGCGCGATCCGTTGTGCGAGGAGCTGTCGCGCTTCTTGCACGAGCTCTCGCTCGGCAAGACGCGCAAGGAGGCGCTCGAGGATCTCGCCTATCGCGCGCCGACCGAGCTGGTCAAAGCGTTCGTCACCAACGCCATCCAGGCGGAGAAGCGCGGCACGCCGCTCGTCGAGATCCTGCGCATCCAGGCCGACGTCGCGCGCACCAAGCGCTTCCAGACCGCCGAGAAGATCGCGGGGCGCGCCGGCGTCGTCATCCTCATGCCGCTCATGTTCATCTTCGCGGCGACGGTGCTCGTGATGTTCGGCTCGCTCATCGTCAAAGGATTCCGGGGGCAGCTGTTCTAACGATGGTGCCGGCATGACCATGCCCGCGGGCGGACAAGGCGAGGTCACGGCGACGGGCAAGCCGTTCGTGCTGCTCGTGTCGCTCGTGGGCGGCAAGCCGATCGCCTATCCGTTCAACCAGCCGCGCGTCCTCGTGGGCCGCGGCGTCGACGCCGATCTGCGCATCGAGCACGCCGGCGTCTCGCGCTGGCAGTTCCTCGTCGAGCGCGGCCTCGGCTCGGCGGGCGAGCCGCGCTTCCGCATCACGCCCTACGAGGCGACCAACCCGACCTACGTCAACGATCGCGCCGCCGTCGAAGGCACCATCGTGCCCGGTGACGTCATCGCCGTCGCCGACGTGCGCGTGGTGCTCGAGCGCAAGGTCGAGAAGCGCAAGAAGGCGAAGCAGGATCTGCCCGCATCGCGCATGATCCTCCTGACCGCCGTCGTCGGCATGGCGCTCTTCGTCGGCTACCTCTTCTTCGGCGGCGGCGAAGACGAGAGCGCCGGCGAGCTCGCCACCGCGCAGACCAAGCTGTTCGGCGACATGGCGCCGGTCCGTTGCAGCAACCCCGTCGAGTGCGACAACCGCGCGCACGACGCCTACAACCGCGCCAAGAAGTACCTCGCGCAGGCGGGCGCCGATTCCGGCAACCTCTATCGCGCCACGCTCGAGTTCGACAAGGCGGCGCGCTTCCGCGATCAGTCGGGCCGCCCGCTGCCGGACATGGCCGACGTCGGCGCCCTCGAGGAGCAGGCGCGCGGCCGCGCCGAAGCCGAATTCGCCGACGCCAAATTCCGTCTGCAGCGCGCCATCGCCGCCGGCGACACGCGCCGCTGCGCCATCGAGGCGTCGGCGCTGGCGCACATCCTGCCCGACGATCAGCATCCCTATCGCATCAAGCTCGACGCCTACCGGCGCACGCTCCCCAAACCCAAAGAGAAGGCGGTCGGCGAATGACGCGCGCGTTCCTCGTCGCTGCGCTGCTCGCAGGCTGCGCAGCTCCCCAAAAGACGGCGTCGGCGCCGAAGCCGGTGAAGGACGTGTCGCCGCTCGAGCGCAAGTTCGCCGACACGCCCGACGATCCCAAGGTCAACCTCGAGCTCGGCGACCGCGCCTCGCTCGGCGGCGACTATCTGCGCGCCGAGCAGTATTACGTGCGCGCCGAGGCGCTCGGCACGCCCGAACCGCAGATCGTGCCGCGCATCATCAAGTCGCTGGTGATGGCGCGCCGCTACGACGAGGCGCTCGAGCGCTGCAAGAAGCGGCTCGAGCGCACGCCGACCGATCGTGTCACGCGCCTGGTGGAGGCGGCGATCTTCGAGGCGCTCGAGCGCCCGCGCGAAGCCGAGCGCGAGCTGACGGTGCTGGTGCGCACCAAGCCCGACGATCCCAATCCCTACCTCGCGCTCGGCAAGCTCTACCGCGACAGCTACAACGACGCGCCGCGCGCCCGCGCGATGTTCACCAAGTACCTCGCGCTCGCGCCCAAGGGCGACGAGGCCGACTCGATCCGCTATCAAATGGAGGAGGCCGCGCCGACTCCCGACGATCCGCCCCCCGCGGCGCCGAGCCCCGCGGCGCCGAGCCCCACGGCGCCGACCCCCGCGGTACCTTCGAGCAACGAGGTTCCTCCGAGTCAGCCATGACCATCCCCGACGCAGTATTCGCGCAGACGCTCCTCGGCTTCCTCGCGCCGGTGGCGCCATTTCTGCGCGACGATCGCTGCTCGGAGATCATGATCAACGGCTTCGAGGAGGTCTACATCGAGAGGGGCGGCAAGCTCGAGCGCACCGACGCGCGCTTCGCCTCCGAGCACGCCCTCGAGTCGGCGGTGCGCAACATCGCGCAGTTCGTCGGCAAGACCGTCTCCGTCGATCACCCGGTGCTCGACGCCCGCCTGCCCGACGGCAGCCGCGTCTGCGCCATCCTGCCGCCGGCCGCGCGCCGCGGCATCTGCGTCTCGATCCGCCGCTTCCCGAAGGAGCGCCTCACCGTCGATCAGCTGCTCAAGTACGGCGCGCTCACCGAGACCGCGCGCACGTTCCTCGAGATCTGCGTGCTCCTCAAGCGCAACGTGATGGTCGCTGGCGGCACCGGCTCGGGCAAGACCTCGCTGCTCAACGCGCTGTCGTCGTTCGTGCCGAAGACCGAGCGCATCGTCGTCATCGAGGACTCGTCGGAGGTGCAGCTGCAGCAGCCGCACACGGTCTACCTCGAGGCGCGCCCGCCCGATCCCAAGGGGCGCGGCGCCGTCACCATCCGCGATCTGTTGCGCGCGACGCTGCGTATGCGTCCCGATCGCATCGTCGTCGGCGAGTGCTGCGGCGGCGAGGCGCTCGATCTGATCCAGGCCATGACCTCGGGCCACGGCGGCTCGCTCTCGACGGTGCACGCCACCTATCCGCACGACACGCTGCACCGCCTCGAGACCCTGTGCCTCATGTCCGACGTCGAGCTGCCGCTGTCGGCGATGCGCGCGCAGATCGCCTCGGCGGTCAACGTCATCGTGCAGACCTCGCGCATGAACGACGGCTCGCGCAAGATCACGCACGTCGCCGAGTGCCTCGGCCTCGACGACGCGGGCCAATATCGCCTCGAGATGCTCTTCGAGTGGAAGCAGTCGGGCGTCGACGCCACGAGCGGCCGCGTCCTCGGCACGTTGCATCCGACAGGAAATTTGCCAACGTTTGCCGAGGAAGTCACTGGCGCCGGGTTGACGTTGCCCGAGGAGATGCTCCCGTCGTGATCGGCGATGACGAGAACACCAAGATGTCGGCGCTGCCCACGCCGACACCGGACGAGCAGCCGACCGCCGCGCACAGCGACGTCGGCATCGTCGCCGAGCTGCGCGCCGTCTTCGGCAGCGGCGAGAAGAAGACGCTCCCGCTCTACGCGCTGCCCGATCAGATCGTCGTCGGCCGCGGCACCGCCAGCGATTGGCAGCTCGACGATCCGTCGCTCTCGCGCAAGCACTGCCAGTTCAAGTGGAACGGCCGCGCGCTCACCGTCGAGGATCTCGGCTCGGCCAACGGCACGCGCGTCGGCGCCAAGAGCGCGCGCTCGCCTGTACCCGTCGGCACCGACGACGTCGTGCAGCTCGGCACGGTGATGGTGAGCTTCGTGTCGCTGCGCGCGAACGAGGATGCCACCGCGCGCAACGTCGACGCCGAGCAGACCAAGCTCGTCTCCAATCCGCTCTCGGCCGGCGTCGGCGAGCCCACGCCGACGCCGCCGCCGCTGTCGCAGCAGGCCACCGTCGTCAAGCCCGCCTCGCAGTCGGGACCGCCCAACGCGCGCGCCGCCGTCTTCCACCCCGAGCGCGACGCCGCAGGCCCCGACGCCCCGACGCGCGTATGGGATCCGAACGCCGCGCTCGTCCATCCGCGCGAGCGCGCCTTCGACGCCGACGAGCTCCTTGGCCGCATCAAGATGGCCTGGCGCACCAATCGCCGTCCGTTCGTGCTCGGCGGTGCGGCGTTGTGGATCGCGCTCTTGCTCGGCCTGATCGCGCTCAAGCAGCCCAAGGCCAGCGACGACGACGACACCGTCCCCGTGGCTGCGACCAGGCCGGTCGCCAAGCTCGGCACGCCGCCGTCGGGCACGCCGTCGCTGACGCCGTCGGGCACGCCGTCGGGCACGCCGTCGCTGACGCCATCGGGCACGCCGGCCTCGGGCGAAGCGACCAGGCCCACCGAAGGCGTCGCCGCGGGCACGCCGTCGGGCACGCCGTCGGGCGACAACATCGTCGAGCCCTCCTCCGATCGCGACCAGGATCTCGCCGACGCCATCGCCGCCTACGACAACGGCCGCCCACAAGAGGCGCTGCGCTACTTCCGCCGCCTCTCCACCGATCCCAACGATCGCGCCTCCAAGTTCATGGTCGGCCTGATCGAGTCGCGCGGAGCGGCCACGCCATGAGATGGCTCGCGCTCGTGGCGCTCCTCGCCGCCGCCGGATGCACCGAGGAGGAGTCGCGCTTCCCCGTCGACGTCTCCACCATGACCGACGACGGCCAGCCGCTCGCCGATCTGCCCGTCACCGTCGGCAAGACGCCGGCCGGACGCACCGATGCCTCGGGTCACCTCAAGATGCGCGTGGTCGGCCGCGAGGGCGCGCGCGTCGCCATCACCATCCCGACGCCGAAGGGCTATCGCGCCACTTCCAGCGCCAACGCCGTCATCCTGCGCCGCCTCGGCGGCATCGAGGGCAACGGCCATCCGCTGCCGATCGAGCACGTCGTGAAGTTCTCGCCGCTGCAGCGGCAATACGCGGTGCTCGTGCGCGCCGGCATCTCGGGAATCCCCATCGAGACCTTCGGGACGCAACAGGCAGTCACCAACGACAAGGGCGTCGCCATGTTCCTCTACGAAGGCACGCCCGGCGACGAGCTGCAGGTCAAGCTCGTCACCGACGGGCGCCCCGATCTCATGCCGCGCAGCCCGACCCAGAGCTTCCTGCTCGCGCCGCGCTCCGAGGCGTACCTCGTCAAGGAGCACTTCACGCCGGTGAAGAAGGCGGCGCACCACAAGCCCGGCCACGTCGGACCGAAGCGGCTCTGATCCGTCCCTCGCGTCGCGCTGACGCGGCGCTCCGGTAACGCGAGTAATGGGGACAACAGACCCGAGCAGAAGGTGCGACTGAGTACTACAAGCATCAACGCTAGCGGTCCGACCAGCCTTCTTCTCGTGGCTTACTGTGCGATTGGTATGGCATCAGTCGTGTAAAGGGTGCGCTTGATCGCGGCGTTGCGTGAGGCGTACTATCAGGTGCGGTCGTATTGACGCAATGATGTCATTCATACACATACTCAAGGCGCTTCATGCCGACGAGAACGGCGTGACGATGACCGAGTACCTGGAGATCTTGCTCCTGGTCACACTCGGCGCCGCCGTCGCCATGGCGCCGCTCGGCGCGTTCCTCATGCGCTACTACGACAACGTCGAATTCCTTTCGAGCTTGCCCTTTCCATAGGAGGAGAACATGGTCCGCAACCTCGTGAAGCGCGCGCGCAATGACAGAGGCATCAGCTCCGTCGAGTACATCATCATCCTCGTGCTCGTGGCGCTGACCGGCATCGCGGTGTTCAAGCTGTTCGGCGGCACGATCAAGAACAAGATGACGAACGCCAACAACGTAGTGAACACCGACGTCGTTCAGCAATAGCGGACGCGCATGAGCGCGCTGTTCTCGGGCACCGTCGGCCCAGCGCCGGCGGTGATCTTGCTTTTGGTGGCGGTGACCTGCGCGGTCACCGACCTGTGGAAGGGCAAGATCTACAACGCCGTCACCTATCCGGCGATGGCGGTGGGCCTCGTGCTGGCCATCGTGCAGCACGGGCTGTCCGGGATCTTCTTCGCGCTCGGCGGATTCGCCGTCGGCTTCTTCCCCGCGTTCGTGCTCTTCGCGCTCGGGGGAATGGGCGGCGGCGACGTCAAGTTGCTCGGCGCCATCGGCGCCATTGCCGGCGCGATCGCCGCCACCGAGACGCTGATCCTGGCGTTCCTGGTGGGCGGCGTGTTCGCGCTGGGCAAGCTGGCGTGGCACGGCAAGCTGTTCGCGACGATGGGACGCACCTTGCACTCGGTCGCCGGTGCTTTGTGGCCGGGGCTCGCTCCGCCCAAGACGCCGAACGACGGGCGGCTCGAGGTGCGCTTCGGCGTTGCCATTTGTGTCGCGCTGGTGGCGACGCTGTGGGATCTGCGCTCGGGCGCGATATCGAGCCTGCTGTGAGCGGGCGTGCGCGAGCGACGATGAGCGGAGGGGTCATGCGGCGACTGGCGAAAGTTTCCGCAGCGGCAGCAGCGACGGTGGGTGTAGCGGCGGTGGCCGGTCTGATGATCGGCGGCGCCGATTTCTTGCGCCAGCACCTTGGCACGCTCGTCCTCGCCGTGGCCATGGTCGTCGGGCTCGGCACGCTCGCCTGGCACCTCGTCGGCGGGCTGGTGCGCGGCGCCGTGCTCGCGGTGCGCCGTCCGCGCGCGCTCGGGCAGTCGGGCGCGGCCGCGGCCGAGTTCGTGATCGTGGTGATCCCGTTCCTGCTCACGCTGTTCGGCGTCATGCAGATGGCGTTGGCGTCGATGGCGCGCGTGCTCGTCAGCTACTCGGCGTTCTGCGCGGCGCGCGCGGCGATCGTGTTCGTGCCGGCGGAGCCGAAGTCGGGCGGCGCCTCGACGGGCTCGCCGATCCCGCTGCCGGTGGCGACGCTCAACGAGGACGCGGGCAGCATCGGCAAGGGCAACAACACGCTCACCGACTTCACGACGTCGGCGAAGGCGGCGCTCATCCGCAACGCGGCGTCGTACGCGCTCATCCCGTCGTCGCCGGCGATCGACGTGGTGGTCGCCGACACCGCGGCCAATTGGCCGTCGTATTGGACCAACCGCATCGCCAACGGCCTGTCGCCGCTCGATTGGGTCAAGAGCACGCTCGGCGATCTGTCGGACTACCCGAAGCAGGTGGTCGACTCGCTCAACGACAAGCTCAAGGACGCGATCACCGACCTCGGCAAGAAGGGCTCCGACGCGACGAAGAAGGATCTCGACGATTGGATCAAGAACAACGTCTCCGATCCGAAGAAGGCGGCGGCGCTCGAGGCGGCCGTCAACGGCGCGGTCGATGACGCGGTCAAGGGCGGCACCGGCGCCGCCGGCGGCTGGGTGACCAACGGGATCAACTCGACGCTCGAAGGCCCGCTCGCGAAGTACAAGGATCAGATCTCGCAGTGGGCCGCGGGCGCCGCGCAAGGCGCCGGCGGGAGCGTCGGCGGAAACTTCACCGGCTACTCGGTCGACCGCGCGCTCGACAACGGCTTCGGCTCGGGCACCGACGGCGCCGAGGGGGCGCTGTTGCGCTCGCTGCGCAAGCTCATCTACGCGCGCATGGCGACGGTGGTGACGCTGCACGACGCCAAGACCGGAGAGCTCAAGACCAAGTTCGAAGCCGACGAGCCGATCCGCGCGCGCGTGACCTACCTCTTCTATTGCCAGATTCCGCTCGCCAACCGCTTCGCCGGGCACGCGTTCTACGACCTGCCCGATCAGACGGTGATGGCGATGACCACCGGTCCGCTCGGGCCGGCGGCGATGGTCGGCATTCCCGGCTACTTCATGACCCTGACGGCCGATCACGTCCTCGTCAACCAGGGGAAGCCCGAATGATGAGATTCGTGGCGCCACGCTTCCGCAAGTTGTTGCGTCGCCTCGATCGCGACGAGGGCGGCAACGTCATCGTCATCTACGTGGCGGCGTCGCTGCTCCTGGTCGCCATGGTCTGGGCGATCATCGGCTCGGGCGCGCGCGTGGTGCAGCACGAGACCATTCAGTCGTCGGCCGACGCGGCCGCCTTCTCGGCCAGCGTCATCAAGGCCAAGGGGCTCAACATCATCGCGTTCTGCAACCTGGTGATGGCGCTCCTGCTCGCGCTGGTGATGCTGCTGCGCGCGATCAAGTACGTGCTCATGGGCCTCGCCGCGTTCATCACGGCGTGCGCGGCGTCGATCATCGGCGCTCCCGTGTGCGGTCCGCTCGTCGGGCCCGTCGACGACGTCGCCTTCGAGATCTATCCCCAGCTCGAGGACAAGGCCGAGCGCTTCATCAAGATCGCGATGAACGGCCTGCACTACACCGAGCGCGCCGTCGCGCACGTGACGCCGGTGCTGGCGTTCGTCGAGGCCTATCACATCGGCACCGACGCGGCGTATCAGAAGAACTTCGGCAACGGAAAGCTGGTGACGGTGTCGTGGCCGCTGCCCATCGAGGAGCTGCCGGTCAAGGACGGCACCTGCCAGGACCTGGCCGACAACGCGGTCCAGTACATCGAGGACATCTCGAAGCTGGTCCTCGGCAAGATCCTGACGCTGTTGCCGGGAGGTGGGATCATATCCGGCTGGTTGTCGAAAGCGATCGCGGCGCTCGCCAAGCCATTGGCCGGCACCTTATGCGGCGGCTCGATGACCACGACGGTCACCGAGGTGCTCACCGACTGCAACGCGTGTTTGAACGCGAGCAACGTCGTCGGCTCGCAATGGGTCGGCAACGAGGGCGTCACCGAGAACGATCAGATCGGCGGCAAGTTCAAGACGCCCGACCAGAGCGGCGCGACCTGCAACATGAAGTCGATGCCGTCGGGCTTCTGCAACAAGAGCGCGAAGCAGCTCGTCTGCGATGCCGACGGCCACGTGTGGAACTGGCTCGCGTTCCAGAGCTGCACCGTGCAGAAGGACGGCGAGGTGACGGGCGAGAGCGATTGGCCGCTGCCGCTCGTCTTCAGCGACGACTGGAAGAAGAAGGTCGATACGCGCGCCTTCACCGTGCTCAACGATTCGAACATGCAGCTGCGGCGGCAGTCGGTCGCCATCGCCGAGAAGGCGAGCCAGCGCGGCGGCGCGGCGCCGGGGCTGAACCAGCTCATGGGCATGGCCGAGGCCGAGTTCATGGCGTGGAACGGCCACGAGGATCTGTGGCACATGGATTGGCGCGCGCGCCTGGTGCCGTTCACCTTCGGCAGCACCAGCGGCGGCGACAATCCCGGCGACACCGGCGACGTGCCGTCGGGCGCGACCAGCATGGTGGGACAGCTCCTGAACGACTTCATGGGCAAATCGGGGATGTCCGGTTTGTCGAACCAGTTCCTGCTGCACTAGGAGCGAGCATGAAGATGCAGCGGCGACGCAGATGGCGAAGGACGCGCGGAGTGGCGATGACCGAGTTTCTCGTCGGTCTGCCGATGCTCATCTTGTTGTGGGCGGGCGTCGACTACTTCCGCATGGGGTTCGCGCGCCGGCTCGAGACGCTGAGCCAGAGCCACGCCGAAGCGTGGGAGAAGGCCTACTCCAACGACGGCTCGTGCTTCGCCGGCGCCAAGCCGTGGTCCGGCTTCACCGACAACTCGAGCCAGATGCCCGACGGCAACGGCGACGGCCAGAAGCTCAGCGACAAGACCGGCTCGTCGATGTTCATGTACAACCTGGCGCGCTCGACCAAGGGCATGGCGACGACGAGCTCGCGCTGGAGCGGCTACGTCTCGTCGTCGACCACGATCACGTGCAACGAGGTCGTGCCCAAGGACGACCGTGACGTGCTGACGCCGCTCGTCGACGTCATCAAGTCGCTGCTATGAGGATGCGGCGCTACATATGGCCGATGCTGCGGCTCGCCACCTTCATCGGCGTGGCGTGCGCGGTGCTGCTCTACATCGACTATCGCGTCGCGCGCGCGTCGGTGATGGAGCACCTGCTCGGCATCGGCCAGCGCATGGCGCCGTTCCTCGACGACGCGCACCTGGTCGAGAAGCCGCGCGAGGTGCACCTCAACGGGCTGCACATGTGGGTGGCCGCGGGGCACACCGATCAGCGGCCGGCGGAGGTCCGCCGCTGGTACGCCGAGCGGTACGCGGGCAAGGGCACGGCGACCGACACGATGACCGAGGCGCTCAAGGCGGCCAAGATGCTGCCGCCGTCGGTGACCGGCTTGTCGCAGGCGACGTTCGGCGACGACAAGATGGGCGGCATGGCGGCGCTCGACATGGGCCAGCACGTCGACCTGCGCGCGCTGCAGGCGGCGCTGCGCAAGCTGGTGACCGGCAAGATCGGCGAGGTCGGCCACTTCCGCTACCTCTATTACGAACGCAACGAGACCGGCGGCACGCGCTTTCTGACGGTGTGGACCGACGATCAGTTCGACCTGGCGAAGTTCCTGCCGTCGGGCGGCGAGGACGCGCCCGGCCGCGACATCGAGGACGTGCCGCGCTACCCCGGCACCATCCGCGTGCTCTCCGGCGACGAGCGCGGCCGCGCGGCGCAGATGGCCGTGTACACCGGGCCGGGCTCGCCGGACACGGCGGCGATGTTCTACGACGCGCGCATGCGCACGCTCGGCTGGCAGGCGGATCCGCAGTTCGCCGCGGCGGCGGCGCGCCAGGGGCTGCACAGCGCCCGCTACGGCAACGCCAAGGGGCACGAGGTCGTCATCGATCTCTCCGACGACCAGCAGCACGGCCGCGCGCTGGCGGTCACGGTCATTCAGCTGCACTGACGCGCCCGCTTCTGGCGGTGCCTTGATTCGCGCTTAGAACCCGGGATCATGATCGGCGCCGTCGTTGTCGATGGGGACGAGGAGCAGACGCGGTTTCGCGTCTGGGCTCCGAGGCCGCGCAGCATCGAGCTCGAGATCGTATCGCCCCAAGCCCAGCGGGTGCCGATGCGCGCCGTCGGCGACGGCTACTTCGAGGCCACCGTCGCCGGCGTCGGTGCCGGCGCGCGCTACGTCTACCTGCTCGACGGCGAGCGGCGCCGCCCCGATCCCGCCTCGCGCGCGCAGCCCGAAGGCGTGCACGGCCCGTCGGAGGTGGTGGACGCGCGCGCCTTTCCCTGGAAGCACGCGCGGCGGCCGCGGCGCATGCGCGACCTCATCATCTACGAGCTGCACGTCGGCACCTTCACGCGCGAAGGCACCTTCGACGCCGCGGCGGGCGCGCTCGATCGGCTCGTCGAGCTCGGCGTCACCGCCGTCGAGATCCTGCCGGTCGCCAGCTTTTCGGGCGCGCGCAACTGGGGGTACGACGGCGTGTCGTGGTTCGCGCCGCAGCGCTCGTACGGTGGCCCCGACGGCCTCAAGCGGCTCATCGACGCGTGTCACGCGCGCGGGCTCACCTTCCTGCTCGACGTCGTCTACAACCACTTCGGGCCCGAAGGAAACTACGTCGGCGAGTACGCGCCGTACTTCACCTCGCGCGTGCACACGCCGTGGGGCGACGCCATCGACTACGAGGGCGAGCGGCCGGTGCGCGACTTCGTGCTCGACAACGCGCGCATGTGGTTCGACGAGTATCGCATCGACGGGCTGCGCCTCGACGCGGTGCACGCGATCTTCGACGGCTCGCCGCGCCACATCGTGGCCGAGGTGGCCGCGCTCGGGCACGCGCAGGATCGCGTGGTCATCGCCGAGAGCGATCTCGGCGACGTGGCGGTGATCTCGTCGCCGCCGGCGGGCTGGGGCTGCGACGCGCAGTGGTCGGACGATTTCCACCACGCGCTCCACGCCGTCGTCACCGGCGAGAAGAGCGGCTACTACGAAGACTTCGGCGCCGTCGGGCAGCTCGCCGTCGCCGTCTGCGAGGGCTTCGTGTACCAGGGGCAGCAGTCGACCTTCCGCAAGCGGCCGTTCGGCACGCCGTCGCGCGCGCTTTCCGGCGAGCGCTTCGTGGTGTGCGCGCAAAACCATGACCAGATCGGAAATCGCGCCATCGGCGAAAGGCTCGCGCATCTCGAGCCCGGCTGCGAGCACGCGGTGGCGGCCACGGTGCTGCTGGCGCCGGCGGTGCCGATGCTGTTCATGGGCGAAGAGCACGCCGATCCGGCGCCGTTCCAATATTTCACCGATCATCAGGACGCGGCGCTGGCGCAGGCGGTGCGCGACGGTCGTCGCCGCGAGTTTCCCTCGTGGAACGCGTCGGAGGTGCCCGATCCGCAGGCGCAGGAGACGCGCGACCGCTCGGTGATCGATCTCGCGCTCGCGTCGGGCGGCCGCCACGCCGACGTGCGCCGCTGGTATCGCGCGCTCGTGAGCTTGCGCCGCGAGCATCCCGAGCTCGTCGACAAGTCGCGCTGTGCCACCGTCGTCGACGAGCCGAACGGCGGCTTCGCCATGATCCACGACGGACGCCTCGCCGTCGCCGTGTCGCTGCGCGGCGCCGCCACCCGCCTGCGCCTGCCCGGCGGGCCGTGGCGCTTGGCGCTCGATGCCGGCGACTTCGGCGGTCCGACCGGCGGTGCGGTCGACGCTGGAACGATCTCACTGCCGCCGTGGGGGGCCCTGATCCTCCTCGCTTGAATCTTGCCCGGCGCGGGTCAATAGTTCGCGCCATGCGAAAGCTCATTCCCCTCGTCGCGCTCTTGGGGGTGACGGCTGCCGCGCGTGCCTCCGAGCCGCGCAAGGTCGTCTCCATCGAGGGCATCACCGAGTACGCGCTCGACAACGGCCTGCGCGTGCTCTTGTTCCCCGACAGCTCGAAGCCGACGGTGACGGTGAACGTCACCTACCTCGTGGGCTCGCGCCACGAAGGGTACGGCGAGAGCGGCATGGCGCACCTCCTCGAGCACATGCTGTTCAAGGGGACGCCGACGCATCAGAAGATCTGGACCGAGATGGACGCGCACGGCGCGCAGTTCAACGGCACCACCGATTACGACCGCACCAACTACTTCGAGACTGTCAACGCCACCGACGAGAACCTGAAGTGGGCGCTCGGGCTCGAAGCCGATCGCATGGTCAACTCCAAGGTCGCCGCCGACGATCTCAAGAGCGAGTTCTCGGTGGTGCGCAACGAGTTCGAGATCGGCGAGAACTCGCCGCAGTCGATCCTCGAGGAGCGCATCTACTCGACGGCGTACCTGTGGCACAACTACGGCAAGTCGGTCATCGGCTCGCGCAGCGACATCGAGCGCGTGCCGATCGCCAACCTGCAGGCCTTCTATCACCGCTTCTATCAGCCGGACAACGCCATGCTCGTCGTCGCCGGCAAGTTCGAGCCGAAATCGACGCTGGCGCTGGTCAACGGCCTGTTCGGCAAGATCCCGCGTCCGGCGCGCAAGCTCTCGCCCACGTACACCGTCGAGCCGGTGCAGGACGGCGAGCGCACCGTGACGCTGCGCCGCGCCGGCGACATCGGCATGGTCGGCGTCGCCTATCACGGCGTGGCCGGTCCGGACGCCGACTTCGTCGCCGAGGAGGCGATCGCCGACATCCTCACGCACAAGCCGACGGGGCGGCTCTACAAGGCGCTCGTCGACAAGGGGCTGGCCTCGAAGGTCGACGGCAACGCGCAGCCGATGGCGGAGCCGGGCCTCTTGTTCCTCTCGGCCGAGGTGCCCGCCGGCAAGTCGATCGACAAGGTACGCGACGTCATGACCGCGACCATCGAGAGCGTCGCCAAGGGCGACATCACGCAGGAGGAGCTCGATCGCTTCAAGACGGCGATGCTCAAGCGCATCGAGCTGCGCCT
>Ga0134125_10004602_pt1 | contig 15773 bp, 16 predicted proteins | sample KB31751_FD_96464 | JGI IMG/M metagenome (GOLD analysis project Ga0134125, IMG submission 96464) | Terrestrial soil microbial communities with excess Nitrogen fertilizer from Kellogg Biological Station, Michigan, USA - KB3-175-1 | ecosystem: Environmental > Terrestrial > Soil > Unclassified ... | reverse complement strand
ACCGGCGAAATTCCCGGCGGCGACCTGGCCAGCCAACTGGTCATGTTGGGCGGCCACTTCGACTCCTGGCAGTCGGGCACCGGAGCCGCCGACAACGCCGCCGGCGCGGCCACCATGATGGAGGCGTTGCGCCTGCTCAAGGTCAGCGGCCTGAAGATGCGGCGCACGGTGCGCATCGCGCTCTGGACCGGGGAGGAGCAGGGACTCCTGGGTTCGCGCGCCTACGCGCTACAGCACTTCCGCAATGCCGCCGGTGAGGTGCTGCCCGAGCAGAAGCAAGTCAGCGGCTACTACAACGTGGACAACGGTTCGGGCGCGATCCGGGGCGTCTATTTGCAGGGCAACGACATGGTGGCGCCGTTGTTCGAGCGCTGGATGCAGCCCTTCCACGACTACGGCATGAACACGCTCACCATCCGCGACACCGGCGGCACCGACCACCTCAGCTTCGTGGCGGATGGCATCCCCGGCTTCCAGTTCATCCAGGATCCGCTCGACTACGAAACCCGCGTGCACCACTCCAGCGCGGACGTGTACGAGCACGTCATTCCCTGGGACATGGAGCGCAACGCGGCCATCGTGGCGGCGTTCGTCTACCAGACCGCCAACCTGCCGGAGATGCTGCCGCGTCCGCCGCTGCCGCCGGCGCCGGCGCCGGCGGGCCGTGGCGGTCGTTAGGCTCTAGGCCGCCGCGACGGGCCTGGCGCCCCCGAGCAGCGCCTCGACGAACTGGCCGGGTTCGAAGGGAATCAGGTCCTCGGCCTTTTCACCCACGCCGATGTAGCGTACCGGCAGGCCCAGCTCGCGCGCGATGGCGACCACGATGCCGCCGCGCGCGGTGCCGTCCAGCTTGGTGACGATCAGGCCGGTGAGGCTGGCGGCCTGGGTGAATTGCCGCGCCTGTTGCAGGCCGTTCTGTCCCGTGGTGGCGTCGAGCACCAGGAGCGTTTCATGGGGTGCGCCCGGTACCAAACGTTCGGCGGTGCGGCGCATCTTGGCCAACTCCTGCATCAGGTTGGTCTTGGTGTGCAGCCGGCCGGCGGTATCCACCAGCACGTAATTCACCTGCCGCGACTTGGCGGCGGTGAGAGCGTCGAAGAGTACCGCCGAGGGATCGGCGCCCGGCTTCTGCTGGATGACCTCGACCCCGGCGCGCTGCGCCCAGACCCCCACCTGCTCGGCGGCGGCGGCGCGGAAGGTGTCGCCGGCGCAGATTAGGGAGGTGAACCCCTCGTTCTTGTAGCGTTGCGCCAGTTTGCCGATCGAGGTGGTCTTGCCGGTGCCGTTGACCCCGACCATCATGATGACGAAGGGGCCGCCGTCGCTGTTCTCGCGCGGCGCGGCCACGGTGCGGTCGAAGATTTTGACCAGTTCCATCTTGATCGCCGCCCGCACCGCCTCGGGGGTGGTGGCCACATCGCGTGCCCGCTGCTGCTCGATCTGGGCGCGCACGGCGGCGACGATTTCGCCGGCGGTGCGCGCTCCCAGGTCGGCGTTGATGAGCGTGCTCTCGAGCTGGCGCAGCAACTCGGGGCTGATCTGGGCGTTGCCCTGGAACAGGTCCTCGACCTGGGCCACCAGGTTGTCGCGGGTCTTCTCCACCGCCCCGGCGACTTTTTCTTGCAGGCGCTCGAACAGCGTGGCCTTCGGCGGCGGCCCGAACAGGGTCTGGATCATGGCTTATTTTCGCATGGGGACACGCCCCGTCCGCGCCAGTCAGTGCCGGCGGAACATGCGCCACAGCTCGGCGCCGCCGCGCACCGCCACCACGGCGGTGATACCGGCGAAGACGGCGCCGGCGCCGATCAGCGCGATGGTCCAGAACCAGAGCCAGAATCCGGCACTAGCCATAGGCCGCCTCTCCCCGCGGCTTGCGCCGCTCGCCCAGCCACGAACCCACGATCATGGCCGCCGCCGCCAGCCCGAAGGCCGCGAAGCCCGAGTACGTGGCGGGCAGGTTCAGTACGAAGTAGCCCACGGTGGCCCCCGCTCCGCAGATCATCGCGGCGTAACCGCCGGCCAGATTGGCCCGCTTCCAGTAGAGACCGCCGATTACCGCGGCAAAGGTGCCCGAGAGAAAAATCGTTGCCGTCAGGTTCAGGTACAAATATAGCGGTCCGGAGAGCGTATACCACAAGCTCCACCAGAGGATGAAGGCGCTCACGAACACGTTGGCGATGCGGTTGATGCGGATCTGGGCGCGCGAGCTGAGCGGCCGCCTCTGGCGGGCCGCGCGTAACGGGCCCACGATGTCCTGCGAGATGATCGAACTCCAGCCCAGCAGGTAGGAACTGTTCACCGACATGGTTGCGGCCAGCATGCCCGCCACGACCAGTCCCTTCACGCCGGGCCCCAGCAGATGCGCCAGCAGCGTCGGCATGGCTTGCATGGAGTCGAATCCCGGCCCCAGCGCCGCCAGCGCCGCGATCCCCCACAGCATGGGCAGCATGCCGCGCCCCAAAAAGATCAACCCGGTCCAGCCAAAGACCTTCTTGCTGAGTTCGGGCGTCTTCATGGACATGGTGCGCATGGCGGTGGTCTGCCAGCAGGTGTCCACCGCCGTCCAGAGAATGACCTGCCAGATGATGTAGCCGGCGCCGTAGGTGGGGTTGGTGAGCGGGTTGAATCCGGGCGCGCCCATGTGGGCCGAAACCGCATGCACCATCGAGCCCCAGCCCACCTTGGCGACGCAGTAGAGCGTGACGATGATGGTGCCCACGCTCAGCGCCACGTACTGCACGAAGTCGGTGATCACGATCGAGAGCATGCCGCCGACCACGGTGTACAGCAACTCGATCAGCAGGATGCCCGTCATCGCGATCTTCAGGTAGTGAAACGGGATTCCGGTGAGAATGACCAGAAACTCGCCCTCCACCCGGAGGAACATCCCCATGTTCAGGATGCCGCCCAGCGCCACCAGGCATCCGGTCAACACCCGCAGCCCCCGGCTGTACTTGCGCTCGAAGTACTCCGGCACCGTCATCAGCTCCAGCTTCCGGAAGCGGTGGATGATGAAGCCGGTGTAACCCACCATCAGCATCACCAGCCCGGAAATCAGGCCGGTGACGAAGGCCGAAAACCCGGTCTGGAAGCCGAGTTGGGCGTAGTACATGAAGGTGACGGTGCCGGTCTCCGTCGCCGCCAGGGTGGCGATGCCGAGAAACAGGCCAAGCCCGCGCCCGGCAACCAGATAATCGCTGATGTCGGAGAGAAAGCGCTTGGCGGCGAGACCAATCGCCAGCGTCCCGGCCAAATACAGAATGACGATCGCGGTATCGAACCAGGTAAAGCCCATGCGCCGGTATCAGTTCCGCGGACCGAAGCGCTTGTGGCACTCATCGCAGCGGAAGACCTGCGGACGCCGAAGGACACGGTCCCACCAATTGCGTTTCACGCGGTGCACGTCGATCGACTTGCAGCGAGGACAAGCCCGGGGGGATGGCATGACTGTTGTGACAACCTTTCCTGGGGGCTGATTGTAGCAAACCCGGGATAAAAAAAATTACAATGATCAGGGGCCGCGCGCGGCTCAGCCATGCCGGTAACGCCTGACGCCTCGATCCCGCCTCCGCCCCGGCTGCGCCGCCTTCACCTCGCGCTGGATATTGCCATTGGCTTGCTGCTGGTGATTGCGGTTCTGACCGGGCTGATCTATTGGTACGTGCGAAGCGATCAGCCGCACTGGGACGGCCGGCTCCGGCTCCAGGGCTTGCAGGCTCCGGTAAGCATTGTCCGCGACAATCTGGGCATCCCCCATATCCAAGCCCAAAACATCCACGATTTGTACATGGCGCAGGGGTTTGCCATGGCCCAGGACCGGCTTTGGCAAATGGACCTCATGCGCCGGCTGGGGGAAGGCCGGCTGGCGGAGGTGTTCGGCCCGGTCGCGCTGGACGTGGATCGGAAGAACCGGGAACTCGGACTGGGACGCACCGCCGCTGCCGAGGCCGCGCGGATGCAGCCTCAGGAAGCCGCACTGCTCACCGCCTTTGCCGCCGGGGTGAACTCGTTCATCACCGACCGCGGCCGGAGGCTGCCGCTCGAATTCTGGCTGCTGCGCTACCGTCCGGAGGCATGGACGCCGCGCGATTCGCTCGCCCTGGCGGCCTACATGTACCAGGTGCTGGGATCCGACTACGACGACAAACTCTTGCGCGAGACCATCACCGCGCGCATTGGCCCGGGCCTGGCGCAGCAGCTTTTCCCGCGGCGCTCGGCTTGGGATGTCGTTCCGGGGGCGCTGGGTCCGCGCTTGGGGCCGCAATTCGGATCGGGCTTACCGGTCTTTGCCGCGCCTCCGCCACGGCGAAAATCCGCCGCGGCTTGGGCCCGCGGGAGCCCCCAAGCCGCGGCGAGCCTGGGCGGGGCGCGCGGCGAAGCTGTGCTGGGGCCCGCGCCACGATTGGACCACCGCGGCGGCAGCAACGACTGGGTACTGGCCGGCATGCACAGCTTCACCGGCAAACCGATTTTGGCGAATGACCCGCACCTGCAATTCCAGATTCCCGGCCTGTGGTGGACCGCGCAGTTGAGCGCTCCCGGCGTCGATGTCGCCGGAGTGGCGATTGCCGGCGTGCCCGGCATCGTCATCGGCCACAACCAGCACATTGCCTGGGGCGTGACCAATACCCGTGCCGACGTCCAGGACCTGTACCGCGAAACCTTCGACGGCAAGGGGAACGTGCTCACGCCCCGCGGCTGGCAGCCGCTGCGGCATTGGCATGAGAGCATCGGCGTGCGCGGCGCCGCACCCGTGCCGCTGGATGTGACGGTCACGCCTCACGGTCCGGTGATCGCCCGCGACGCCGGCGGTCCGCTGGCCCTGGCCTGGAGCATGTATGCCCCCGGCGCCTTACAGGCGACCCACATCTTTCTGGCGATTGACCAGGCACACAACTTTGCCCAGTTCGAATCCGCGCTGTCCGGCTTTGCCGGACCCACGCAGAACTTCGTCTATGCCGACGACCAGGGCCACATCGCCTACCAGTGCGCGGGCTGGGTGCCGCTGCGCCAAGGCTACGATGGCTCGGTGCCGGTGCCCGGAAATACGGCCAGCCTTGATTGGCACGGGTGGATTCCCTTCGGTCAGCTCCCCCGCGTGCAGGATCCCGCCGCCGGCGTGCTCGCCACCGCCAATAGCCGGATCACGCCGGATGGCTATCCCTACACCATCTCCACCGATTGGGACGCGCCCAACCGTACCCGCCGCATTTACCAGTTGCTCTCGCAACTGCCGCGCTGGAACGCCTCCGCCATGGGGCGATTGCAACAGGATGTGTACTCCGAGCAGGATCGCGACTTCGCCGCCGCGCTCATCGCCGCCGGCGAAGCCGTCACCGCGGCCGGAACCCGGCTGCCGGTGCCGCTGCAACAGGCCTTGCGCCAGCTCCGCGGCTTCCGTGGCGCCATGGGCCACACCGGCGCCGGCCCCACGCTGGCCTATCAGACACGTCGGGAGTTTTTGCGCCGCGTCCTCAGCCCCAAGCTCGGCGACCCGCTGGCCCGGCGGTACAACTGGGATGAGGCGCCGGTTTTTGAGCAGTGGCTGCTGGCCGCGCATCCCCCACAGTGGCTGCCGCCCGACTACGCCGGGCGCGGTTGGAACGGGCTGTTGCTCGACAGCCTGGCCAGTGTCGTCGAGAGCCTGGGGAACACGCCCAGCGACCAGCATTGGGGACGCTTTGAGACCCTCAGCGTGCAGCACCCGGTGTGGTCGCATTTCCCGGTGGTGCGCAATTTTGCCGATCTTGGCCCGGTGGAGTTGAATGGCAGTCCGCTTACGGTCAAACAGGCGCGCAACGTTGCTTTGGGCGATCCCAACGATCTCGGTCCCAGCATGCGGTTTGTCGCCGATGTGGGCGCCTGGGACCGCTCCACCGTGACCCTGGTGGCGGGCGAGTCCGGACAACTTTTCAACCCGCACTACCGCGACCAGTACCTCGCCTATCTGCGCGGGGTGGCGTTGCCGCTGTGGTTCTCGCCCGCCGCGGTGGCGGCGCACCGCCAGCATCGGCTCGAGCTGGTCCCCTGAGACTCAAGCTCGTGTCAGCGCCACGATCACGTCCTCGAACACGCCTTTCATCGTGGGCGGCTGCGAGCGCAGCGTCACGTCCGCGCCATGCAGGCGGCGAATGCCCTCGCGCAGGCGCGCCTCCGGCATGGAACGGCTGAGTCCCAGCACCGCATCCGCGGCAAACCCCGGGGGCCGCAAGCCCTCGGGCAGTACGCGGTAGATGCCGCTGCGGTCGCGCACCTTTTCCTGGCGCAGGATCAGCGCCATCTTGAACGCGCGGCTGAGCTGGAATACCAGCCCGATCGCGCCGCCGTCGCCCTCGTCCGCCCAGATCCGCTCCAGGCTGGCTAAGCTGCCGGCGCGGTCGCCGCGGCCCAGGCGCTGCGCCAGTTCGAAGCTCGAACCCACGCGCGAGGCCGCCACCAGGGCGGTGACCGCCTCCGGCGTGATCTGCCGCCCGGGCAGGGCGTAGGCCGCCAGTTTGTCCACTTCCTGGCGAATCCGGCCCAGGTCTCCCTCCAACATTTCCGCCAGCAGGCGAGCCGCGGGCGCGGTTAACTCCGCGTCCCGTGCCGCGGCCATTTCGCGGGCGAGGGTGGCCGCCGTCGCTTCGGATACGCGCGCGCAGGGAATCAGGCTGCCGCAGGCGCCCAGGGTTGCCTCGATGCGCTGCAGCTTGCCCTTGTCTTCGAGCGACATGCGCTGCCGGTCCGCGGGGAGATGCAGATGGTCCGCCAGGAACACCAACACCGCCGCGGTCACGCCCTTCTGCGCGGATACGAACCGCTCCAGGTTGGCGGGAAAGTCGCCGTGCTTGCGCTTGGATTTCTTGGCGGATTCCTTGCCCGTGTCGCTTTCCGCCGCGGAAGCGCCCCTTCCGAACAATTCCTTGGCGTTGCGCACGAAAAAGATCTGGAGCGGCGCCATGAGCGAGGGAGTGCGGGCGCGATCCAGGATTTCATCGAGCGGCGTCGCCGCCAAATCCTCGTCGAACAGGGCGAACTCCTCCATGTCCGGGGGCACGAGGGCCGCCATCTCGGCCCGGAATCTGTCCCGGAGGAAGATTTCGTCGCCCACCAGCGTGTACACCGGGCGCACCGTGTTCAGGCTCAGCCCGCCGCTCAAAACGCCTCCACAATGTCCGCCACGAGCGTTTGGGCGAGGGATTGGCTCAGGCGGCGAAAGGCGCTGGAGTCTTCTTCGATGAAGTTCGACTGCTGCGGGCTGATCTGGTACTCATCGTGAAACACCAGGTCGTTGTTGCGGTAGACCTCGTGGCCGCCGGGCTCGGTGGTCATCCAGGCCTGGACGTGAATCACCACCTCGACGGTGGTGGCCCGGCCACTCGTGGCGTCGAAGGTTACCGGCGTAATTTCCACGCTCCGCAGGTCGCCGTGGAGAGCCGCATCGCAACCGACCGCGCTCGCTTGCACGTGATAGTGTGTACGGCGTTCGAACTCCTGGGCGACGGCGGCGCTGATCGCTTGCGAGAGCTGCGGCTGCCCGGTGTGGTTCTGGAAAGGTAGCACCGCCACCACATGGGTGGCGGGAGGCAGGATGGTGGGCCGCCCCGCGAAGTGATAACCGCAGCCGGCGAACAGCCACGCCGCCAGCAGCGCGGCCGCGGTGGCTGCGGCGCGGGGGCCCGGGTTCATGCCGGCCTCCGCGCCAGCGCGGCCGCGGCGGCATCCACCGCGCTGAAGGCGATACGGCGAAGATTATCGGTGCCGGCATACAGCCACATACCGTGTCCGGCATCCATCCGCGGCCCGCTCACTTGCACCGTATCCTCGCCGGCCACGCTCACCACATCGGGGCTCTCGACCCGCCGCAGCCATGGACTCTCCAGCGCTGTCTGCACCGCGGCCGCGGGCGGCGCGGAGACCCAACCGACAAATAGCGACACCACCGAACCATGGAAGAGCGGTGGCTGCAGAACTTGCAGCGCAAGCCGCCCGGCGGCCTGGCCACAGAGGGTGCGGGTGTCGGCGAGAATCCGCTCGCGCACCGATGCCAGACTCGGTACGGCTCCTTCACCCAAGCTCATCCGCAAATTGAACGCCACTTGGCCGTCGAACACGGCTTGTGGCAGCGCCTGCAGCGCCAGCAGCTTGACCGTCTGTTGTTCCAGCTCCTGAATCCCGGCCATCCCGCGTTGGCTGGCGGGTTCGAACACGGTGGCTGCGGCCACCTCGATCCGGCCGCACCTTTCGAGCCGCTCCAACAGCAGCGCCAACATCTGAGCCGCGGGGTGTGCGACGACCAGCAGGCGCGCCCCACCGCCATCGCCGGGCTCGGCTTCAAATCCCGCCAGCCGCGCTCCAGGCTCGTGATCGAGTGCCCCGGCCAGATCCACCAGCAGTGGACAGGGATGCGCCACCCGCGCCAACTCCGCTACCCGGCGGGCGTCGGCGGCGCTGCCCGACAGGAACAGCACGTCGAACTCCGCTAGCATATCCGCGGAAAATGGCTCGATGACCGCAGCCTCATCGCCGAAGGCCACAATTCCGAGCAACGCCGGTTCGACCGCGTCCATGGTGAGCAGACGCGGCGAAAGGGTCGGAAACTTGCGTTCCTCCAAGGCGTTGTTCAGCTCTTTGGCCAGGAGCCCCGGCGCTCCGATAATACCGACTCGAACCATGAGTTAGTGCGCCTCGCGCCGCTGCCGGTGAAGGGAATACGTGAGCCGCCATGTCAGCGCCGAGCCGATGTACACCACCACCACGGCAAGCAAGACGATTTCGGAAGCGATCCAAAGCCCGGCCATCAACGCCGCCAACACTACCATGATGAAGTAGGGATGCCGCCGCCCCAGGTCAATGTCTTTGAAACTGTAGAACCGCCATGTACTGACCATCATCCATCCCAGGCTAAGGACGAAGAGCATCCAGACCACGGCAATGGTGCCCGAACGATTGATGGCGGTGAACAGAAAAGACGGCGAGGCAAAGAAGTGAATCACGGCGGCAATTGCGCCCGCGGCGGCCGGGATCGGCATACCTACAAAGTAGCGCTTCCCCGGCTTGCCCGGATTCGAGGGACGCGATTCGTCGGTCGCGATGTTAAACCGGGCCAAGCGCGCGGCGCCGGCTACCACAAAGAGAAAGACCACGATTTGCGCCGCCCGGTTCAGGCTCACGGTGGCGGCGGGACCGAGGGTGAGGAAACGCAATCCCCAAACGTAGGCGAGCAGAGCTGGGGCCACGCCGAAACTGATGACGTCGGCGAGGGAGTCGAATTCCCGGCCGAAGGCGCTGGAGGCATTGGCCATGCGAGCAATGCGCCCATCGAGGCCATCCAGCAAAATAGCCCAGCCAATCGCTTTGGCGGCGCTATCCAGCAACGAGGCGGGCTCAAAAGACAGGGCATTGGCTTGCAGCGCCAGCACTGTCTGCTGAATGGCATACCAGCCCATCCCCAGGTTGGCGACGGTGAAGAGCGAGGGAAGCAGGGCCACGCCGCGCCGTAAGGGGCGTGGAGAGCGGCGAACCGGGGTAGGGGCGGAGTAGGAAGCCGGATCGGGCATGAACGCTTCTATTCTATATGCGCCCGGCCCCCGGCCTTGCCGCCCGGTTCGCATTCCTGGGGGCGGCGCAGGGACTCCGCGCCGCGCTGCGCCCGCTCCGCGTCAGCGCGCGGCGCGCTGCTCGTCCTCCAGCTTGTACATGTACTTGATGATGTCTTTGTAGATGAGCAGGTTGGGCTCGCCCGTACGGTGCACCTTCAGGCAGTGGCGGTCATACCATTCGATCACCCCGCGCACGCGCTCGCCGTCCTTGAGCACCAGGACCATCTCGGTCTTGGTTTGCATCTGCTTGAGGAAGTAGAAACTCTCGGCGTTGGTCTGATCGGGAGGGATGGGCTTCTTGGGCAGGCGGGGGGCGGGAGCCGTGGCGCCGGTCAGAGCCGGGGCGGCGGCCGCACCGCTGGAGCTGCTGCGCGCCAGTTGATCCCGCACCTCGGCGAGCGAGGGTCGGATCAACTTGCGGTTAGCCGACATTTCCGGGTCGGGATTCCGGCGCTGCAGCGTGTCATTCAGGGTCGAGGCCATAAGTGCGCGGCTCCAGTCCTCCCGACGGCGTTCCCGGGCCTTAGCTGGCGTTGTCCGCCAAACCAAGTGCCCAACTATCCAGGGCTAGCGGGCGAAACACGTTTCGTCCGGTCGCGGCTTGCATTCGATCGAGTCCCTCAACCCATTCCGGGAGCCGGCCCGCATCGAGCCGCCGCGCCAGTTGGGTGAGTTCGGGAAGGCAATCCACGTTGCGTACCGCCTGGGGAAAATCCGACTGAAGGTAAACACAATCTTGCAAGACACTATAAAGAATTTCGAGGAGCGATTCAAACTTTTCTTTGCTGGCGCGGGTGGACTCACTCAGGCGAAACACCGACAAGGCTTGGCCGCCGGCGAGGGCGGCGCGCAGCCACCCCAGCGCTTCCTGCCGGGCGGCGCGGTAGCCCGCCAGGTCGAGTTGCAAGGCCCGTCCGGGGCAGCCTTGGGAAAGACGCGCAGCTAAGGCTAACTCCTCGGGCGCGGCTGGACTTCGCTGTGCTAGCGCCGCAACCAACTCCTCGCTGGCCACCGGCCGCAGGGCCAGAACCAGCGCACGCGAGCGCACGGTGGGGAGCAGAGCCAGAGGGTTGCGGGCCAGCATGACCAAACAGACCCGCTCCGGCGGTTCTTCCAAGGTCTTCAGCAGGGCCGCTTGGGTGGTCCAGCGGGCTCGGTCGAACTCCGGGACGATCAGGGTCCAGGTGGCGCCGGCGTCGGGGAGCAGTTGCGTCTGCTGGATCAGGGCGCGGGCCTGCGCCATGGTTAAGAAGTCACCGTCGGGTGGATAGAGGCGCACCGCGGGATGAAGCGAGACCTGCAAGGGCGCGGCCTCGCGGGCGTTGCCTTTGACCTCGGCCTCGCGGAACTCAAGCGCGGCCGTGATCTGCTCCGCCACTTGGGACAGGGACACGGCCTGGCGGCAGCGGGTGCATACCCCGCAAAAGTCTCCCGGTGCCGGCGGGGCAAGACAGTTCAGGGCGAGGCCCAGCATCAGCGCCAAGGTGGTCTTGCCGATTCCTTCAGGTCCGGTCAAGACCACCGTGCGGCGGGCGTGCTGCGCCGCCACCAGATGACGCAATTGCGCCACCACCTCGGCGTTGCCTAGGAATTCATGCCAGGGCATACCACCGCGCGAATGCGCGCCTCCACCTCTGCCGCCGTACCCTCGGCAGGAATTAAGTGACAGCGCGACGGCTCGCGCTGCGCCAGAGCGCGGTAGGCCGCCGCCACCCGGGCAAAAAAGGCGGGGGTCTCGGCCTCGAAACGGCCCTCGCCGCCTCCCGCCGCCACGCGTCGCCGCGCCCGTTCCAGGCTGCGCCCGGGATCCTGGTCGAGGATCAGGGTCAGGTCGGGTTGCAGGTCGTGGCACAGAATCCGGTGCAAGTCGTGAATCAACGCCACCGACAAACCCCGCCCGCCGCCCTGGTAGGCTTCGGTGGCGTCGTGAAAACGGTCGCACAGAACCCAGGCGCCGCGCGCCAGCGCCGGCCGGATCACCTCCGCCACGCTCTGGGCGCGCGAGGCGCACATCAACGCCAACTCCGTTTCCGGCTGCGGGCACGCGCCGCCGTCTTCTCTCGCCTCGGCCAACACCAAACTCCGGATGCGCTCCCCCAGCGGGGTGCCGCCCGGCTCGCGCGTCACCACCACGGTGTGACCGGCGTCGGTGAGATGCGCTGCCAGCCGCTGCAGTTGTGTGCTCTTGCCGCTGCCGTCCAGGCCCTCGAAAGTAACGAATTTGCCCACCGGCACGATGGTAACATTGGCCTGCGTGAGTCTTGCCCAGCAGTTGGAGCGCGTGCGCGGCGTCATCGCCGCCGCGTGTGCACGCCGCGGCCGTTCCTTCGAGGAGGTGCGCCTGCTGGCTGCCACCAAAACCGTGGCGCCGGAGCGGATCGCCGAGGCCTACGCCCTGGGCGTGCGCTTGTTTGGCGAGAATCGCGTGCAGGAACGCGAGGCCAAGCGTCCGGCGCTCGCCTCGCTCGCGGCGGAATGGCGGTTGCTCGGCCCCTTGCAGAGTAACAAAGCCGCGCGCGCCCTGAGCCTGTTCGACGCCATCGAGTCCCTGAACTCCCTCGCCCTGGCGCAACGCCTGGACCGGCTCGCCCGCGAAACCAACCGTCCGCCGCTGCCGGTGCTGCTCGAGATCAACATCGGCGAGGAACCGCAAAAGCACGGCATCGCCCCCGCTCAGGCGCTCGCGGTCGCCCAGGCGGTGGCCGAATTGCCCCACTTGCGGCTCGGCGGCGTGATGGCGGTGCCGCCCGCGGTCTCCGCTCCCGAGGCCGCGCGCCCGTATTTTGCCGCCCTGGCCGCCCTGGGCGAACAGCTGCGCCTGGAACTGCACCGCCCCCGCGCGGGCTGGGATCTTTCCATGGGCATGTCGCACGATTTCGCAGTCGCTGTCGAGGAGGGCGCGACCATCGTCCGCCTCGGTTCGGCCCTTTTTGGTTCCCGTCCGCCGCTATGATGATCACCGACCTGCAAGCCGCCCTCCAGGCGCAAAAATGTGCCGCCTGGCTGTTCTATGACCACCACCACCGCGATCCCATCGCCTATCGCGTCCTGGGTTTGCCCGAGGACAGCATGGTGACCCGCCGCTGGTACTATCTCGTGCCGGCCGTGGGAGAGCCGGTAAAGCTTGTGCATCGCATCGAAGCGGGCGTTCTCGACCCGCTGCCGGGCGAACGCCGGGTGTACTCCCGCTGGTCGGAGCTTCGGGACCAGCTCCGTGCCCTGGTAACCCCGCTGGGGCCATCGCCCCGCGTGGCCATGCAGTACTCGCCCGGCTGCTCGCTGCCGCCCATCTCGCTCGCCGACGCGGGCACGGTGGAGCAGCTCCGCTGCTTCGGCTGCGAGGTGGTCGGTTCGGGCGACTTGATCTCGCGCTTCGACGCCGTTTGGTCCGCGGCCATGCTGGCCAGCCATCGCGCCGCCGGCCGAGTGATTGACGAAACCATCACGGCGGCCTTTCAGTTTGTGCGCGCCCAACTCGATGCCGGTGTCGCCTTGCATGAGTACGAGCTGCAGCAGTGGATGATGGAGCGGATGTCGCGCGCCGGCTTGGCGGGCGGGGAGCCCCCGATCGTAGCGGTGAATGCGCACGCCGGTGACCCCCACTATCAGCCCGGCGCCACCGGCTCCGCCACGATCCTGCCTGGCGACCTGCTCCTGCTGGACGTTTGGGGGCGCACCCATCAGCCCGGTAGCGCCTACTACGACGTCACGTGGATGGGTTACTGCCTGCGGCCAGGCGAATCCACCCCTCCCACCCACTTCGAGCAGGCCTTCTCGCTGGTGCGCGATGCCCGCGACGCCGGCATCGCGCGCATCCTCGCGGCCACCGCCGCCGGGCGCCCGCTTCACGGCTTCGAGGTGGACCAGGCGGTGCGCGCGGTGATCGAGGCCGCCGGTCTCGGCGAGTTCTTTGTACACCGCACCGGACACTCGCTCGGGCGCGAGGTCCACGCCACCGGAGCCAACATGGACGACTTTGAAACCCACGACGACCGGCTGCTGCTGCCGTTCACCGCGCTGACGATCGAGCCCGGTCTGTACTGCCCGAACGGCCAGCCATTTGGAGTCCGCTCGGAGGTAAATATGTTTGTGGGCGAACACGGCGCCGAGGTCACCAGCCCGCGCCAGCAACAAATCGTGAGAATATAAAAAGCGATGGCGCACAGTGAAACCGTGGCTCGGCCCGCCGCCCGCCCCAGCGGTGCCATGACGGCGGCTTGGGTGACGGTGGCCGGCTGGCTGGTGCCCGGGTTGGGTTACTTCCTCCACAAGCGTTGGGTGCGGGGCAGCCTGATTCTGCTCTCGGTGGTGGGCATGTTTCTGCTGGGGCTGGCGCTGCACGGCCAAATTTACTCCTTTAATACCGGGGACCCGCTCGACATCCTGGGTTGGATCGGAGACGTGTGCGCCGGCTTGCTTTACTTCATCAGCCGCATCGCCGGCGTGGGGGCGGGGAATCCCTCCAGTGTGATGGGCGATTATGGAACCAAGTTCCTGATTGCCGCCGGCCTGCTCAATCTGCTGGCCGCCTCCGATGCCCGCGACGTTTTTCTGGGCAAAAAGAAATGACCGGTTTCCCGTCATGAGCGTCTCCCACCTCACTGCCGCCGTCCTGTTCGCGCTCTTCGCCTCCATCGTGTTTGGCATCACCATGCGCGAGGGGGTGCGGGAGCAGGTGCGCTATGGCCTGGAGGCCTTTGCCTGGTTCATCGGCGGTACGATCGCCGGCGGCTGGCTTTTGTACTTCCTCAACCCCCACTAAGGAGATAGCCAATGTATCCGGAATTTATGATCGCCTCCATGCGCGAGGAGTTGACGCGTCTCGGCGTCGAGGAGACCCGCACGCCCCAAGCCGTGGACACGGCCGTCACCCGCCCCGGTACGACGCTGGTCATCGTCAACTCGGTTTGTGGCTGCGCCGCCGGAAAGGCGCGCCCGGGCGTGGCGCAGGCGCTGCAGCATGGCAACCGCCCCCAACACGCGATCACGGTATTTGCCGGCGCCGACATCGAGGCTACCCAGCGCGCGCGGCAGTACTTCACCGGCTTCGATCCCTCCTCGCCGTCCATCGGGCTGCTCAAGGACGGCAAGCTGGTCTACATGTTGGAGCGCAATCAAATCGAAGGCCGCAACGCCCCCGAGATTGCCCGCCTGCTGACCGCGGCCTTTGACCAGCACTGCGTCGCATGAGTCTCCGCGTTGGGAGTTGGCTCGCCGCGGCTAACCTCGCCACCAGCGATTTTCCGCTGGAGAATCTCCCCTTCGGCGCCCTGCAGGTGGGGGCTGGGGCCCACTTGGCGGTAGCCATCGGCGATCAGGCGCTGGATTTAGCGGCTGCGCACCAAGCCGGCCTGCTGGCTACCCTGCCCGAAGTCATCCAATCCGCCTGCCTGGCGGGGGTCCTGAACCCACTGATGGCGCTGGGCCCCGCGGCCGTGCGCGCGCTGCGGCACCATCTGCGGGAACTCCTCCGCGCCGGTGCGCCCGCGCAGCCGCACGTGGAGCCGCTCCTCCAGCCGCAAACTGCCGCCCAGCTTTGCCTTCCGGTCCAGGTGGGCGACTTTACCGACTTCTACGCTTCGCTGGACCATGCCGCCAACGTTGGCCGTCTCTTCCGTCCCACCAGCCCGCTGCTCCCCAACTATAAGTACGTGCCGATCGGCTACCATGGGCGCAGCTCCTCGCTCGGGGTCAGCCCGGCCAACGTGGTGCGGCCGATGGGCCAGATTCCGGCCGCGACCCTGGACGGCGTCCCGCCTTCGTTTGGACCCACACGCCAGCTTGACTACGAGGCCGAGTTCGGCGCCTTGGTGGGGGCCGGCAACCCGTTAGGCCGACCTGTTCCGCTGGCGGAGGCCCGGGACCATCTGTTTGGCCTGGTACTGCTCAATGATTGGTCGGCGCGCGACATCCAGCGCTGGGAGTACCAGCCCCTGGGACCGTTTCTCGGCAAGAGTTTTGCCACCACCCTTTCTCCCTGGGTCGTGACCATGGAGGCGCTTGAGCCTTTCCGCGTGCCCGCTCCGCCACGGCCGGTGGGCGATCCGGCGCCGCTCGCCTATTTGCAGAATCCCCAGGACGCCGCCCGCGGGGGCTTCGATATCGTGATCGAGGTCTGGCTCCAGTCCCGCCGCATGCGTGAGCGGGGCATTGCCGCGGTTCGCCTCAGCCGGGGCAACTTGCGGGACCTGT
>Ga0134125_10004601_pt1 | contig 15773 bp, 10 predicted proteins | sample KB31751_FD_96464 | JGI IMG/M metagenome (GOLD analysis project Ga0134125, IMG submission 96464) | Terrestrial soil microbial communities with excess Nitrogen fertilizer from Kellogg Biological Station, Michigan, USA - KB3-175-1 | ecosystem: Environmental > Terrestrial > Soil > Unclassified ... | reverse complement strand
TGGATATCGCCACCGCCCTGTCAGGGAGGGCCACATGAACCTGCTGCGCCAGACCATCGTCATATGCGCCATGAACTTCCGCAACCTCAAGAGCCGCTTCTGGCCGTCCATGGTGATCGTGGCCGGGCTTGGCGCCACGATCGGCGTGCTGCTGTCGATGATGTCGGTGACGCAGGGAATCCGGCAGGTCTATCTCAATTCCGGCGACCAGATGCGGGCCATCATCGTCACCTCATCCGCCGACGGCGAAGGCGACAGCGCCATCACCCGTGATCAGGCATCGCTGATTTCCGACGCGCCGGGCATCGCCAAGGGACCGGATGGCAAGCCGCTGGCCGATCGTGGTCTCAACATGGGCATTCCGATCCTGCACAAGGACGGTTCCAAGGGCTATACCACCATGCGCGGTTATGGCCCCATGGCGCAGAAGGTGCGGCCCGAATTCCACATCATCCAGGGCCGCATGTTTCACTTCGGCCAGCGCGAAATGGTGGTGGGCGAAGGCGCACATCTCCTGTTCCGGAACATGAATATCGGCGACGATATCATCCTGCCGGGGGGACCGTGGAAGATCGTGGGCATCTTTCGGGCCGGCGACATAACCGACGGCCAGGTAATCGGCGACACCGAGACGATGATGACCGCCCTGCACAGAAACGCGTATAACAGCATTCTTGTGCGCCTGGCCTCGTACGACGCGCTGGATACGTTGAAACGGGCGCTGACCACCAATCCGGCCCTGTCGGTCAAGGTGGAACGCCACAGCGACTGGTACAACCGGGCCGCCGGCAACAACAGCAACTTTCTGGCCAAGCTGGCCTATGCCATCGGCGCGGTCATGGCTATCGGCGCGCTGTTCGGCTGCCTGAACACCATGTATTCGGCGGTGGGCGCGCGGGGGCAGGAAATCGCCACCCTGCGGGCGCTGGGCTTTTCCGCCATCCCAGTGATGGTATCAGTGCTGCTGGAAGCGCTGTTGCTGGCGGTAGGGGGAGCACTGATCGGTGCGGCCGGAGCCTATGCGATCTATGATGGCCGGCAGGACTTCTTCGGCACCAACGTCTTCCATCTGACCGTGCCGCCTGTTCTGGTAGGAATTGGCATAATATGGGCGGTGGTTGTGGCGCTGCTGGGTGGGCTGCCCCCTTCCATCCGGGCCGCGCGGCGCCCGGTCGTGGATGCGTTGAGGGCAACATGACGTGGGCTTGATGTGAACCAGGAAAACAAGTCGGCCTTGCTGGATTCGCTGCGTATCGAGCGGAAACCCGCGCATGCCCCATCGCATGGACCATGGATCATCGTTGGCATAGTACTGCTGGCGGCGCTGGCGGTCGGCGGCTGGTATTTCTGGCCAAACGGCCGCATCACCGTCCATGCCGTGACCGCCCAGGCACAGGATCCGGCGACGGCATCGGGGCTGGATGCGTCCGGTTATGTGGTGGCGCGCCGCAAGGCCACGCTGTCGGCCAAAATCCTGGGCAAGGTTACCGAAGTGAATTTCGAGGAAGGCGATCATGTGAAGGCGGGCGACATCGTCGCTCGACTGGACGATTCCAATTATCGTGCCGCGCTCATGGAAGCCGAGGCCAAAGCGCGCCAGGCCAAGGCGGCGCTGGATAATACCGCCCCCATCTATGCGCGCTATCAGAAACTGAAAAGCGAGGGTGCCATTTCCACCGATGCGGTGGAGAACCAGCGCTTGGCCTTTGATAATGCCCGCACGGCCTATGACCTGGCCCGGGCAGAGGTCGGCACGGCCGAGAGCTATCTTCGCGACACGATGGTACGTGCGCCCTTTTCGGGCATTGTCACCGTGAAAGTCGCGCAGATCGGCGAAGTCGTCGCGCCCCAGGCGGCAGGCGGTGGCGATACCCGCACCGGCATCATCACCATTGTCGACATGGATTCGCTGGAGGTCCAGGTCGATGTCAGCGAGAACTATATCGACCGGGTGAAGGTCGGCGGCAAGGCCGTGATCCATCTGGATGCCTACCCCGACTGGGATATTCCCGGACAGGTTCTCGCCATCATTCCCACCGCCGACCAGAGCAAGGGCACCGTGGAGGTCCGCGTCGCCATCAAAGCCAAAGACAGCCGCATCCTGCCCCAGATGGCTGCGCGAGTGGCGTTCCTGGACATGCCCGCCGGCGGCGCGGCCGCGCCCGTTGCCCGCGTCAGCGTGCCGGTCCAGGCGGTGCAAGCCCATGGCCGCACCGGCGACGTCTTCATCATCAAGGACGACAACACGCTGGAGAAGCGCAGTGTTGCGCTGGGCCCGGTGTCAGCCCAGACCGCGGTAATCCTGTCCGGTGTTACAGCCGGCGAAACGCTGGCATCGGGCGAGCTCGCCCGGCTGCGCGACGGCGACCGGGTGAAAATCGCCCAATAGGCTGTCCCGCCGATAGTGATTTTTTGCGGAAAACCGGCGCAAATCCGCGCGCGCGGGCCAGAAAAATGATAGCGTTACCCGGGGCAGGAATTCGCGGGGGCAGGTCGTGCAGACCTTAATTAAATCATTGTTCTATAAAGATAATTCCTAAGGCACGTCATGGCGTTTGATCCCATTCGCTCCATCGTGATCGTGGGCGGCGGTACCGCCGGCTGGATGGCCGCCGCCAGCCTTGCCAAGCATCTTCAAAAATTGGACTGCAGCATACGCCTGATCGAATCCGAACAGATCGGAACAGTCGGCGTAGGGGAAGCGACAATCCCGCCCATCATCGATTTTCTGCGCCTTCTGGGCATCGACGAGAACGAGCTTGTGCGCAAGACCCAGGCGACCTTCAAGCTCGGGGTTGGATTTTCCGGATGGACTCGCCCGGGTGAGTTCTTTTTTCACCCCTTTGGCCCCACCGGATTTGGCATGGGTCCAATCTCGTTTCCGGCTTATTGGCTGAAGATGTACCTGGCGGGCGAGGCGGCGCGGCTGGAAGACTATTCTATCCAGGCCAAGGCCGCCGAGGCGGGCCGCTTCATGCGGCCTGTCCACGCGCCGGGCACCCCGCTGAACAAGATAACCTACGCCCTGCACTTCGATGCCTCGCTGTTCGCGCGCTACCTGCGCACCTTCGCGGAGCGGCTTGGCGTCGTGCGAACCGAAGGCAAGGTGCGGACGACAAACTTGCGTGGGAAGGATGGATTCATAGAATCCGTCACGATGGAAAGCGGCGAAGTAATAGAGGGGGACCTGTTCATCGACTGCAGTGGCTTTCGCGGACTTCTGATCGAGGAAGCACTGAAGACCGGCTACCAGGATTGGAGGCGCTGGTTGCCCTGCGACCGGGCGCTTGCCGTACCATCCGCCAATGCGGGACCGCCGGCCTCATTCACGCTTACGATCGCACGCCATGCCGGTTGGCAGTGGCGCATTCCGTTGCAGCATCGTACCGGCAACGGCCATGTCTATTGCAGCGATTTCACCAGCGACGAGGCGGCGTGCCGCACACTGCTGGATAATCTTCAGGGCAAGCCATTGAATGACCCCCTGCGCCTTCGCTTCGTTACCGGCCGGCGCAACAAGGCGTGGAACAAGAACTGCGTGGCACTGGGCCTGGCCAGCGGCTTTCTGGAGCCATTGGAATCGACCAGCATCCATCTGATCCAGCGCGGCATCGCCATGCTGCTCAAATTCTTCCCGGACCGCAGTTTCGAGCCGGCGGATATCGACCGTTATAACCGCACATTCGAATTTGAATTCGGGCGGGTCCGTGATTTCCTGTTGTTGCATTATACCCAGACCCGGCTGGATGGACCTTTCTGGGAACGTTGCCGAAACATCCCGCTTACAGACAGCCTTGCGGAAAAGATCGATCTGTTCCGCAGTCATGGCCGCATCTTGCGCGAGGACACCGAGCTGTTCCCCGCACAGAGCTGGCTATATGTCATGATCGGCCAGGGCATTCGGCCGCGGCGCTATGAACCCACTGTGGACACGCTGGAAGAGGCGGCGATAAGCGCCAACCTGGCTGATATCCAGAACGTGATACGGCGCTGCGTGGAGGCCATGCCGATGCATCAGGCATTCATCGACAGAAACTGCGCCGCCTAGTTGCCGCGCAGAAGATACATCACGCGGGCACGAATCTTTCCGTAATTCTCCGCCAATGGGCCCAGCAGACCATGCCTTTCCGGCGGCAGATGCGCCAGTGGATGGCCATGCTCACGAAACACATAATAATCAAACAGCGCCTTCCACGCGCGCCGTTCAGGTAGCGGCCGTTCCGAAATCGCGATCATGGCCAACAGCATACTAGTGTGCGGCGCATCCGGACCGGAGGCGAAGGCATCCCACCAGTAATTGATAAGACCATTAAATGGCTCTGTGGCTTCGACCTGATGCCACCACAGTTTGGGCAAATACAGCGCATCACCCGCTTCAAGTTCCGCGGTGATGGCTTGGGCGCGCGCTGCTTCAAAACGCGGATAGCGCGGATCTCCGGACGGTGCAGACGCCGCCAGACTGACTGGCTGGCCCGCCATGGTATGGTCGATGGGACCGACATACAGGTCTTCAACAAGTTCGGGCGCGTAGAGCGTAAAGCGGCGGTTCCCCGCGATCACACAGGCCAGGTTGTCGACCGTGTCATAGTGGGCAGAGATATTGGAAGCGTGACCCAACCAGATGCGAGGCCCCGCGATAGCCGGCACCAGCGGCATGGGGTTATCGGCGGCAAAACCTGGCATATAAACGTCAACCGGCACAGACCCGACATAAACCGATTTCGGTCTCGGCCCGTTCGCCAGGATGAGATCAAGCGCGGCCCCAAAACCCATCCGTTGCCGGGTGAAATTGAAGCCGGAGAGATCGTTGCTGTAAAAATATCTGCCGGCGATGACAGGATCACCGACAAAAGCGTCCATCTCGCAGCCCGCATCCATGCGACGCAGATAATCATGCAGTCCCGCCGCTGTTTGCGCCGCGCGCACAACCGGCCAGTCCGCAACCTGGCCTCGCAAAATTACAGGACGGCAGGGCTGAACGACCTCGCGCAGAAAGCTTTGGGCATCCCTTACGGCAGGAATCTCGGCCGCCGCAATCATGTGCCGATCATGCCGGCGCTCGATTGCAGCAGAGCATCATTCTTCATGCGGGCCAAAACCGGAACCTGCTTCAACGAGGTGATCATCAGGTAGATAAGCTGCAGATAATCCTTCCGGAAGAGATCCAGTACAGTCGCATCACCCAAGGCTCTGAGCGCCTCATGATTGATCGTGTAAAGACCGGTCAGAGTTTGCCGCCCGCCATCATCGAAGCTGGCGGTGATATCAACCGGTTCGACCAGCTTCAGCCTTACCAGGGATTCCACGAAGATCTTGGTCAACTCCACGCCCCGCGCCAGGTCGCGGAACAGCGCCATGATGCTTTGCAGATAGCGTGTTGGCTCGCCGGTTTCGGAGAAAAGCGGCGTTCCGCCATCGCTGATCCGCGGACTATCCAGGTCGATGGCTAGATCACCGCCCGCGGCGAAGAACGGCCCGCGTTGAAGATTCAGTGGGCGATAGGTCTGCATACCCCCGGCATTGAGGAAAAGGTTCTCGCCTTCGTCGAATCCCAGCATCGCGCCGACAAAAAAGGCGCCCGTATTCGAATCCTTGGTCAGAAGGATTGGGTAATGCACCGCCAGAAAGGGAAATTCCCCAAGAACAACAGGCACGAACCGCTGGTTGTCGCCAAAGCGCGCGGCCGCCCCGGCCTGGACCTTCAGACCGCGATGGGCCTCGCTATTCAAGACGGTGACGTTGGCCATGGACAAAATGGAATCATCAATCAGATGGGCTGCAGACCATATTCACGGATCTTCTTCACCAGATCACGATTTTTGGGCAGCATGCTTCTCAGTTTCCGCGTCATCTCCGCGGCTTCGCGCATATAGTTTGTGGCCATGGCCCGGGTACCGCCATTATCGTCAGCCGACACTGCTGTCCGAAAACCCATGCCGTACAGAACATACTGATAGCTGGCCGCCGGAAACACTTCCTCGACGCGATCGAATTCATCGAAGAACCAGGGCGGCTGGTATTTCCACAACTGCAGAAGGTTCTTCAAGCGATCGGGCACCGTGACCGGATCGGTATTGTCCCGCCAGAACTTTTCGGGCCGCTTGGTCAACACATAGTGCAACTTGAGAAAATCGATAATGCGACCCCAGCGGTAATAATTTACGTCGTTGAAACGGGCCGCCACGATATCCATAACAGCGCGGTTCGCGGGCATCTGCTCGGCTATCAGCTTTGCCGCCAGTTCAATCAGCACAATTGCCGAGGATTCCAGCGGCTCCAGAAATCCTGATGCCAACCCCACCGCCACGCAATTATTTTTCCAGAACGTCTCGCGATGACCGGCGCGAATGGGAATCTTGCGCGCAGTCAGGCCTTTGGCGGCCGGCCCGATATAGCGCCGCAGTTCGTCCTCTGCCGCGTCGTCGCTGATATGCCGGCTGGAATAGACATAGCCGACACCGCGCCGCGAAGGCAGCCCGATGTCCCACGTCCACCCTGCGGACTGCGCGGTCGAAACAGTGTGCGAGGCCATCGGCGCGCTCTCGCTTTCGTAGGGCACCTGAATGGCGAGCGCACGATCGCAGAACAGTACATCGCTGCAATCCTTGAAACTGACACCCAGCGCCTGACCCAATAGCAGGCTGCGAAATCCGGTACAATCCACGAACAGATCGCCTGCAACCTCGCCCGCCTGTTCCGTCGAGAGGCTGGCGATATCACCATTCTCTGTCTGGTTCACCTGCTTCACATCGGCCAGCACATGGCGCACACCCAGCTTTTCCGTGCAATGCTTCTGGATGAAGGGAGCGAATTTCCCCGCATCCAGGTGATAGGCGTAGTTGGCCATCGCCTGATATTCCGGCGTGGTGATGGTTTTGGGCGCCAGGCCCTCGTCGCACAACGCGCCCTGCGGTGTCACCACATCACAGAAGCTGCGGCCGCCTTCATTCTCCAGCCAGTGCGGTACCAAATTCACCTGCGTGAACCCCTGCGGAAGCATCAAGGGATGATAGTATCCATCATCCTCCGCCCCCGTGGTCCAGCGCGCGAAACGCGCACCCTGTTTGAAAGCTGCGTCGCAATGCCGAAAAAGGTCGGTTTCGGAAACCCCCATTCTTTCCAGGGTGGTCCGCAATGTCGGCCAGGTGCCCTCGCCCACACCAATGATTGGAACATTGGGCGATTCCACAAGCGTGACGGAAAATGTACCGGACTTGATGCGGCCCTGATGGCGGGCGGCGATCACGCCCGCCGTCAGCCAGCCTGCGGTACCACCGCCCACGATCACGACGTTCTGAACTGGATTGGTCATGACGAAAATTCTAGCACGCTGCCTGGTTGTGCCAAATAAAAAAGGGGCCGCCCATGTGGCGGCCCCAGTTTAATTTCCCTGAGGGGGTCAGAGCTTGTAATGCAGCCCCAGCGTGAACCGCCGGCCATAATCCACCACATCCAGCACCTGCTCGGTGAACCGACCATGGGTCGAGTAGTTGGCGTCGGTCAGGTTGTTGGCTGTGAAGTAGACGTTGAAATGCTCGGTGAAGTCGTAGCTGGTGCTGAAATCGACGATGGTGCTGGCGTTGACGAACGTCGGTTCAGTACCGAATTTCGAGCCGTTCTGGGCCTGGCCGAACTGGACCAGAGAAGCGTCCTGCCAGGTCACTGCAAGGCGGGCCTGGAAGCCATCCTTATCGTAGAAGCCTACCAGGTTAGCGCTGTCGGCCAAGCCGGTCACCGCAAAGCCGGAAATGGTGATGTTGGTCGGATCATATGGTTTGTTGGTGCCGACTACGGTGGCATTGGCCTGGAAACCCCAGCCCGTATCGTCGAACACGTGCTGGACCGCGAACTCAGCTCCATAAACGTTGGCCGTCGGACCATTGACGTTCGAGGCAATGGTGAACACTGCCGGCGCCCCTGTGGTCGGGTCGATGACGCCGTTGATGTTGTCCTGCTTTGTGCCCTGCACAATGAAGTTGGTGACGTTCTTGTTGAAGACGTCGACCGAGGCATAGGAGTTCTGAGCGTAATACCACTCCGCGCCCAGATCCACTGAGTCGGATAGATAGGGCATCAACTGCGGATTGCCGCCGCTGGCCGTCAGGGCACCGACGCGTGGGCTGGTCGGCACGTTGAGGACCGGCGTGATCTGACCCAATGGCGGGCGGGTCAGCGTGCGCGAGGCGTTGAAACGCACCTGCAGATCGTCGGTAAGGGAGAGGGTCGCGTCGAAATTGGGCAAAAGGTACTGATAGTCATTTTTGCCGGTGACCAGCGACTGCGGACCGAATGTGGTTACAAATGCGGTGTGGTCGGACGGCTGCACCGTCAGCCCGATCGGCTGCTGCCCGATGCCGATAGCAGTCAGGTTGGTGAATTCCTGACGAAGGCCGACATTGATGCGCAGCGGCATTCCCGCGAGCTCACTCTTGCTCGTGACGCTGATATAGGCCGCGTTACTGTTTTCGATGATCTGCTGATAACTTCCGACGTTCAACGCCGTACGATAAACACCGTCGAAGGGTGGCGTACAGCAGCCTACGTTGAAGCCTGGAATGGTCTTGGTCTGAGGATTACCCAATCCCTGCAGATAATTCAGCACCTGATAAGGATTGAAGACCAGGACGTTGGACGGCAGGCCGTTTCCGCCCCAGCCATTAACGAAGTCTGACGTACTGAAGGAGCGCGTGAAATAGTCCTGCGGCAGGGCTACGCCGTGGGTCCCATTGTTGTTCGACGCCGGACCGTAACCCGCATACGCCTGCCAATCGTTATTGGCGAAATCATCGTACGTGTGGGAATTGTCGTGATCGCCGACATACTGGTAGCCGAAGACGACTTTCAGATTATCGCTTTCGTCCCACTCGCCTTCCAGCTTGAGTTGCTGGACCTTATCAGTGCGATTGGGTTGGCCGATTGGGAGCACATGGCTCCCGATCAGGCCATTGTTGATGAAGCGGCTGGCGTCGCCATTTGGTCCTACACCGCTGGGATAGGGCAGATTATGGCCGCCGGGGAGCACAATACCCACGCCGGTACCGTTGGTGCCACCAGGGGTCGAAGGACCATAGCCAACGTCCACGTCAATCGACGAAAGCTGCCCACCTGGATTGAGCTGGGACAGCGCCTGGGCGGCATCCAGCATGAAGGACAGCCGATCATTGGCCTGCCACTTCACGTTGGCGCCCCACATGTTGTTCTGAATTACCGAACCGTTGATCTGCGACTGGAAGTCGGTTGGAGTGTTGGGTTGGACGAAGCTGGTGATCGTGCCGTTCTTGTTGGTATCGACATCGCGCAAGCTGCCGGAATTGAACCAGACGGAATAGCCGTACTGGGCCGCATGCAGCGTATCGCGCGAATAGTTGTCGTCGACGGTGACCAGGATCGAATCCACCGGCTTCCACTGTAAGGCAAGCCGTCCATCATAACGGGTATCCGTCGTGGTCTCCTGGTAGAGACCATAATCCTGGATGAACCATGCCGGCTTGGCATCAGGCGTCAGGGTCGCACCACAGGCCGCGGCCGCGCCAGCGCGCTGGCATGGATCCAGATAAGTCCCCTCCCAGCCCTGAATGTTCACGTGATTGCCGCGTATGCGAGAGGAGGTGTAGGCGGCATCGACGAGAATGCCGAAGCGGTCATTGTCGAATGTGTCGCTGAACAGGACGTCAGCATTCGGCATAGGGTTGCCCATCTCGGGCGAAACGGTGGCCGAAACGGCACCCACAAGATTCAGCCCCGGGTGATCGAAGGGCTTGGGGTATTTGATATTGACGGTTGCACCGATCGCACCGGACGACAGCGAGGCATCCGGTGATTTCAGAACGTCCATCTGGCTGATGAAGTCTGAACTGACGGCGCTGAAATCATAGGAGCGCCCCGTCGCGCTCGACATCTTGCGGCCGTCATAGAGCGTCTCATTGAAGGCCGGACCGAAGCCGCGCACAGTGATCTGGGTCGCGTTACCGGTGGAAGTGGGCACGCCGCCGATGGAGGTCGCACCGCGGCTGACAGTGACGCCCGGCACATGCTGCAGCGCAGCGGCAATGTCGGAATCGGGAAACTTGCCTATGTCCTCCGCGGAGATCGAATCCACAAGGCCAAGCGAGTCGCGCTTGACGTCCAGATTCTTCTGCAACGAACTGATCAGGCCCGTGACAGTCACGCTTTCGACCTGGTCGTTGGCGGCGATCGACTGCTGCGCCGCCGCAGGCATTGCCATCGCCATCACGCAAACGCCGCTCATCAGCGCAGTGCGCACGCCGTGACGAACGATTCCCCCGTTGGACATATGTTTTCCCTTCAAAAGCGCCCCCGCGGGGTGCGCGAATTGTTGAACAATAATGCGGCGTCCTCGCCATGCCGGACCGCGCCGGCAAAGCGCAACCGCTCCGCCAAACCATGTCCGGCCGGCGCGGTACATCTCAGCGAAGACAACGCCCCTGGCACACACCGTGCGCCCAGACGGGCCGTTACCAATTGGACGATCAGGCTAGCCTGCCTGCGGTACGCTCTCCCTCATTCCCACGCCAACGGAAGTGGCGCTTATGTGGGTGAAGACGACGGCCCCAAGAAAACCCTCCGATTTTTTTGCCGGTATACGGATTTTTTAGATGAACCCATTTTGTGCGACTGCGAAATCGCACGCCGCACTTTGTTCGCCGTTTATGCGAAGTTTTCAGACAACGCGTCTTTGAATTGTCGTAGTGTGGGGAAAGGCGGAGGGGGAATAACGGTGCAGGTCGGCGGCGCAGCGCCTGATCACAGCGCAATCAAGGAGGAACTGGACGTGCGTTTTCGCGCGTCGCTGGTTGCTTACTTTATGCGCCGCACGGGAAGCCAACAGGAAGCCGAGGACCTCACCCAGGAGACCTTCGCCCGGCTGATTGGATCCAATACCTTCGAGAAGGCGGACGAAGCGAAGGCCTTCGTCTTCCGGGTTGCCTCCAACCTGCTGCGCGACCGGGCACGCGCCGCCACCCGGCTGCGCCGCTTTCCGAGTGTGCCGCTCGATACCGTCGCAGGGACTGATTTCGAGCCCCGGCTGGTGGAGGGTCTCGATCCCGAGCGCGTCTTAATAGCCAAGGAGAATCTGGCGGAGGTCTTGGCCAGCCTCGAAGAGCTTGGCGAACGAACAAAGAACATATTTGTCCTTTTCCGCCTTGAAGGAATGAAGCAAAAAGCCATCGCCGCCATATACGGTATCAGCGTCTCGACGGTCGAAAAGCATGTCATGGCCGCAGTCCTGCATTTGGCTAAGCGGTTCGGATCGATTTGATGAACGGATTTGGAGAAATTGGCGGCGATAGTGAGCGGAAGCTGGCGGAAGCAGCCGGCTGGCGCGTGCGTCTGGCCGAAGCCGGCGTCAGCAGCACGCTGGAATTCGATCTTTGGCTGCGCACCCCCGGCAACCGGGAGGCCTGGGAACAGGTGTCTCGTTCCTGGAACTATTTCGATTCGATAGCCAATACTCCCGATGTCATGGCGGTCCGCCAGGCGGCTCTGGCCGATGTCAAGCGGGCGGGGCTTCGACCGGGCGCCATCATGCTGTCCCTGCCGCGGCTGGTCCGTTCATTCGTGCCCCTGGCTGCGGCTGTCTTGGTGGTCGCTATTCTGGGTTCGGGCGGATATTGGTGGATAAACCAGCCGGACGACTATCGCACTGCCGTCGGCGAGCGGCGGGTCATTACCCTGGCGGACGGTTCCAAGCTGTCGCTGGATGCCCACAGCGAGGTGACCGTGCATTACGGCGCCCATGAGCGCTCGCTCCATCTTCTAGGCGGCCAGGCTCGTTTCGACGTAGCCCATGACAAAAGCCGCCCCTTCACCGTCGTGGCGGGCAACCAGAAGGTGATCGCCACCGGCACGGCCTTCAACATCGAGATGTCTGGACCGCGGGTTCTGGTCACGCTGATCGAGGGACATGTCGTGGTTTTGGATGAGAACGGTACGGCACAGGGGATGGCTATGTCGGCCTGGCCGCACCGCATCGAGCTCAAGGCTGGCCAGCAGCTCAGCACGGGCCCGGCGGTTCCGCCGGAAATCTCGCAAGCCAACATCCAGCGTGTCACGGCCTGGACCAACGGACAGCTTATGTTCGACGATGAACCTCTGTCCTCGGTGGTGGAGCGGGTCAACCGCTACAGCGGCACCCGCATCGTGATAGATGATCCCAAGGTTGGAACGATGAGAATCAGCGGCGTGTTCAATGCCGGCGACGCGAATGGCTTCGTGGAAATTGTTTCCCACTATCTTCCCGTGAGGGCGGTCACAGTGGATGCCCACACGATTGCCCTGCAAAGTCAGAAAAAAGAGGGCGGAGCATTGTGAAATTTCCGGATGGCGTACTGAGGACCGTCCCCTATCTCAACGCCGTGCCGCAAATCCATCCAGTGAATCCGAAGAGTCAGAAGGAAATGCATGCGCCGGGGGAGGTCACGGCTTTGGCTGCTTCGAACGGTGTCGGCGGGCAGCCTGAGTGTTGCCTTGTGGAGCGGCAGCGCGGCCGCGCAACAGTCGGCGCGAACCTATAATTTTGATCTTCCGCAACAGCCGCTTTCCGTATCCCTCAAAGAATATGCGCGCGTCTCCGGTCAGCAGATCATTTTTACCGAAGATCTGGTGATGGGCTATCAGGGTAAGCCCCTGCATGGGCAGCTGAGCGCCGCAGAAGCGCTGGACGAGCTTCTGGCCGGCACCGATTTATTTGTCGAACATACCGCAACCGGTGCGGTAATGATCCGCCGAGCCACCCACGAGCCTGCGGATGCGCTTCCTCGCAAGCCCAATTTCGCCGCCGCTCCCGTCGAAGAGGTCATTGTCACCGGCCTGATCCGGTCCCTGCAGACCAACCTGGACATCAAGCGGGATGCTGACGGGCTTGTCGACGTAATATCGTCGGAAGATATCGGAAAATTTCCCGACGTTGATCTGGCCGCCGCAATGCAGCGCATTCCCGGGGTAACCATCAGTCGCGGCGTATCCGCGATCGGAGGCGTGCCCACATCCATCGGGACCGCCACCCAGATCACCGTGCGCGGCTTCGGGCCGGCCTTCAACGAAACCCTGTTCGGCAACCGCCAGGTCGCTTCCGGCGTTGGCCGCGCCTTCGATTTCAGCGCCATCGGTGCCGATTTCGTCAGCCGCGTCGATGTGATGAAGACGCCTGACGCCACCTTGTCCTCGGGTGCGATCGGCGCCACGGTCAATATCCGCTTTCCCGTGCCGTTCGATCACGCCGGCTTCAACCTGGTGGGATCGGCTTCCACCACGATTTCACCCGAACAAGGCAACGTTACGCCCAACATCAAGGCACTGGTCAGCGACACTTTCGCGAACGACCATTTCGGCATCCTGGTCGACGGCGCCTATTCTGTCAGCCGCACGCGGGGAAACCATGTGAATATCCAGGGTTGGGAAGGCACGCGCATCAGCCCAGCTCAGCTCGCCGGAGCTGCACCAGGTGCGTCCACAACGCCAGATACCAACGCATGGTTCATCCAGGATTATGGCATTTACCAGGAGACGACCACCGACACCCGCATCAATGGGCGAGCCGTGCTCCAATGGCGACCTAGTGAGGATTTCCTGGTCACGCTGGATGAAAATTTCTCGCGTGACGCGTTGCATGCCCGGCAATATGGCTTCAGCGTCTGGTTCAATGCCGGAAGCCTATCCAACATCGTGCAGGACGCCAACGGCACCATCACCAGTTTTGTACAGCCCAACTCCCCGACCGACTTCCAGTCGCAGATCAATGGCGCGGTGCTGCAGAACAATGACACGGGCATCAATGTCCGCTGGAAACAGTCCGACAAGCTGACCGTCAACCTGGACTATGACCATTCCCAGGCATGGTTGAACCCGGGAGGTCAACTCAGCAGCCTCGATGCCGATGTCGGTTACGGTCCCTCGACGCCCGGCGGCACCCACGGCACGGCATTAGGCATCACCGTTCCCGGTGGTCACACCCTGCCCTACCCAACCGGCTATGGGCCGGACGGCGACGCCGGTGCTTTCCTCGATCCCAACCTGATCGGCAGCCATGTGCTGCCCATCGTTTCACAGCGACGCTTCGATCGCGTGCAGCAGGCCAAGGGCGAAATGGTCTGGCGGCAGGATGAGAATCTGAAAATTACCCTCGGATATCAGTATGTCGGCGATCACGACAATGTCCGCGTCTACAACGATTTCGCCAATAACCAGTGGCAGGCCTACGCCGGCTACGGCCCGGCTTCCAACAACACCGGAACGCACGGTGTCGCGTTGCCGCCCAGCCTCTTCACTGGTGGATTCTCAACCGCGGACTTCATCACCGGCTTCGCCGGCAGCGCCGCCCTGCCGCCGCGTATTCTGGCCTTCAACGCGCATTCCGTCGTGAACTATCTGCAGGGCCTGGGAAATCCGCAGGCCATCGTGATACCCGGCTACAATGTGGGCTGCTGCAATTCGGCGTTCGATGGAACCTATCGCGTGGTCAACGAGCCCGAAAGCTATTCCCAGGTTATCGAGAATACCAATGCAGCCTATCTGAGCATTTCAGCCAGGTTGCGCCTGGCGGGCATACCAGCCCGAATTAATGCGGGCCTTCGGGGCGAATACACCTCGGTCACCACCGTCGGATTGGGCCAAGAGCCAACCGCGCTGACGGTACAGCCGTCAGATCACACCGCCTTCCTCGTTAATTACAGCGGGTTAACCATGGTGTCGGGCCACAACAGCTATCAATCGTTGCTGCCCAACCTGGACCTGACGCTGGAGCCGCGAGATGACGTGCAGGTGCGCTTCGACGTTTCGCGCACCCTGACGCGGCCGCCGCTAACCCAGATCAACCCGGCACTGACCGTCCCCACGATCCTGCGGGTGGGCGCCCTGACCGCAACCGGCGGCAATCCCGAGCTCATGCCCTATGTCTCGGTCAATATCGACCTCAGCGGTGCCTGGTACTATCAGCACAACTCGTATCTGTCCGTCGATGTCTTCAACAAGAATGTAAGTGACTTCGTCGTACAGGGCTCGACCCAGCAGAACATCAACAGCGTTATCGATCCCACAACCGGCTTGCCCGCCATTTTCACAGTTTCCACGAACGTCAACGGGCCTCGCGCCAATATCTATGGCGCTGAGGTCGCCGTCCAGCACGTGTTCGACGACAGTGGTTTCGGATTCCAGGCTAATGCGACCCTGGTGGACACCAATAAGCCTTACAATCCGCTCGATCTTGCCGTGAGCGGATTTGCGGTGACGGGCCTGGCCAACTCGGCCAACCTGGTCCTGTTCTATGACAAGGATGGATTTCAGGCGCGCATCGCTGCAAACTGGCGCGACAAATATCTGGACCATTTCGGCCAGCAACAGAATGGCTCACGCTTCGGTACCGAACCGACCTTCGTCAATGCCAGCACCCAGGTCGACTTCAGCACGAGCTACGACATCTCGCCTTCGCTATACGTTTATTTCTCGGCCCAGAACCTGAACAATGCCACGTTCAGCACTCATGGTCGCTTCAGTGAGCAGTTGCTGGATATGGTGGATTATGGCCGCCGCTTCACCCTGGGTTTGCATTTCAAATACTGAGTGATGCGAGCTCGCGTTGACCTTTTGCGGCTCACATTGCCCGCGGCCTTGCGGCGCCTAGGGTGCCGAGGCAGCTAATCGAGTTGTACCAGTTGCAGACGCAGGGCATTGGTGATGACGCTGACGGACGACAGCGCCATGGCTGCCGCGGCGAAAACAGGCGATAGCAGGATGCCAAACACGGGATAAAGCAC
>Ga0134125_10004600_pt1 | contig 15778 bp, 12 predicted proteins | sample KB31751_FD_96464 | JGI IMG/M metagenome (GOLD analysis project Ga0134125, IMG submission 96464) | Terrestrial soil microbial communities with excess Nitrogen fertilizer from Kellogg Biological Station, Michigan, USA - KB3-175-1 | ecosystem: Environmental > Terrestrial > Soil > Unclassified ... | reverse complement strand
ATGCGAGCCTCCGGCGAGCTGCCCAGCGGCAGCACCGAGAGCGAAAGACGTCCGAACAGGGAATTCCAGGGAACCGATTGATCAGGCAACATGGCTTGCGTTCCGTTTGAACCGATCAGCGCCGCGCGATGTGCGCCATTGGCTTTTGCTCCGGGACCGGACATTTCTGTCCCGGGTCGGCGCACCCGTGGAGGATGCGCGTGTACAAATCGGGCATGAAGCGCGCGTAGTAATGCACGGGCTCCGCCCGGCTGGGCCGCTTCAGGCCCTCATAGGCGGCGCGATCCAGTTGGGCGGTCGAGGCGCGCACCGTGCGGATCCACTGCTCGAAGGCCGGTTGCTCCAGGCCCTGGAAAAGGAAACGCATGTCGGTGAAGCCCGCGCCGCTGTAGTTGGCGGAGAACCCCTGGTAGCGGCCGGGGAGATTGATCACCGCATTGAGCCGGGTCTGCATTCCCGGCATGGTGTAGATCTGTCCGGCCAGTGTCGGGATGAAGAACGAATTCATGAATTGCGCGGCGGTCAGCTTGAACGCGATGGGGCGATCGACGGGGGCGGCCAGTTCGTTGACGGTGGCGACGCCGTACTGGGGGTAGAGGAACAGCCACTTCCAGGGCAGCGACACCACCTCGATCTCCAGAGGCTTCACCCCGGCGGGAACCGGCTTGTCGCGGGTTACGTGCGTCAACGGGCGATAGGGATCGAGCCGGTGGGTGCCGATCCAGCTCACCGCCCCGACGGCGATGATGACGAGCATCGGCCAGGCCCAGACCAATAGCTCGATCTGTGGGGAGTGATCCCACTCGGGTTCGTAGCGCGCCTGAGTGTTGGAGGCGCGGTAGCGCCAAGCCACGACCGCGACGGCTATGAGCACGGGGATGATGATGGACGCGATGATGATCGTCGTGGTGACCATGACATCGCTTTGTTGCCGGGCCACGTAGCCCGCAGGGTGCAACAGCACCAGGCTGCATCCGCCAAGCAGCAGCACGGGGAGGAACGACACACCTTGAAGCAGTCTCTTCGACATGGGACTTCTCGGTAGCAGAGGCTCCGGGCGACGATTCGGCCCGATCGCTGCATCCCCCCCGGCGTGCGCGTCCGACTCAGGAAGATCGCCCAAAGTCCCCTTGGGTATTCGCTGAAATCGTATTTAGAATAACTCTTGACTCCGCAATAGGGAAATTGACATGTCGCACAGTCACGCCCCGTCAGTCGGTCCTTCCGCCTTGGAACCCGATCCTTCCGCCCGCTCGCTGGAAGTCACCGCCCGGGACATTGTGGTCGGCGTGTTGATCGGCCGCACGGTCGCCTTCTTCGATCTCTTCGTGTTCGGGATTGCCTGCGCGCTGGTGTTTCCGCACGTCTTTTTCCCGTTCGTCGATGAGACCCGCGGGATGCTCTACGGCTTCGTCATCTTTGCGCTGGGATTCATCGCGCAGCCGCTGGGTTCGTTGTTCTTCATGTGGGCACAGCGGCGGTTCGGCCGCACGGTCCAGCTCACCGCCGCGCTTTTCCTGTCCGGTTCAGCCACGGTCGGCATCGCCTTCGTCCCCGCTTATGCCCTGATGGGCGGGGCCGCCATCGTCGCGCTTGTGCTGCTGCGGTTGGCCCAGGGGTTCGCCATCGGAGGAAGCTGGAACGGGCTCGCTTCGCTGCTCGCCATGAGGGCGCCCCAGCCGCAGCGTGGATGGTATGCCTCCATTCCCCAGTTGGGCGCACCCATCGGGTTCATCGTCGCCGCGGCACTGTTCGCGTATCTGTGGTCGGCGCTGGGTGCGGAAGAATTTCTGGGCTGGGGATGGCGCTATCCCTTCTTTGTCGCCTTTACGATCAATGTGGTGGCACTGTTTGCGCGTCTGCGTCTCGTCGTCAGCCCCGAGTACATCGAGGCGCTGCAGGAACGCGACCTCGTGCCGGCGCCCGTCGCGCGGCTTTTTCGCGAACAGGGCCGCCTGGTCGTCCTGGGAGCGTTTGCATCGCTGGCCAGTTATGCGTTGCTGAACCTGGTGACGCTGTTCACGCTTTCATGGGCGCTGCTCCATGCCCACGAATCCCCGGACGGTTTTCTGCTGGTCCAGGTCGTGGGGGCGGCCATCGCCATCCCGTGCATGCTGCTGTCGGGGCGGCTTGCCGATCGAGTGGGCCGTCGCTCCACGCTGGGGCTTTGTGCCGCGCTGATCGCGGTCTACAGCGGCTGGACCGATGTGCTGCTGTCCGGCAATCGTGCCGAAAGCTATCTTTTCATTCTGATCGGCTTCGCCCTGCTGGGTTTTTCGCACGCCCAGGCGGCGGGCGCAGTCACAGCCAGTTTTCGTGCCGAATTCCGCTATTCCGGGGCCAACATCAGTTCCGATCTGAGCTGGTTGCTGGGCGCCGGTTTTGCGCCGGTAGTCGCGCTGTGGCTGGCGACGGAGCTGGGGGTCGGGTACGTCGGGCTCTACCTGCTGTCGGGGGCGGTCTGCACGTTGCTCGCACTATGGGCGAGCCGCCGGCTGGGCGGCCTGCCGGACGGGGATCCGCAGGACAGATCGCGTGCCTCGCGCAGGGAGCGGTAGGTTCGGGCGCGGCCGGGCCTCAGTGCCGGTCGACCTTGCCGAAGCTTTCCGCGAGCCAGTCGCGCATCATCCGGTACGAGCGGGCAGCGGCCTTGGCGTCGTAACGGCAATTGCCTGTCGCGGCGGTGGCTTCCGTTTCGGTGAAGCAATGTACGGCGTGGCCGATCTCGACGAACTGCCAGTCCGCCGTATCCTGGTGCATTTCGTCGGTGAATTTCGGCACGCCGGGCATGGTGCTGGTGTCGTCGGCGCCGTTGATCGCGAGCACCCTGGCCTTGATGTTTTTGGCGAGCGCAGGATTGTCGGTGCTCAGGTCGCCGTGAAAGGAAACGACAGCCTTGACGTCCGAGCCGCTGCGCGCCAGATCCAGGACGACAGCGCCACCGAAGCAGAACCCGATGGCGGCCAGCCGTGAACGGTCGATGGGCGCGTGGGCGGCCTGGGCCTGGAGCTGCTCGAAGGCCTTGCGAATGCGCGCGCGCATCAGGTTTCGGTCGGCGTAAAGCGGTTTGACCGCGGCCTGGGCCTCCCCGGAGTTTTTGGGGCGTATGTGGTCGCCGTACATGTCGGTGAGCAGGATAACGTAATCATGCCCGGCGATGCGCTCGGCCTTGGCGATAGCGATGTCGTTGATGCCGGACCAGTTCGGCACCATGACCAGTCCCGGGCGCTCGGCCTGTGATGCGTTGTCGTAGACGAGAACGCCTTTGAAGGACGTTCCGTCCAGCGTCCAGGTCACCGGTTCCGCCGTCATTTTGGCGGAAACCGGCCACGCGATGAGCATGGACAGCGCGATGAGCAAAGTGCGCAGCAATGTCATGGGATATCTCCCTTGGTCTCATCCGGTAGGCTACCGGGCCGGCAACGCGGGAGCAAGTCCCGTACCGGGGTGCGGGCCGCCCTGTCGTGCGGCAAGCCCTTCCGAGGCCGGAAAGGGGCTCCTTATGGGGGATAGGATGATACTCATTGTAGTCAATGGGGTCGAACGCCTATATACTGAAGCAGACTCCGGCGCGAGGGCAGTGTGCCTGTTGGTTTGGCGACCGTGACACCTTCGCCCCGCCGGTGACGTAATGGGATTGGCCATGTCGTCGCAATTCAATGAAGGGGCTGGTTATGTCCGGCGAACTGATGGAATCGTTGCTTTTTGCCTACTTCGGCACCCGAAGTCCGTACTGGAAGCTGTCAGCCGACAGTAACGCGCTGCAGTTGGCGGGTACCGAGGGCATCCCGAACCTGGCGGTCGCACTGGCGCCGACGCAGGCCGACGCCATTCGGGCCTTCTCCGGCGTGACCTCTCACGCCGAAATCGACATCACGCTTTTTGGCGAGCCCCAGAAGCTCAGCCTGGTCGGCAAAAAGGACAGCGCCTATTCGTGGTCGGGCACGGCTTCCGACTACATGGATACGCCGGCTGTGGCCAAAGACCTCTCCCAGGGGCTGGAATTTGCCGAGCAGGTCATTTCCGAAGTCAATTCGCTCGTGGTCATCATTGATCACAATTTCAACATCTTGCGCTTCAACCGTTTGTGCGAGGAAGCCACCGGTATCCATGAAAGGGACGTCATCGGGAAGAGTGCGCATGCCTTCATGGCGGCGGACGAGCGCGACGCCTCGCGCAGCAACCTCAGCGAGTTCTTCCGCAACTCGGTGTCCTACGAAGTAGAGCGCACCATCAATACCCTGAACGGCCCGCGTCTCATCAAGTGGCGAAACAAGTTTGTCCAAAGCGGCAGCGGCCCCGACGAGCGTTATCTGGTCTGTTCGGGCACCGACGTCACCGAAGAACGCAAGGCCCAGGCCAAGCTGCTGGAACTGGCGACCATCGACACGCTGACCGGCTTGCCCAATCGCAATGCCATCCACGAAAAAATCTCTGAATTCCTCGCTGCCGGAAGGCGCTTTGGGGTCCTGTTCCTTGATCTGGACGACTTCAAGCAGGTCAACGACCATTACGGTCACACGATAGGCGACGACCTCATCAAGGCAGTGGCGCTCAACATCAGCCGGTCCCTGCGCGACGGCGACGTCGTGGCGCGGATGGGCGGTGCCGCCTTCCTGGTCCTGGTCCCCGACACGTCGGTCGCGCTGCTGGAACACATGGCCCAGCGGATCATCGACCGCCTCAAGGCGCCGATCAGCCTGGGGCTCGTCGAGATCTACGCGGGCTGTTCCATCGGTATCGCCCTCAGTCCGGAACACGCCGACACGGTGGATCAGTTGTTGCGCCGCGCCGACACGGCGCTGTATGTTGCCAAGGATGCCGGAAAGCGCACCTACCGCGTCTTTTCTTCCGAGATGGACAGCAAAGTCGCCGAGTGCATCTGGCTGGATGTCAACCTGCGCAAGGCCCTGGAAGCAGAGGACCAGCTCCAGCTCTACTATCAGCCGAAGCTGTGCGTCGAGACGGGCGAAGTCCGCAGCGTGGAGGCGCTGCTGCGCTGGGTTTCCCCGGAACGGGGCCTTGTCCTGCCTGGCGATTTCATTTCCTATGCCGAGGACTCCGGGCTGATCGTGCCCCTGGGCCGCTGGGTCATGAGGACCGCCGCCAAGCAGGCTGCCGCGTGGCAGGCCAACAAGCTGAATCTTCGCATCGCAGTCAATCTTTCCGCCCGTCAGCTGGCCAGCCCGACGATCGTCCAGGACTTCGCAGAGGCCTTGCGTGAAGCAGGCCTCACTCAGTGCCCGCTCGATATCGAGTTGACCGAGAGCTGCCTGATCAACGATGCGGTATCGGCCCAGACCATCATTGCCCAATTCCGTCAGCTCGGTGCCCAGGTCCACCTGGACGATTTCGGCACCGGCTATTCCTCGCTCTCGCAGTTGGCGCGCTTGCCGCTCGATGCGATCAAGCTGGACCAGAGCTTCGTCCGCGCCGTGGACGAGAACCTCATTTCCCAGACACTCGTACGGTCGATGATTGCCGTGGCCAAGCAGCTCAAATTCACGATCATTGCCGAAGGCGCGGAGTCCCAGAGCGAGGCCGACTTCCTGAGGGACGAAGGCGTGGATTTCATCCAGGGCTATTTGTACGGTCTGCCGATGCCCGCCAAGGAATTCGAGGATTGGCTCAACAGCAAGGGCAGAAAGCTGAGGCTGGTGGCCTGACGGTCGCTTGCCCCCGGCCCCGTGGCTATCCCGGGGCCGGTCCGCCATGGCGACGCGTACCGGAGGCCTCGGTGTAGGCCAGGTGCCCCGGCCTAGGCCACGCTCTGTATCTTGTTCGTGTGGCGATTCTGCAGCATGACCAGCCGTTCCATGTACAGCAGGTCCTTCTCTTCGATCTGGAAGGCGGCTCTCGCCCAGTCTTCGGTGATTTCCATGAGTTCCGCGCGGTCGACGGGCAGGACACGCTGCCGGGCCCGGAGCATGCCCCGGATGCCGTTCAGCTTTGGCCGGATGACATCGATGAAGGTCCGGGTCGCCAAGAAGCCGCCGTCTTCTTCGAAGACCTGATCCACCAGGCCCTTGTCCAGATACCATTCGGCGGTGTGGGACTCTCCTGAGGCGATCAGTTCTTCGGCGAGCCTCATGTGCGATTTGCGGGCCACCAGCGAGTAGGCACCCATCCCCGGGAACAGGTTGAAGGCGATTTCCGGGAAGCCCATCCTGACGTTCTGTTGGGCCAGAATGTAGTGATGGGCCAGCGCTGCTTCGAACCCCCCGCCCAGGGCTGTACCCTCGACCATCGCGATTGAAATCGCCCCCGTTCCGAATCCTGTCATGGCCTCGTAGATCGCGTCGATGCACGCTCGCGCGTAGGACAGCAAAACCTCCTGTTCACCCGCACGTATGCGCGAGACGAACAGGTTCAGGTCGCCACCGACGTTGAAAACCTGGTGTACCGTCGAGCCTGTCACCCAGAAGTCGATAGGCAGACCCGATTTCCGGGCGGCGCGGCCCAATTGGGAGATATCCCGGAGCAATTCGGGGTTGAAACAAGGCCTGGGCGCGGCGCGCAACATCATCCACATGATGTTGCGATCTTCCTCGTAGTACGGCGTGATCTGCGTCAGATCTTCGGCTTCGGTAAAGAGTCGGCAACGCGGGTGGTCTGCTAAGTTCATTGCTCAGTTCGACGGGAGAGTGCATGCCTTTTGGGCGCCACGACCGGGAGGCGACTGATACCATGGTTATTCGCTTCTCGAGATCCGGTTGTGTCTGTTCGCATTGAAACGCTCCTGCCTGATGATGAAACCCGGGTCTCGCGCCCGGGCTTGAGTCTGACCGTCGCGGTCTCCGGAGTCAAGTCGCATTCCCCCGAATTGTCACAGGCCCCCTCAGTACTGATACGAGATCTGGACGCCCAGAAGGTTCGCATTGGCTTGCCAGTCACCTTTTACCGTACCTTTTTTGGGATCAGTGCTGTTGTTGATGGCAGGGTTGAAGAATAGGCGGGCGTAGCCCACGTCGATCGTGGTGTTCGGGTTGAGCCGGTATTGGGCGCCAATGGAGGCGGAGATCCGGTCGTTGTCGGGCAGGGAAGTCGGGCGCACGGCGTTGCCGGGAATCGGCGACTGATCGTAGCTGATGCCCCCCTTGAATTTCCAGCCTGGCGAATATTGGTAGTTGACGCCCAGGGCTAGCCGCCAGGTATCGCGGAATTTGAGTGTCAGGTGATCTTCGCCCAGTACTCCATTGTTGATGTCCAGCGACGGCAGGCGGCTCCAGCCGGTCCAGGACACATCGCCCAGCAACTGCCATTTGCTGTTGAGATCGTGCACGACGCTGAAGATGGCCGTATCGGGCAGTGTGAAGCTGACGCTGTTGCCGACGCTCGAGGGTAACATCCCGGCCATCGGGGCCGGGATGTTGCTGAGTGTCGTCGTGCCGGATCCGCTGTAGTCCAGGGCCGAGCGGTACGAGGCGCCGATCCGCGTATCGGGTGTGAGCTGGTAGAGCAACCCGAGGTTCCAGCCCCATGCGTCCCCTGTCAGCTTCGCCTCGGCATTCATGTCGGACGGCCCCGCGGGGATTTTGCGCTGGTAGTCGGCTTCCAGACGCTGCCAGTTGACGCCTGCCCCGATCGAAAGCCGGTCATTGACCCGGTAAGCGACCGAAGGGTTGATGTTGATCGTCTGGATGCTGAATTCGGTCGACTGGTAGCGGCCGATCCAGTTTTCGTCGTATTTTGTCGACAGGCCGAAGGGGCTGCTCGCGCCCAGTCCGACAAACCATTTGGGGCTGAGCTGCCACGAAAAGTAGGCGTTCGGGACTGCGTGGACCGCACCCGCGTTACCCCCGGGGTTCGACCCCAGCGGGAGGCCTCCGGGTCCGGTGCTGCCGCCGTCGTTGAACTTGAACGTCGTCGAGATGGCTGTGACGCCGGCCGACGCGTTGAAGCCCGGCAATCGCGTCATTCCCGCGGGATTGAAAAAGATGGTGCTGGCGTTGTCGGCGATGGCCGCCGAACCTGCGTAGCCGTTGGCCAAGCCGCTTGCGTTTTGTTCGGCGAGCTGGAACGCAGAGGCGTGAGCCTGGCCGGCGACGACACCCAGGCCGATCGTGGCCAGAATACGCCAGTGAAGCGGGTTGGTGATCCGCCGGTTGTCGCTTCGTGGTGGAGAGTCGGTCGCTCGCATGGTGCCCCTGCAAAAATGTCCATGGAAGACAGGCTCGAATCAGTTGCGCCTGTTACTTTTCGTACGATAAATGGTGACGGCGCTACGCGCAAGTAAATGCCGCGCTTTAGCGCAGTTTCCGCAATTGCACCTGCGTGTCTCCCGTTTCGCTCGACACCCAGGCGCTTGCGTCTTGTATGTTGACGTTCAGCGTCATCTTCCGCGATGCCAGCCGGGCCAGCGCCGTCGTTTCCTCGGCGGCCAGCACGTATACGCTGAGGTTGCCGGCGCGTTTCAGGTGGTCCTGAACGCCTTGCCACCACAGCGCGGCATTACGCCCGTAGGCGACGACGATCACTGCTTCCGCTCTGCCGCAGGCTTTCAGGACGCGCCGTTCGTCCGGCAGACCGGTCTCCACCCATTGCAGGATCGCTCCCGTCAGGTCCTTGCGCCATAGATCCGGCTCGTCGGTGGAGGACAATCCTCGTGTGAATTCCAGCGCGTCGTCCGCGTCCGTGAAGAGTGCGTAGGCCAACAGCCGCACCATCATGCGTTCGTCAGTCTCGGAGGGGTGTCGGGCTACGGTGAGACTGTGGCTGCCGTAGTAGCCGCGGTCGTTGTCGGCGATGTGCAGGTCAGCTTTATGAATAGTGGCGCGAAGGGCCATGGGCGGCTTCTATGGGCAATAAAAAGGGGGGAGTGAAGCGCATGAATCGCAGGGGATTAGAGCACAAAGGCGCGTGCCTCGCGGCGGGCGACGACGGGCCGCGTCGACGATGAAGTGCTGGATGGGCGGGACGCCGGGACTGTCACCAGGGCGGCGGCGATTCGCGGTCCATGGATGGCCCGCTGGAGGGCTTCGGGGGCGTGTTGCGTCGCGACCCGTAGTGATTGGCGTAGAACCAGGTGAATTCGGCACCGAAGAGGAACACCTGCGCCGCGTAGTACACCCAGATCAATACCACCACGAGCGAACCGGCCGCCGTCAATGAAGAAATGGTCGAGCTTTTGCCCACGTACAGACCGATCAACACCTTGCCGATCTCGAAAAGAACCGCAGTGACGATCGAGCCGGTCCAGACATCCCGCCAGTCGATCGAGGCCTGCGGCATGTACTTGAAGATGACGGCGAACAGCACCGCCGAGATCCCCAGCGAGACCAGCGCGTTCAGCGCCTGCAGGACCATCTCCCAGCCGGGGAGAAATCCCGTCGCCCACTGGCCCGCGGCTGCCAGGCCGGCACTGACGACGAGCGAGACCAGGAGCAGGAATCCCAGCCCCAGGATCAGCCCGAGCGACAGCAGGCGAGCCCGCACCATCCGCCACAGGCCCGTGGTGCGTTGCACAGCAGGCACTTCCCAGATGCGGTCAAGGGCGCTCTGGAGTTCCGCGAAGACGCGCGTGGCGCCAATCAGGAGAATCACTACGCTCACGACGGTAGCCGCAATGCCCTGTGCCGGCTTGTCGGCGCTGTGGATCAGCGCCTGCAGTCCACGTGCGCCGTCGGGCCCGACCAGGCCCCCGATCTGATGGATGACTTCGCCCCGCACGGCGTCCTGGCCCCAGATGAGGCCGGCGATTGCGATGACAATGATGAGCAGCGGGGCGATCGAAAAAACCGTATAAAAGGCGATCGCGGCAGCCATGCTGGATGCGTAGTCGTCGCTCCATGCCCGATACGAGCATTTTGCCAGGTGGAAGAATTGTCTGGGCGTAAGGTGCATCGCCTGCAGGGAGCAAATTCTGTGCCGAAGCGGAGCAAGTTCCGTGCCCCGATCCCTGGGCTGATTGGGCGACAGAGTGCGAGGCAGCGCCTCGTAAAGGTCCATGCTACGGATCATGGTCCGGCATCGGGAGACGTCGGTCCCCCTGTACGGGCCAGCGGGCGACAGAGAGCCAGGCGGCACATAATGCTGACAGCAGGCCAACTCCCGCCAGTTCCGACGGCTCGGGGGGCGCCAGCCCCATAATTCCGCGCAAGCCGGGTAAGCCCGCCATCAACATCAGTATCAAAGCCACGGCGATGACCATGCGTCCGACCCATGGGTTGCCGGTGTCGGTTCGCGCCGGGTTGCGGTTTGCCAAAACCAATAGCAACACGCTCACCAGGAGTGAAGCGAAGACAGCCGTGCGGGCTTGCGCCACGGGGATGCCGTAGGTGATCGCGATGCCGTAACCGGCGAGCAGGATGACGGCCAACCCGAAGCCCTGGAGTGCCCCATGAAACACGTTGGCTTTCGAAAAGGGCGAAGCGTCGCGCGCCCGTGGCGGGCGGGTCATCACGTCGCCTGCTTCCGGCTCGGCCTCGAAAGCGACCGAGCACGCAGGGTCGATGAGCAGCTCGAGCAGAACAATATGCACGGGCAACAGCATGATCGGCCACTGGAGTGCTGCGGGTACGAGCGCCAGACCGATGACCGGCACATGCACGGCAAAGACGAAGCGGGTAGCATTGCTGATATTGTCGAAAATGCGCCGCCCCTGGCGGATGGCAGCTACGATGCTGGCAAAGCTGTCGTCGAGCAGCACCAGTGCGGCGGCTTCGCGCGCTACATCGGTGCCGCGCCCACCCATCGCGATGCCCACGTCCGCGCCTTTAAGCGCCGGTGCGTCGTTGACGCCATCGCCGGTCATTCCCACCACCTCTCCCGCGTCGCGCAGGACCTGTACCAGCCGTAGCTTGTGCGTCGGCTGCAATCGCGCGCACAGGTCCGTTTCCCGTAGCCTTTCGCGCAGGCCCTTGTCGTCCAGCTCGGCAATCTCGGCGCCGGTCAGGATCGCAGGGTTTGCAGACAAGCCCACTTGACGCGCAATGGCAAGCGCGGTGGCGGGGTGGTCGCCTGTCATCATGATCAGGCGCACCCCGGCGGCCCGACATTCGGCAACGGCGGCCGGCACTTCGGGGCGAGGTGGGTCGGCAAGCCCCACCAGACCGAGAAATTCGAAGTCGAAATCATGCTGGCTCACCGGCCAGATCGGATGGGCGCCGGGTGTCTCTGACCGGCCGGTCCAGCGCCCTCGTGCTACGCCGAGTACACGCAGACCCCGTTCTGCCATCGACACAGTGTCGGTCCGGATCACTTCAATGGTCTGAGCGTCCAGGTGGCAGAGATCGGCAATCGCTTCCGGGGCTCCTTTGGTGGCCAGCAAATACAACGACGGGTCGACGCTGGCGTATACCCGTGTCATCGCCAAAATCTCGCTCGACAGTGCATATTCGAATTCGGGGATGCGATCGTCATGCACGTGCTCGGTGCCGGCCAGCCATTGGTGGCCGAACTCCTGGATGGCCTTCTCCATCGGATCGAACGGGTCGCCTGGCGTGGCCAGCATGGCGAATTCGGCCAGCTCATGAAAGGCTTCGGGCAGGTCGGCTGCGCCATCGGCGATGAAGCGCCGATTGGCGCTTCGGAGTTCGGCCACTGCCATGTGGTTCAGCGTCAATGTCCCGGTCTTGTCCACGGCCAGCACGGTGATGGCGCCCAATGCTTCAACCGCGGATACTCGGCGGGTCAGTACGCGCTGTTTCGAAATACGCCACGCGCCCAGTGCGAGAAATACGGTGAGGATGACCGGAATCTCCTCAGGGAGGATAGCCATCGCCAGCGCGATTCCAGCCAAAAGGCTGTCCAGCAGCGAGCGACCGACCCACCACCAGTTCAGCAACGTCTGGGCGCTTGCGAGCACCAAGGCGCTCGCGCCCAGCCTGCGCACCAGCCTGCGCGAATTTTGCTGCAGCGACGAACTGGGTTCCACCGTGGAGGAAAGGTCGGCGCCAATACGCCCCATGGCGGTGGCGTTCCCGATTTCAACGACCTTGGCCAACGCCAGGCCGCGCGTGACGACGGTGCCCGAAAATACCGCTGTGGCGTTGTCCTGCTTGGCGACGTCGAATGCTGTTTCCCGGCCGCGCCGAGCCTGGTCGGGCGACAGCTTGATAACGGGTGCTGCTTCACCCGTGAGCAGCGACTCGTCGACTTCGAGGCGGCCGTTGAAAACAACCGCATCGGCCGCGATGCGGTCGCCCTCGCGCAGCACCAGAATATCGCCGCGCACGACATCACGACCCGCCACACGCTGCTCGGATCCGTCCCGGATGACGAGCGCGCGGGGCGCTGACAAGTCACGGAGTGACTCCAACGCCCGCTGTGTCTTGCGTTCTTGCGTCAGTGAAATCACGATGATGACGAATACGGAAGCGAGCAGGAACAGTCCCTCGGCTCGGTTCCCCAGTGCCAAATAGACGCCACCGGCTGCAAGCAGCATGAGGAACATTGGCTCCGTGAGGACGCCGAGTACTATCGCGACGAGTGGTTTTGGAGCGCTGTCGGGAAGTATGTTGGGGCCGTCTGCCGCCAGACGAATCTTTGCTTCCTCACTGGTCATGCCCTCTGGTGCCGACAATCCATCCGGAGTCCTCACGCCACAGCTCCTGATTCTTCTTTCGGGCATGCTCCGAACTCGCAGCGGATACTGCGTGTCGCGGTGCCGTCACGCTCACGCTGGCGTTTCGGACCGCCTTTATCGGCCGGTTCCCAGGCGCTCGCCACCATCCCCGGCCGACGATGCCGCTTGCCTGTTCTCACAGTCCGCACACCGGACAGCGGCGGGCATCGCAAGGAGCCGTTCACGCACGATGGGTTCGCCGCAATTCACGCAGATTCCGTACCGGCCCTCACCCATTCTCGCTTCCGCCGCCTCGATCGAGCGCAACTGTTCTTCGTCGATCGCTATCTCCGCGCGCCGTAGTTCTTCGAACCTGGTGATCTCCGATACATCGGAGCCGATCCCTCCCTCACCTTCCCGGGCTTCATGTGCCGTCCGGATGTCGGCCTCGGCAGCCTGGATCTCATCCAGCAGACGAATCCTCGTTTGAGCGAGCCGGCCGTGCAGTTCCCGAATATCGGCAATGGAAAGATGTTTCATCATTTTCCCTATCTTCATGAGGGGGGGAGGGGTCTCCCGCTGTCACGCCACACCGTCAGCTGATTGGGAGCAGCTTCGTGCCGCCGTCGCCCGCTTTCTTGGGCAGGTGCAATTCCAGCACACCGTTATCGTATTTGGCGGTGGCCTTTGAATCATCGATGTCATGCGCCAAGGTGAAACTGCGTGATTGAACACCAAAATAGCGCTCGCGGCGTATGACCGATTCGCCCTCTTTTTTTTCCGTTTCCAGCTGCGCTTCGCCGGAGATGGTTATCTGGTTGCCGTCAATGGCGACCTTGACGTCTTCCTTCTTCACTCCCGGCATCTCCGCCTTCACAGTATAACTTTGCTCCGTCTCGGAAACGTCCATCTTGATTTGCGGCTCCGTCTCGAAATTGCCGAACATTGGCCGGGCGCGAAGATCTCTAAAAAAATCTTCGAAACTCCGCAACGGCCAGGACCGGGTAATTTCATTGAAGGGATCAAGCTGCATCGGATTGTTGGCCATGATCGATCTCACCCAGAAAAATCCACGAATTTAGCCAGTTCCCATTGAGTGGACTCAATGGGGAGCGCGCCACTTATCTCATGGGCGGCGCGCGTGATCATATTAGTCTTGCGGAAAAAAAGGCAGTTGATAAATATCAACATCGATGCCCTTTCGCGCGACGAGCAACCCGGTCGAGCCAGACTCTCGGCGAAAGATGACAATGTACGACATAGTGTTCAAAGACATTGAAATGTCACATCTATCGACCCGACGCACACAAATATTACAAGTCAGAGGGGCGGGGAAACTGGAGTCAGAAAACGTTGCTCCAAGTCAAGTTTCTTCACGGATTGAGTCTTTCCGCCGGCAGAGGGCGTGATAACGTATATACAGCCTGAGCATGACGGGGACAGAGGGTCGGTCGGCTGCCCGCCTCGCCATACGATAAGCTGCAGGCGATATCGTACTGACAAGACAACAGGTCGAGGACCCATCATGTATGCACTCAAGCCTACAGATTACCCCTCTGATTTACCGGCGAGCACGAACTATCCTGGTCGGTCCACGCGTGTCGAACCGCTCACATCCATTTCGGATATCTGCAAGTTGTTGAAGCTGGGATATCGGCCTGTACAGCGGACCAATGCCCCAGACTTGCAATTCCATCATCGGCGACTCCGGACCGGCGATCGGATATACCGTCCGGCACAGGCGTTCGAATCGCTATATGTCGTCTGGTTTGGATATCTGAAAGTCATATTGCGCAATTTCGAAGGCGATGAGCGCGTCCTGTCATTTCCGATGAAAGGCAATCTTTTGGGCGCGGACGGAATATGCAACAGCTCCTATCAGACCGAATGTATCGCACTGACCGATTGTGACCTGATCGTTGTTCCGTTCAGGAAATTGCTGGCCGCGGTACGCCGAAATCCTGAACTGGAGGAGATCGTGTATATGTCGATAAGCCGCGAACTGACAGAGGAGCGAACGGGAATCAGTCTGTCGAGTCCGCTGAGAGCCCAAGGACGCGTCGCGCTTTTCCTGGAAACCATCGCCGAACGGCACGCGGCATGTGGGTATTCCTCCAAAGAAATCCTGTTGCCAATGACCCGGCATGACGTCGGTTGCTACCTGGGCCTGACGCTGGAGACCGTCAGTCGAGCCTTGTCGGCGCTGGCGGCCACAGGCATAATCGCCGTACGACGGAAAAACATCAGGATACTGAGGCCGGACCTGCTTCATCTGATTCAGGCCCATTCTGCCTCATCCTGCCGTGAGGAAGAACCGTTACAGTCTCCGACGTTCGCGCTGTAGCGCGACCCACCATTCGATCGACAGCCGGGATCAAACTCCCATCCAGCGACGGAATATCAGACGCCGCTGATGACGACCTTCAGGGCGTTCTCCGCAGCCGCGTTGCCGAACACTTCATAGGCCTTCAAGATTTCGTCAAATTTGAAGCGGTGAGTGATGAGGTTCTCAGGCGTCAGCCGCCTGGACGCGACTGTCTTGAGCAGCATCGGCGTCGTGTTGGTGTTGACCAGACCTGTAGTCAGGGTGATGTTCCGAATCCAGAGCTTCTGGAGCTCGAGTTCGACGCTCCGTCCGTGGACACCAATATTGGCGATATGTCCCCCCGGGCGCACGATACGTTGACATATATCGAAGGTCTGGGGCACCCCTACGGCCTCGATCGCGACATCCACACCGTCCCTGGCATGCGCGAGAACCGCTTCGACGGCGTCACTCTGGGCGCTGTCCACAACATGCGTGGCACCGAACTTTGTGGCGGCATCCAGGCGGAAACGATTTGTGTCCACCATGATGATTTCACGGGGCGAATAAAACTCGGCGGTCAATAGTGCCGCCATCCCTATCGGGCCCGCGCCTACGATGGCTACCACGTCTCCGGGCTTTACCGCCCCGTAGAGCACACCTATCTCGAAGCCCGTGGGGAAGATGTCACTGAGCATGACCAGCGCCTCTTCATCATTCCCGGCCGAAATCGGGTATAGGCTGTTATCGGCGTAGGGAATCCGCACATACTCCGCCTGTGTACCGTCGATGAGGTGCCCCAGGATCCAGCCGCCATCCTCGCAATGCGCATACATCTGCTTCTTGCAATATTCGCACCTCCCACAAGACGTGATGCATGAGATCAGCACGTGGTCGGACTTCTTCAAACCGCGAACGGCACTTCCCGTCTCTTCGACGATGCCGACACCTTCGTGGCCCAGTATTCT